>Ga0335085_10003671_pt1 | contig 26239 bp, 22 predicted proteins | sample Lox_Sample_45_FD_206712 | JGI IMG/M metagenome (GOLD analysis project Ga0335085, IMG submission 206712) | Soil microbial communities from Loxahatchee National Wildlife Refuge, Florida, United States - Lox_Sample_4.5 | ecosystem: Environmental > Terrestrial > Soil > Wetlands | place: USA...
CGTCGACCTCCGGGAAGCCCTGACGATTGAGGCGGAAGGGCAGATGTGCGCACAGGGGATCTTCACCGTTGCAGCCCCGCCTGGCATCTTCGACCTGCTCAAAGAGACCCTGACGATGGCGAGGGCGCTTGCCGGGGAGGCAATCTCGCTGGGGAAGTGCCTGGTGGAGATGGCGGAGCACTTCGTGGCGGTCTGGAAGGCCCACATCAAGCTGAGAAGGACGAAACGGATGCGGATCTTCGGCCGCGACCGCTTCCGCTGTCAGGTCCCGGGATGCAGCCGTCCAGCCCTGCACCTCCATCACATCGACTATCGATCCCAGGGCGGCAGCGACGATGAGGAGAACCTGCTCTGCCTCTGTACCGCCCACCACCTCTTCGGCATCCACGAAGAACGGCTGCGCGTCACCGGGACAGCGCCCGACAAGCTGATCTGGGAGTTCGGCCTGCGCCGCAGCTGGGCGGCGACAGCGGTGCCGTGAAGCCTGGGCACACTACCTGGGCTAGACGGCGAGAAAGCGCTGCAGCGCGGCGTCGTTTCCGGCCAACTCCGCCCGGGAGGCGGCGTGCACCAGGCGCCCCCGCTCCATCACCAGGGCGCGGTCCGCCACCGCGCGGGCGAACATGAGGTTCTGGTCGGCCAGCAGGACCGTGACCCCCTCCGCGCGGATGCGCTCCAGCGCCTCGGAGAGGATGCGAACGATCAGCGGGCTCAAGCCCTCCGAAGGCTCGTCAAGGAGCAGCAGGGAAGGCTCGGTGGCGAGCGCGCGCGCGATGGCCAGCATCTTCTGCTCCCCGCCAGAGAGGTGGCGGCCCTTGCGGTCCCAGAGCTTCGCCAGCGGGGGAAAGATGGCCTCGATGCGCTCCCGCGTCCAGCGGCTCTTCTTTCGCCGCAGCGCCAGCGCCGCCACGCGCAGGTTCTCCTCAGCGGTGAGGTCGGCGAAGATCCGCCGGTCGTCGGGAACGTAGCTCACCCCCATCTCCGCGATGCGCTCGGGCGGCGAGCCTTCGATGGGAGCGCCGCCCAGGCGGACGCCGCTTCCCCGCCAGGGCGTGTTCAACCCCGCCACGCTGCGCAGGGTGGTGGTCTTGCCCACGCCGTTGCGCCCGAGCAAGGCGACGATCTCGCCGCGCGCGACGCTGAAGCTCACCTCGTGCAACACGTGCGCCAGCCCGTAGCCCGCATCCAGCCGCGACACCTCCAGGAGCGGCGCGCCAGCTTCCCCTGCCCTCGCGGTGGAGAGAGGAGCGACAGCCGCCTCTCCCAGGTAGATCTCCCGCACGCGCGCGTCGTCGCGGATCTGTTGCGGCGTGCCGTCGGCCACCACCTTGCCCTGGTGGAGCACCACGATGCGGCTGGCCAGTCCGAAGACCACCTCCATGTCGTGCTCCACCAAGAGGATGGTGAGCGAGCCGCGGGCGGAAAGGGCGCGGATCTGGTCGAGGACGCGATCGCGCTCGCCCGACCCCATCCCGGCGGTGGGCTCGTCGAGCAAGAGCATGCGCGGCTCGCAGGCCAGGGCCAGGGCGATCTCCAGCAGGCGACGGTCGCCGTGCGAGAGCACTGCGGCGGACTCGGCGGCGCGCCGGGAGAGGCCCACCGTCTCCAGGAGCTTTCGCACCCGGGGCCGCACCTCCTCCATCGACTCCAGCGACCGGAAGGCCCGCAGCGCCGCGCCCGCGCGCGCCAGCACGGGGACGGAGACGTTCTCCTCCACGGTGAGGCGAGGAAACACGTTCGTCACCTGGAAGGTGCGCGCCATCCCCGCCCGCACCCGGGCGCTGGGCGGAAGCCGCGTCACGTCCGCGCCGCCGAAGACGATGCTCCCCCGGTCGGGCCGCAACTTTCCTGCCAGCAGGTTGATCAGCGTGGTCTTCCCCGCGCCGTTGGGCCCGATGACGGCGGTGATCCCGCCCTCCTCCAGCAAGAGGTCGACGCCCGAGACCGCGACGAAATCGTCGAAGGCCTTGGTCACCCCCCGCACTTCCAACAGCGCCGTCATGCGCGCCGCCTTCGCGCCCAGGCCTCTTCCACCGCCCCCACGATCCCGCTGCGGAAGGTGAGCACGCACCCGAGCAGAACCAGCCCGAACACCAGCAGCCAGTACTCGGTGAAGCGGACGATGATCTCCTTCAGCCCCAGATAGACCACCGCGCCGAGGATGGGCCCGAGGAAGGAGAAGGGCCCGCCGATGAGCGTGGCCATCACCGGCTCCGCCGACTTGGTCCAGTGCGCCGTGGACGGGGAGACGGTCTGCTCCAGGGGTGCGAGCAGCGCGCCGGAAAGGCCGGCGAAGAGGCCGGCGGTGACGAAGGCGATGTAGATGGTCCGGCGCACGCGCACGCCGCTGAACTCCGCCCGCTCGGCGTTCTCGCGGATGGAGCGCAAGGAAAGGCCCAGGGGCGAGCGGGAGAGGCGGTGGAGCACCGCCATGGAGACCAGCACCAGCACGGCCGCGAAGAGGTAGTAGCGCACCGGCGAGTCGAGGCTCAGGTCGAGCGGGCCGGGCAGCCCGAGGCGCCCGCGGGGGATGCCGATGAGGCCGTCGTCGCCGCCGGTGACGTCGGTCCACTTCCAGACCACGGCGTAGACCAGCATCCCGAAGGCGAGGGTGAGCATGGAGAAGTAGATGCGGGTGTGCCGGACGCAGAAGGCGCCGAGGATGGCCGCCAGCGCCGCGGCCGCCACCGCTCCGAGGAGGATCGACCAGAGCAAGGGCACCCCGGCCCGCAGGAGCAGGGCCGCGGCGTACGCCCCGCCCGAGTAGAAGGCGCCCTGGCCGAAGGAGAGCAGCCCGGTCATGCCGAAGAGCAGGTTGAAGGAGAGGGCCAGGAGCGCCAGCAAGAGCATGTTGAGCACGAGGTAGCGGAGGAAGGGCCCCGCCACCGCGGGCAGGAGGAGCACGGCCAGGGCGAGGACCGCGGAGGCGATGGCGCGCGCGCTCATCAGCCCTCGCGGACCCCGAACAGCCCCCAGGGGCGCACGATCAGCACCAAGGCCATCGCCATGTAGCCCAGGGCCAGCTCGAACACCGGCATGAAGAGCAGGCCGTAGGCGTGAAGCAGGCCGATGAGCACCGAGCCGAGGAAGGCGCCGCGCAAGGATCCCAGGCCGCCCAGCACCACCACCACGAACGCCTCGATGATGATGAACTCGCCCATCCCGGGAGAGATGGCGCGCACGGGCATCGACAGGGCGCCGCCCAGGCCCGCCAGCCAGGCCCCGAGGACGAACACCCAGGTGAAGAGGCGCGAGGAGCGAACGCCGAGCGCCCGGGCCATCTCCCGGTCGGCCGCGGTGGCGCGGATCACCAGCCCGAAGCTGGTCTTCTCCAGGAAAAGCCAGAGGCCCAGGCCCACCAACCCGCCCACGCCGAGAATGAAGAGGTGGTAGGTGGGCAGGATGGAGCGCCCGATCATCACGGCCCCGGAGAGCGCCGCCGGGGTGGGCGGCGACTGGTAGACGGGGCCGAAGGCGAGCTTCACCACGTCGTCCAGCATGAGCACGAAGGCGAAGGTGAGGAGGAGCTGGAACGCCTCCGGGGCGGAGTAGACGCGGCGGAGGAAGCCGAACTCCATCGCCCAGCCGGCGGCCGCCACCAGGAGCGGCCCGGCCAGCAAGGCCACCCAGAAGCTGCCGCTGACCCGGAACGCCACCCAGGCGAAGTACGCGCCCAGCATGTAGAGGCTGCCGTGGGCGAAGTTCAGCACCCGCATCACGCCGAAGATCAGCGACAGGCCGGCGGCCACCAACCAGAGGTACATGGCCTCGCTCAGGCCGACGAGGCCCTGGAAAAGCACCTGTCCTCAGCCCTCGACCGGCGCGAACGGCGGCTTGCGGTAGTACTCGTCGGTGGTGAAGACCTTGAGGTTCTTCAGGGTGGGCATGGGGAACCTGGGGTCGTGCGTGATCTGCCCCCAGGGCACCGCATAGACGGCCTGGTGGTCCTCCTTGCGGATGACGCATTTGCCCGCCGGCCGGTCCAACTCCAGCCCTTCCAGCGCCTCGATCACCTTCTCGGTGTCGATGGACTTCGCCTTCTCCACCGCCTTCTTCAGCGCGTAGACCGCGGTGTACGCGGTCTCCGAAGGATAGCTCGGGTACGTGTCCCAGCGCTTGCGGAAGTCCGCCACGAACTTCTTGTTCTCCGGCGTGTCCGGGTAGCCGAAGTAGTAGCGGCCGGAGGCCCAGGTGCCGTCGGGATAGTCGGCGCCCAGGCCCTGCAGCACGTCCATGGCGCTGCCCATGCCGATCATGAAGGCCTTGGTCTGCTCGAAGACCTTGAAGAGCTTGGCCTGCTTCACCATGGTGACGGCCTCGCCGCCCCACTCGGTGGAGAAGATGCCCTCGGGATTGAGGCCCATCACCTTGCTGATGTGGCTGCTGAAGTCCACGGTGCCGAACTTGGCGAAGCTCTCGCCCACGAACTCCACGTCCGGCTTGAAGCGCTTGAGGTAGGCGCGGAACATCTTCCAGGAGGTGTGCCCGTACTCGTAGTCGGGCGAGATGGTGGCCCACTTCTTCACCGGCAGATCCTTGGCCACCAGCGCCGAGGCGATGCCGTCCTGGTAGACGGGCACGCAGACGCGGAAGCACTGGCGCACGTGCCGCTTGTAGACCAGGTCCTCGTTGAACTTCTCGGTGGCGCCGTGGGTGACGATCAGCACCTTGTTGAGGGTGGGCATGATCTCGCCCACCGCCAGGGCCACCGCGCTGGAGTCGATGCCGATGAGGAAGTCGGCCCCCCAGTCGTCGACGAAGTAGCGGGCGTTCTTCACCCCCACGTCCACCTTCAGCTCCTCGTCGCGGAAGCTCATCTCCACCGGGCTGCCCCCGATGCCGCCCGCCGCGTTCACCTGCTCCATCGCCAAGGTGGCGCCCTTGCGCATGAACTCCCCGTACCCGCCCAGCGGCCCGGAGAGGATGGTCTGGCAGCCGATCTTGATGGGCTTCTTCAGCTTCAGGTCGGGCGCCTGGGCGGCGAATCCCTTGGGCGCGGCCAGCCCGGCGGCGGCCACGGCGGTGGTCTGGAGGAAACGGCGGCGGGTGATTCCGCGTCGAGGTGCCATGAGATGACCTCCGACAGCAGTTTGGGGTGCAAATAGTTGGTCCGGTCCGACGAGAATGTCAAAGGGGCCGCGCCCGTCACTTCTTCGCCGTGACTTCCTTGCCACCCGCGGCGAACAGGTAAGCGATCAGGTCGGCCATCTCCGTGCCCTTGAGCGTGGGCCAGGCGACGTTGACCTCCGCCATCAGCTGCTCCATCTGGGCGCCGTGGTTCCACATCGAGGCGACGATCTCCAGCGAGGATTTGAACCGGTCACCCTCTCCCGTGAGGGCGGGAGCAGCCCGCTTTCCTCCCGCCACCGACTCGTGGCAGGTCACGCAGCCCGCTTCCCGGTACACCAAAAGGCCGCGCTGCGGGTTTCCCGGCTGGTCGATGAATTGGAGGAAGTAGAGGTAGCTCGTCAGGTCGCCGGCTTCCTCGGGCGTGAGCTTCGGGACCTCCACCCCCCGCTGGCTCATGCGCGTCCACATGCCCGGACCGTGGTTCCACATTGCGCCGGCGACCTGCATCAACGTTCCCCTGAGCTGCCTGCCGAGATCGGGGCCCTGCCGGCCGCCCTGAGCGTTGATCGCGTGACACCCGCTGCACCTCTTCTCCACGAAGAGCCTCTCGCCATTTCGCGGGTTGCCCGGCTGCGCATACACGCGCTCGAGCCCCCCGCCCTCCCGACGGATGAAGGCGAGCAGATCGACGATGTCCTTGCCCTCGAAGACCGGCCGTTCGACGTTCATCTCCTTCATCCGGGCCGACATGCGCTTGCCGGAATTCCACAGCGCCGAGGTGAGGTACACGGGCGACGCATAGGCTGCGAATCGGTCGAGCGCCGGACCGACCTGGCCACCGATGCCGCCGACCGAATGGCAGCGCGAGCATTGCTTGTCGCGGAACACCCGGGCGCCCACCACCGCGTCGCCGGGCTCGTCGAACGAGCCCAGCGAATAGAGGAAGGCGAGCAGGCCCGCCATCTCCTTGGCATCGAACTTCGGGCGGGCGATGTGGCGCTCGCGGAAGGCGTGCTCCATGCGGGGCGAGTGGTTCCACATCACTCCCGCGATCTCGAGCAGCGGCCGGCTGGTCCGCCCCCGACCGAGGTCTGGCCCGACGCGGCCGCCGGTGGACTGCACCGAGTGGCATTCCAGGCAGCCCTTGTCGGCGAAGAGGCGGCTGCCCTGGAGCGGATTGTCCGGCAACAGCGAGAAGAGGCCGCCGCTTGCCGGCGCGCTTCCCGCGGCCGCCGCAGCGGCGAGGAGGATGAAGAGGGAGCCGATCATCGCGCCCTCCGGTCGTTGAGGATCCCCCAGAGGACGTAGAGCAACACGCACATCAGCGTGATGAAGACGGGGATGGAGACCAGGGAGATCCCGATCGCCCCCGAGGGAACGTCGTGCAGCTTGAGCGAGGTGCGGATCAGGTGCGTGACCCAGCCGATGATGCCGCCGATGAACACCACCGGCGTGCAGGCGATCGCGTACTGGAAGATTCGCACCATTCGGTCTTCTCCCGGCGAAGGCTGCGGCGCTTCCGGCAGCCGACTCTGCGGGGCCATCATGGCGCCACCTCCCTTGCGGCGGCTGCCACGGGCGCCGTCTGGTCCGGCAGGTAGCTCTTCACCCGCCCCATCACCTCGGCGATCGCCTGGTGCCGCCCTTCGTGCATCTCCCAGATGGAGATCACCGGGAAGAGCTTGGTGAAGAGCAAATAGAACATCGAGAACAGCCCGAAGCTCCCCGCCAGCTCTCCCCACTCCACCCAGGTGGGCGCGTAGCTGCCTTCCTGGAAGGGGAGGCGCGGAGCGGAGAGGCTGGGGACCACGATGATGTAGCGCTCGAGCCACATGCCGATCACGATGGTGATCGAGGCGATCAAGACGCGCGGGACGGTGTTCTTCTTCAAGCGCGTCAGGCAGAGGATGGGGACCACGAAGTTGCAGGTGAACATCGCCCAGAACTGCCAGCGGAAGTGGCCGGTGAACTTCGACCAGAAGACCTTCATCTCCTCCGGCTCGGCTCCGTAGTACGCGGTCAGGTACTCGGCGAAGGTGAAGTAGAACCAGAGCAGCGACATCACCAGCAGGAGCTGGCCCAGGTACTGGAAGTGGATGGGCTTGAGGTACGCGTGCAGGTGGTAGACGCGGCGGAAGATGAGCATGGCGATGATCAGCGCGGCGATCCCGGAGAAGATCGCTCCCACCACGAAGTACGGGCCGAAGATGGTGGAGTGCCACATCGGCTGCAGGGTCATCGAGAACACGAACGAGACCACCGTGTGCACGGAGACGGCGATGGGGATCACCATCACCATCATGATGGTGATCGCCCGGTTCAACACCTGATGTTGCCGCTCGCTCCCGGTCCAGCCCAGAGCGAGCACGCGGTAGAGGAAGTTCCGCTTCCCGCGGAGATTGTCCCGGAGGATGGCGATGTCCGGGATCATCGGCAGGTAGAGGTAGACCGTGCTGGCGGTCAGGTACGCGGTGATGCTGGTCGCGTCCCACAGGAGCGGCGACTGGTAGCGGCCATACTGGATGACGTTGAGCAGCCGGTCCGGCCTCCCCAGGTCCACGATGATCTGGCCGCCGCCGACCAGCAGCACCATGCAGGTGATCACCTCCGCCATCCGGGTCACCGGCCGCCGCCACTCCGCCTTGGAGAGGCGGAGGATGGCGGAGATCAGCGTCCCCGCGTGACTGATGCCGATGAAGAAGACGAAGTTGGTCACGTAGAAGCCCCAGGAGACGGGCTGGTGGAGCCCGGTCCCGCCGAGGCCGACGCGAAGCTGGGTGAGGTACGCCGCCGCGCCCCAGGCGATCAGGCCGAGGAGCGCCACGAAGGCGATCCAGAACCCGCGCCCGGTCTTGCGGATGGGATCGAGCAGCAGCTCGTCGACTTCCACGCGCTCAGCCACGGCCCTCTCCTTCGGTCAGGTAGGTCACCTTCGGCCGCGTGCCCAGGGACTCCAGCAGCCGGAACGCCCGCGGGCTGCGGGAGAGGCGCGCGACCTCGCTGGTCGGGTCGGCCAGGTCGCCGAAGGAGATGGCGCGCGCGGGGCAGGCCTCGGCGCAGGCGGTGTTGTATTCGCCCGGCAACAGCCGGCGCTTCTCCACCGCCGCCTGCTCCCGGGCCTTCTGCAGGCGGTGATGGCAGAACGTGCACTTCTCCACCACGCCCTTGGGGCGCAGCGAGACGTCCGGGTTCTGGCCCGCGGCAGGCCGCTGGTACTCGTGCCAGTTGAAGAACTTCGCGTTGTACGGGCAGGCCGCCATGCAGAAGCGGCACCCGATGCAGCGCCCGTAGATCTGGGCGACGATGCCCTCCGGGTTCTTGTAGGTGGCGTAGACCGGGCAGACCTTCGTGCAGGGCGGATCGTCGCACTGCAGACAGGGCCGGGGAACGAAGCGCTTCACCTCGCCCTCGTGCTCCTCGTCGGGCTCGGCGAGCACCTGCATCCAGGAGAGCACCCGTCCCTTCCCCGCTTCCTCACGGCCCACGGCAGGGACGTTGTTCTCGGCCTTGCAGGCCATCACGCAGGCCTGGCAGCCGGTGCAGCGGTCGAGATCGATCACCATTCCCCAGGTGGTCATGTCACGCTCTCCGGAGGCGCACGCGGGTGGTGCTGAAGAGCCCGGAACCGCGGAAGGGGTCGGGCTCGCTGGCGATCAGATCGTTCGGGTTCGCCGCTTGGGCTCCGGCGGACAACGGGACCAGGACCACATCCTCGCGCATTCCGGGATAGAGCCTCGCCTCCAGCAGGAGCGTCCCCTTGGCCGACTCGAGCACCACCCGGTCGCCATCCTTCACCCCCAGCGCGGCCGCGGTCTTCGGATGGATCTCGACCCAGCTCTCCCAGCCCGCCCGGACGTGCGCCGCCGGCTGCTCCAGCAGCCAGGGTTGGCTTCGCGCTCCGCCCAGGGGACGGGTGGCGAGCCGGTAGGTGAGCAGACGCAGCGGGTACGTGCCGGCGGGAGCCGCAAGGGGAAACGCGACCGACATCGCAAGGTGGCCCTCGCCGTCCTTGCCGCGGAGCATCTTCACCACCGCGCTCTCCTTGCCCTCGCGCCGGACGGCGCCGTCGAGCATCTGCTGCAGGGCGGCGGGGTGGAACTCGAACTTCCCGGAAGCGGTCCCGAACGTCGCGTGACGGCCGGGCGAGAGCGAGGTCGGGTCCCACCAGGCGCCCCTCTTCGTGAGCGCGTCGAAGAAGGACTCGAACTTGTCGAACTCCGGGATCCAGTAGCCCTGCCGCTCCATCGTTTGCCGCAAGGACTCGTCCGCCGCCCCCGCGACGACGTAGCCGCGCCGGGCCTCGAACAGTCCCCGCGACACCGCGCGCAGCGCCTGATCGAAGCTCTTCCAGGGCAGCGCCTCGGCGACGCGGCCGCCGAGCGACGCGGCGAGATGCAGCACCACATCGGAAGTGTTGCGGGTCGAGTATCGAGGCGCAGCGGCGGGCTTGCTCACGCTCCAGGAGGTGACGCCCGCGAGGTGCGTGACGGGGTCGTCCTGCCACCGCTCGAGGAAGAGCGAGTCGGGCAGGATGACGTCGCAGCGCGCCGAGCTCTCGTCCATGAACGGCGAGAAACTCACGGCCAGCGGCACCTTCTCCAGCGCCTTGGCGAACTCCTCCTTCGCGGGATGACTCACGAGCGGGTTGGCGGCGAAGAGGAACAGCGCGTTGATCGGATACGGCGTCCCCCCCAGGATCCGGCCCGGCAACGCCTGGGAGGCGTCGGGCGTGGTGAGGTACTCGCCCTCCCCCGCGCCGTCGATCCGCGGCTGCGCGAGCGAAGCCCGGGTCGCCTCGTCCGGCATCGGCTCCGGCAGCGGCCAGAGCGGCAACTCGCCCTGCGGGACCAGTCCCCCGCGAGCCCCGATGCTGCCCACCAGCGCGTTCAGGGAGTGGATCGCCATGCGCGTGCGCAGGTCGTCGGGGCCGTACGCGGGGCCGCGCTCCCCGATCACCAGCGCCGGCCGTGCCGTCCCCAACTCACGGGCGACCTCCAGGATCGTATTCACGGAGACGCCGGTGGCGGCCGACACCGCGAGCAGCCCGTAGTCCTTGAGGACCATGCTCCGGAACCCATCGCGCCGCTTGCCGTCGGGCCCGGTCCAGTCGGCAAAACCGGCGGTGTGCTCCTCCACGAAGGCGCTGTCGTAGAGTCCTTCGCGTACCAGGACGTTCGCCAGCCCCAGCGCGAGGATGCCGTCGGTGCCGGGGATCAGGCTCACCCAGCGGTCGGCCTTGATCGCCGTGGCCGAACGGCGGGGATCGATCTGGATGAACTTTCCCCGCCGGCGGTCGTCGCTGCGCCGCAGCCGCGCGAACGCACGCGACGCGTGGACCGGGTTCAGCCATGCCTCGAGGATTCCCGCGCCGAAAGAGACCACGACCTGGGCCTCGCCGAGATCGTAGGCGAAGGGCACGGTCGCACCGTTCATCAACCGGTGCGCCAGCGCCGGCTTCTCCGGGGCGAGGCAGCGCGTGCGCAGGTAGTTCGGGGTGCCGTACGCGCGGGCGAACTGCCGCCAGAGCGCGTCGCGGGTGCCGCGATATTGCCCACCGAGGATCGCCACGGTGTGCGTCAGGCGCCTGGCGCGTAGATCGGCGAGCCGCTCCCCGACCAGCTTGAGCGCCTCGTCCCAGGTGGCGGACTTGAACCGGCCGCGCTGGCCGTCGCGGATCATCGGCCCGCGCACCCGATCCGGCGAGCGCAGGAGCTGCAGCGCGCCGAAGGCCTTCGCGCACACCGTGCCGCGGTTCACCGGGTGCCGCGGATTGCCGGAGATGCCGACCACCTCGCCGTCGATCACGCGGGCGAGCAGCCCGCACCCGCCGGGGCATTGCTGGCAGACGGTGGGGACGAGGCTCTCCTCGTACTGCGGCAGGCGCGCGGGCAAAGGCTTCTCGTCGGCGCGGGCGAGATGGTGCCGCACCAGACCGATGCCGGTCGCCCCCGCCGCCACTCCCAGCAATCCGCGCCGCGTGATGCCCATGGTCTCTCCCTAGCGGTGGCACGCCGCGCAGTCGTTGGTGACGCCTTTGGACTCGTGGCAGGCGAGGCAATTGTCCATCCGCACCGTCCGGGCGATCGGCCGCGGGGGCGGGGCAGGAAGCGCCGCCATGTCGCCGTGGCAGATCTTGCAGTCGAGGCCGGCTATTTCCGTGTGGCGCTGGTGCGAGAAGTAGACATGGGCAGGGAGCTCGTACACGCGCACCCAGAGGAGCTCGCCGCCCTCCTTGGCCAGGCGCCGCATCGACTCGATGTGCGCCGCGCCCTCCGCGCTCTTCGGCATCACCCGCTTGTGACAGCCCATGCACACGTCGATGGCGGGAAGCCCGGCATGGGCGCGATCGGCGGCGTGCTCGTGGCAGGCCTCGCAGGGCATCGCGTTCTTCGTCACGTGGAGCTGGTGGTTGAAGGGGATGGGCTGTTCCTTCGCCGCGCCATTGCAGGCGGCCGCCGCCCCCGCGAGGGCGGCCGCGGCGATCGCGCCTCGCCCTCCCCAGCTCATCGCCCGCCCTCGGCCTTCATCATCACTTCCCGCAGCCCGCGCTGCAGGATCTGGTCGACCTCGGCGATGCGGATCTCCACGCCTTGCGTAGCGGAGGTGCCGCGGCCGTGGAGGTAGTCGAGCCGGACGCTCACGTCGACGTCGTCGTCGGGCGCGGCGTTGAACACGAACGTCTCGCGGCGGATCTCCAGAGGCGCCAGCCGGTTGTCGCGCAGGCAGCGCTTGCTGAGCAGCTTGATCTCCCAGTCCTCGGTGAGGGTGCGGTCGTTCTCGTCCTGCATCACCCGCTGGTAGACGAGGTCGCGCTGGAAGATGATCCGGCGGCGTTGCGTGGCGGAGAGCGAGAGCACCAGCTTGCGGCTGGGAATCCCGGTGGGCATGTAGTGGCCGGCGCCCGAGTTCTCCACCGCGACTACGGCGCGAACGCGCTCCGCTTCGCGGCTCAGGCTCTCGATCCGGACGGTGACCGCCCGCTTCACCTGGGTTGGCTCGTGCCCGCCGAGCAACTGGTGGTCGTTGATGATGTCGTGTCCCTTGACCTTCAGGCCTTCCCGGACGGTCCGGCCCGCCAGGCGGGGCATGTGGCAGTCGTGGCATTGCCGCCCCTCCTCCGCGTACTTGCTCGCCTTCCACTCGGAGTAGGTGGAGAAGACCATCGTCCCGTCGGGCGTGGTCATGTCGTGGCAACCGGCGCAGATCTCCGATTTCTCGAAGAACGGGCGATAACCGACCTCGTGCGCCGGGGACTCGGTGGTCGGATAGGGTCCGTGCTTGCGGGTCCAGTCGATCTGGTACTTCGTCGCCCCGCTGGTGTCGGTGGAGAGTGCGCCGATGGAGTGGCAGTAGTCGCAGGTCACGCCCTCGCGGGTGATCTCCGCCGTCCCGTAGTAGTCCTTGGTCTCGCTGACGGTCGGGCTGTGGCAGCGCAGGCAGGTGGGTGCCGCCTTGCCCTGCGAGAGGTAGTGCGCCTTGTAGAGCGCGTCGCGGAAGACCGGATCCAGGTAGGAGTTCGAGTGCATGCTGTGCGACCACTTGGCAAAGATCGCCTGGTGGCAGCTGCCGCAGGCCTGGGCGGAGTTGAACTTGCCCTTGCCCAGCGTCGCGGGCGGGGGGCTGACCCCGGGTGGCCCGGCCTTCTCGGGCGTTTGCCACGCCGCCCTGCTGAAGGTAGCAGCCCCCTCGGCGGGACGCGGCTCTCGCGCGCTCTCCCCCGCCGGCGTGGCCACGGTGACGGGTCGCTCCCCGCGCGTCGCCTCCCTGGCGCGGTTCTCGTTGCAGGAGAAGCAGGTGACTGCCAGCGAGACCAACAGAACCTGCCCCGCGCGAGCAAGTACCTTCGGGGAATCCGCCATGGCCCACCTCGACTGCGTCGCTCGCGCCAGGAGCAAGCTCCGGGCCGTTACGGCGCCGGGCGGGATCCGCCGTAAGATGGAGGCGTTGCCGGCGTTGTCCGGCCTTCGGCAGGCGGCCTCCTGACAGACCGTCAGGTCAGGTGGCAGTCCGGAGATGGGATGAGCAACTCGCAGCCTCCGCGCATGGTGCAGGGCCCGCCGGCCTCGACGGCCCGGGCCCTGTTGCGTGCCGCGACCGGCCTGGGGCTGAAGTTGGGCCTCCTCAGCACGCTGGTGGTCTCCGTGGTGGTCGGCGCCAGCGCGGCATATTCCTACATGCGCGAGCGGGATCGCCTGTTGGAGTCGATGCACCAGGCCGCCTCGACGCAGGGCCGGCTCACGCTCACCGGCCTGCAGTTCGCGATGCTGGAGAACAACCGCACGCTCCTGCACGATCTCGTCGCCCAGTACGCGCGCAGCGTCGAGGTCGACCGCGTGTTCGTCACCGACGCCACCGGCAACGTCGCCATCGCCAGCGCGCCGGAGTGGGCCGGCCGCCGGGTGGCCCTGCCCGACGACGTCTGCCCTACCTGTCAGCTTCCGGCGGGCGCGCCGCAGACGCGGACCGGCTTGGAGACGGTGGGGGGGCGGCGCGTGCTCCGCAGCCTGACCGTGATCTCCAACGAGGCCCGCTGCCTGCGCTGCCATCCCTCCGTGCAGCGGACGCTGGGGACGCTCGCCGTGGACTTCTCAATGGCGCCGATCGACCAGGCCCGCGAGGCGATGGTGACCTGGATGCTGCTCTGGGGCGCCGGCGTCGCGGTGCTGGTGCTGGTCGCCGTCGGCCTCGTGGTCCAGGTGGGCGCCCTCGCCCCCCTGCGACGGCTGCGCGACGTCGCGCGCTCGCTCTTGCCCGACGCCGGCAAGGACGCGCCCCCGCGGGACGAGATCGTCGAGCTGGCCGACGATCTCAGCAAGGTCTCGTCGGCGCTGCACGACACCCAGGTCGAGGTCGACCGCCAGCGGCGCTTCCTCGTCGATCTGCTCGATCACGTGGAGGACGGCGTCGCCGTGCTGGACCGCTCGCTCACCGTGGTGGCTGCGAACCAGTCGTATCTCCGGCGCGTCGGATGCGACCGCGACCGGATCGGCCGCGGAGAGGTGAAGTGCGGGGAGACGGCGCTCTGCGGGCAGGCGGAGCTGGCCGGGGAGTGCCCCACCCGGATGGCATTTCGCAGCGCCAGGCTGGAGAAGCGCATCACCAGGCATCCGCAGGCGGATCGCCAGACGTTCGTCGAGGTCTTCGCCTCGCCCATCGTCGGGGCTGACGGGCGGGTGGAGCAGGTGGTCGAGGTCTGGCGCGACGTCAGCGAGCGGGTGGCCCTGCAGGCGAACCTGGTGCGGTCCGAGCAGCTCGCGGCGGTGGGCACGCTGGCCACGGGTTTCTCGCACGAGATCTCCACCCCGTTGGGCACCGTGTCCAACTCCATCCAGGGAATGCTCCGCATCCTCGGGGACCGGGAGCACATCGAAGGCCCCGAGGTGGCCGCGCTGCGCCACCGCCTGGAGCTGGCGTCGAGCGAGGTGTTCCGCTGCCGCGACATCACCCGGTCGCTCCTGGACCTGGGCCGCCGGCGGCGCACCGTGCGCGACCGCGTGCGCATCGAGCAGGTGGTGGAGAGGATGATCCAGGCCGTGGCGCCCACCGCGGAGCAGCGCGGGGTGGCCGTAGTCAACCGATCGGCACCCGGCATGCCCGCGGTGCTCGGACGCGAGGACGAGCTCGCGCAGGTGATGCTCAACCTCTTCATGAACGGCATCGAGGCGATGCCGCGCGGTGGCACGCTGGAAGTGGTCGCCCGCGCCTGCGACTCGGGAGTGGAGGTGATCGTGGCCGATTCAGGCCCGGGCATCGCGGCAGGGGACCGCGACCGGCTCTTCGAGCCCTTCTTCACCAAGAAGTCCGGCGGAACGGGCCTCGGGCTGTACCTCTCGCGCCAGCTCGTCGAGACCCACGGCGGGCGTCTGGAGCTGCTGGCTGGCGACGGAGGGGCGCGATTCCGCATCTTCCTGCCCGGCCAGGCGGAGCCCGCCCCGGCACGCGCCGTGAACGAAGCGGGTGGAGCATGAGGGCCCAGGTGTTGGTGGTCGACGACGACGCCGCGTTCCGCTCGAGCCTCTGCCGCGAGCTGTCCTCCTCGGGCTACCGGGTATCGGAGGCGGCGGACGGAGCGCAGCTCAAGGAGCGGCTGGCGGCCAGCGAGCCCGAAGTGGTGCTGATGGACCTGCGGCTGGCGGCGGAGGACGGGCTCTCACTGCTGGAGCACGTGCGATCGCACGCGTCCAGCGAGGTGATCGTACTCACCGGCCACGGTTCCGTGCAGTCGGCGATCCGCGCGTTGAAGATGGGGGCCGCGGACTACCTGCTCAAGCCCTGCGATCTGGACGAGCTGGAGCTGGCGATGGAGCGGGCGCTGGAGACGCGCCGGCTCAAGGAGCGCAACGTCATCCTCGAGCGCGGCCTCAGCCGGCCGCGGGTGGAGATGATCGGCCGCTCGAAGGCGTTCCTGGAGATGATGGCGGAGATCGACCGCGCCGCGCAGAGCCTCTCCAACGTGCTGATCGTGGGCGAGAGCGGGACCGGGAAGGAGCTGGTGGCGCGCCGCCTGCACCAGGCCAGCCCGACGCGCGACAAACCGCTGGTGGTGGTGGACTGCGCATCGCTCTCCGACGAGCTGATGCACAGCGAGCTCTTCGGCCACGAGAAGGGCGCCTTCACCGGCGCCGTGGAGCGCAAGCACGGGCTGTTCGAGGTGGCGGACGGCGGGACACTCTGCCTGGACGAGGTGGGCGAGGTCACGCCGCGCGTGCAGGCGAAGCTGCTGCGGGTGCTCGAGGCAGGCACCTTCCGCCGCATGGGCGGGACGCAGGAGATCCAAGTCCACGTGCGGGTGCTCAGCGCCACCAACCGCCGGCTGGAAAACGCGGTGAAGTCCGGGACCTTTCGCGAGGACCTCTACTACCGGCTGGTGACCTTGCAGATCCGGGTCCCGCCGTTGCGCGAGCGGCGCGAGGACATCCCCCTGCTCGTGGAACACTTCCTGGCGCGCGCTGCGCGCGGGAGCGAGCGACCTCCCACCCTGGACGCGGAGGCGACACGGGCGCTGTGCGCCCATGACTGGCCGGGGAACATCCGCGAGCTGATCGGCGTGATCGAGCGGCTGGTCACGTTCCATGGCGCTACCAGCATCTGCGCCTCGGACGTCGCCTCCATGCTGCAGGGAGCGCCGGCGCCTGCCGCGGCGCCCGAGCAGGAGCTGACACTCGCCGAGATGGAGCGCCGGCAGATCGAGGCCGTGATGCGAAAGTGCAACGGCCACCGCGCGGAGGCCGCCCGCATCCTCGGCCTCGCGGAGCGCACGCTCTATCGCAAGCTGCAGGCGCTGCGCTACCGCGACCGATGACTCAGTACGCCCAAGGGACCTTGCTCCAGTCCGGCTCCCGCTTGTCGAGGAAGGCGTCCCGGCCTTCGCGCGCTTCCTCGGTGCCGTAGGCGAGCCGGGTCGCCTCGCCGGCGAAGATCTGCTGGCCGACCATGCCGTCGTCGATCAGGTTGAAGGCGAACTTGAGCATCCGCTGGGCGGTGGGGCTCTTGCCGCAGATCTTCTTCGCCCAGGAAAGCGCGGTCCGCTCCAGCTCCGCGTGCGGGACCACCTTGTTCACCATGCCCATGCGAAAGGCGTCCTCGGCGCTGTACTCGTCGCCGAGGAAGAAGATCTCCCGGGCGAACTTCTGCCCCACCTGCCGCGCCAGGTACGCGGACCCGTAGCCCCCGTCGAAGCTGGCCACGTCCGCGTCGGTCTGCTTGAAGCGCGCGTGCTCGCGGCTGGCGATCGAGAGATCACAGACCACGTGCAGGCTGTGCCCTCCGCCCGCCGCCCAGCCGGGGACGGCGCAGAGCACCACCTTGGGCATGAAGCGGATCAGGCGCTGCACCTCCAGGATGTGCAGGCGCCCGGCCCGCGCCGGGTCGATGCTCGCCGCCGTCTCGCCTTCGGCGTACTTGTACCCGTCCTTGCCCCGGATGCGCTGGTCGCCGCCCGAGCAGAAGGCCCAGCCGCCGTCCCTCGGCGAGGGCCCGTTGCCGGTGAGGATCACGCAGCCCACGTCCGGGCTCATGCGCGCGTGGTCCAGCGCCTGGTAGAGCTCGTCGACGGTGCCGGGCCGGAAGGCGTTGCGCACCTCGGGCCGGTCGAAGGCGACGCGGACGGCCCCGGTCTCGACGGCGCGGTGGTAGGTGATGTCCTTGAAGTCGAATCCGGGCACCGCGCGCCAGGATTTCGGGTCGAACAGCTCGGAGACCATCGGGATACCTCCGCGCAGGCCCTTATCGCGGCGGCTACCGCCCCGGCAACCCCGCGCGGCGGGTCAACGCAGGATGTGCGCGCCAGGTTCCCGAGGAGAGCGCAAGGTTTGCGCCCTTGCCCTGAACCCTAGACGCCGGCCCTTGCGCCCGCCTCTTGCAAAGGCTTCCTCGAAGCCCCGGAGGCCTCCCCCGATGTATCAGATCGTCCGCCGCGAATCGTTCTCGGACACCACGTTTCTCTGGGAAGTGCTCGCTCCCGACGTGGCCCGCGCCGCCAAGGCGGGGCACTTCGTCATGCTCCGCCTGCACGACCACTCCGAGCGGATCCCCCTCACCGTGGCGGACATGGACGTCGAGCGCGGGACCATCACCATGGTGATCCAGGCGCTGGGCAAGAGCACCCGGGAGATGCGCGACGAATACAAGGAGGGCGATTCCTTCCTCGACTTCGTCGGACCGCTGGGCCAGCCGCAGCACGTGGAGAAGGTGGGCCACGTGGTCCTGGTGGGCGGGGGCCTGGGCGTCGCTCCCATCTACCCGCAGCTCAGGGCCTTCAAGGAGGCGGGCAACCGGGTGACCGGGATCATCGGGTTCCGCAACCAGGACCTGGTCTTCTGGGAGGACAAGTTCCGCAAGCAGTGCGACCGGCTGATCGTCTGCACCGACGACGGCTCCTACGGCAGGCCGGGCTTCGTCACCGCCGCGCTCAAGGACGTGCTGGTGGAGGACAAGCCGGACCTGGTGGTCGCCATCGGGCCCTTGCCGATGATGCAGGCGTGCACCGAGACCACCCGGCCGCACGGCGTGAAGACCATGGTGTCGCTGAACACCATCATGGTGGACGGCACCGGCATGTGCGGCTCCTGCCGCGCCACCGTGGGCGGCGAGGTGAAGTTCGCCTGCGTCGACGGCCCCGACTTCGACGGCCACCTGGTGGACTTCAAGGAACTGGTCGCCCGGCAGAAGCGCTTCAAGCCCCAGGAGAGCGCGGCCAGCGAGGACTACGCGCACGTCTGCAAGCTGGAGAAGCAGCTCTTCGACGAGGAGAAGCGCAACTACAAGAAGATCAAGGAGCTGCAGCCCGAGCAGACGCCCATGCCGGAGCGCGACGCCGGCGAGCGCTCGCGCAACTTCAAGGAAGTGAACCTGGGCTACGCGCTGCAGGACGCGCTGCAGGAGGCGGAGCGGTGCATCCAGTGCGCCAAGCCCACCTGCATCGCCGGCTGCCCGGTGGCCATCGACATCCCGCGCTTCATCCGCCACCTGCTGGTGCGCGACCTGGAAGGGGCCCTGCAGACCATCTACGAGGCGAGCATCTTCCCCTCCATCTGCGGGCGCGTCTGCCCGCAGGAGACGCAGTGCGAGGCCCAGTGCATCATCGGCAAGAAGGTGGAGGCGGTGGCCATCGGCCGGCTGGAGCGGTTCGTGGGCGACAACGCCCGGCCGCCCCCGGTCCAGGCGCCGCGCTTCCGCGAGCAGGACAAGCTGGGCAAGGTGGCGATCTGCGGGTCGGGGCCCTCGGGCCTGGCCGCCGCCGCCGACCTGGTCCGCTACGGCTGCGAGGTGACCATCTTCGAGGCCCTGCACGTGGCGGGCGGCGTGCTCCGCTACGGCATCCCCTCCTTCCGGCTGCCGCGCGACATCATCGACCGGGAGATCAAGCGGCTGACGGAAATGGGGGTGCGGATCGAGACCAACAAGGTGATCGGCAAGACCTTCACCATCCGCCAGCTCCTCTCCGAGAAGGGCTTCGAGGCGGCCTTCGTGGGCGTGGGGGCCGGCTCGCCCGCCTTCCTCGGCATCCCCGGCGAGTTCGCCGGCCAGGTCTACTCGGCGAACGAGTTCCTCACCCGGGTCAACCTCATGGGCGGCGACCAGTTCCCCCTGCGCGACACGCCGGTGAACGTGGGCAAGAGCGTGGTGGTGATCGGCGCGGGCAACACCGCCATGGACTGCCTGCGGGTGGCCAAACGGCTGGGCGCGCCCACCGTGCGCTGCGTCTACCGGCGCAGCGAGGCGGAGGCGCCGGCCCGGGTGGAGGAGCTGCGGCACGCGAAGGAGGAGGGGATCGAGTTCTTCTTCCTCCACGCTCCGGCGGAGATCCGCGTCGACGAGGCGGGCAACGTCAGCGGCATGAAGGTGGAGGAGATGCGGCTGGGCGACCCGGACCCCAAGGGACGGCGCAAGCCCATCGCCACCGGCCAGTTCAAGGAGTTGGAGTGCGACACGGTGATCTACGCCCTGGGAAACAAGCCCAACCCCATCATCTCCCAGTCCACGCCGGGGCTGGGGCTGGACAAGCGGGGCAACATCGTGGCCGACGAGGGCGGCACCCAGGCCACCTCGCTGCCGGGGGTGTTCGCCGGGGGAGACATCGTCACCGGCGGGGCGACGGTGATCCTGGCCATGGGCGCGGGCCGCCGCGCCGCCCGCTCCATCGCCGCCTATCTGAAGAACGGCAAGCGCTGGCCGGTGAGCCAGGAGCAGGCGGACGGATTCGTCCCGCCCGTTCCCCTCTCCGCCAAGGAGGAGGTCGTGTCCCAGCCGCCGATCGCCGAGCCGGGCGCCCTGCTCTGCCCCAAGTGCCACCGCCCCATCGAGGGGGACGAGTCGTACGTCTGCTGCGCCGGCGCCCGGCTCAGCTGGCGCTGCGACGACTGCGGCAAGGTGAGCGAGGGCTTCGCCTTCCCCTACGGCCTCTGCCCCGCCTGCGGCGGCAGCCTGCGCGCGCTGCAGGACCGCGACCTGGAGGGGGAGGCGGCCCTGGAGGCCATCCGCAACGCCTTCGAGATCGAGCTGGGCGGCATGGCCTTCTACCAGCGGGCGGCGCGCGAGGCCCAGGACCCGGCGATGCGCGACCTCTTCCAGCGCTTCGTGGAGATGGAGAAGCAGCACATGTCCACGCTGTCCGCGCGCTACCACGTGGAGCCGCCCGCGCCCGGCGACCTGCACCTCGACCGCGCGGCGCTGTACGCCGGCATCCCCAATCGCCCGGACGCGCCCGACAACCTCTTCCAGATCGCCATCGCCTTCGAGGAGCGGGCGGCGCAGTTCTTCGACGGACACTACCGGGAGTGCCCGCCCGGGTCGGCGGAGGCGCAGATCTACAAGGAGCTGGGGGCGGAGGAGCGCGAGCACGTGTCCCTGCTCCTCACCGAGCTGGAGCGCTGGCGCGAAGGGAAGCCGGGGCTGCTATGAATGCGACCATGCCGGGGACGCCGCGATGATGGCCTTGGTGGCGAGCTGCGCGCTGGGCTTCATGGTCGGGCTCCGCCACGCGATGGAGCCGGACCACCTGGCCGCGGTCTCCACCCTGGTGGCCGCGGAGCCGCGCCCGCGCCGGGCCGCCCTGATGGGCGCCTTCTGGGGGATGGGGCACCTCTTCTCGCTGGTGGTGGTGGGGATCCTGCTCCTCGCCTTCCGCGTGCAGCTTCCGGAGCGCTGGGCGGACGGCTTCGAGCTCCTGGTGGCGGCGGTGCTGATCGGGCTGGGGCTGCGGGCCTGCCGCAAGGCCTTCATCGCCCGGGCGGCTTCCGCCCGGCACCGGCACGGCGCGATGGTGCACTCGCACGGCGCGGACGGCGAGCACGTGCACGTCGGCCCGCTCACTCTCGCGGCCCGCCCGCTCCTGGTGGGGATCGCCCACGGCCTCGCCGGCAGCGGGGCCGTCACCGCGCTCGCGCTCGCCACCATGCCCAGCGCCGCGGCTGCCGCCGTCTTCGTGGCGGTGTTCGCCCTCGGCTCGGTGGGCGGGATGACGGTGCTCAGCGGCGTGGCCGGTCTTCCCCTGGAGCGGCTGGCACGGAAGCCGAGGGCCCACGCGGCGCTGATGGGAGCGGTGGGCGCCCTCTCCCTGGTGGTGGGCGCCTGCTGGGGGGTGCTGGCCCTGGGGAGACTCCTGTAGGACATATTGCCGTTCGATGTCCGCAGTTAATCCATCGCCGCCAGCGTGAGTCGCTCCGCTGCCGCACATCCCGCGGCGAGGAGGCGACCGATGGCTTGCAGGGAAATGCCGGCGGACCCTTTGTCGGATACCCGGGTGCTGGTGGTGGAGGAGGAAGCGGACGTCCTGGAGGCGATCGTCAGCGCGCTCTCCTCCTTGTACCGGCCGACGCCTTGCCGATCCGCGCACCGCGCCCTGGCGCTGCTCGAGTCGGGCGGGCGCTTCGACGTGCTGGTGTGCGCTTACCAGATGCTGGAGATGACCGGCCGCGATCTTCACGAGCGCCTGGCGGAGATCGACTTCCTGCTGGCCCGCAACTCGCTCCTGATCGTCGCCGGGCGCCCTTCCCCCGACGACGAGCGCTATCTCGACCAGGCCGGGGTGCGGCTGCTCTACCACCCCTTCCGCCTGGAGCGGCTGCGCGAGGAGACCCGCATGCTGGCGGCCCGGGCGGCGCTGGCCCTGCTCCGCTGGCATGACCGTCCAGCCTGAGGTTGCGGTACATCCCAGGGATGCGGTTCGACGCGTACTTGATGGTCGACTGGAGCGCCAGCTCACGCCCCGAACGAGGCAAGGACAGCGTCTGGTGGTGCGAGGGCTCCTGGCAGCGCGGTCGCCTGCGCACCGGTGATCCGATCAACAGCCGCACCCGCGAGGAGGCGATGTCGGCTCTCGCCGCGCGCCTGCGCTCGCTGGTGGCGGAGCGCCGCAGCGTGCTGGTGGGATTCGACTTCCCCCTGGGGTACCCACGCGGATTCGCCCGGGCCCTTGGTCTTGCGGGGAAGCCCTGGCGGGCGATCTGGGACGAGCTGTCCCGGCTGATCCGCGACGACCAGCCCGCTTTCTCGAACAACCGCTTCCAGGTGGCCGCGGCGCTCAACCGCCGCCTCCAAGGCAAGGGACCCTTCTGGGGCTGCCCGGCCTCCGCGCAGTGCGCGGCGCTGCGGATGAGCAAAGGCCGGATGCCCTGCGTGCGCCTGGAGGAGTTTCGCCTGGCGGAGAGGCGCCGGCCTGGACCGAAGTCCGGCTGGCAGCTCTTCTACAATGGCTCCGCCGGCAGCCAGGCGCTGCTCGGCATCCCCCACCTGGCGAGGCTGCGCGACCAACCCGCGCTTTCGGCCGCCAGCGCCGTCTGGCCCTTCGAGACGGGCCCGCTGCTTCCTCCGCGCGTCAGGGGCCGCGCCCGGGTGGTGTACGCCGAGGTCTATCCTTCGCTCTACGCGGCCGTCCGGCGCCCAGGGGAGGTGAAGGACTCCGCCCAGGTGCGGGCGCTGGTCCGGCATTTCGCAGCCCGGGACCGCGCCGGCACTCTCGACGCGGACTTCGCCGCGCCGGCCGGCGCCGGAGACGCCTGGCGCGAGGAAGGCTGGATCCTGGGCGTGCTCTAGGAACGCCCCGGCTGCGCGGCTGGCGCCAGGTGATCGATGAACCACTGGGCCGCCAGCGCCGCCACCTGCTCGAGCGCGCCCTCCTCCTCGAACAGGTGCGTCGCCCCCGGCACGATCCGGAGCGCCTTCTCGCAGCGCAAGGCCCCGAGCGCCTCCCGGTTGAGATCGAGCACTTCCGGGTCCGCCCCGCCCACGATCAGGAGCGTCGGGGCGCGCACGCCGGGGAGCGCCGCCCCGGCCAGGTCCGGGCGGCCCCCGCGCGAGACCACCGCGGCCACGCGCCGCGGATCCTGCGCTGCCGCCACCAGCGCGGCCGCCGCGCCGGTGCTCGCCCCGAAGAGACCGATGGGCAAGCCTTCCGTCTCCGCCTCCTCCGCCACCCAGCGCACGGCCGCCAGGAGCCGGCCGGCCAGCAGCCGGATGTCGAAGCGGTGGTGGCGGGTGAAGCGCTCCTCCTCCTCCTCGGCGGCGGTGAGCAGGTCCATCAGCACGGTGGCGAGCCCCTGGCCCTGCAGCGCTTCGGCCACGTAGCGGTTGCGGGAGCTGAACCGGCTGCTGCCGCTGCCGTGGGCGAAGAGAACGACGCCGCGCGGCGCCTCCGGGAGGGAGAAGGTCGCGCCCAGCCGGATGCCCGGCTGGGGGATCAACTCGATCTCGCGCGCTCTCACCTCCAGGTCGCGCCTCCTTCCTCCGCGGGCTGGCCGGCGCGGCCGAGCAGCTCGCGCACCTCGTCGTCGGTGGTCTGGCTGAAGTCCTCGTACCAGAGCCCGACGGCATGGAAGCTCTCGGGGGTCTCGGCGCAGACCACCTCGTCCGCCTCCTCCTCCAGCTCAGCGCAAGTAGAGCGGGCGCCGACGGGCACCGCCACGACGATCCGCCGCGCGTCCTTCCGCCGCAGGGCCCGGACGGCGGCGCGCATCGTAGAGCCCGTCGCCAGGCCGTCGTCCACCAGGATCACCGTCTTGCCGGCGACCGGCAGCGCCGGCCGGTCGCCGCGAAAAAGGCGCTCGCGCCGCTCCAGCTCGCGCTGCTCGTCCCTGGTGACCGCCTCGATCTCCTCCCGGCTCACGCCCTGGGCCACCACCTCGGGGTTCAGCACCCGCACGCCGCCGCTGGCGATCGCTCCCATGGCCAGCTCCTCGTGGCCGGGAAAGCCGAGCTTGCGCACGACGAAGACGTCCAGCGGAGCGCCCAGTCGCCGGGCGACCTCCCAGGCCACTGGCACGCCGCCGCGCGGCAGGCCGAGCACCACCACATCCGGCTGGCCGGCGAACGACGCCAGGCGCTCTCCCAGAACGCGGCCTGCCTGGCGGCGATCTTCGTAGCGCATGGCCGGGAAATCTAATCCAGAGAGGGCCTGCGAAACAGCCTGCGCGGACCCGGCTTCCGTCGAGGAGGCAACGATGCCGGAGAAGCAGACCCTCGAGCGCGCGCGCGAGGACCGCAGGAGGGGAAGTCCGCCTCGACCCAGGCGGGCGAGTTCGTCCGGGAGGAGATGCACCACATCCGCGAGGGCAAGCATGGGGCGCGGTCCACCAGGCAGGCCATCGCCATCGGGCTCTCCAAGGCGAGGCGGTCGGGCGTGAAGCTCGGGGCGCCGAAGAAAGGCCAGGCGTCCGCGGGCGTCCGGCGCCGGGCGCGCCGCGATCTCCGTCGCGCCGGAGGGCAGCGCAGGCCTTCGGGACGCCGGAGCCGGGCGGTGCGGAGCGAGGCGGCGAAGAAGGCGGCGCGGACGCGCAAGGCGCACGCACGGTAGCCGCTCTCGCGCGAAGGGGCGAAACCCTCTACCGCGCGATCGGGGTGAGATCCTTCGGGAAGGCCGCGAGCAAGGTGGGCGGCACCTTGACGCGGGCGCCGGTGACCTGCGCCCGCAGCATCAGGGCGTTGGTCACGGCCTGGCCCGCGAAGTGGTTGTTGTTCACCACGTAGACCTCGGTCACCGAAGGGTCGTCCGCCAGCGCCCGGGTCCGCTCCGCCCAGGGCTTCAGCTCGTCCGCGGTGTACAGGTAGTCGTACCGCTCGTCGCGGCCCGCGGCCTTGCGGAACCAGTCCTTGTAGTTGCGGCCGTGCACGCGGATGTAGCCCAGCGGCGAGGTAGCGCGCGCCGAGGGCGGCAGCGAGTTGTGGAACATCGGCTGGTCGAGATTCACGATCCCCATGCGCGCGGAGGAGAGCTCCGCGTAGAAATCCGGCTCGTTCCAGGAGAGGTGCCGCACCTCGACCACCAGCGGGTAGCCGCGGAACGCCTTCGCCAGGTCGCGCAGCCACTCCCGGTTCTCCTCGGTGTTGCGGAACGACCAGGGGAACTGCAGGAGCAAGGCGCCCAGCTTCCCCGCCGAGGCCAGCGGCTCGAGCCCGGAGCGCACTTCGTCCACCTCGCCGCTCGTCCACGCCTCCTGCCGCTGGTGCGTAAAGCGCTGGTAGAGCTTGGCGGTGAAGCGGAAATCGGGATGCCCGGCCACCCGCTCGACCCAGCCGCGGGAGACCTTGGCGGTGGCCGGCCGGTAGAAGGTGGAGTTGATCTCGATGGCGTCGAAGTAATCCGCGAGGTACCGGAGAGGATCGAATCCCTCCGGCCGCGGCGCCGGATACACCTTGCCTGCCCAGTCCGGATAGTCCCAGCCGGCGGGCCCGAAGCGGACGATCCCCGCGGTCACGAGCAGGCAAATACCACCCCGCGCAGCCTGTGCGGGAACCCGGCCGCGGGGCGCGCAAGTTGCTCGCGCCTTCCAGGTCCTCTTCTCGCAGTCATCGTGGCACGTCCGGTGCACGCCCAAGGCGGCGAGAACCCGCAGGACTTGCGCCTTGCGCCCAGGCTCCGCGCCGGCAGCGGCCCGGTGGGTTGCGGGAGGTGCAGCTTGTCCGTCCAGCGCTTCATCGTCCTCGCCCTGGTAGCCCTTCCCTCCTCCGCCCGCGCGGCCGATCCCGGGCCCGTGGGCAACGCGGCCATCGGGCGCGCCCTCTTCAGCGGCCAGACCTCGTTCGAGAAAGGCGGCGCTCCCTGCGGCGCCTGCCATGCCGTGGGCGGCCAGGGAGCGGCGCTGAACGCCAGCTTCGGCCCCGACCTCTCCCGGTCGGCCGCCGCGCTCGACGGCGACATCCTCGACGGCGTCCTCACCGACCAGCCCTACAAGAGCATGAAGCCGCTCTACGCCGCGCACCCCATCCTCGAGGCGGAGCGCGCGCACCTGGCCGCCTTCCTCCAGGAGGCCGGAGGCAAGGTCCCGGCGGGGAGCGGCGGCTGGTTCGCCTTCCAGGCCGCGCTCCTGGCCGCCATCCTCGGCCTGGTGCTCGCCTGGGGCCGGCGCCGGAGGCTGCCCGCCCGCGAGCACCTGCGCCGGAACGCCCGCCGCATCCAGGGAGACTTCCCATGAGCTGGATCCAGGAAATCACCGGGCCGGGCCACCGGCGCTGGGAAGAGATGTACCGCAACCGGCACCAGTTCGACCGGGTGGTGCGCAGCACGCACGGGGTGAACTGCACCGGGAGCTGCTCCTGGAACGTGCATGTGAAGAACGGCGTGGTGGCGCTGGAGACGCAGGCCACCGACTACCCCCGCATCTGCGACGGCGTGCCCGGCTACGAGCCGCGCGGGTGCCAGCGGGGCATCTCCACCTCCTGGTACCTCTACAGC
>Ga0335085_10003672_pt1 | contig 26237 bp, 27 predicted proteins | sample Lox_Sample_45_FD_206712 | JGI IMG/M metagenome (GOLD analysis project Ga0335085, IMG submission 206712) | Soil microbial communities from Loxahatchee National Wildlife Refuge, Florida, United States - Lox_Sample_4.5 | ecosystem: Environmental > Terrestrial > Soil > Wetlands | place: USA...
CGGGCCATGGGGTTCAGGTCGGCGCTGGCCTGCTTGCGGTTCAGCGTCAGCGCGACCCGCAGGTGCTTGTGCCGCTTGGCCGTCTTGGCCTCCTGCAGCGCGCTGGCCAGCGCGTGCACCTGCTTGGCGTTGAGCGCGTCGACGTGCCTGATGACCAGCATGCCCTCGCCCTCGAGGAGCTCGCTGCGGGCCTTGGCCATCCAGTCCTGGGCGGTCTTGGCGTCCTTGGCGTCGCCGTTGGCGTCGAGGACGTGGAACCGCGCGGCCGGGTTGCGCCGCTGGTGCACCGCGCGGGCCAGGGCCAGCTTGCCCACGCCGCTCTCGCCTTCGAGCGTCATCCAGTCCGCGGCGTCGTAGAGGGCCTCCGCCTCGCGGCAGGCGCGCAGCCACAGCACGCCGCTGCCGACCAGGCCCGGCAGGTACATGGCGGTGCGCGGCGCGGGCACCTCGGGCACGACGGCCGGGGCGGCCATCAGCTTGACGTGGACCACGCCGTCGGCGTACGGGCCGTTGCCCGAGATCCGCCGGCAGAACATCCGGGCCACCACCCCGCTGGGCAGGTCGACCGAGACCGCGCCGGGGTTCTGCCGGGTCAGGGCCTCGGTGGCGTGACCGATCAGGGCGGACTGGTCGCCGGGGTCGAGCACCCGGCGGGCGTGGTCGTTGAGCATGACCACGTCGTTGCCCAGGGCCATGACGATGCCCCCGGTCCGGCGGCAGGCGCGCACGTACTCCTGCAGGAGCTGGAGGTCACGGCTGCTCCCCGCGGCCAGCAGGGCCTGGGTGATCTGGTCGGCGGTCGACTTCACGAGCGAGACCAGCAGCGGGTCGGCGTCCTTGCGCCAGCAGGTCAGGTCGATGACGCCGACCGTCTTGCCCGAGACCGGGTCGTGGATCGGCACCCCGGCGCAGCCGAAGCTCTCCAGCGACTCGGCGTAGTGCTCGTGCCCGAAGACATGGGCCGGGCCGCCGGCCTCAAGCGCGGTGCCGATGCCGTTGGTGCCGACCCTGTCCTCGGCGTAGCTGAAGCCGGGGGCGAGCTTGATCCCGTCGAGGGCGCGCTCGAGGTCGTGGTCGGCGGTCAGCCTGGTCAGCACCAGGCCGGCCGCGTCGGTCAGGATGATGCTGATCGGCTGGCCGTCCAGCTGCTCGTGCAGGTGCCGCAGCACCGGGTCGGCCGTCCGCGCCAGGTTGGATTCCAGGTCGGGGTCGCGCAGGTAGTTCAGCTCGATGTGATCGGCGGCGACGTGCCACTGCCGGGACCGCCACCAGGACGCCAGGATGGGCTTGCGCACCGCGGCAGGGTCGACCGGCTCGGCGGCGAGGAACCGGTCTCTGGCCTCAGCCAGGAGATCTTTCGCCGTGTGCATCGGCACTGAAGCACGAGCCATACCGCCTCCCCCACCCATCAGTTCCCGGCTGGAGGGTCTGCCCTGCGTGGACTAGAACCGGGTTTACCCGCCCCCTACAAAGTAAACCTCAGGTTTCATAGCACTGTCTCAAGTTGAGACCCCGCTGGCGGAGCGGCCGACGTTGTGTCGGTGCATGGACGATCCCGGTGAGACGAACCCCCGAGCTTCCTCAGAGGAGACATTCAACCCCTGGAGCATCGTAAATCTCGTCTTCCATCACCTGGCCAGCCAGGGCCTGCACCCGGTCCTCGGCGAGGCGGGCGACCCGGGCGCACCCGCGGCGGACCTGCTGCGCGCGCTGGGCATAAGGCCGGCCGCGGAAGGCAACCGGATGGAATCCGAGCAGCGTAAGCAGCGCCTGGCCGAGATCCGGGCGGCCTTCGAGATGTCTCATGTTGAGAGCCCATGACCTTGGCATCCGAGATGTGATGCAGCACACAAGGACTTTCGGGGCTGCTGCGTGCAGCCCACCGGGCCCGTGCCGGGCCCAGGACCCCGGAACCAGCCGAGAAAAGGGGTGGCGATGAGTCGCCAGAGTGTGGCCAAGGCTCACCAGAAGATCCAGGAACTGTCCTGGGAGCCTCAGTATCACGAACCGGTGTCGCAGTACGGAACGGACTACACGTTCCACAAGGCACAGAAGAAGGACCCGCTGAAGCAGGTCCTGCGGTCCTACTTCCCGATGCAGGAAGAAAAGGACAACCGCGTGTACGGCGCGCAGGACGGCGCCATCCGCGGGAACATGTTCCGCCAGGTGCAGGAGCGGTGGCTGGAATGGCAGAAGCTGTTCCTGTCGATCATCCCGCTGCCCGAGATCAGCGCGGCGCGCGCGATGCCGCTGCTGTTCCGCACGGTCCCGAACCCGGAACTGCACAACGGCCAGGCGATCCAGATGATCGACGAGGTACGCCACTCGACGATCCAGCAGAACCTGAAGCGCCTGTACATGAACAACTACATCGACCCGGCGGGCTTCAACAACAGCCTCCGCAACTTCCAGAACGACTACTGCGGGACCATCGGCCGGCAGTTCGCGGAAGGCTTCATCACCGGTGACGCCATCACCGCGGCGTCGATCTACCTGACCATCGTGGCCGAGACGGCGTTCACGAACACCCTGTTCGTGGCCATGCCGGCCGAGGCCGCGGCGAACGGCGACTTCCTGCTGCCGACCGTGTTCCACTCGGTCCAGTCGGACGAGTCGCGGCACATCTCCAACGGCTACGCCACGCTGCTGATGGCACTGTCGGACGAGAGCAACCACCAGCTGCTCGAGCGCGACCTGCGCTACGCGTGGTGGAACAACCACCGCGTGGTGGACGCCGCCATCGGCACGTTCATCGAGTACGGCACCAAGGACCGCCGCAAGGACCGCGAGTCCTACGCGGAGATGTGGCGCCGGTGGATCTACGACGACTACTACCGCAGCTACCTCGTGCCGCTGGAGAAGTACGGCCTGGTCATTCCGCACGACCTCATCGAGGAAGCGTGGAACCAGATCTGGAACAAGGGTTACGTGCACGAAGTCGCCCAGTTCTTCGCCACCGGCTGGCTCGCCAACTACTGGCGGATCGACGCCATGACGGACGAGGACTTCGAGTGGTTCGAGTACAAGTACCCGGGCTGGTATGACAAGTACGGCAAGTGGTGGGAGAACTACAACCGCCTCGCCACGCCGAACGGTCACCACCCGATCGTGGCCGAGAACGTCGACTACGTGTACCCGCACCGGTGCTGGACCTGCATGGTCCCGTGCCTGGTCCGCGAGGACATGACGATGGCCGAGGTCGACGGGCAGTGGCGGACCTACTGCCACAAGGAATGCCAGTGGACCGACCAGACGGCGTTCCGCCCGACCTACATGGGTCGCGAGACCCCGAACATGGGCCAGCTCATCGGCAAGCGCGAATGGGAGACCCTCTACCACGGCTGGAACTGGGCCGACGCCGTGAGCGACATGGGCTACGTCCGCGACGACGGCAAGACCATGGTCGCCCAGCCGCACCTGAACCTGGATCCCAAGAAGATGTGGACCCTGGATCACCTGCGGCGGATGCCCAACATCCTCAGCCCGAACGTGCTGCTCAACGAGATGAGCGCCGAGCAGCGGGACGCGTTCCACGCCGACTACATCCGGCAGGGCCCGGCCGGCCGTCCGGCCCCGGCGGCCGACTGAGCCAGGCAGCGGAGGGGGCGACCCGGTTCGCGGTTTCCGGGCCGCCCCCTCCGACCGATCTATGACGTTTTGTCCAAGTAAGTCCTACGCAGTCCCCGAGGGGGCCATGAGCGAGAAGCACGTCGTCCGCTTCGAGCCGGTCGGCATCGAGATCGAGGTGGGCGAGGATCAGACGATCCTGCGGGCCGCGGCCGAGCAGGGAGTCATGCTCATGCATGGCTGCAAGGAGGGGCAGTGCGCCTCCTGCAAGTCGTTCATCCTCGAGGGCGAGGATGTCGAGCACGACAAGTACTCGACGTTCGCACTGCCCGACTACGAGCTCGAGGAAGGCTACACGCTGCTCTGCCGGGCGCACGCCTACGAGGACATGACCATCGAGCTGCTCCACTACGACGAGGAGATGATCCGCTCCGGCCTGCCCATCCAGCAGGGCGTGGTGGAGGTGGTGTCCAAGGACGCGGTCACGCACGACATGCGGCACCTGGTGGTGCGGCTGATCGAGCCGGACCAGATCAAGTTCTTCCCCGGTCAGTACATGGACTTCACGATTCCCGGTACCGACGCGGTGCGTTCGTTCTCCATGGCCAACACCACCAGCCGGGATACCGGGCTGCTGGAGTTCGTCATCAAGGTCTACCCGGACGGGCAGTTCTCCAGGTTCCTGGCGGAGAGACTGGCCGAGGGAGACCGGCTGGATATAACCGGTCCGTTCGGCGTCTTCACCTTGCGTGAGGGCGACAACGACCTGGTGTTCGTGGGCGGCGGGGCGGGTATGGCGCCCATCTTGTCCCTGCTGCGGTCGATGGCCGAACGCGGACTACAGCGCAAGGCCACGTTCTTCTACGGTGCCCGCACCAAGAAAGATCTCTGTTTCGAAGCCGAGCTGCATGAGCTAGAGGAGAAGCTGCCTGACTTCCGCTACATACCCGCCCTGTCCGAGCCGGGCGATGACGACGGCTGGGACGGCGAGACCGGCTTGATCACCGACGTGGTCAAGCGGCTGGCCAGCGAGCTGCGCGGCGCACACGCCTACGTGTGCGGGCCGCCCCCCATGGTGGAGGCCGCCCTCCCGCTGCTGGCCACGCTGGGCGTGGAAGAGAAGCGCATCTACTACGACAAGTTCACTACCACCGGTAACCCGCAGGAGTGAGTGAGACATGACAGAGACTCCAGAACGCAGTGTCCCTAAGCCGCACTTCACCGACGCGGAGGCGGGCGCCAAGACCTTCCCTGACTCCACCAAGAGGGAATACAACTACTTCACGCCGGCCAAGCGCAAGCAGACCAGGTACGAGGACGTCACCGTCGAGGTACAGCCCGACCCGCGGCACTACCTGGCCCAGGGCTGGCTGTACGGCTTCGCCGACGGGCGCGGCGGTTACCCGCTGGACTGGACGGCCCTGAAGGCCTGGGGCAGCGACCGGCCCGAGCCCGAGCGCTTCCCCGGTTCCGGCGGCAAGGGCTACGACTGGCCGGCGACCGGCTGGCACGAGTTCCGCGACCCGAACGAGGAGTGGGAACTCACCTTCTACCGGTACAACTCCAACGTCGTCAGGCAGCTCAACCAGAACGTCGACGTGGCCCGGGCGAGCAAGGCGTTCGACCAGTGGAACCAGAACTGGGTGCACTTCGTCGAGTCGCACGTCGGCGCGTGGATGCACGTCGACCACGGGCTCGGCCTCTACCTGTTCGCCAACGCGAACCGGCGGGCCCCCACCAACATGCACAACAACGCGATCTCGGTGAACAGCATGCACCGGATCCGCTCGGCCCAGGACCTGGCGCTGTACAACCTGACCCTGACCGAGGAGATCGAGGGCTTCGACGGTGCCGCGCACCTGACGGCCTGGAACGAAGACCCGGTCTGGCAGGGCGTCCGCGAGGTGGCCGAGCAGCTGACCGCGATCGACGACTGGTGCGAGGCCATCTTCGCCGCCAACGTCGTGTTCGAGCCGCTGGTGGGTGAGCTGTTCCGGAGCCAGCTGGTGATGCAGGCGGCGCCACGCAACGGCGACTTCGTCACGCCCACGATCATCGGTGCCGAGGAATACGACTTCGCCGAGCGGGACCTGCGCTATACGAAGCCGATGTTCCACCTGCTCACCAACGACCGTGAGTTCGCCGACCACAACAAGGGCCTGCTGAACGGCTGGCTGAGCACCTGGACCGGCCGCGCGCTGAGCGCCGCCCGGACGCTGCAGCCGATATGGTCGCAGCCCGAGCACAAGCCGCCGCGCTTCGAGGACGGCCTCGACGCCGCCAAGAACCGCTTCGCCGGCATTCTCGCCGATCTCAACCTCGACGCACCGAAGGAGCTGGGCCAGTGACCACGTTCAAATCCGCCCCTGACCCGTTCAAGGCCGACAACACCGCCTCGAACATGTGCGGGTTCACCCTGATGAACAACCAGGTCGGGGCGGTCATGGCCGCGGTCCTGGACAAGCTGCCGAACGTCAAGGTCACGCCCCTGCCCTCGATGATCAGGGTCGACGGCACCGGCACGTTCGAGGTCAACTACGACGACATCTCCGAGGCGCTCGGCTACGAGCCCGGCTACTTCGACGCCGCCGAGTTCGAGGAGAACATGTCCACCCACTACGGCCGCATGATCCACCTCGACGACAAGACGATCATGTTCGCCAACCCGGAGGACGCGGCCGACTACCTCGGCTTCGACCTGACCGCCCGGTCCTAGGGGGTAAGCCTCGCGCGGCTCCGGAGCTCTAGACAGCCCGGGGCCGCGCGAGTACGAACGGAACTAGTCGTTTCTCCGGCCTACTCAAGGAGGCGCCTTGTACGAGCACAACGGCGAGAAGTACTTCATCGTCGATTCGCATATGCACTACTGGAACGCAGCCCCCGACAACTGGGTCCCCGGCGCCGAGCAGTACGCCAAGGGCTGGATCGAGTGCTTCCACGCCTACCAGGGGCTCGGGCCGCCCGAGACGCACTGGACGATCGAGCACTTCCAGAAGTACTCCGAGGACGACCTGATGAAGGACGTCTTCGAGGACGGGCACGTGGACGTGGCCATCTTCCAGCCGACGGACCTCAAGGAGTGGTACACCGAGGGCTTCAACACCACCGCGCGCAACGCGGAGATGGGCAAGAAGCACCCGGGCAAGTTCATCTATAACACCAACTTCGACCCGCGCAACGGCGACGCGGGCCTGGAGGAGCTCAAGCGCAACGTCGAGACGTACGGCTCCAAGGGCGTCAAGCTCTACACCGCGGAGTGGAACAACGGCTCGCGCGGCTACAAGCTGAGCGACCCGGGCGCGTACCGGTACCTCGAAGCCGCGCAGAACCTCGGCATCAAGAACATCCACGTGCACAAGGGCCCGACGATCTGGCCGCTGGACAAGGACGCCTTCGACGTCGCTGACATCGACCACTGCGCGACGGACTTCCCCGAGCTCAACTTCATCATCGAGCACGTGGGCCTGCCGCGGATCGAGGACTTCTGCTTCATGGCCACCCAGGAGCCGAACGTCTATGCCGGCCTGTCCGTGGTCATCGGCGGCCTCATGCACGCCCGGCGGAACTTCTTCAACAAGGTCATGGGCGAGCTGCTGTTCTGGGTCGGCGAGGACAAGATGACCTTCGGCAGCGACTACGGCATCTGGGAGCCGAAGTGGCAGGTCGAGGGGTTCGTGGACTGGGAGATGCCGGACCGCGAGGAGTACTCCGACTACCCCAGGCTCAACACCGCGGGCAAGAAGAAGATCCTCGGCCTGAACGCGGCCAGGCTCTACGACATCGAGGTGCCGAAGGAGTTCCAGCTCCCCGCTGAGGCCGGCACGCCGGCCGCCCAGGACGACGCCCAGCTGGTCGCCGGGGCATGACCCCTACGGCCACGGCGGTAACGGGCTTTCGGGACCGGGCCGAGGCTGTGCTCAAGGCCTTGGAGACGGTGCGCGACCCTGAACTCGACGAGCCGATCACCTCGCTCGGGTTCGTGGCCTCGTGCGCCGTCTCCGCGGCCGGGGACGCCCAGGTCCGGCTGCGGCTGCCCACCTACTTCTGCGCGCCCAACTTCGCGTACCTGATGGTCGCCGACGCCTACGACGCGGTGTCGGCCCTGCCGGGCGTGCGGAACGTGGAGGTGGTCCTCGACGACCACTTCGCCTCCGACGCCATCAACGGCGGCGTGGCCGCCCAGGCCGGATTCGTCCGGTCCTTCGACGGCGAGGCGGTCAGCGAGCTGCACGGGCTGCGGGCTGACTTCCTGCGCAAGGCGGTGATGGCCGGCACCGACCAGGTGGCCAGGCCATTGCTGTCAGCGGGAACGGATCCGGCGGCACTGCTCGCGATGAACCTGGGCGAGCTGCCGCCGTCTCGCGCTCTGGACCGGCTGCGGCAGCGGCGGGCGGAGCTCGGGCTGCCGGCCGGCGACGACGCCCCGCTGCTCGTCGACCCGGTGACCGGGGCGCGGGTGGCGGCGGACTCGGTGCCGCTGCACCTGCGCAAGGCCAAGGTCACCCGGGTGAGCATCGAGGCCAACTCGGGTATCTGCCGGGGCATGCTGGCGCACAGGTACCAGGGAACGAAGGGACAAGGACAGACCCCGCCGCCGGAGTGAGCGCCGGGGCGGCTCCTGAACGCTGAACTGACGGAAACCGCGAAGCAGGTCGAGGAGGACCCATGAAGGCCGTCCGGTTGCATAAATTCCACACCCAGCCGGTGATCGACGAGGTACCCGAGCCGAAGATCAGCGGGCCGCTCGACGTCATCGTGAAGATCGGCGGCGCCGGCGTCTGCCGGACCGACCTGCACATCATCGAGGGCCAGTGGGACGCGGCCATGGGCACGCCGCTCCCCTACATCCTCGGGCACGAGAACGCGGGCTGGGTGCACGAGGTCGGCTCGGCCGTCACCAACGTGGCCGTCGGCGACACGGTCATCCTGCACCCGACCCCGACCTGCGGTCTTTGCCACGCCTGCCGGGCCGGCGACGACATGCACTGCGACAACAGCGACTTCCCTGGTCTTTCCCGGGACGGCGGCATGGCCGAGTACCTGCTGACTTCGGCGCGAGCCTGCATCAAGCTCAACCCGGAGACGCAGCCCAAGGACGTCGCGGCCCTGGCCGACGCCGGCATCACCGCCTACCACGCGGTGCGCAAGGCCATCCCGCTGCTCTACCCGGGCACCACCGCCGTGGTCATCGGCGCCGGCGGCCTGGGCCACATCGGCATCCAGTGCCTGGCCGCGCTGACCGCGACGAACATCATCGTGGTGGACCGCAACCCGGACGCGCTCAAGCTGGCCTCCGAGCTCGGCGCCAACCACACCGTGGTGGGCGACGGCTCACAGGTCGACGCGGTGAAGGAGCTGACCGGCGGGGCGGGCGCGCATGTGGTCCTGGACTTCGTGGCCGAGCAGGGCGCCGAGATGGACGGCTGGAACATGACCAGGCCGGCCGGCTCGTACTACGTCATCGGCTACGGCGGCCAGCTCGAAATTCCGACCCTGGACATCATCTCCACCGAGCGCAACATCATCGGCAACATCGTCGGCACCTACAACGACCTGGTCGAGCTGATGGTGCTGGCCCAGGCGGGCAAGGTCACGCTGCACACCAAGACCTTCCCGCTGGACGCCGCGCCTGACGCGTTCGCCGACCTCGACGCCGGCCGTGTTCGCGGCCGCGCCATTCTCGTACCTTAGGAGAGTCATTCATGGCCAAGGAACTGCGCTTCGGCCCGGAAGCTCGCGGCCTGCTGCTAGCTGGCGTGGACCAGCTGGCGGAGGCCGTCAAGTCGACTCTCGGCCCCAAGGGGCGCAACGTCATCCTGGAGAAGATCACCGGCACGCCGGTGGTCACCAACGACGGCGTGACGATCGCGCGCGAGATCCACCTGAAGAACCAGTTCGAGAACATGGGCGCGCAGCTGGTCAAGGAAGCCGCCATCAAGACCAACGACATCGTCGGCGACGGCACCACCACCGCCACCGTGCTGGCCCAGGCCATCATCCACGAGGGCATGGAGGCCATCGCCAAGGGCGGCAACCCGGTCCTGGTCAAGCGGGGCATCGACCTGGCCGTCGGGAAGCTGGTGGAGTACCTGCGCGGGGTCGCGCACCCCGTCAAGACCGAGGAGGACTACGCCCGGGTCGCGGCGATCTCGGCCAACGACGACGACGCGGTCGGCGGCGTGATCGCCAAGGCGCTGTACACCGTGGGCGACGGCGGCATCGTCACGGTGGAGGAAGCGCCGACCCCGGGCATGCGGGTCGACTTCGTCGAGGGCTTCGAGTTCGACAACGGCTACCTGTCGCCGTACATGGTGACCAACCCGGCCGCCCTGGAAGCCATCGTCGACGATCCTTACATCCTGCTGTGCAGCGAGAAGATCACCAAGGTCCAGCAGCTGATGCCGGTCCTCGACAAGATCATGCGGGCGCCCCGCCCGCTGATCCTGGTCGCGGAGAACGTGGAGGGCGCCGCGCTGAGCATGCTGGTGCACAACCACGTCAACGGGATCTTCCAGTGCGTGGCGGTGCGGGCACCAGGGTTCGGCGACCGGCGGCTGCGCAAGCTGGAGGACATCGCCACGCTGACCGGCGGCGAGGTCTTCAGCAAGCACTCGGGCTTCACGCTGGAGACGATGACCGTAGCTCAGCTCGGCCGGGCCTCCCAGGTCCGGGTGACCGCGGACAACACCACGATCATCGGCGGCGCGGGCACCAGGGAGGCGGTCGAGTTCCGGCTCACCCAGATGCGCTCGGAGCTCGACCGGGCCCAGTTCGGCATCGACGAGGACGTGCTGAACGAGCGGATCGGCGCCCTATCGGGCAAGGTCGCGGTGATCAGCGTCGGCGCGGCGACCAACGCCGAGCTCAAGGAACTCCAGCACCGGGTCGAGGACGCGCTGTCCGCCACCAGGGCCGCCATGGCCGAGGGCATCGTCGCGGGCGGCGGCTCCGCGCTGCTGCACGCCGAGGGCGTGCTCGACGGGCTCGACGTCACCGGCGACTACGCCGCCGGGGTGGACATCGTCCGGCGGGCGCTGGGCGAGCCTGCTCACCTCATCGCGTCCAACGCCGGGTACGACGCGGCGGACATCGTGGCCAAGAGCCGGGCGATGAGCGCCGACGAGGGCTTCGACGCGCTCCAGGGCCGGCACGGCAACATGATCGAGATGGGCATCATCGACCCGCTGCGCGTGGTCCGCTCGGCGCTCCAGAACGGCGCCTCGGTGGCGGGCCTGCTGCTCACGACCAACACCCTGGTCGCCGAGGAGCAGACGCCGTGGGGCGGCAGCGCGGCCCTGATGACCGAGTACGGCTCGCTGGACGAGGGCCTGCACCAGCCGTCGCCCGACTCGAGCACCCCGCAGTCGCTTGGTCTCGGCCCGTCCGTTGGTTAATTCCGTTGGCTGACACGGTCCCGCTCGACCGTCAGGTGACCCTGGGCGATGACGCCCTGCCGGGAGAGGCCCGGGTCATCGACGCGGCCGAGCGGGCCCTGTCCGGTGAACGCCGCGGGGTCCGGGCGGTGCTGCCGTTCCTGGGCCCCGCGTTCATCGCCGCGGTCGCCTACGTCGACCCGGGCAACTTCGCCACCAACATGGCGGGCGGCTCGCAGTTCGGCTACACGCTGCTGTGGGTGGTGCTGGCCGCGAACCTGATGGCCATGCTGATCCAGACGCTGAGCGCCAAGTGCGGTATCGCCACCGGGAGAAGCCTGCCTGAGCTGTGCAGGGACCATCTCCCGTTCCGTCTCGTGGTCCTGCTCTGGCTGCAGGCCGAGGCGATCGCCATGGCCACCGACCTGGCCGAGTTCGTCGGCGCGGCCCTCGGCCTGCACCTGGTGTTCGGGCTGTCCATGTGGATCTCTGCGCTGCTCACCGGGGTGGCGACGTTCATCATCCTAGGGCTTCAGGTGTGGGGGTTCCGCCGGCTCGAGGCGGCGATCACCGGGTTCGTGGCGGTGATCGTGTTCGCCTTCGGCCTCGACCTGCTGCGCAGTCACCCGTCGGCGGGCGGGGTGGCGCACGGGATGTTCGTCCCGCAGTTCGCGGGCGGCGACTCGGTCCTGCTCGCGGTCAGCATCATCGGCGCCACCGTGATGCCGCACGTTATCTACCTGCACTCCTCGCTGACCCAGAAGCGGATCGTGGGGGCCAACTCGCAGGCCAGGCGGCGGATCTTCCGGTACGAGATCGTCGACATCCTGATCGCGATGGGGCTGGCCGGGATCATCAACCTGGCCATGCTGGCCACCGCGGCGTCGGTGTTCCACGCGCGCGGTCTTTTCGGCGTGGGCAACGACCTGGAGCAGGTCTTCGCCGGCCTGAACCACTTCCTCGGCGGGCACAGCGGCACGATCTTCGGCGTCGCGCTGCTCGCCTCCGGGATCGCCTCCTCCTGCGTGGGCACCATGTCAGGCCAGGTGGTTATGCAGGGCTTCCTGCACCGGCAGATCCCGGTCTTCGCCCGCCGGGCCATCACGATGATCCCGGCCCTGATCGTGATCGGCGTCGGCTTCAACCCGAGCAAGGCCCTGGTCCTGAGCCAGGTCTTCCTGTCCTTCGGCATCCCGTTCGCGCTGATCCCGCTGCTGGTCTTCACCAGCCGCCGGAAGCTGATGGGCCCGCTGGTGAACCGCAGGCCGGTAGTGGTGGCCGCGGGCCTGGTCACCGCGGTGATCGTGGGGCTGAACGTGTACCTGCTAGTCTCAGCGGGACTATAGGAGAATGCTGCTCATGCCCCCGGTTTCGCGTGGCTTCCACCGTAAGCGCGCGGCGGCGCCGACTGACCGGACGCCGCCGGGCCAGTACCTCACCCGCGACTTTCCCGTCCTGTCGGCCGGGCCGACGCCGCGCACGGCGCTGGCGCGGTGGACGTTCTCTATCGAGGGCGGGAGCTCGCCCAGGAGCTGGACCTGGGAGGAATTCCGGGGCCTGCCGTCGGAGCAGCTCACCACCGATATCCACTGCGTGACCCGCTGGTCCAAGCTGGACACCAGGTGGGAGGGCGTGTCCCTCGACGTGCTGCTGGCCGGGATGGAACACGACGCGCCCTACGCGCTCGCGTTCTCCGACGGCGGCTACACCACCAACGTGCCGGTCGCCGACTTGCTCGGCGGGCAGGCCTGGGTGGCGTTCGGCTACGGCGGCGGCCCGCTGGGCGCCGAGCACGGCGGCCCGGCCCGGCTGCTTGTCCCTCACCTGTACTTCTGGAAGAGCGCCAAATGGGTACGCGGGATCCGTCTTCTCGATCGGGACCAGCCCGGCTTCTGGGAAAACTACGGCTACAACATGTACGGAGACCCATGGCGGGAACAGCGGTACGCGGGCGACTGAATACCTGGCTGACCGCCACGGTCGGGGCGGTCACCGAGGAGACGGCCCGGGCTCGCACGCTGCGGCTGGAGGTCCCCGAGTGGCCGGGCCCCGGTGCTGGCCAACACCGGGCCGGGCAGCACGTCGACGTCCGGCTGACCGCCGAAGACGGATATCAGGCCGAACGGGCTTACTCGATCGCCTCGGCTCCTGGCGAGCCGCTGGCGATCACGGTGGAGCTGGTGGACGACGGCGAGGTCTCCCCCTGGCTGACCCGCGAAGCGAGGCCGGGCGACCTGATGGAGGTCCGCGGGCCGATCGGCGGTTACTTCGTGTGGGAGCCCGGCCTCGGCGCGCCGCTGCTGCTGGCGGCGGGCGGCTCGGGCGTCGTCCCGCTGCGGTCCATGCTGCGGGAGCGTTCGCGGGCTGGGAGCACTGTTCCGGTGCGGCTGCTGTACTCCTCCCGGAGCCTGGACGACGTGATCTATCGCGCCGAACTCGATGCCGCCCCGGCTGGAGTCGAGGTCACCCGCACCCTGACCAGATCCCAGCCGCCGGGGTGGACCGGCTACGCCCGGCGGGTGGACCAACGGATGCTGGCGGAGGTGGCCTGGCCAGCAGCCGACAAGCCGCTGGCGTACGTGTGCGGGCCGACCAGCTTCGTGGAAGAGGTCGCGGCCGGCCTGGTCGATCTGGGGTATCCGCCGGTACGGGTCAGGACCGAGCGGTTCGGTGCCAGCGGACGGTGAGGCAGGAGTAACGATGGACGACACAGCCCTGGACGGGAACGCGATCGGCGGGCTGCTGATCGAGGTGTTCGGCACCGAGATGACCACCGCTATCGCCACCTGCGCCAGCTGCGGCACGGCGAGCCAGGTGGCCGAGCTCGCGGTGTACATGCCCGGGCTCGGGACCGTGGTCCGCTGCCGTTCCTGCGAGGCCATGCTGATGACCTTCGTCCAGGTCCGCGGCGTCGTCTGCGTCGACCTGGAGGGCCTGGCCAGCCTGGGCTAGCCTTCCACCTCGGCCGACTCGGGGCGGCCGCGGACTAGGCGGCTTACTTCGGTGCGGAGGCGGACGAACTCGGGCAGTTCCTTGGTGGTGATCTGGTCTCGGGGGGCGGGCAGGGACACCTTCAGCTCGGCGCGGACCCGGCCGGGGCCGGGAGTGAGCACGAGGACCCGGTCGCCGACGTAGACGCTCTCGTCGATGTCGTGGGTGACGAGCAAGATGGTGATGCCGCGCTCCTGCCGCACCCGCAGCACCAGGTCTTCCAGGTCCTCCCTGGTCTGCGCGTCCACCGAGCCGAACGGCTCGTCCATCAGCAGCAGCACCGGGTCGCAGGCCAGCGCGCGGGCCAGCGCGACCCGCTGCTGCATCCCGCCGGACAGCTGCCACGGGTACCGGCCCGAGGCTCCGGTCAGCCCGACCGCGGCCAGGGATTCCTCCGCCACCCGCCGGCGGAGGGAGCGGTTCCGCTGGCGGCGGCGCAGCGGCAGCGCCACGTTGTCCCTGACGGTCAGCCACGGGTAGAGCGAGCGACCGTACTCCTGGAACACCACGCCGAGCCGGTCAGGGACGCGCTCCACCCGCTCACCGCGCAGCACCACCTGGCCCGCGGTGGGGCTGATCAGCCCGGCCACGCAGCGCAGCAGCGTCGACTTGCCGCACCCGGACGGACCCACGATGCTGACAAGTTCGCCCTCGGTTACCTGAAGGTCCACGCCCTCGATGGCAATGTGGGCGTCCTCCCCCTGGCCGTAGACGCGGGTGAGATCTTTTACCTCGAGCACCTAAGTCCCTCTCAGCCCTCGGCCCGCACGCCGCGGTGCCAGGACAGCACGACCCGTTCCACTCCGCCCAGTATCGCGTTGAGCAGGTAGCCGAGGATTCCGAGCAGCACGATCGCCGACCACAGCATGGTCAGGTCGAAGGAATTGGACGCGTTGATCATCTCGTAGCCGATGCCGTCGCTGCTCCCGACGAACTCCGAGAAGATCATCAGGATCAGCGCGAGCGACAGGCTGAGCCGGAACCCGGTGAGGATCTTCGGCAGCGCCGCCGGCACGATGAGCCTGCTCAGCCGCTGCCACGCCGACAGCCGGAACGCCCGCGCCGTCTCGAGCTGCACGGCGTCCACCGAGGCGGCGCCGTCGATCGTGTTGAGCAGGATCGGCCACACCGTGCCGAACACGATCGTGGCCACCTCCATCGGGGTGCCGATCTTGAACAGGACGATGAAGACCGGCGCCATCGTGACGACCGGCAGCGTCCGGGCGAACTGAAGCAGCGGGCTCAGGTAGTCGGTCGCCATCGGCGAGCGGCCGAGCGCGATGCCGAGCGGCACGGCGATGACGGTGGCGATGACCAGGCCGGCCAGCACCCGGCCCAGGCTCGGCAGCAGGTTACCCACGGCGTCGGCGCTGAGGAACAGGTGGCTGGCCGGCCCGGAGAACCAGGTGTGGTACATCAGGGCGACGATCGCCGACGGCGGCGGGAAGAACGCGCTGTGGCTCTGCTCGGTCCACAGCTCCCAGATGCCCACGCCGCAGGCGAGGACCACCCAGCGCCACAGCCAGGTCAGCGGCGGCCAGGCGCGGCCTGCCCCGTTCGTTAGATGGGCCATGCGGGGACCTCGGGCGGGGCGGAGCCGGCGACCAGGACGTGATGCCAGGGCAGCAGCCGCCGCTGCGCCTGCACGAGCAGCAGGTCGAGGACGAGGCCGAGGATGCCGGCCCACACCGTCGCGGCCAGGATGAGGGTGGTGTTGCCCGCGCCCGTGCTCGCGTCGGCGATGTACGCGCCGAGCCCCGGGCCGTTGATCCTTCCGGTGATGAAGCCGGACGCGATGGTGAGGATGATCGCGACGGCCGAGGCTAGCCTGATGCCGGTGGCGATGAAGGGCGCCGCGCTGGGCAGCGCCACCATCCGGATCGTGTCGAGCCGGGAGAACCCGAACGCGCGGTGGGTCTGCACGGCCACCGGGTCGACGTCGTCGATCCCGGCGATCGTGTTGTACAGCACCGGCCAGATCGCGCCGTAGACGATCAGCGTCGCCATCATCCGCAAGCCGGGGCCGAGCAGCAGGCTGACCAGCAGGATCAGCGCGACCGAGGGGATCGGCCGGAGGAACTCCACCACGGCCATGGCGGCCACCCTGACTCCGGGCAGGCTGCCGAGCACGACGCCGAGCGGGACGGCGACGGCCACCGTGATGGCCAGCCCGACCGCCCACGCCTCGCCGGTGGCCCCGAGGTCGGCGAGGAACCGGGTGTCGCCGGGCAGCCGGGCGGCGCGCCACAGCACCGTCGAGGTCAGCGGCAGGGACGAACGGCTGATGAGGCCGGCCCGGCCGGCCGCCTCGGCGAGCAGGCCGAAGACGAGAACGCCGACGGCCCCGCGGGTCCAGCGGACCCGCGGGGCGCGAGACCGGATCATGAACTCGTCAGCTGCCGAGGAGCAGCGAGTTCACGTCGAGCGGCTTGGTCAGCATCCCGCCGCTGACCATCATCGTGACGATGCGCTGCATGGGCGCGGTGTCCAGGGTGCTCGGGTAGGTGTTGAGGTCGAGCTTGGCCGCCGCCGCCGAGGTGATCTTGGTGTAGGTCGGGAGGATGCTCCTGACCGACTGGGGGTTGGTTCCGGCGTAGGCCTGGCCCTTTTCCAGCGCCTGCTGGAAGGCGCGCGCCGTGTTCGGGTGGCTCTGCACCCACGAGCTGGTGGCGAAGTAACCGGACAGCGGGAAGCTGGCCGTCGGGCCCTGGCACTCAGAGAGGACCATCTGCGCGCCCGCGGCCTTCGCCCCGGTGGCGAACGGCTCGACGGCGCTGATGGCGTCCACCCGGTGCGCGGTCAGCGCGGTGATCATGTCCGGGAACGGGATGACGACGTAGTGCACCGAGGAGGGGTTCACCCCGGCCGCCTTGAGCATCACGTCGGTCGTCAGGGTCTGCACGTTGTTGGTGAGGTTGACCGCGATGGTCTTGCCGGCCAGGTCCGCCGGCTTGGTGATGTGCGACGAGGGCAGGGCCAGTACGCCGAACGTGGTCGGGGTGCAGACGGTGCCGCTGGCCAGGACCTTCAGCGAGGCGGTGCCCTTGGCGTCGGCCTGGAACCAGGAGACGTAGTTGGCGCCGGCCACGATGTCCACGGTGCCGTGCAGCATGTCGGGGAGGGCGGCGGTGCTCTGCTGGATCGGGGTGACGGTGACGTCCAGGCCGGCCTGCTTGAAGTAGCCGTTCTTGAGAGCCAGGTAGAGGCCGGCCGTGTCGACGACCGGAAGGGCGCCGACGGTAAGGTGGGTCGTCTCGAGTTTGGACGACGACGGGCTGGACGTCGACGTGCTCGTCGAGGTGCCGCTGCTCTGGGTGCTGCTCGAGCTGCTGCAGGCCGCGGCCAGAACCGCTATCGCCAGGCTGGCGGCGGCCGTGATGGACGCCCGCCCGGCGCGCGTAAACCTCATGACTCTCCTTACGGTTAGGTGACGACCGGGGTAAACGCTTCTCGCGCGGCGGCATCGGCCGTTATTGGCCGACACATTCGCGCACGGGTATTTGGCACGATGTAAGACGTTAACACCGCCAGGTTCGCTCCCATGATTTATTCGGGCTGATTCATATCGCCGGGGCATTTGAATTTCTTACCTAGCGAGAAGCAGGCTGACTTTAAACGGCGCGCTGAGCAGATGGCCCGTGTACATGAGATCGGCGACCCGCTGCAACTGCACGGCGTCTATCGAGGTGGGGAACGTGTCGAGGGCGAGGATGGCCGCTTCCACCCCGGTCAGCTTGGGGATGTACGTCAGGATGGTCTTCTCCACGATGCCCCGGCTGTTGTCGGCAATGGCCTGGGCCTGCGCCATGGCCTGCTGGAAGGCGGCGACGGCGGCGGGATGCCGCCGCACCCAGGCGTTCGTGGCGTAGTAGCTGGATATCGGGAAGTTGTCGGTGGGCCCCTGGCACTGGTCGAGGATGGGGACCGCCCCGGTGTTGAGCTCCGCCGCGGTGGCGAACGGTTCGACGGCGCTGATGGCGTCCACCTTGTGTGCCGCGAGCGCGTCGACCATCTTCGGGAACGGGACCACGACGTAGTGCACCGAGGCGGGGTTCACGCCGTCGTCCTTGAGGATCGCGTTGATCGTCAGGGTCTGCACGTTATCGGTGAGGTTGACGGCGATCTTCTTGCCGGCCAGGCTGGCGGGCTTGGTGATGCCCGAGGACGGCAGCGTCAGCACGTCGAACGTGTCCGGCGCGCAGGTGGCGGCCTCCATGACCAGCCGGAACGGCGGGTTGGCCGGGTCCTTGGCGGCGGCCTGGATGAACGAGACGTTGTTGGCGCCGCCGATGATGTTGATCTGGCCTTTCTGCATCAGCGGGATGGCCAGGGTACTCTGCACCACCTGCCTGATCGTGACGCTCAGCCCGACCTGCTTGAAGATTCCCCGGTCAGCGGCGATATACAGGCCCACGTTGTCGACGACGGGCAGGGCCCCGACGGTGATGTGAGTCGTCGCCCCCGGCCCCGCCGCCGCCGAGGTGCACGAAGCGCTCAGCAGCGCGACGCCCAGCGCGGCGGTGACACCGAACGAGGCCCGGCGGACGCGAGTGAGCCACATGACGCTCCTGACCTTTTGATTAGCGCGGCGCGATAACCAACTCCGGTTACGACGGTGGAATCCTGCCACCTTGCACAGGACGATGTCGGCATTTCCGAGGATTGCCGGTGATCCATGTATTTTTGATCTAGCAAGTATCGTTCACCGAGAATCCCCTCATGATCATTATCGTCAGGCGAGACTTCCCCGATGGGCCGCAGGTCATAATTTCTTGAATTTGCAAGCGATTTCCGCCGGATGGCCTGGGGCCGCGCGGAGTGGCCAGAATCAGGTTTTCCCTGGTTGTGGGCGATTATCATGTTCGGCGATGAGGACGCGGGTTTCTTATGACGTGCGGTTCGAGTGGGGGCCGGCCGGCGCGGCCGCGCTGGCGCCGTCGAGTTCGTGCCTGGTGGTCGTGGACGTCCTGTCGTTCAGCACCTCGGTCACGGTCGCCGTGGAGGCCGGCACGCGGGTCTACCCCTGCGCCTGGCGGGACGAGTCCGCCGCGGAGTTCGCCCGGTCGCACCGGGCTGAGCTCGCGGCCGGCCGCCGGGCCGTATCGGCCGACCGGCCCTGGTCCCTGTCACCGGCCGCGCTGCGCCGCGCGCCGTTCGTCCCCCGGCTGGTGCTGCCCTCGCCGAACGGCTCGGCGATCTGCGCGGCCACGGCCGAGGGTGCGAGTGCTGGCGGTGGCGCGGTGACGGTTATCGCGGGCTGTCTGCGTAACGCCGCCGCCGTCGGCCGGTTCCTGCGTGGTTCTCCGGGGCCGGTCACGGTCATCGCGGCCGGCGAGCGCTGGCCCGACGGCAGCCTGCGTCCCGCGCTCGAGGACCTGCTCGGCGCCGGCGCGATCCTCGCCGCGCTCCGGGGTCCCGGCGGCCTGGGCTCCCTCTCCCCCGAAGCCGAAGCGGCCCGTGCTTGCTTCGAGGCCACGGCTGACGTCGCGGCGGCGGTCAGCGGATGCGCCTCGGGACGCGAACTCACCGAGGGCGGGTTCGGCGACGACGTGACCATCGCGGTGGAGATCGGCGCCTGCCTGGTGGTGCCGGTCCTGACCGATGGCGCCTTCACCGCCGCCCCTGGCCAGTAGCGCGGCACCGGGCTGCAGCGCAGGGCTCAGGCCACCTCGGCGCTTCCCTCGCGGTAGATCTTCGCCGAGGCGATGCGGCCATCGCGGAGTTGATAGAACCCGGCGATGAAGCACACCCGCTCCTCGCCGCGGACAGTCAGCCTCTCGATGAGCTGGCAGGCAGCGCGGTCCGGGGCCGTCAGCAGGTCCTGAATCGTCAAGGTCGGCAGCAGGCCGGACATGGCGCCCCTGAACAGCTCGGTCAGCTCGGCCCGGCCGCGGGCGACGGCCGCTCCTGTGATCCAGCACGCATCGTCAGTGAAGCCGCTCATCAGCGCATCGATATCGCGGTCATTGAACGCCCGGACGTGCTCGCCGATCAGCGCGGCGACATCTGCATCCGTCATCGGCCAAGATTACGATCGACGGCTGCCGGCGCGGCAGAGAAACACGGAGGCCCAGCAGCCCGGGCCGTTACCCGGCTCGGGCGGGTGGGCTGTGGCTGTGCAGGACCCGGGTCTTGTCCTTGTTCCATGCTGTCGTCGTCCCGTCCGGGTTGACGACTAGGGTCCAGCCCCAGCGGTGGATGGCGATCTGATGGTGGAACCGGCAGAGCAGGACGCACTCCTTGAGGCTGGTGGGGCCGCCGTCGGCTTTGTGCCTGACATGGTGCACGTCGCAGGCGGCGGCGGGCTGGTCACACCCGCCAGCCCACTGGCAGTGCTTGTCGCGGAGCCGGACCGCGTTGCGGATGGAGGCGGGGACGGTGTCGCTGTAGCCGATGTCCAGCGGCAGGCTCGGCCCGGCCAGCCGGGCGCCGAGTTGCTGCCGCCGCAGGAAGCTGGCCAGCCCGCCGGGCCCGGACAGCAGCGCGGCAGCCTTGCCTACAATGGCTTGCTCCAGCGCCTCCCGCGACCGGGCCGTCCCCGGCCGGGCGCCGCCGTCAGCGGCCGCGCCGCCATGGCCATCCGGAATGTCCGCACCATTGTCACCGGCCGACCCGCCGTCCCCGGTGCCGCCGGTCCCATCCGGGCCGGTCCCGTGGCCGAGCTTGTCCAGTTCCACGCACAGTCGGACCAGGTCATCGAAGACGTCCGGGTCCACGTCCCCGGTCACCACCGGGGCCAGGAACGCGTCGCAGGTGATCGCCTCGGCGGCATCGCCGTCCAGCCAGGCGCCGCCGGTGTCCCCGCCGCCGCCCGCGGACGCGGCCCGGTGGGCGGCCTGCCGGGCCCGCAGCCGGGCCGTCCACTCCGCCAGCAGCCCGGAGCTGCCGTCGAGCAGCATCAGGTCAGCCAGGGAGATGTTCACCCAGGCCTTGACCGGCTGCCCGGCCCGTTCGGGAAGCAGCCCGGAGGCGATCAGCCGGGTCATCGCCTCCTGCAGCGCGTCGTGATACCGCTGCCCCTGATCCCGGGTGTCTTCCGGCCCGGCCGGGGCCGCCAGCGCGTCCAGGACGGTGTTCACGATCTCCGCGCACTCTGGGGTCAGGTCCCCGTGCAGCACCCCCGCGCCCTGGAAGGTGACCAGCAGCCGCAGCGCCCGGTCCTCGAACACCTCATCACGGCCACCATCCGGCAGGCCGTCCCCGCCGGGTGCGCCGCCGGGCTGATCACCTGAGGCCGGGCCGGGCGGCGGCTCGGGCGGCAGGTCCTGCCGGTCCGGCTGCCAGCACCGAGCCAGTATTTCACTAGCCAGCACGGCCAGGTCCCGCAGCCCCAGCCCGGCCACGGCGGCGCCCATCAAGATCGCGTCGGCCTTATTCCGCGACTCCGTTGGCAGTTTGTCCGTCCAGACGCAGACCGTCCGCGCGAACGACTCCGAGACATCCCCCGCCGCCAGCACCGCGAACACCTCCGGGTGCGCCACCGCCCGCCTGGCCCACGCGGTGTAGGACACCGCCGCGCCCCGGGTGATGCCCGTCTTGTGGATCAGCCACGCCCGCGGGCTGTAATCCGCATCCGCGCTGTAGCCTTTCCCCACGGTGAACGCGCCCAGGACCGAGGACCGGGCGGCGGCGGTGACCGAAGTGACACGCTCCAGACGCTGCAGACAGCCCGCCTGCTCCTCCGCCGACATCTCGGTGGCATCCGCCGCGGCCAGGTAACCCAGCGCCGCGCAGGCCACCTCCATCGCCTCGCTCGCGCTGGCAAATGCCGGGGCAGTGCCCATGCCGGGTCACCTCCTTCCGCGGGTCGCGGGTCATCGAAGGGTCGTCGCTGGTCCTGGCGGGTTCTTCCTGACTACGGCAATTTCTAGCTTGTAAATTCGATACTATCGTGCAGCTACGACATTTCGCCGACAACACGCACGAGGTGTGCGAAGTTGGTACGTCTGCTCGGGAAGGGGGCAATGGGATTACTGAGGTAGGGCGAGAAGCGGACCGAGGCGGGAACTCGGCCCCGTTCGGTATGGATCTATTGGTCTGGGCTTGACGTCCATTTTTCGCCGGGGATCGAAATGTCCGGGGCCTAGCCTGGCGGCGTGAGCGATAACTCCCGGGCCGCTGGGGCGGCCGCGGTCACCGTGCTGCTGTGGGCCTCGGCCTTCGTGGCGATCCGCAGCGCGGGCGGCCACTTCTCCCCCGGGGCGCTCGCGCTCGGGCGGCTGCTCGTGGCCTCGCTGGCGCTCGGCGTGATGTGGCGGATCAGCGGGGACGGCTGGCCGCCGCGGGCAGCCTGGCCCGGCATCCTCGGGTCCGGCGTGCTGTGGTTCGGGCTCTACATGATCACGCTCAACTGGGGCGAGCGTGAGGTGGACGCGGGCACCGCCGCGCTGGTCGTCACCATCGGGCCGATCCTGATCGCGCTGCTCGCCGGCTGGCTGCTGCGCGAGGGGTTCACCTGGCGGCTGGGCGCCGGGATGGCCGTCTCGCTGGCCGGGATCATCGTGGTCAGCGTCTCGGAGTCGGGCACTTCGGGTTCTGGCGGGGGCCGGGCCCCGGTTCTCGGGGTGGCGCTGTGCGTCGTGGCGGCGGTCTGCTTCGCGGCCGGGGTGGTGTTCCAGAAGCCGGCCCTCGGGCACGCCTCGGCCGTCCAGGTGACCACATTCGGCTGCTTCGCGGGCACGGCGGCCTGCCTGCCCTTCGCCGGGCAACTGGTCTCGCAGCTCGGCTCGGCCCCGGCCAGCGACACGCTGAACGTCGTCTACCTGGGCCTGTTCCCGACCATGCTGGGCTTCACCACCTGGGCGTACGCGCTGGCGCGGACGCCCTCGGGGAAGATGGGCGCGACCACCTACGCGGTGCCGGGCCTGGTGGTCGTCATGTCCTGGCTTATCCTCGGGCAGGTGCCGCGCTGGCTCACGCTGCTCGGCGGGGCCTTGTGCCTGGCCGGCGTCGCGGTATCTCGTTACGGCTCGAGGACGGCAGGCAGCAGCGTCCTGAGCAGGCCAGGGATACTCACGCTCTCGTCGTTGGCCAGGATGACGAGGCTGGCGGACAGGTCCGGGATCCACCCCGCGAAGGACAGGTAGCCCGGGTTGTCGCCGGGATGGTAGTAGGCGGCGTGCCCGGCGAAGGTACCGGTGAACATGCCGTAGCCGTAGCCGGTGGTGGTCAGGTCCTCGTCGTCATCCTCGATCGGGGCGTGCGGGGTGAGCATGGCGTGCAGCGACTCGTTCGTTATCAGGTTGCCGGCGTGCAGGGCGGCGGTGAAGCGGGCGAGGTCGGCGGCGGTCGACCAGATGTCCCCGGTGCCGGCCATGGCCGCCAGGTCGAACGGGGTGACCGGCACGCCGTCGCGGTAGCCGCGCGCGGCCGGTTCCGGCGGCGGGCCGCCGACGCTGGTGGCGGCCAGGCCCAGCGGAGCCAGGATGCGCTCGGTGAGGAACCTGGCGTAGGGCTGGCCGCTGGCTCGTTCGACGATCAGGCCGACGAGCACGAAGCCGGGGCTGGTGTAGTGCCAGGCCTGGCCGGGGGCGGTGCGCAGCGGCGCCGCCTGGATGGCGGCCAGCCGCTCGGCGGGCGGCGCCGGCTCGGCCGGGTCCAGGCCGGGGGCCTCCCGCCAGTGCGGGACGCCCGCGGTGTGGGACAGCAGGTGGTGCAGCGTCACCCGGGACCACTGCGGCGGGCCGCCGGGCAGCCAGCGGTCCACCGGGTCGTCCAGCGCCAGCCGTCCGGCCTCGGCCAGGAGCAGGGCGGCCACGGCGGCGAACTGCTTGCTGCCCGAGCAGATCCGGAACCTGGTCTGCGCGGTGCACGGGACACCGGCGGCCGCGTCGGCCAGGCCCCCGGCCAGTTCGGTCCGCACCGTTCCCGCCCTGGTCACCATGGCCACGCCGCGCAGGTCCATACGCCGATCCTAGGAGGGCTGGTCCGCGGAGGGCTGGTCCGCGGAGGGCTCCTCCTCGGGGGGCTGGCCGAGGATCGCGGCGCGGATCCTGGCCGGGTCCCACTCGGGGCTCACGTGCCCGGAGACGCCGCTGAGGATCCGCTCGAACCGGGCGAGCGTCTGGCCCATGAGGCTGGATTCGTCGACTTCCTCGGCGTTCTCCACGCTCACGAGGATCGGGCCCGGTTCGCTGTGGTCGCGCCACCGCTCCGTGGCGGCGTTCGCCACCCAGCTCGCGGCGGCGTACCGGCGGGCCAGGCCGCCGATCTCCTGGGCGAGGAGCGCGAACGTCCACCAGGCGTTCAGCAGGCCGCCTGATATACCGCTGCCGAGGCGGTCGGCCGCCCTGAGGACCGGTTTCCAGGCGCGTCCCAGGTCCAGGGCGCGCCGGGCCAGTTCGGGCGACTCGCCGGCGATCGCCGCCTCGCGCACCAGGTCCATAGTCGAGGCCATCAGCTCGAGCAACCGCTCGTCGTTGTTCCACGGCGCGTACAGGGTGCGCAGCTCGCCGCCCAGGATCCACATCGCCACCAGGTAGGGCCGCCGCGGCAGCGACCGCAGGCCCTGGTAGATCGACCACTTGGCGTCTCCCCGCGTAACCATCAGGCGCTCCTCTCAACGCCGCCATGATGACATCTGCTGTTCATCTGAAGGGGTGGCTCCGGGCGGGCGCAAACGATTGGATTTGCGCGGGAACGTGCTGACCTCAGGCCTGGAGAGGGTTGAATTATGAACAAACGGGGACGGGCGGGAGCGGCCGCCATTGTGACAGTGGCCGCGGTGGGTGCCGCCATGGTGGCCGCGAGCCCGGCCAGGGCGGGCGGCGTGCCGGGGCTCGGCGGCGGATTCCTCCCGGGGAACCTGGTAGTCAGCGAGAGCGTCTACGGCGGCAACCCGGGCATCGTGGCAGGGAAGACCGACGTCAGCCCCGGGACCGCGGCGGTCCCGGGGCGACGTCTTCGCGGGATTGTCACTGGGGCGTGGCACGATGGGCGGCATGGCACTCGATGACGGTCACCGGAAGCTGACCCGCCAGGAAGCCTCGGACGCGGTCAGCGGCCTGGGGTGGCGGTACGTGCTGGGCGAGTTCAGGACGGAGGTCAGGACCGGGTCGCTGCCGCTCGCGGCGGACGTGGCGGGCCGGGCCGCGGCCGTGCCCGAGGCCCAGGGGCACCTGCGGATGGACGTGCGCGAGGACCGGGTGCTGCTGGCGCTGCAGACGGCCGAGCTCGGCGCGGTGACCGCGCGCGACGTCGACCTGGCCCGCCTGATCACCGCCGCGGCGGAGGAGTTCCGGCTGACCACGACGGCCGGGGAGGGAGACCGGACCGTCCAGGCGCTCGAGATCGGGATCGACACGATGGACGTCGCCCTCATCCGGCCGTTCTGGAAGGCGGTGCTCGGCTACGTCGACGAGGCTCCCCCGACGTGCGCGCAGAACGGCCTGGTGGACCCCTTCGGCCAGGGCCCGGCGATCTGGTTCCAGCAGATGGACGCGCCCCGGCCGCAGCGCAACCGGCTGCACTTCGACGTCTCCGTGCCCCACGACGAGGCGCACCGGCGCATCGAGGCCACGATCGCGGCGGGCGGCAAGCTGCTCAGCGACGCGGAGGCGCCGGCCTTCTGGGTGCTGGCCGACCCCGAGGGCAATGAAGCCTGCATCACCACCTGGCAGGGCCGCGACGGCTAGCGCCGACTGACCCGCCCGGGACCCGGACGGTCAGGATCCGGACGGCGTGAGGCCGGGCGCGGGCGATGCGCCCGGGGGCGCGGGGCCGGACGACAGCACCAGCTTGATTCCGGTCCCTCTGTCCACGGCCAGTCCGGGCCCGGGATCAGACGCGATCACCTCGCCCGCCGGCTCTGGTGCGGGCTGGCTGGTATAGCTCTGCAGGCTCAGGCCGCCCTCAGCGAGCGTGGTAATGGCTTCGTTGAGGGTATCCCCGATCAGCGGGGGCATCAGCTGCAGGATCCGGCACTCCTGACAGGAGGGAGGCCCCGCCGAGACGAGGAGGGTGACGGCGAAACCCTGAGGCTCGGAGGTTCCTACGGCTGGATCACTGGTGATGACCGACATGTAGGGGACATAGAGGTTCGGCTTCTGCTCCTGGGCCCCGGCGATCAGGCCGTTTTGCTGGAGGAGCTGCAGGGCGTCGGGCACCGGCTGGGAGTCGACGTCAGGCACGCTGGTCGTGCCGGCCGGGCTGGTGCTGCCGCTCGCCGACGACGGCGACGGCGAACCGCCACCCGGGGACGGGGAACCAGGCCGGGACGAACCGGCCGCGGGCGACGGAGAGGCGGGACCGGACGGGTTAGCCGTCGGCGACGTGCCCCTGGATCCGGACGGGCCCGCATGGGGTGAC
>Ga0335085_10003674_pt1 | contig 26224 bp, 24 predicted proteins | sample Lox_Sample_45_FD_206712 | JGI IMG/M metagenome (GOLD analysis project Ga0335085, IMG submission 206712) | Soil microbial communities from Loxahatchee National Wildlife Refuge, Florida, United States - Lox_Sample_4.5 | ecosystem: Environmental > Terrestrial > Soil > Wetlands | place: USA...
GCTCCCGCGCGACGCCGCTCGAGCAGCAGGTCGAAAGCCTGGGCCGCCGTCTGATCGTGCTGGCTCTCGGCATCTGCGCCGTCGTCGGGCTCACCGGCATCCTGCACGGCGAGCCGATCTGGCTCATGCTCGAGACCGCGGTGAGCCTGGCCGTCTCGGCGGTTCCGGAAGGGCTGCCCGCGGTCCTGTCGCTGGCCCTCGCGGCCGGGCTGTGGCGGCTCGCGCGTCGGGGCGCCCTGGTCCGGCGGCTTGCCGCCGTCGAGGCCCTCGGCTCCACCACCGTGATCTGCGCGGACAAGACCGGCACCATGACCGAGAACCAGATGACGGTCACGGCCCTCCAGTTGGGCGGCCGGCGCATCACGGTGGGCGGAGGCAGTCGGGCGACTTCCGGCAGCTTCACCGACGAATCGGGCGCCCCCGCTCTGGTCCCCGACCCGCACCTGACGCTGCTCTTGACGACGGCCGCGCTCTGCAACGACGCGGGGCTCCGCGTAGGGTCCGACGGCCTGCATCTGCACGGCGACCCGACCGAAGCCGCGCTCCTCGTGGCGGTGGTGAAGGCCGGCCTCGATCCTGCCGACCTGATCCGCGCATGGCCGCGCCGTCGCGAGATGCCGTTCGACCCCACGAGCCGGATGATGGCGACCTTCCACGTCATGCCGGGCGCCGGGCCGGTGCTCCTGGCCAAGGGGGCCCCGAGCGTGATCGTCGAGCGGGCCAGCCGGTATCACACCGCGGCCGGTCCGGTCGTCCTCGGGGAAGCCGAGCGCCAGCGCCTGCTCGAGGAGAACCGCGTGATGGCGAGCCAGGGCCTTCGCGTGCTGGCCTTCGCCTGGCGCCCGGTCGCATCGATCGAGACCGCGTCGCTGGACGATCTCGTCTTCCTCGGATTCGCCGGGCTCGTCGACCCGATCCGACCGGAGGTGAGGGGGGCCGTCGAGGCGTGTCGGGAAGCCGGCATCCGCACGATCATGCTCACGGGCGACCAGCAGCTCACCGCGGAGACGGTCGGCCGCCAGCTCGGCCTCGAGCCCGAGGCGATCCGGAGCCGCGTCACCCCGGAAGGCAAGCTCGCGCTGGTGGCCGAGCTACAGGCACGTGGCGAGATCGTGGCGATGACCGGCGACGGCGTCAACGATGCGCCCGCCCTCGTGCGCGCCGACATCGGGGTGGCGATGGGCCGCCAGGGGACCGACGTGGCGCGCGAGTCCGCCGACATCGTCCTGACCGACGACAATTTCAGCACCATCGTGGAGGCGGTCAAGGAAGGCCGGATCATCTACGCGAACCTGCAGAAGGTGATCCATTTCCTGTTCTCGTGCAATCTGTCCGAGATCCTCACGATCTTCGTCGCCATCCTGGTGGGATATCCGACCCCGCTCCTCCCCCTTCAGATCCTGTGGGTGAACATCGTGACCGACATCTTGCCGGCCCTCGCCTTGATCCGTGATCCTGCCGATGACGACGTCATGCTCCGGCCCCCCCGCGGCCCCGCCGAGGCCCTGATCACCTGGCGATTCGGCGGCCGGATCCTGGGCGAGGGCGCCCTCCTCGCGTCCGGCGTGCTGAGCGCCTACCTCTGGACGGTGGGTAATCAAGGCCCCGGCGCGCCGGCCAGCACGATGGCCTTCATGGCAGTCGTGCTCATCCATCCGTTCCAGGCCATGAGCTGTCGGTCGGATCGCCTGAGCTGGTGGCAGCTTCCGCCGAATCCCTGGGTGCCGCTCTCGCTGATCGCACTCGTGGTGCTCCAGTGGCTCACCATCGAGTATGGGCCACTGGCCCGACTGCTCGGAACGGCCCCACTCACCGAGGCCGACGTGATCGTGCTGGCGATCGGCGTGCTGTGGCCGGTGGCGGTCCTGGAGGTCCTGAAGGCCTGGGGCCGCCGTCCCTCACTGGGACTCCCGCTCCCCACCGGCGCCGCCCCAGGGGCCGGCCCGCGCACGGGAAACCCTCGCCAGAATTGACGGCGCCGCCTGGCACCCGGGTTGCTCAAGAGATTCACCATGGCAACCAACGAGCGGGCAGTCAAAGTCAGCGGTATCGAGGCGGACGCGACGCTCCGGGCGCGCGTCGCGAAGCTGATGGCGGAGCAGCTGGCGCGGCTCGCCGTCCGGCCGATCAGCGGACAGGCGGCGTTTTTTGACGACAACGGGCCGAAGGGGGGCCCCGCAAACCGGTGTGCCCTGACCATTCGCCTGCCGTATCGCCCCAGCGTCCGCGTCGAGCGGTCGGCGGATACGCCGCGGCTCGCCTTCGATGCGGCCTTCGTCGTCCTCGATCGCCTGCTCGAGCGCTACCGCGAGCGGGACCGAGAGAACAAGCGGCATCCCAAGAAGTACTTCGCGGCCAGTCGCGCCCAGACCGGCGAGAAGCCGCGTCCGGCCAAGCGCGCGCGCCGCGCCTAGCGAGATGGTCATGGACCTCAAGGACCGGATGACCGAGCTTGCCCGGATCGGACCGGCGCCCACGCCGGTCGTGACGGTCTATCTCGACACGCACTGGACGGACGAGCATCAGCGCGATCGGGTCCGGATCTTCCTCAAGAACGAGCTCGCCAAGGCGCGCCGTGCCGCCCACCTCCGCGCCGCGGCGGCCGATCTGGACTGGGTCGAGACGCAGGGCGAGGCCCTCCTGAGCCAGACCACGATGCCCGACGCCGCCGGGGTGGCGCTCTTCGCATGCGGCGCCCTGGATCTTCGGGAGACGCTGCGCAGCCGGGCTCCCTTCGAGAACACCTTCGCGGTGGCCGAGACCCCGCTGCTCCGCCCGCTCGCCGAGGTCTGTGAGATGGCCCCGCCGACGCTGGTGGTGTTCGTCGACGCGGAGTCCGCGCGACTCGTGACCCTCACGGCCAGCGGCGCCGGTGAGGAGGTTGCGCTCCGATCGGACGTGCCCGGTCACCACAGCCGCGGAGGCTGGGCGCAGATGGCGCAGTCGCGATACCAGCGACACATCCAGGATCATCGAGCCCGCCACTTCGAGGCGGTGGCGGAGAGCCTGATCGGGGTCGTGGACGGTCACGGCGTCCGGCGGATCGTGCTGGCGGGAGAGACGCGCAACTTGGCGGTCTTCCGGAAGGAGCTGCCGCCCCGCGTCGCGGCCTACATCGTGGGAGTCGTGACCGGGGCCCGGCACGAGACAACGGATCTCATCCTCGCGCGGGCGGCCGAGTACATGCCGCATGTGGAGGCGCAGCGGGAGGCGGTCGGGGTCGACGGGGTGCTGACCGCCGCGGCAAAGCGGGGCAAGGCAGCGGCCGGGCTCGATGCGACCCTGGAGGCCGCTAACCGCGGGGCCATTCACCGGCTCTATCTCCTCAAGGGATGGAGCACCCCCGGCCGGGCCTGCTCTGGATGCGGCGCGCTCCGCCAGGGCTTCACCTGGAACTGCCCGGCGTGCGGCGGTGAGGCCACGACGGTGGAGCTCGGTGAGGCGATGGCCGAGCGTGTGGTGGCGACCGGCGGTAGCGTGGAGACGATCGAGGCCCACCAGCCCCTCGCCGCGGCGGGTGGCATCGCGGCTGAGCTGCGGTATCCCCTGTGAGCGGTGGCGCAGCCCGGCCTCCGGCAGGCGCCGCGTGGGACGCCCGCGCTTTCCATTCGGCGTGGCGCGGTACGGGGGTGCACCCGTTCCGCTCCTGGCCGGCAATCCGCTCGCCCACGCCAATGCCGTCGGCTCCTGCCGAGCCGTGGCCGAGCGTCTGGCCGCGCCGGAGTGGTAGATGAGAGACAAGGAGAGTGAGCGATGCCAACCTACGTGGTGCTGACGCGCTTGACACCCGAAGCGGTCAAGACGCCCGGAGAGCTCAAGCGACTGGAAAAGGTCGTCGCCGATCACGTGCGAAGGGAGTGCCCTCAGGTCAAGTGGCTCGCGAACTATGCGATCCTCGGCCCCTACGACTACCTCGACATCTTCGAAGCTCCCGACGAGACCATCGCGGCGAAGGTGGTGATGATCATCCGCTCCTATGGCCACGGGCAGACGGAGACCTGGACGGCGCTGCCGTGGGAGCGCTTCGAGATCGTGCTGCCCGCGTGAGCCATGTCATCCCGGCGCCCGACCTGTGCTCGAGTCGATGACGACCCGGGCCGGCCGACCCTCACCGAGGGTGACTCGGACGGGAAGCATCTGCTCGACGAGCCACGCCACCGCACGCACGTGGCTCGAGAGCGTCGGGCAGGTGAATACCGAGGCAGATCCCGCGAGCGCGAGGAACGGGATGAGCTGGTCGGCCAGATGATCGTCCACGGTGGCCCCGCTGTGCAGATAGTCGATGAGCGGGTCGACCGCCTCGTCCGCTACCGCCTCGGCGCGGACGCCTCGCCGGCCGAGGGCGGAGAAGCCGGCGATCGCCGGTTCGCCGGTGGCGGTGACCATCAGCAGCGTCCCCGGGCCACGAGCGGTGGTGTCTTCCAGGATGGCGATCTGGGGGGACAGCCCGGAAGCGGTGAGCCGAGCCCGTGCCCGCGTCCGTTGTCGCTCGGCGATGGAGAGCGGCAGGCGCGACACCGCGGAGATGCCCTCGATTGTCGGCGGCCCGGCGTGATGCTCCCACCTCACGGCGCTCCAGTTCCGGCTGGGAGTGATCGAGGCTTCCACCTCTCCTCCTCCGGCGGGGTACCAGCCCCAGCGCCGCAGCGTGAGCGCGGCCCGTACCCCGATGCGGCCGATCGCCGGTACGAAGACCGAGGTCAGGTACGGCACGGGAGGACTCCAGGGCACGTGGGTGCCGCCGCGGAGCAAGAGCGTGGACGGCTCCGTGGCCATCGCGAGCGGCAGAGCGAGCGCCTGGAAGAGCAGAGACACCGATCCGGCGCTGCCCCGGATGGCGCCGATGTCGAAGTGGTAGGTGCCGCCGCGCAGCGTCCGGGGGACGAATGTCACCTCGGTGGAGTCGAGCGCATCGCCCGTGACCACGGCATCACTGATCGCGGCGAGGGCCCGGACCACGGTGAGATGCTGCGGCTGCAGTCCCGGCCGGGATCGCCGGGCGCGAATCTGGCGGAGCGTGACCGGCCGGCCGAGGGCGACCGAGAGCGAGAGCGCGGTGCGAAGCAGCTGCCCGCCCCCTTCGCCGTGGGAGGCATCGATCGTCTGCATGGTGCCGGTTCCGCCCGTACGATACGCGACCGGGCGCCTCTCCGCTCGCGGGTCGGCCTCGCGGGATCACCATGAGCCTCGCCATCGAGGCGATCGGGGGCACGCCGGTTCCCGACCGGCGCATCGAGGTGGTGGAGCGGAAAGGGCTCGGCCACCCCGACACCATCTGCGACTCGGTGGCCGAGGCGGCCTCGGTGGCGCTCGGTCGCATGTACATCGAGCGGACCGGCGTCATCGCGCACTACAACGTCGACAAGGCGTTGCTGGTGGCGGGCCAGTGCGCCAAGCGCTTCGGTGGAGGCGAGGTGACGCGCCCCATGGAGCTGATCATCGGGGATCGGGCGACCGATGTCCTGAACGGCCGCGCCCTCCCGGTCGCGGAGACGGTGCGCCATGCGGTGGACGAATGGGTGGGCGCGCACCTGCCCGGGGTAAGGCCGGGCAAGGATCTCGTCACGCGGGTGGCGCTCGCGCCCGGCTCCGAGGAGCTCCGGGGCGTCTACACGGGCGACGTCGCGATCGCCTCGAACGACACGTCCGGCGCGTCGGGCTACGCGCCCCTCAGCCCCACCGAGGAGCTCGTGCTCGCGATCGAGCGATACCTGAACTCGACGCAGTTCAAGGCCGCCTTCCCGGACACGGGACAGGACGTCAAGGTCATGGGCGTGCGCGAGGACCGTCGGCTGGCCGTGACGCTGGCCATGCCGCTGTCGTGCCTCGTCACGGGATCCGAAGCCGCGTACTTCGCGCGCAAGGATGAGATCCTCCACGACCTCACCACGCGCTTCGGCTCCGCGCCCTTCGATGTCGACTGGCGGCTGAACTGTCTCGACCGGCAAGGGCAGGGCACCGAGGGCGTGTACCTCACGCTGACCGGGACCTCGGCCGAGGACGCCGACTCCGGCCAGGTGGGACGCGGCAACCGCGCCAACGGGCTCATCGCCTTCTCACGGCCGACCGGCGGCGAGGCCACCGCCGGCAAGAACCCCGCGGCGCACGCCGGCAAGGTGTACAGCGTCCTGACCCACCGGATGGCCCGCCTCGTCCAGGCCCGATGCCCGTCCCTCCGTGAGGTCTACGTCCACATGGTCGCGCGCATCGGTGAGCCCGTGGACCGGCCATGGACGGGTGTCCAGGTACGCCTGCTACCCGGCACCGTGCTGCAGGACGTCGAGGGGGAGATCCGCGGGGTCGTCGAGGCCGAGCTGGGCCGTTTGCCCGCCTTCCGGGCCGAGCTGGTCCGCGGCGCGCATCCCGTCTGCTGACCGCCGGAGCGGGGAGGCGCTGTCCCACCTGAGGCGGGCCTGCTCGGCCTGTCCGTGCCGCGCGGCCGCGAGTCGCCTTTCTTTTCGATGCTCTACGCGAGGGTATGTCGCTTGCAAGTCCTTCGGACGTCATGAATGAGCGACTGGAAGAGCTGCTCGGGGTCCGGGGCGTCCGCTACGAGCGGGTCACCCACCGCGAGGCGTTCACGTCGCAGGAAGAAGCGGCCCACGCCCACGTCTCGGGCTGGTCGTGGGCCAAGACGCTCGTGGTCAAGGATCCGGTCGGTCTGGCGCTCGCGGTTCTGCCGGCGTGCTGCAGGGCTGACCTGAATCGCCTCAAGGGCCTGATCGGCCGTGGCGAGGTCCGTCTGGCCACGGTCGAGGAGATGCTGGCGGCGTTTCCCGGCTGCGAGGTGGGCGCCGTCCCTCCGTTCGGTCGGATCTTCGGCGTTCCCACCATCGTCGAGGAGGCGCTGCTCGAGCAGCGCGAGATCACGCTGCCGACCGGCGACCATCGAACCGCGATCCGCATGCTCGCGCACGACTACGTGAGCCTCGCCGAGGCCCGGCCCGGCCGCTTCGCCGTCCACGAATCGCAGTTTCCCGTGCACCCACCGCTCCGGACCGGAGCGGTGGGGACGGGTCACTAGCAGAGGGAGAACAGGACATGGCTTCCAAGCAAGTGCTCTTCCGGTCCGAGGCCCGTGAGCGAATCCTCCGCGGTGTCACCGCCCTGGCCGATGCGGTTCGAGTCACCCTCGGACCGAAGTCCAAGTGCGTGCTCCTGGAGAAGCGATTCGGTACGCCGGTGGTGTGCAACGACGGCGTGACCATCGCCAAGGAGATGGAGCTCCGGGACCACGTCGAGAATCTGGGAGCTCAGATGATCCGCCAGGCCGCGGAGCGGACCGGCGACGCGGTGGGAGACGGCACCAGCACCTCCACCATCCTCGCCCATGCCATCTTCGCCGACGGCGTGCGGAACGTGGTGGCCGGAGCGAGCGCGGTGGATCTCAAGAAGGGGCTCGATCGCGGGGCTCGCGTGGCGGTGGACGCGCTGAAGCTGCTCTCGCGCCCGGTGAAGAGCCGCCTGGAGAAGGCCCAGATCGCCACCATCTCCGCTCACAACGACCAGAGCATCGGCGACATGGTCGCCGATGCGATGGAAAAGGTGGGCAACGAGGGGGTGATCACGGTGGAGGAGTCCAAGACCACCGAGACCCAGCTCGAGGTGGTCGAGGGCCTGCAGTTCGACCGCGGCTACCTCTCGCCGTACTTCATCACCGATGCCGAGAAGATGGAGGCGGTGCTCGAGGACACGCTGATCCTGCTCACCGACCGGAAGATCGGCGTGATGAAGGATCTGGTCCCGATCCTCGAGCAGGTCGCGCGAGCGGGCCGGTCGATCCTGATCGTGGCCGAGGACGTGGAGGGCGAGGCGCTGGCCACCCTCGTGGTCAACAAGATCCGGGGCTCGCTCAAGTGTGCCGCGGTCAAGGCTCCCGGCTTCGGCGACCGGCGGAAGGAGATGCTCGAGGACATGGGCGTGCTGACCGGCAGCCGCGTGCTCACCGAGGAGATCGGCATCAAGCTCGAGGCGGTCAACATCGAGGATCTCGGCCGGGCCAACCGGGTCGTCGTCGACAAGGACAACACCACGCTCATCGGCGGCGCGGGCGACAAGGCGCACATCGATGGCCGCCGGCAGCAGATCCGGGCCCAGATCGACAAGACCACCAGTGACTACGACCGCGAGAAGCTGCAGGAGCGGCTCGCCAAGCTCTCGGGAGGCGTCGCCGTCATCCGGGTGGGGGCGCCCTCCGAGTCGGAGATGAAGAGCAAGAAGGAGGCGCTCGACGACGCCATCAGCGCGACCAAGGCCGCGGTGGCCGAGGGCATCGTGCCCGGCGGCGGGCTCGCGCTCTTGAGGGCGATCGAGGCGGTGGAGCGGGAGGAAGGCAAGTGTGAGGGCGACGAGCGCACGGGCCTGCAGATCCTCCGGCGCGCCCTGGAGTCGCCCACCCGCCAGATCGCCGAGAACTCGTCGGTCGACGGCGGGGTGGTGGTGAACCAGATGCGGATCGGTAAAGGCAACATGGGCTTCGACGCCGCCCGCAAGGAGTACGTCGACCTGGTGGACGCCGGCATCATCGACCCCACCAAGGTCGTTCGCGTCGCGCTCGAGAACGCGGTCTCGGTCGCCAGCCTGCTGCTGCTGACCGAAGCCACCCTGACCGAGATTCCGGAGAAGAAGGAAGAAGGGGCAGGGGCGCCCGGTCTCGAGGGGATGTGAGCGATGCTCGTCCGGGACATCATGCAGGGTCATCCGGTCAGCGCGACGCCCGAGACGCGCCTGCCCGCGCTGGTCCGGCTGCTGCAGCGCCGAGGCTTCCGTCACGTGCCGATCGTGGACTCAGGCAAGCTGGTGGGGATCGTCTCCGATCGCGACGTCAAGCAGTCGATGACCTCGGCCGCCCTCATGACCGAGGGCCCGGAGCGCGCGCGGCTCCTCGACGAGCTGACCGCGGGTCAGATCATGACGCGCCGGGTGACCACGATCGGGCCCACGGACGGTGTCGAGGAGGCCGCCCGGCTGATGGCGACGCGGAAGATCAGCGCGCTGCCGGTCACCGAGGACGACCGGCTCCTCGGCATCGTGACCGAAACCGACGTGCTCCACCTGTTCGTGCGGGCACTGGGCGTCCTCGAGCCCTCGAGCCGGCTCGACGTGATCGTGAGCGATCGCGCGGCGGGGCTGAGCGACATCGTACGGGCAGCCGAGGACACGGGGAGCCGGATCTCCAGCGTCATGACCTTCGAGACCCCGACCGGCGAGCGAGAGGTCGTGCTGCGCCTCGCGACGATCGATCCCGGCCCCGCGGTCAGGGCGCTGGAGGGCCGAGGATATGTCGTTCGGGACGCCGGGCGGAGCCCGCGCGCGCCGTCGTGAGCGCGACCAACCAGATCATCGGGGACCGGCTCCGCGAGGCGGCCGATCTGCTGGAGCAGCAGCGAGCCAATCCATTCCGCGTTCGCGCCTACCGTGACGCCGCCGCCACCGTGGCCCACCTTACGACCGAGCTCGGCGAGATCCACGAGCGCGACGGTCTCGAGGGGCTCGAGGCGCTGCCGGGCATCGGCCCCCGGATTGCCGCCGCGATCGCCGAGATGCTGCGCACCGGCCGGTGGAGTCAGCTCGACCGGCTACGCGGGGGCTCGGATCCCGAGCGGCTCTTTCGGGCCATTCCCGGGGTCGGACCGGCGCTCGCGCAACGCCTCCACGAGCTGCTGCACGTGGAGACCCTGGAGGCGCTCGAGGTGGCGGCCCACGACGGGCGCCTGGACCAAGTCCCCGGAGTCGGTCCACGCCGCGCCGCCGCGCTCCGCGCCGCGCTTGGCGGCATGCTCGGTCGCACCCGGCTCCGGCCCCGCGAGCCGGCGGAGGAGCCGCCGGTCGAGGTGCTGCTCGACGTGGATCGGGAATATCGACAGGCGGCGGCGGCCGGCCGGCTGCCCCGGATCGCTCCTCGTCGCTTCAACCCCACCGGCGAAGCCTGGCTGCCCGTGCTCCACACCGAGCGCGATCGCTGGCACCTCACCGCCGTCTTCTCCAACACCGCGCGCGCGCATCAGCTGGCGAAGACCCGTGACTGGGTTGTCCTCTACTTCCACACGGACCACCACCCGGAGGGGCAGCGGACGGTGGTGACCGAGACGTCGGGGTCCCTGGCCGGGCAGCGCGTGGTCCGCGGCCGCGAAGCGGAGTGTCAGAGGAGCCAGGGCACCCCGAGCCCGACCAGCGCCAGCAGGAAGAAGGCCCCGAACAGCCCGCCGAGCATCCAGAACGCCGCGCGAGTGATGAATCCGCTGGCGAAGAAGATCGGAGCGGGCCCGGTGGCGACGGGGTGAGCACGCCTATCATGGGACCGGGGTGCCCCGACCTGAGGCGCCGTCTCCCGCTCGGCCGCCGGGACGCCGGGGCCCCGGACGCGCAATGCCGCGATTCGTCGGGATTCCTCGCGGTCGAGTCGTTGGCACCGTGGTTGCTCCCCACCTGGAGGAGAGGCCATCGGTGAGCTGGGAACCGATCCGGAAGTCCCCGGAAGATCCGCGCGGCGCGCCGAATCTCGGTGACTACGCGCGCGCCTGCCAGGAGTTCTCGTGGGAGCGCGCGCGCGCCGCCCTCGACGGGCTCCCCGGGGGCCGGGGGCTGAACATCGCCCACGAAGCGGTCGACCGCCACCTGACCCGCGGCCGCGGCGAGCACCTGGCGCTGCGCTGGCTCGGCAAGAAGGGCGAGGTCGTCGACTTCACCTACCGCCGGCTGGCCGAGCTCACCGACCGCTTCGCCAACGTCCTGCGCTCACTGGGGGTGGAACCCGGCGAGCGCGTGTATGTGCTCGCCGGCCGCATTCCCGAGCTCTACGTGGCCGCGCTCGGCACGCTGAAGAATCGCAGCGTGTTCTGCCCGATGTTCTCGGCCTTCGGTCCCGAGCCGATCCGCGTCCGGATGACGAGCGGCCAGGCGCGCGTGCTCGTCACCACCGAGTCGCTCTACCGGCGCAAGGTCGCCGCGCTCCGGTCATCGCTGCCCGACCTGGAGCACGTGCTCCTGGTCGGCGACGATCACCGGCCCACCAGCGTGCCCGGGACCCGCGACTATCGCGACCTCATGGAGCGCGCCGAGGCGAGCTTCACGATCGAGCCCACCGACCCCGAGGACCTGGCCCTGCTGCACTTCACGAGCGGCACCACCGGCAAGCCGAAGGGCGCGGTGCACGTCCACGAAGCCGTCGTGGCCCATCACATCACCGGTCGGCTCGCGCTCGACTTCCATCCCGGGGACGTCTTCTGGTGCACCGCGGATCCGGGCTGGGTGACCGGCACATCCTATGGCATCATCGCGCCGCTGACCTGCGGGATCACGAGCATCGTCGACGAGGCCGAGTTCGACGCCGCGCGCTGGTACGGCATCCTGCAGGAGCAGCGCGTGACCGTCTGGTACACTGCGCCCACCGCGATTCGCATGATGATGAAGAGCGGGGCCGATCTCGCGCACAAGTACGATCTCCACGCGCTCCGCTTCCTGGCCAGCGTCGGCGAGCCGCTCAACCCGGAGGCGGTCGTCTGGGGACGCGAGGCGTTCGGCCGGCCCTTCCACGACAACTGGTGGCAGACCGAGACTGGCGGGATCATGATCGCCAACTATGCGGCCATGGACATCCGGCCGGGCTCCATGGGACGTCCGCTGCCGGGCGTGGAGGCCGCCATCGTCCGCCGGGTGGGGGAGGACGCCGTCGAGGTCATCGAGGCGCCCGACGTGCAGGGCGAGCTGGCGCTCCGCCCCGGGTGGCCCTCCATGTTCCGCGCCTACTGGCACGAGCCCGCGCGCTACCGGAAGTGCTTCGTGGGCGGCTTCTACCTCACCGGTGATCTCGCCCGACGGGATCGTGACGGCTACTTCTGGTTCGTGGGGCGGGCCGACGACGTCATCAAGAGCTCCGGCCACCTCATCGGTCCCTTCGAGGTGGAGAGCGTCTTGATGGAGCACCCGGCGGTGGCCGAGGCCGGCGTGATCGGCAAGCCCGACCCGGTCGCCATGGAGGTCGTCAAGGCCTTCGTCTCGCTCAAGGACGGCTACGAGCCGAACGAGACGCTGCGCCGCGATCTGCTCGCCTTCGCGCGCACCCGGCTCGGGGCCGTGGTCGCCCCGAAGGAGATCGCGTTCCAGGCCAGCCTGCCCAAGACGCGGAGCGGGAAGATCATGCGGCGCCTGCTCAAGGCGCGCGAGCTCGGGCTGCCCGAGGGCGACACCTCCACGCTCGAGGGCGGGGACGCGGAGCGATGATCGACCGGGCTCACGCGCTCGTCCTGCTCCGCCAGATGATGCTCATACGGCGATTCGAGGAAAAGGCCGCCGAGCTCTACACGCTCGGCAAGATCCGCGGCTTCCTCCACCTCTACATCGGCGAGGAAGCGGTGGCGGTCGGGGCCATGCAGGCCCTCACGGCGGAGGACGCCATCGTGGCGACCTACCGCGAGCACGGCCAGGCCCTGGCGCGCGGGATCCCGGCCGGCTCGCTCATGGCCGAGATGTACGGCAAGGCCAACGGGTGCAGCCGGGGCCGCGGCGGCTCCATGCACTTCTTCGACGCCTCGCGCCGGTTCTACGGCGGCCACGCCATCGTCGGCGGCGGCCTGCCCGTCGCGGTGGGCCTGGCCCTGGCCGACAAGCTGCAGGCCCGGCCCAGGGTGACCGCGTGCTTCTTCGGCGACGGGGCGGTGGCGGAGGGGGAGTTCCACGAGTCGCTGAACCTGGCCGCGCTGTGGAAGTTGCCGGTCCTCTTCCTCTGCGAGAACAACCTCTACGCGATGGGCACCGCGCTCGCGCGCCACCAGGCCCAGCCCGATATCCGCCGCAAGGCGGATGGCTACGGGATGCCGTCGGCCGTCGCCGACGGGATGGACGTCGTGGCGGTGGAAGAAGCCGCCCGGCAGGCCGCCGCGCACGTGCGGCGCGGCGACGGCCCCTTCCTGCTGGAGCTGCGGACCTATCGGTTCCGGGCCCACTCCACCGCCGATCCCGAGCTCTACCGGAAGAGGGAGGAGGTCGCGGAGTGGAAGCAGCGCGATCCGATCGTGCTGTTCACGGCGCGACTGCAGGCGATGGGCATCCTGACCGACGCCGACGTGGCTTCGCTGCAGGCGTCCGTCGACGGAGAGGTCGACGAGGCGGTGGGCGTGGCCGAGGCCGGACCCTGGGAGGCGGTGCAGGACTTGACCCGAGACGTGTACACGGCGACCCCATGACCAAGATGACTTACCGGGACGCGATCCGCTCGGCGCTGCGGGAAGCGCTGCGGACGGATCCGCGCGTGTTCCTGATGGGAGAAGACGTGGGGGGCTACGGCGGCGCCTTTAAGGTCAGCTACGGGCTGCTCGAGGAGTTCGGCCCCGAGCGCGTGCGGGACACGCCCTTGTCCGAGAACACCTTCCTGGGTGCCGGCATCGGCGCCGCGCTCGGCGGGATGCGTCCGATCGTGGAGATCATGACGGTCAACTTCAGCCTGCTGGCCCTGGACCAGATCGTCAACAACGCGGCGACCCTCCGCCACATGTCCGGCGGCCAGCTCAGCGTGCCGCTGGTGGTGCGCATGACCACCGGCGGTGGCCGACAGCTCGCGGCCCAGCACTCCCACAGCCTCGAAGGCTGGTTCGCGCACATCCCGGGGATCAAGATCGTGGTTCCCGCCGTCGCCGCCGACGCGCGGGGCTTCGTGCTGGCCGCGCTGCGTGACCCGGATCCGGTGTTCATCTTCGAGCACGCGACGCTCTATCCGCTGGAAGGGGAGGTCGACGAGCAGGCCGGACCCGCCGCGATCGGCCGGGCCCTGGTCCGACGTTCCGGGGATGCGGTGAGCCTGATCACCTACGGCGGGACCCTCGGCACGACGCTCCGGGCCGCCGACGAGCTCGCCCGGGAGGGCGTCGAGGCCGAGGTAATCGACCTGCGCACCCTGCGGCCCCTCGATACCGAGACCATTCTCGCCTCGGTGGCCAGGACCCACCGGGCGGTGATCGTGGACGAGGGATGGCGCACCGGCAGCTTCGCGGCCGAGGTGAGCGCCCGGATCATGGAGGGCGGCTTCTACAGCCTGGACGCCCCGGTCGCTCGCGTGTGCAGCGCCGAGGTCCCGATGCCGTACGCCAAGCACATGGAGGACGCGGCGCTACCCCAGGTGTCGGCCATCGCGACAGCGGTGAGGGAGATGCTGGTCGCGCATGGCTGAGTTCCTGATGCCGATCCTGACCGCGGACATGAGCGCGGGCACGCTCGTCGAGTGGCGCAAGCAGCCGGGAGACGCGCTCAAGCGGGGCGACACCATCGCGGTGGTCGAGACCGACAAGGGGCTCATCGACATCGAGGTCTTCACGCCCGGCGTGCTCGAGAAGATCGTCGTTCAGCCGGGCGCGACGGTGCCCACGGGCACGGTGCTCGCGATCGTCCGGGACACGGTGCCGGCCGCGGTCCCCGCGTCCGTGACGGCCGCGCCGCCGACGCCACGCGCGCCGATCATCGCCACGCCGTCGGCGGCGGTCGTGCCGGCGGCGGCCCCATCCGACCGGCTCCGGATCTCGCCGCTGGCGAGGAAGCGCGCCGCCGAGTTGGGGATCGATCCCGCGGCCGTCCACGGCACCGGCCCGGGTGGGTCGATCCGACGAGAGGACATCGAGCAGGCGGCGGCCGCGAGAGCCGCGCCCGCGGCCGCGAAGCCCGGCGGCGCGCTCGACCGGCAGGCCCGGCTGCGCCAGGCGATCGGGGCCGCGATGGCGCGCTCCAAGCGCGAGATCCCTCACTACTACCTCGCGACGACGATCGACATGCACCGGGCGATGACCTGGCTCACCGCGGAGAATCTCGCGCGGCCGGTTCCGGACCGCCTCCTCTACGGCGTGCTGCTGATCAAGGCCGTCGCGCTGGCCCTGCGGGAGGTCCCCGAGCTGAACTCGGTGTGGCGCGGGACCGAGCCGGTCCGGAGCGACGCCGTCCACGTCGGGGTGGCCGTCTCGCTGCGCGGCGGAGGCCTCGTGGCGCCGGCGCTCCACGACACAGCCGGACAGAGCGTGGGCGAACTGATGCGAGCCCTTCGCGACCTCGTCCAGCGCGCGCGTAGCGGCGGGCTCCGGAGCTCGGAGCTCTCCGATCCCACCATCACCGTCACCAGCCTCGGCGAGCAGGGCGTGGAGAGCGTCTTCGGGGTGATCTTCCCGCCGCAGGTCGCGATCGTGGGCTTCGGGAAGATCGCCGAGCGCCCGTGGGTCGTCGACGGGCAGGTCACCGTCCGCCCCCTCGTCACCGCCACGCTGTCCGCCGATCATCGCGTGAGTGACGGCCACCGCGGCGGCCTCTTCCTGGCCGCGGTGGATCGGCTGCTGCAGGAGCCGAGTCGGCTGTGACCCGCGACGAGATCCGGGCCACCGTCCTGCGCACGCTCGGCGAGATCGCGCCCGAGGTCGACGTGGCCGCGCTCGCCTCCGACGTGCCTTTCCGGGACCAGCTCGACCTGGACTCGATGGACCACCTCAACTTCGTGATCGCGCTGCACGCCGCGCTCGACGTCGAGATTCCGGAAGCCGACTATCCCAAGCTGACGACGCTCGACGCCTGCGTGGACTACCTGGACCTCGCCGGTCCGGGCCTGGGCTCCAGTGCCTCGACCGTGTAGCGATTCTGCGGGTTCCAGAGCATCCAGCCGCTGCCTCCCGCGTCGAGGGCGGCCTTCATCTGCGCCTGGACCTCCGCGACTCCGAACTCCCGGCGGTCGAAGGCATAGTCACGGAAATTCTGGATCCACGGCCGCACCTGCGCGCGCCCTCCGGCCGTCCGCTCTCGCATCTTCCGCACCGTCTCGAAGACGACCTCGTAGGGATGGGTGACCGGGTTCCGGTAGCCGGGGATACCGAGGTGGTAGGCCGACGGATAGGCCATCGGGGACAGGACGTCGACCAGCGGCGCCAGGCTCTCGATACCCTGTCCGATTCCGGTGTCGTCCAGATTGAAGGCGGTGTAGCCGAACACGTCGATGGCCAGCAAGGAGGCGGTGGGCCGGAGCGCCGCGCGGGCCTGCTCCAGGAACGCGCCGATGGCCTGCCGGCGGCTCGGCGGGGTGCTCGATCGCGAGTAGCGCGCCTTGCCGAGCGGTCCGTCGGTCGGGAACCGGAGGTAGTCGAACTGAATCTCGTCGAAGCCCTTTCGAGCCGCTTCGGTCGCGATGGCGATGGGGTAGGCCCACGCTTCCTCCTCGAAGGGATCGAGCCACGCCAGCCGCTCGGCGTCGAGCCAGAGCGAGCCGGTGCCGGTATCGGTGATGGCCCACCCCGGGCGATGACGCGCGAGGACGTTGTCCTTGAAGGCGACGATCCGGGCGATGAGATAGACGCCCTGCGCCTTCAATCGAGCCAGCATGCCGTCGAAATCGCGGACGCGTACTCTCCCCGTGGCCCCGGCCTCCCGGGCGAGCGGAACCTGACTGTCGAACGGGAGGAAGCCCTCGTCTCCCTTGACGTCGATCACGACCGCGTTCAGCTCCGTTCGGTCGAGGAGGTCGAGCACCCGCCCTCGAATCGTGCGGTCGCCGACGCCGTGGTAGGAGAGGTAGACCCCCTTCACCATCCCGGGTCGCGCTTCCGCATCCTGCCCGCGGCTCCGGGCGGTGGTGGGCAGACCCAGCAGCGCGAGGCCGGCCGCGAGCACGCGGCGGCGCGAGGTCACGGGCTCCGTCGGTTTCCTGTGCGGCACGGCCCGGATTGTCTCATCGCGCGCCGACCTCCAGCGCCCGCGATTGCGACCCGCCGAGTGGGCTCGGGTCGTTGCGCGCCGTGGAGCTGAGGTAGTGCGGCTCGTGACGCTGGGGGTCGGCGCACAGAACTCGCCTCGGCATCGGCCGGCGGGACTTCTCATCGCCGCCGGCGGGGTCCGGGTCATGATCGACGGAGGCCCCGGCGCGGTGCCGCGCGGCCGCCTCGACGCCTGGCTCGTGACCGACGAGCGAGCCGAGCTGATCGGGCCGATCCGGAAGCTGGCGAAGGCGAGAGGGCTTCGGCCGTACGCCGGCAGCTTCCGGAAGAGCGGAGTACGGCTCGAGTGTCGGCGCGTGGCTCACACGAGCCACCCGACCTACGGATACCGCATCCGGGCGCCGGGGCACGCCGTCGTCTGGGCTCCGGAGTTCAGTCGATTCCCACGATGGGCGCGGGGCGCCAGCCTCATGTTCGCGGAGGCGGCAGCCTGGAACCGTCCGATCCGGTTCGCAGGCGGAGTCGGCGGCCACCTGGGCGTCATCGCGGTGGCGCGCCAGGCGCGACGACTCGGCGTGAAGCGCCTGGTGTTCGCGCACATCGGGCGTCCCACGCTCCGGGCCCTGTCGAAGGGAGCCAGACCGCCCTTCGGGGAGCTGGCCGACGATGGCCAGGTCTTCCTGCTCGGGCGCGGCCCGAAGCGGCACGGCGCGCGACTGGCCGGTCCCCGACGGTGAAGAAGCCCCCGGTGCGGGTCGGGGGCGCTGCGGTTCCGCTGTCTCAGTCGGGGAGCCGGTGCCCCACCTTGGCGGCCCCGGAGCCCTCTGTCCTGCGACCAGGGCCGGGTTTCTCCCGCCCGAGGCTGGCACCACGCTTGCGTATCGGATCGAGACGAAAGGAGCACGCCGATGATTGCCCGTGACCTGATGACTCCGGACGTGGCAACCGTGACGCCCAAGACGAGCATCGCGGAGGTATGGGACCTGATGCGCGAGGCGGATATCCGACATGTCCCGGTCGTCGAGGGCGCCAGCCTGGTGGGCATGCTGAGCGACCGCGACCTGGCCCGGCTCGATCTCGTCCGGGTGCTCAACGTCCAGGGCGTGGATGCGCTGCAGCAGGCACTGGCCACCCCGGTGCTCAGCGTCATGCAGCCGGACGTGATCTTCGTCGAGCCGGACGCGGAAGCGATCGAGGTGATCGACCTCCTCATCGATCACAAGATCGGCGCCCTCCCGGTGGTCGAGACGGGGACCCGAAGCGTGATCGGGATCATCAGCTACGTGGACGTGCTGCGGGCGCTGCAGAGCCGGCTCGAGGAAGACTGAGCGGGACGGCCCTTCGCCCGGGGAGGTGGTGCGGTCTTGCAAGGCCGATTCAAGATACTGGAGATCTGGGGTATCCCGATCCACGTTCACCTGAGCTGGCTCCTCATCTTCGGCCTCGTGACCTGGTCGCTGGCGGCCGGCTACTTCCCGCACGAGTACCCCGGCTGGGCCGCCCGGACCTACTGGCTGGTGGGAGCGGTCACCGCGCTGGCGTTCTTCGCGTCCGTCCTGATCCACGAGCTCGGGCACTCCTGGGTGGCGCTTCGCAACGGGATCCCCATCCGGGGGATCACGCTCTTCATCTTCGGGGGGCTGGCCCAGATTGCCCGTGAGCCGGGCACACCGGGCGTGGAGTTCAGGGTGGCCAGCGCCGGGCCACTGACGAGCCTCGTCCTGGCGGGTCTGTTCGCGGGCGCGTGGCGGCTGGTCCATGACATCCCGATCCTGGCCGCCCCCGCGATCTGGCTGGCCCGGATCAACTTCATGGTGGCCGCCTTCAACGTGATACCGGGCTTTCCGCTGGACGGAGGCCGCCTGTTCCGCGCGCTCGTGTGGCGCGTGACGGGTAGCTTCCAGCGCGCCAGCCGGGCCGCGTCCCTGGCCGGCCAGGCCCTCGCCTTCGGCCTGATGGGCTGGGGGGTCCTGACCGTTCTCGGGGGCAACGTGATCGGGGGCATGTGGATCATCTTCATCGGCTGGTTCCTCCAGAACGCCGCCGCGGCCAGCTACGCCGAGACCAACCTGCGCGAGCTGCTGCGTGATGTGACGGTGGCCCAGGCGATGACACCGGATTGCCGGCGCGTGGAGCGCGCCGAGAGCCTCGATCGCGTCGTCCACGAGGAAGTCCTCGGGGCGGGGCGGCGGTGCTTCGTCGTGACCGAGGCCGGCCAGATGGTCGGACTCCTCACGCTGCACGAGATCAAGGCCGTCCCGAAGGAGCGGTGGGCCACGGTGACCGCGGGCGAGGTCATGACGCCGGCGGAGAAGCTGACCGCGGTCGGACCGAAGACGGACCTGCTCGCTGCGCTCGAGAAGATGGACGACGCCAACGTGGCGCAGATGCCCGTGATGGAGGCCGGCGGGCTGGTCGGGATGATCGCCCGCGAGCAGGTCCTGCACTACGTGCGGCTGCGCGCCGAGCTCGGGATGTGAGAAGCGGGCCCACCTGTCGCAAAGGAGGACCGGGACCATGAAGACGGATAGCGAGCTGCAGAAGGACGTCATGCGGGAGCTCGAGTGGGAGCCTCGCGTCGACCACGCCCACATCGGCGTCGCCGTGAAGGACGGCGTCGTGACCCTGAGTGGGCAGGTCCCGTCGTACGGCGAGAAGTACGAGGCCGCCAAGGCGGCCAAGCGAGTCTACGGCGTCAAGGCCGTTGCGGACGAGCTCGACGTGAAGCTCGCGGGCTCCAAGGAGCGCACGGACACCGACCTCGCCGAGGCGGCGGTTCAGGCCCTGAAGGCCAACTACTCGGTGCCCGACGACCAGATCAAGGTGACCGTGCGCCACGGGTACATCACGCTCGAGGGAACGGTCGAATGGCAGTATCAGGGAGCGGCGGCCGAGAGCTCCGTCCGATACCTGGCGGGCGTGAAGGCCGTCAGCAACCTCATCACGGTCAAGCCGCGCGTGACGCCGGAGGACGTCAAGGCCAAGATCGAAGACGCCTTGAAGCGGAGCGCGGAGATGGACGCCCGCCGCATTGCGGTGGAGGTGCACGGGGGCCGGGTGATTCTCCGCGGCAGCGTGCGCTCCTGGGTCGAGCGCAAGGAGGCCGAGCGGGCGGCCTGGGCGGCACCCGGGGTCTCCCACGTGGAGGACCTGATCCTCATCGCTCCGTAGGTCGACGGGCCTACTCGCGATCCGGAATGAGGTCGAGCTGGCGGAGCCAGACCGCCGCCTCGCTGTCGCTCGGAGCCCGATAGTCGCTGCGCGGCGACAGCGAACCGCCCGATCCGACCTTCGGCGCGTTGGGTATCGCGCTCCGCTTGAACTGGCTCAGCCGGAAGAAGCGATCGAGGAAGAGGCCGAGGTGCGCCTTGATCGACTCGATCCCGTACTGACGGCGCTCGCCTGGAGGGACGTCGGGCCACAGACCCTGGCTCCGGTCACGCCAGGCGCAGTACGCCAGGAAGGCCACCTTCGGCGGCGGGTACCCGAAGCGCAGGGTGTAGTACAGGTTGAAGTCCTGCAGCTCGAAGGGGCCGACCACGGCTTCCGTCTGCTGCGCCGGGTGCGCCGGATCCGCATCCGCATCGCCGGGGATCAGCTCGGGGCTGATCTCGGTACCGAGGATCTCGAGCAAGGTCTCGCTGGCCTCGGCGCCTAGGCGATCCGCCTGGGCGAGCCAGCGGATCACGTGCTGGATCAGCGTCTTCGGCACGCTGGCGTTGACGGCGTAGTGCGACATGTGGTCGCCTACGCCGTAGGTGCACCAGCCGAGGGCCAGCTCGCTGAGATCGCCCGTTCCGACGACCAGGGCCCCGTGGAGATTCGCCAGGCGGAAGAGGTGGCTCGTGCGCTCGCCCGCCTGGACGTTCTCGAACGTGACGTCGTAGACCGGCTCGCCCCGACCGGATGGATGACCGATATCGGTGAGCATCTGCGCCGCGCTCGGCCTGATGTCGAGCTCGTGGGCGGTGGCGCCGACGGCGCGCATGAGCCGGTGCGCCTGGTCGAGGGTGCGGCGGCTCGTGGCGAAGCCCGGCATCGTGTAGGCGAGGATGTGGCCGCGCGGATGGCCCAGGACGTCCATGGCCTGGGCGCAGACGAGCAGGGCGTGGGTCGAGTCGAGCCCGCCCGAGACGCCGATCACCACGTGCTGGAGGCCCGTGAACTGCAGCCGCTTGACGAGCCCCTGCACCTGGATCTCGAACACCTCGGCGCACCGCGCGTCACGCCGCTCCGGGTCCGACGGCACGTACGGGAAGCGCTCGTAGCGGCGCTCCGGCAGCAGCCGTGCGCGCCGCGGCAGGGGAAGGCGCAGCCGAACCCGGCGGAACCGACGTAGCCGATCCCGGTACCGCTCCGCCGCCTGGCCGAAGCTGGACTGCCGCATGCGCTCCTGGGCCAATCGCTCGAGGTCGATCTCGGCGCAGACGAGCTGCGGGTCGTAGCTGAATCGACGGGACTCGGCCAGGAGATCTCCGTTCTCGTAGATCACCGCGTGACCGTCCCAGGCCAGGTCGGTGGTGGACTCCCCGTAGCCCGCGCCCGAATAGAGGTAGGCGGCGAGGCAGCGGGCGGACTGGCTCGCCACGAGCAGGCGCCGGTAATCGGCCTTGGCCACCGTGACGTTGGAGGCCGACAGATTCAGCAGGACCGTCGCTCCCGCCAGCGCCGCATCGGAGGACGGCGGTACCGGCACCCACAGGTCCTCGCAGATCTCCACGTGAAACGTCGCGAGCGGCTGCTGCTCGAGCTGGAAGAGCAGATCGGTGCCGAACGGCACGTCGTGCTGACCGCAGCAATCGATCGTGTCGCGCACGGTGGCATCGCCGGATGTGAACTGCCGCCGCTCGTAGAACTCCCGGTAGTTGGGCAGGTAGGTCTTGGGCACCACTCCGAGCACCTGCCCCCGGCCCAGCACGACCGCGCAGTTGTACAGCAGGTGGTCGACGACCAGCGGTACCCCGACCACGGCCATGACCGGGTGGGCTCGCGTCGCGTCGAGGATCTCCCCCAGCGCGGTCTGGCACTCCTGGAGGAGGGCTGCCTGGTGGAACAGATCCTCGCAGGAGTAGGCGGAGAGGCAGAGCTCGGGAAAGAGGACCGCGACCGCCCGACGCTCGGTCGCCTCGGCGATCAACCCGGCGACCTGCCGCGCATTGAAGGCCGGGTCGGCGACGCGCACCGCGGGCACGGCCACCGCGACGCGCACGAGATCGTGATTGTAGAGATTGAAGAAGTCGTCGTCCGCTCGCACACGGTCCTCCGGCACTTCACCAGCAGGATGTTGAACCGCGCCTCCTCGGTCACGTTCCCGCGTGACCGGGCCTTCCCGTGCAACCCGGTTGCCAGACGATGGCCTCCATCATGCCGGCCACTTGGAGCCGGCCCGCCGAGGCGTCGCCGCCCCATCCGGGGCACGAACTCCTCCACTCCACGGAGGCCCTGGCGCCGCAGCGGGCTGGTCCTGGCCGACTTTGCCACTACTTGAGCGCGGGCACAAAGCTTGCGTGCATGTGCAGAAAGGGAAGACCGGGGGATGATCAAGCGAATCAACGGGAAGTACGTGGTGCTGTCGGAGACGACCGGACGGAGATTCGGGACCTACGACACCCTAGCCGAGGCCGAGCGCAGGCTGCGCCAGATCGAGTTCTTCAAGCATCTGAGAGCGCGGTCCGGGCCTCGGCGCGACACGGCGACGCGACGGAGCGCCTAGCGCGCGGCGGGAGTCTGGCGGCCGCCGGGGCGACAGGAGTAGTGTAGGATTTCATGCTGGACGCGACGCACTTCCTGACGCACCTCGGCCTCAGCTGGATCCTCGCCAACCTCTGGGACGTCTCCCGGAAGGACCGCTGTCTCATCGTGCTCGCCGGCATCCTGCCGGACTTCGAGGGAATCACGCTGCTGTGGAGCAAGGAGACCTTCCTCTCGATCCACCGGGTGGTCGGTCACAGCCTGCTCTCCGGTGTGGCCTTGAGCCTCGTCCTCGCGCTCCGCGCCGACGCCCGGTGGGTCACGGGCGCGCTCGCGCTGGTCAGCTTCCACCTCCACCTGGTGCTGGACCTCGTCGGCACCGGGGGACTGCCGATCCAGTACTTCTGGCCGATCTCGCGCCAGGGCTGGACCTACCCCGACCACTGGGTGCTGGCATCGTGGCAGAACGGGCTCGTCATGATCGTGACGCTCCTCGGCGTGCTCGCGATCGCCTGGCGGCGAGGGCGGACGCCGGTCGAGTGCGTGTGGCCGCGGGCCGATCGGCGGCTGGTCGAGGGCGCCCGGCTCCGCGCCCCGACCCGCAGCTAGCCGTGGCGCGCCCGCGTGGGCGCGGTCGCCCGCGGCGAGGCGCGCAGGAACGCCAGGACGACGAGCCCGGCCGTGCTCCACAGCACCATCCGGAGGCGGCGGATCAGGGTGAACGAGAGGCCGAGGTCGCTCCCGAGACCGAGCGCGCTGAAGGCGACCATGTACCCGCCCTCGAGAACGCCGAGGGCGCCCGGGATGGCGAAGGCGAGGAACTTGACCCCGGTGCCGAAGGCGTCGATGACGAGGGCGGTGGTGAACGACGAGCTCGCCCCGAGCCATTTCAGGACGAGATAGACCTCCAGGCTGCCGACGATCCAGCCCAGCAGGTGGACGAGAATGCAGGCCAGGACCCGGCCCGGCCGCTCCCGGTACAGCGTGGTGAGCGCCTGGTCGAAGCCGAGCAGGCCCCGAACACCCTGGGTGTCGCGCACGCCGAGGCGGGTCAGGAGCCCGAGGGTCCAGCCGAACATCCCGATCCGCTGCACGAGCACGAAGGCGATCACCACGACGAGCTGGAGCCCGAGCAGCGCGACCATCGCCCACCGGAAGTCGTCCGGCAGCCGGAAGACCGGGAGCGCCACCGCGAGCCCCAGCGCCAGGAACAGCACCTGGCCGATCGTGACGCCGGTCTTGTCGAGCACCTGGGCGGCCGACGCTGCGGCCAGCGGCACCGACGGCCGCAACAGGTAGGCCTTCACCGGCTCGCCGCCGACGGACGCCGCGGCGAAGTTCAGAGCCTCCCCGGCCAGCCGCACCGAGAAGAGGCGTCCGAGAGACACCGGAGCGCCGACGAAGGCGAATCGCCAGGCCACCGTGCGCAGCAGCGCGACGACCGCGTACGGGAAGACGACGAACACCGCGAGCCGCCACGAGAGCGTGCGTATCGGCGCCAGCAGCGCGTCGACGCCGGTCATGGCGATCAAGTAGCCGACGGCGGCCAGCCCACCGAGCACCAGGAGGATCCGTACCGTCTTCATCGCGTCCCCGCCCAGGCACCGCTCTCGGTCTGGGCTATACTCAACGTGATGGCTCGTGGCAGGTCGCAGGCGTCTCGTTTTTCAGTCCCGTACCGGGCCCTCGGAGCCCTCGGCGTCATCGCCCTGTTCCTGGTCGTCGCCTCCGCGATCGATACGCACGTGGCCGCCCAGGTCGCGCAGTGGAGGGGGCCGGTCCTGGACGGCCTGGTCGACCTCCTCAATCCCATCGGAAGCGGCGTGACGCTTCTCCTGATGTGCGCGGCCCTGGGGCTGGTGTGCCATCGCCTACGCCGATCGCGGCTGCATGACGCGGCTTGGCTAGCCTCGCTGGCGTTCGCGGGCGCCGGGCTCATCGAGTTCGGACTGAAGCATCTCGTGGGTCGGCCGAGACCGGACAGTGCGCTGCCCGCCCTCTTGCTCCTCGGCCCTTCGTTTGTTCCGGACATCGATTCCTTTCCCTCCGGCCACGCCACCTCGGTATTCACGGTCGCTACCGTCTTCGCTTCGTTCTATCCTCGCCTGGCGTGGCCGCTCTACCTGCTGGCCGCCGCGGTGGCCCTGGGCCGCGTCTACCTCGGACGCCACTACGTCTCGGATGTCCTCGCCGGCGCCCTCATCGGCATCCTCGTGGCGCGGTGGCTACTCGGGCACCGTCGGCGGATCGTCTCCTGGATGCGGATCTGGATGCGGATCGACGCGGTCGGCCGCTTCCCACGCTGACGGGCCGCTCGGGCGTCAGGTCGCCCGCCCGAGCAAGCGAATCCGGCCGGTCGTCCCGTTCAGCTCCACGCGATCGCCGTCGTGCAGCCGCCGCGTCGCGCCCTGGACTCCGACCACCGCCGGCAGGCCGTACTCTCGTGCGAGGATCGCCGCGTGTGAGAGCAGCCCACCCATCTCCGTGATCAGACCACCGACCAGGGGGAAGATCGGCGTCAGGGTCGGCTCCATGGTCGGGAGCACCACGATCTCGCCGAGGAGGGGACGGACGTCGTCGCCGGATCGAAGCACGCGGATCGTCCCGCTCACCACGCCGGCGCTGACCCCGAGCCCGGCCAGCTCACCATCCGGGCTGGCGCCGGCGCCGTCGTCGCTCGTCCCGCCCCCGAGCAGGTCCGGCGCCTCGAGCGTCCGGTTCCGCTCCCGCTCCCGGCGACGTCCCGCCACGATGGCCCGCCAGTTGTGGTCGCGCTCGGCGAGCACGCGGGGCAGCTCCTCCCACGAGAGGAAGAACACGTCCTCACGGCTCGCCAGCAAGCCGTTCCTGGTCGCCCGTCGCCCGATCTCCAGGGCGACGCGACGCAGGTGGGCCACCAGCATGGTCGTGACGTGCCGGCATTCATCGCGGAGGGCGAGGAGGCGCTGCAGCGCGTCGCGAACGATCGAGAACGCGGTCCACCGCACCGCGAATGCCAGACGGCCCCGTCCGCGACGGAGCGCCTGGCGGACCTCGTCGGTCGCAGCCTCGCGGACGCGACGGCGTTCCGCGACGTGCCGTGCTGCGTCCTGGCCCGCGCCCGCCCGCACGTAGAGCTGGATCAGCCGGAACAGGGGTGCGGGATCGTCCGCGAACCGGGGCGACATGACGTCGGACTCGTACGGACCTCGATGGCCGAACTCGCGGAGAAAATCTCGGTACTCCTCGAGGAAGCGCGTTCCCGCCAGCGCCTTGTCGTGGTCTCGGATCGCGTCCGCGTCGAGCTGGCCGGCAAAGAAGGACCGGGTCCTGGGCTCCCGGATCGCCTCGGCCCCGAGAGCCATGAGCCGGTAGGTCATGCGCACGTTGGGGAGCGTTCCGAGGCCCGTCATCAGGCGCTTGACCAGGGCGTCGGCGTCCGAGGGGATCCACGCCGCCAGCAGCTCATCGAGCGCCATGTAAGCGCGTGACTGCGCCGAGACGACCTCGTGGAGGCGCCGCGCGGTGGTCTCGTGGAGCAGGTTCTCTCTGAAGTGCCCGAGGTGCGCCACCAGCTCGCGATCGTCGAGCTGCTCGAGCCGCACCGATCGCAGGGCCGCGGCTTCGCGCCGCAGCGCCCGGAACAGGCGTCGCCCGCGTGCGGGTGTCCGGAAGAAGGTGGCGAGCATCTCGCGGACCAGGCGCAGGCGATCCCGGATTCCCGGGCGCGGCGGCGCACTCGCCGGCCGCCCCGGGCGCGGAGCGGCGCCGGCGCCGCCGAAGAGTCGCGCGACGATGCTGGGATCGCCGCCCCGCTCGATCGCCAGCCGCTGCATCAGCGACAGATTGAGGTACGGCCGGCCCCGGAACACCGACACGAG
>Ga0335085_10003675_pt1 | contig 26215 bp, 26 predicted proteins | sample Lox_Sample_45_FD_206712 | JGI IMG/M metagenome (GOLD analysis project Ga0335085, IMG submission 206712) | Soil microbial communities from Loxahatchee National Wildlife Refuge, Florida, United States - Lox_Sample_4.5 | ecosystem: Environmental > Terrestrial > Soil > Wetlands | place: USA...
AAGGCGTCTCCGTCAGGCGGAAGTCGTGCGCACGCGCTGGCGCTGCTCCACGGATCGATCGTGCAGCTAGATTTCCGGGCGTGAAGGAACTGCTCCCGGAGATCGACCGCTGGCGGAAGCGGGGCGAGCGTGTCGCGATCGCGACCGTGATCGCCACGCGCCGCTCGGCGCCGCGCCCCGTCGGGTCGAAGCTCGCGGTCAGCGAGAACGGCGAGCTCGCCGGCTCCGTCTCAGGCGGCTGCGTCGAGAGCGACGTCGTCCTCGCCGCACAGGAGGTGCTCGCGGGCGGACGGCCGCGCCTGCTCACCTACGGGATCACGGACGAGATGGCGCTCGACGTCGGTCTCCCCTGCGGCGGCGAGATCGACGTCTTCGTCGAGCAGCTGGACTAGTGGCGCTCTTCGAAGAGCTCCGGGAGGTCGTCGAGTCGGGCGGCCGGGCGGTCGTGCTCACCGTCGTCTCCGGCCCCGACACCGGCGCCAAGCTGCTCGTGCGGGAGGACGGCAGCACGGCCGGAGAAGGGCCGGCCGAGCTCGCCGGCCTCGCGCCTGCCGCGCTTCGTCGAGGCCGCAGCCACGTGCTCGAGGCCGGGGATCGGACCGTCTTCGCAGACGTCTTCGGGCCACCGCCGCGGCTGCTCGTGTACGGCGCGGTGGACACCGCCCAGGCGTTGTGCGCGGCAGCGAAGCTGCTCGGCTGGACCACGGTCGTCGCGGACGCGCGCGCTCGCTTCGCAACCCGGGAGCGGGTGCCGAGCGCGGACGAGATCCTCGTCGAGTGGCCCGACGAGGCTCTCGCGCGCGTGCGGCCCGACTCCAACACCGCAGTCGTCGTGCTCACCCACGACGACAAGTTCGACCTGCCGATGCTCACGGGGACGCTCGCCACGGAGGCGTGCTACGTAGGCGCTCTCGGCTCGAGGCGGAACCAGGAGCGGCGGCGCGAACGGCTGCTCGAGGCGGGCGTCTCGGAGGACGACCTCGACCGCATCGCCGGCCCCTGTGGGCTCGATCTCGGTGCCGACACGCCCGCCGAGACGGCGCTCTCGATCCTCGCGGAGATCCTCACCGTCCGCGCAGGCCGCGAGGGCGGTCGGCTGAAGGTGTCGCACGAGCGGATCCACGTCGAGCCGGCGTAGCAGATCAAAAATAAAATGCGGCTTGCAAATCCGCTCTCCGCCCGCGTAGGATCGCTCCGTGCGTAGGCTCGACGGAGCACGGCAAATCGCGGGGGTGCCGGCTTAGCCGGCGCCGGAGCGGGATTCGTGCTCCTGCGCGAAGTCGAGTACGCGAAACCGAGCTCCGTATCGGAAGCGCTCGACCTTCTCGCCGCGAACGACGGGGCCCGCGCGCTCGCCGGCGGCCAGACGCTCCTCAACGTGATGAAGGCGCGCGCGGCCTCGCCCGACGCGCTGATCGACCTGAACGGGCTCGAAGAGCTGGCCGGGATCGAGCTCGCCGCCGATGGGACGCTGACGATCGGGGCGATGACGACGTACGCCGAGGTGATCGGCTCGGCCGAGGCGAAGGCACGGCCGATCCTCGGCGAGGTCTGCGCGACGATCGCCGACGTGCAGGTGCGGAACCGCGGCACGATCGGCGGCAACATCTGCTCGAACGACCCGACCAACCACCTGCCGCCGCTGATGGCGGCCGTCGGCGCCCGCATGACGATCGCCGGAGCGAATGTCATGGAGCGCGAGGTGGCTGCGGAGGAGTTCTTTCTCGGCGTCTACCTGACCGCGGTCGGCCCCGGCGAGCTGCTGACGAGGATCACGATCCCTGCCGGCAAGGGCGACGGCTTCGCCGCGGTCACGCTCGGGGCCGACGGGACCTGCATCGTCAGCGCAGCCGCGAGCGTCGGCGACGGCGTGCGGGTGGCGCTCGGCTGTGTCGACGCGGTGCCGGTCGTGCTCCAGCCGGAGTCGGCCGAGGAGGACGCCGTTCGCGCGGCTGTCGCCGGGGCGGGCCTGCAGCCTCCCGCGGATGTGCACGCATCGAGCGAGTACCGCGCACACCTCGCCGAGGTGCTCGCCGTCCGGGCGGCCCGCCAGGCCGCGGAGAGGGCCTGAGTGGAGACTGCCTCCTCGCAGCCGGTCAGTGTCACGGTCAACGGCACGAGCTACGAGCGCGACGTCGAGGCGCGGAAGCTCCTGATCCACTTCATCCGCGACGACCTCGACCTCACCGGCAGCCACATCGGCTGCGACACCGGCAACTGCGGCGCCTGCTCGGTGATCGTGAACGGGACGCTCGTGAAGAGCTGCATGATGCTCGCCGTCCAGGCGGACGGGGCTGCGATCGAGACGGTCGAGGGTCTCGCCGACAACGGGGAGCTGAACGCGCTCCAGCGGGCCTTCAGCGAGCAGCACGCACTCCAGTGCGGCTACTGCACGCCCGGGATGCTGATGAGCGCAACCGCCCTCCTGCGCGAGAACCCGAGCCCCTCCGAGGCGGAGATCAAGAAGGGCCTCCAGGGCAACATTTGCCGTTGCACGGGCTACTGGAACATCTTCGAGGCGGTGAAGGCGGTGGCGAAGTGAGCTCTGGAAGAAGGGGGCTCACGGGGGGAACATGGTTTCCCCCGTGCTCGATCGTCGAGGCCGTGCAGGCGGCCTCGAAATGAGCACCACCGTCGCGCCGGAGAAGGTCGCCGTCCCGCAGAAGGGCTGGGCCGGCCGGAGCGTCCCGCGCAAGGAGGACAAGCGGCTCGTCCAGGGCGACGGCGTCTTCGTCGACGACGTCAAGCGGCACGGGATGGGTTACCTGCACTTCGTCCGCTCGCCGTACGCGCATGCGCACATCGCCTCGATCGACGTCTCGAAGGCGGAGGAGATCGGCGGCGTCTACGGGACGCTGACCGGCGAGGAGGTGGCGGCGCTCACCGACCCGTTCTTCCAGATCTCCAGCGCTCCCGGCGCCAACATCAAGGACTACGCGCTCGCGGTCGGGAAGGTGCGCTACGTCGGCGAGCCGGTCGTCGCCGTCGTCGCGGAGACGCGGGAGCTGGCGCGCGACGCCTCCGAGCTCGTCGAGGTCGCCTACGAGCCGCTGCCGGCGGTCACGGACGCGCGCCGCGCGCAGGACGAGGACGCCCCGGTCCTGCACGAGGACGCGGGCGGGAACCTGATGTGGACCGGCGTCTACGAGTGGGGCGACGTCGACGGGGCCTTCGCGGAAGCGGACAAGGTCGTCTCGATCTCCGAGCTCCATTTCCACCGTTTCAACTCGACGCCGCTCGAGACAGACGGCGCCGTCGTCGAGTACAACCGCGGCGTCGGCCAGTGGACGATCCACTGCAACAACCAGTTCCCGGGCTTCGCCGCGATCATGATGGGCCCGGCGATCGGCTGCGGCCTCGACAAGCTGCGCTTCGTCACCCAGGACATCGGCGGCGGCTTCGGCAACAAGATCACCTCGCACCCGCAGCTCGTCGTCTGCTGCCTGCTCGCGCGCAAGCTGAACCGTCCGATCAACTGGACCGAGTGGCGCACCGACTTCCACCTCTCGATGTCCCACGGCAACGAGCGCTACTTCCGGGACACCGAGGTCGCCGTGGCCGAGGACGGCACGCTGCTCGGCTTCCGGACGAAGGCGCTCGACGACGCAGGCGCCTGGCTCCGCTACGAGCCGCTCGGCGGCGTGATCTGGGCGCAGGTCGTCCCCGGGATGTACCGGTGGCGGCACGTCAAGCTCGAGTTCACGCAGGTCGCGACGAACAAGGCCCCCGTCTCGCCGAACCGCGGCTACTCGCGCATGCAGCACCTCTGGTTCACCGAGCGCGTGATCGACATCGTCGCGCACGAGCTCGGCCTCGACCCGGTCGAGGTGCGCAAGCGGAACTACGTCCGCGCCGACGAGATGCCCTACACGACCCCGAACGGCTGCGTCTACGACTCCGGCGACTACGCGCAGATGCTCGACGTCGCCCTCGGGCTCGTCGCCTACGACTCCCTCGAGGAGCGGCGCCGCGATGCCGAGAGGCGCGGGAAGCTGCTCGGGGTCGGCATCGGCTCGACGCTCGACTCGGGGACGAACAACTTCGGCCAGTCGCGGCTGATCAACCCCGAGCTGCAGTTCTCGGGCAACAACGAGGTGGCGACGGTCAAGCTCGACATCTTCGGCGAGATCGTGGTCACGCTCGGCACGACGCCGCAGGGCCAGGGGCACGAGACGACGGCTGCGCAGGTGGTCGCCGACATCCTCGGCTGCTCGATCGACGATGTCCACGTCCGCGCCGGCCACGACGACTACTGGAACTCGCACGCCGGCTTCTCCGGCACGTACGCGAGCCAGTTCGCCGTCACCGGCCTGACGGCGGTGAAGGGCGCCACCGAGCTGCTCGCGGCGGAGATCCGGAAGCTCGGCTCGGTGATCCTCGGTTCGCCGGAGGAGGCGCTCGAGCTCGCCGAGGGCACGGTCCGGATCGCCGACAACCCCGAGGCGGCGCTGCCCTTCATGGCCTGCGGCGCGATCATCAATGCGAACAACGCCGGCTTGCCCGAGGACCTCGACGTCACGCTCAACTGCCGCTACGTCTACCGGCCGCCCTTCGAGATGCCGGACGTCGAGCGCAAGTACGGCAACCTCACGCTCACCTACGCGGCCCAGGTGCACGTCGCCGTGATCGAGGTCGACCCCGAGACCGGCGCCTACGAGGTGGTCGACTACGCCGCCGTCGACGACTGCGGCAAACGGATCAACCCGCAGATCGTCGAAGGGCAGGTGATGGGCGCGACCGCGCAGGCGATCGGCGCGGCCATGCACGAGATCTTCGAATACGACGAGGAGGGCAACCTGCTCACGCCCAACTTCTACGACTACCACGTCCCCCACGCACTCGACATGCCGCCGCTCCGCACCGGCGCGATCGAGAGCCCGTCGCCCTTCACCGAGCTCGGCACGAAGGGCATGGGCGAGGGCGGCGGCGCGGGGATTCACGCGATCTGCGCGGCTGTCCAGGACGCGCTCCGCGGCCACGGTGACGCGGTCGTCTGGGACAGCCACAACCCCTACCACCGCGTCTGGGAGCTGCTGCAGCACCCGGAGAAGAGCCGAGGACGGGTGAGCGTCTCGTGATCCCCGGCAGCGACCACGACCCCGGGAGGATCACGCATGAACGTGTCCGGTGAGAGGACCTTCGCGGCGCCGCGAGAGACGGTCTGGGCCGTCCTGAACGACCCGGCCTCGATGGCGAAGACGATGCCCGGCGTCGAGAGCTTCGACATCCACGACGACCGTCGCTGGACGGCGAACGTGAAGATCCCCCTCGGTCTCGGCGGGCTGAAGATGAAGATCGACATGGAGAAGGTCGAGGAGCGCCCGCCCGAGTTCGCCCGCCTCGCCGCCAAGGGCACCGGGGTCGGGGCGATGATGAGCATGGAGACGTCGTTCACGCTCTCCGACGCGGACGGGGGCCAGACGGCGATGGCCTGGTCGGCCGACGTGAAGATCGCCGGCCCCGTCGGCTCGATGGGCCAGCGCGTGCTCCAGCCGATCGTCAACCAGCAGGTGCAGAGCGTGCTCAACGCGCTCGACGCGCAGGTGCAGGACGCGCTGGCGGCGGGCGACGGCGCGGCCGGCCCCACGCAGCACGCGGCCGGCGAAGGCGTCGCCTCGGGCTCGTCCGAAGCCGCCGAGCAGGAACCAGAGGGGCCGGCGGGCTCGACCGAGGGCTAGGCGGGACTCCCGCGTGCCGGCGCCGTTCCGCATCGGGGTGATGCAGCTCACGATGGAGCCGCTCGACGAGATGCTCGCGTCGGCGCGCGCCATGGACGAGACCGGCATGGACACGGTCTGGCTCGCCGAGGCCTACCCGTGGTGGCGCAAGCACCAGATGGAGGCCCGCTCCTCGACGGTCGTCTCGGCGCTGATCGCGCGCGAGACGCGGCGGCTGACGATCGGCTGGGGCATCATCTCGCCGTTCACGCGCCATCCGATCCAGATCGCGATGGACGCCCGCGTCGTGCAGGAGGCGGCCGGGCCGGACCGGTTCATCATCGGCTTCGGCACCTCGAAGATCTTCCTGCGGAACGCGAAGGAGGAGACGAGCAGGGTGCTCGGCCCGATGCGGGACGCGGTCGAGATCACCCGCGGGGTGCTCGGCGGCGGCGCGTTCGACTACGACGGCGAGCGCTGGAGCGCCTCGGTGCCGCCGCTGAGCCCGGAGGCACAGGTGCCGGACGGAGTTCCTCCCGTCTACATCGCCGCGACCGGGCCGAAGATGCAGCGGCTCGCGGGCGAGATCTCGGACGGCTGCCTGACGCCGTCGATCACGACGCCGGACTTCGTCCGCTACACGCGCGGCAACGTCGGCGACCGAATCGACGTGGGCTGTACCGTCGTCGCCTCGATCCACGAGTCGGACCGCGACGCCGGCCGCGACGGGGCGCGCGAGATCGCGGGCATGTACCTCGCGAACAAGGTGCAGAACATCCGCGGTTCCGCCGACACGCTGCTCGAGCTGGCGGGGATCGAGCAGGACGAGATCCGGCCGGTGGCGGAGGCGATGGAGCAGGGCGGGCGCCTCGCCGCGAAGGCGAAGGTCTCGGACGCGCTGCTCGACAAGTGCCGCCCGATCGCCGGCACGCCGTCGGACTGCATCGAGCGGATCGAGGAGTACCGCGACGCGGGCTGCACGCACGTGATGCTCGAGCTCTGGGGTGCGGACCGCCAGAAGCAGATCCGCCTCTTCGGCGAGAAGGTGCTGCCGCAGTGCCGTCGCGGGTAGAGAGGATGCCGGCCGAGAAAGGGCCGCCCGTCGAATGAACCCTCCTGTCGACCGCGACCGCCTCGTCGAGACGGCGAGCCGCATGATCGGCGTCTCGAGCTTCACCGGCGACGAGGAGCAGATGGCCGAGCTGATGGTCGAGCTCTGCGAGGAGCTTCGGCTGCACGTGCAGTGGCAGCAGGTCGAGGAGGGGCGGGCGAATGTGCTCGCCACCTGGTCCGGTGCCGGCGGCGGGCCGTCGCTGATGTTCAACGGGCACATGGACACCTCCTACTCCGGGCGCGAGCCGTGGCTTCGCGACGTCCCCGGCTTCCAGCCGCAGCCGTTCGAGCGCGACGGACGGCTGTACGGGCTCGGGATCTCGAACATGAAGGGAGCGCTCGCCTGCTACGTCGAGGCGGTGCGCGCGCTGCGGGATGCGGGCGTCCGGCTGCGCGGGGACGTCCTGCTCGCGGCGGTGTGCGGCGAGATCGAGAAGACGCAGTACGGTGACGCGCAAGGGGCGGAGTACCGCGGCTACGCCGCCGGGACGCGCTACCTCGTCTCGCACGGCGGCGTCGCCGACATGTGCCTGCTCGGCGAGCCGACCGAGGGCAAGGTCGTGCTCGGCCACTTCGGCGCACTCTGGCTGCGGATCCGCGTCCACGGCAATTTCATCCACACCGCCTTCAGCGAGGGCCGACGCGGCGAGAACTCGATCCTGCGCATGCAGGAGGTGCTCGCGGTGGTGCGGGAGTGGATTCCCTCGTGGGAGGAAGACCCGGCGAACGGGTTCCGCGGCGCGAAGGCGATCGTCTCGGTCGGCGCGATCGAGGGCGGCTTCGGCTGGCGCGTCTCGAGGACGCCGTACCACACTGACCTCTTCCTCGACGTGCGCGTCCCGCCGACGAAGCCGATGGCGGTTGCCCGGGGCGAGGTGCTCGAGCTGGTGCGGGGCCTCACCGAGCGCTTCCCCGGGTACGGGGTCGAGGGCGAGGTCTACGTGACCGCGCCGGGCGCCGAGATCCCCGAGGGCCACGAGCTCGTTCGGGCGGTCGACGAGGCGCATGCCGAGGTCTGGGGCGGCGTTCCGGAGCGGGATGTGACGCGCTGGTTCAGCGACGCGTCCGCGCTGGCCCGCTACGGCATTCCGACCGTCAACTACGGCACGTCGACCGGGCTGATGGACGTCGAGCTGGGCGAGAACCTCGAGATCGAGGGGCTCGTCAAGACGGCGGAGATCTACGCGCGCGTCGCCACGAAGATCTGCGGGGTCGCGTGACGAAGCTCGTCACGTACGACGACGGCAGGGTCGGACGCGTCGAGGGCGAGGAGATCGTCGGCCTCGACGTTCCGACGATGCGCGAGTACTTCGAGCACGGCGGCGCGGACGACGCCGGCGCGCGGACGCCGCTCGCCGGGGCGACGCTGCACGCGCCGATCGTGCCGAAGAAGTTCTTCCACACCGCCGGCAACTTCCGCGAGCACGAGGAGGAGTCGAAGCGCGTCGCCTGGTCGCACGAGATCGCGCCCTGGATCATGTTCTTCCAGAACGTCGACGCGATCATCGGCCCGGACGAGCCGATCGTCTATCCGGAGCACCTGACCGAGGAGCTCGACTACGAGCTCGAGCTGGCGGTCGTGATCGGAAGGTCCGGGAAATGGTTCGGGCCGGACGAGGCGATGGACTACGTCGCCGGCTACCTCGTCTTCAACGATGTGACCGCGCGCGACATCCAGCGGCGCGAGATGCGCAGCGGCGTCTTCTCGTTCTGCAAGGCGATCGACACCTTCTGCCCGCTCGGGCCGTGGATCGTGACGCCGGACGAAGTCGGCGACCCGCACGACCTCTCCATGGAGCTGCGGGTGAACGGCGAGTCGCGGCAGGTCTCGAACATGAGCCGCATGTCGACGACCGTGCCGGAGGTGCTCGCGCACTACTCGGCGCTCGGCTACTCCGCCGGCGACGTCCTCTCGCTCGGCACGGTGTCCGGCGTCGCCGGCTTCAGCGAGGATCCGGCCTCCCTCTACCTGAAGCCGGGTGACGTGATCGAGGCCGAGATCGAGCGCGTCGGGGTGCTCCGAAACCCGGTCGTCTCCTGGCTGGACGCGCACGGCGAGCCCGCGCCGTCGCGCAGCCGCTGGTAGAACGGGCCCGTGGCCGCGAAACCCAAGGCATTCATCACCGGGATCACGGGCCAGGACGGCTCGTACCTGGCTGAGATCCTGCTCGAGCGCGGCTACGAGGTCTACGGCATGGTGCGCCGCTCCAGCTCGTTCAACACGGCGCGGATCGACCACGTGTTCGGCGAGCTCGAGCTCGTCTTCGGCGACCTCGCGGACGGCTCGTCGATGAACCAGCTGCTGCGGACGATCCGTCCGGACGAGGTCTACAACCTCGGCGCCCAGAGCCACGTCCGGGTCAGCTTCGACATCCCGGAGTACACGGCCGACGCCACTGCCCTCGGGACGCTGCGCCTGCTCGACGCGATCCGCGAGGAGGGAGTCAGGTGCCGCTTCTACCAGGCCTCCTCGAGCGAGATGTTCGGACAGGTGGCGGAGGTGCCGCAGAGCGAGGCGACGCCGTTCCATCCGCGGAGCCCGTACGGCGTCGCCAAGGTCTTCGGCTACTGGATCACCCGCAACTACCGCGAGGCGTACGGCATGTACGCGGTCAACGGGATCCTCTTCAACCACGAGTCGCCGCGGCGCGGGCCGACGTTCGTGACGCGCAAGATCACCCGCGCGGTTGGTGCGATCGTGCGCGGCGAGCAGGACGAGCTGCGGCTCGGCAACCTCGACGCGAAGCGCGACTGGGGCTATGCGCGCGACTACATGGAGGGAGCCTGGCGGATGCTGCAGGCCGACGAGCCGGACGACTACGTGCTCGCGACCGGCGAGACGCACTCCGTCCGCGAGTTCCTCGCCCTGGCCTTTGACCACGCCGGGCTCGATTGGCGGGACTACGTGAGAATCGACGAGCGCTACTTCCGTCCGGCCGAGGTCGATGAGCTGATCGGCGACTACTCGAAGGCCAGGGAGAAGCTCGGCTGGGAGCCCACCGTCACTTTCGAGGAGCTCGTTCGAATGATGGTCGACCACGATCGCGAGCGACGACACACCGAGGAGCACTACGTCTGATGGTCTGGCCGCGCGACGACGCCAAGCTCGAACGCGTGCGCGCGCTGATGGTCGAGGCGGGCCTCGATGCGCTCGTCGTGCGCGCGCCGGACGACGTCCTCTACCTGACGAACTTCTGGGGGATGAAGGGCTTCGACGCGTGCGTCTTCCCCCGCGAGGGCGAGCCGGTGCTGATCACGCTCGAGGCGTCCGCCGAGGACGCCGAGCGGACGGCGTGGCCGGAGGACGTGCGCCTCGTGCGCGGCTACGCCGCCGACGACTCGCGGCCGCCGCTCGCGCGCACGCTCGACGCTGCCGTCGAGGCGGCGCGCGGCTACGCGTCGGTCGGCCTCGAGCTCTCGCTGGGGACGCAGGCGGCAGACCGGATGGTGGGCGAGCCGACGACGTTCACGAAGGCGTGGTTCGACGCCTTCCCCGGGGCCGCCGACGCGGCTTCGGTGCTCGTGCCCGCGCGGGCGGTGAAGACCGACCAGGAGATCGAGCGGCTGCGGATCGCGAACGAGCTGGCCGCGGCCGCGATGGATCACGTCCGCGAGCATCTGCGCCCGTTCATGAAGGAGTCGGAGGCTGCCGCGCTCTGGCAGGGCTACGTCCACGGGGTCGGGACCGGCTGGCGGGGGAAGGTCGAGCTCGCGCTCCCGTTCTCCCTCGTCTGGGCGGGGCGGGGAATCAAGACCTTCACGGCGACGGGCGACCTGCCCGTCGTCGAGGGCGAGCCGGTGCTGTTCGAGATCTGGGTCTGCGCCGACGGCTACTGGGCCGACCACACGAAGAACCTCGTCGTCGGCGAGTTGAAGCCGGAGTACGCCGAGCTCGAGCACGCTCTGATGGACGCCTACGCGCGAGCCGTCGACCGGCTCGTCCCGGCCGGCTCGACGAGCGACTTCGATCGCGAACTGCGCCTCGACCTCGCGGCGATGGGCTACCCGGGCCAGCCGACCCATCCGATCTGTCACGGCGTCGGCGCGCGGGCGCACGAGCCCCCGTACCCGCACCAGGCAAGCGAGGGGTACGAGTTCGCCGCCGGGATGGTGCTCGCGGTCGAGCCCGGCGTCTACTGGCAGGGGGGAGGAGGGCTGCGCGTGGAGGACAACTTCCTCGTCACCGACGCCGGTCCGGAGAAGCTGTCCCCGTTTCCCGACGGAGTGGTGCAGGTCGGATGAGCCTGCTCCCTTCGCATCGCATCGTCTCCTCGGGCCATGTCCCGGGACCTGGTCCGGGGACGTGGCTCGTGGGGGCGAGTCCACCCGCCGGGTTCCGGGGGCGGCGCCGCGCGGGTGCGCAGCCGCGCGGCTCGCCGGGGAGGCATGGCCCGGCCCGACGTGCCCCGGGACCTGGTCCCGGGACACGTCCCGAGGGATCGGTAGCGCTCCGGAGCGGGCGGCCGTGACGGACGAGCTGATCTGGACGGGCTCGCTCAGCTATCCGTACAGGATCGGCGGGCACGTCGGGCTCTACGACACGACGCTCCGCGACGGCGAGCAGACGGTTGGCGTCGTCCTCGGGCCGGAGGAGAAGCTCGAGATCGCGCGCCTGCTCGACGCGCTCGGGATCGACCGGATCGAGGCCGGCTTTCCGCGCGTCTCGGAGGATGATCGCCGCGCGGTCGAACTGATCGCCGACGCGGGCCTCGACGCCGAGATCTGGGGCTTCGCGCGCGCGGTTCCCGCCGACCTCGAGCTGCTCGTCGACCTGGGCGTGCGCTACGCCGTGATCGAGTCCCCGATCTCGGACGCGAAGCTCGGGGCGCTCGGGGTCTCCCGCGAGACGATTGTCGGGCGAATCACCGCGGCGATGCGCTTCGCGGCCGAGCACGGGATCCACGCCGCCTTCTTCGGCGTCGACTCGACCCGGGCGGAGCTCGACTTCTTTCGGCGGGCATACGAATCCGCGGTCGAGGCCGGCGCCCGCGAGGTCGTGGTCGTCGACACGCTGGGCGTCGCCGCCCCGGAGGCCGTCCGCGACCTCGTCGGCCGGACGGTCCAGTGGCTCGACGGCATTCCGGTGCACTTCCACGGCCACGACGACTTCGGCCTCGGCACGGCGAACGCCGTGGCCGCCGTGCGGGCCGGGGCGACCTGGATCCAGGGGACGATCAACGGCATGGGCGAGCGGGCCGGGAACGCCGATCTCGGTGAGGTCGCGCTCGCGCTGCGCGCCCTCTACGGCGTCGACTCGAATCTCCGGCTCGAGAGGATCCGCGACGTCTCGGCGCGCGTGCAGGAGCTCTCGGGCTATCGGCTCGAGCCCTGGAAGGCCGTCACCGGCGAGACGCTCTTCCAGCGCGAGTCGGGCGCGGTCGCGTCGCAGTTTCACGACCCGCCCTCCGTCGAGCCGTATTCGTCGCAGCTCGTGGGTGCCGAGCGGGGAATCGTGCTCGGCAAGAAGAGCGGGCTCGATTCGGTCCGCATCAAGGCCGAGGAGCTCGGTCTCGACGTTCCCGAGGAGCGGCGCGCCGAGGTGCTCGCACGCGTCAAGGAGCTGGGGACGCGGAAGCGCGGTCTCGTCACCGACGACGAGTTCCGCACGCTCGCGGAGGATCATGGCTGAGTACGACGCGGTCATCGTCGGCAGCGGCGTCAACTCGCTCGCCTGTGCGGCGCTGCTCGCCCGGGCGGGCTGGCGCGTCTGCGTGCTCGAGCGCAACGACTGGCTCGGCGGCGCGATCAAGACGGAGGAGCTGACGGAGCCGGGCTTCCTGCACGACGTCTTCAGCGCCTGGCATCCGCTCTGGGTCGGCGGCGCTGCGCACGCCGAGCTGGGCCCCGAGCTCGAGGCGCGCGGGCTCGAATACCTGAACACCGAGCTGCCGACGGCAACGGCCTACCCGGACGGCGGCGCGGCCTTTCTCCTGCGGACGGCCGAGGAGAACGCGAAGGCGCTCGGGCCGGAGTGGCCCGGTGTGCTGGAGCGCTTCTTCCCGAACGCCGACCTCGCCTTCGGCGTCCTCGGGACCGAGCTCTGGTCGCCCGCCGGGCTCGCGCTCGCGGGCAAGGCGGTGCGCCGCCTCGGCCGGGAGGGTGCGGTGGCCTTCACGGGCGAGGTGCTCCAGACGAGCCGCGACTGGCTCGAGCAGACCTTCGCCTCCGAGCGGGCGCAGGGCCTGCTCGCGCCGTGGGTGCTGCACACGGGGCTCGGGCCGGACCAGGCGACCTCGGGCTTCATGACCCAGGTGATCGCAGTGGCGGTGCAGGAGGGGGGGATGCCCGTGCCGCGCGGCGGCGGGGCGAAGCTCGCCGAGGCGCTCGTCCAGCTGATCCGTGACCGCGGAGGCATCTGCGAGACTGGGCGCGACGTCGCGCGCGTGCTCGTCCGGTCCGGCCGTGCCGTCGGTGTCCGGCTCGCCGACGGCGAGACCGTGACCGCCGAGCGGGCGGTCGTCGCGAACGTGACTCCGTCGCAGCTCTACGACCGGCTGCTCGGCGAGGGCGAGACGTCCGAGACGGTGCGTTTCGGCGCGAGGTCCTTCCGCCACGGCCGCGCCGAGATGCAGATCCACTTCGCTCTCTCCGAGCCGCCGCACTGGGAGGGCGACGAGCGGCTCGGCCGGACGGCGATCGTGCACGTCACTCCCGGGCTCGACGGCGTCTCTCGGGCGGTCAACGAGGCCGACCGCGGCCTGCTCCCGGCCGAGGCGACGGTGGTCGTCGGGCAGCCGCTTGCGGTGGATCCCTCGCGCGCGCCCGAGGGCAGGGGAATGCTCTGGATCCAGCTGCAGGAGCTGCCCTGGCGAATAAAAGGGGACGCCGCGGGCGGGATCGACACGGGTGCGGGCGAGTGGACGGACGAGCTGCGGGAGCGCTACGCCGACCGGATCCAGGCCCGAATCGCGAGGCACGTTCCGAACCTCGAGTCGGCGATCACGGCGCGCGTGGCGCTCGGGCCGCACGATCTCGAGCGCGCGAACGTCAACCTGCGCCACGGCGACCCCTACGGCGGCGCACTCGCGCTCGACCAGAACTTCCTCTGGCGGCCGTTCCCGAGCAGCCCCGGCCACGCGACGCCCGTGGAGCGGCTCTGGCACATCGGCGCGAGCACGTGGCCCGGCCCCGGCCTCGGCGCGGGCTCGGGGACGCTCGTGGCGAAGAAGCTGCTCGAGCCGCCGCTCGCGCATCGTGCGCTCACGCGAGCGCGTGGACTTGTCCCGCGCCGGCCGCCCGGATAGCGTCATGCTCGATGGATCTGCGTGCGCTCATCCGCCGTGCCCTCCGGCGGCACAGGGCCCAGCTCGTGCGGGAGGGCTTGCACGAGCGGGCGATACCCGAGCCGCCGTTGATGCCGTCGGAGGAAGGCATCGACGTCGTGCTGGGCTCGACGACTTCACGCGCGCCGACGAGCACGTCGAGCACGAGCATCCACCCGGCCAGCCCGAGTAGCACGGCCGGGGCGGGGCGCCGCCGCGACGTCCGCGAGGCGAAGCGTCAGAACGCGAAGATCGAGCGGCCCCCGAGCTCGACCGTGAAGATGTCGGTGGCGAGCTCGAGGTGCGCGCGGAGGGCTGCCGCGGCGCGGTCGGGATCGCGCGCGGTGCAGGCCGCGAGCAGCTCGCCGTCGAGCTCCCGGTGGCGGTTCTGGAAGGTGCCTTTGGCAGCGAGCAGGACGGGGCGGTAGCGCTCGCAGCTGTCCCACGCGGGCCGGATCAGGCGCACGAGCCAGGCCGAGCGCGCCGCCTCGTAGAGCGTGAAGTGGAAGCCGGTGTGCGCCTGAACGGCGCCGCGCACGTCGCCCCGCCGCCGCGCGGCGTCCAGCTCCTCGAGATGGGCTCCGGCCGCGAGCTCGTCGGCGGGCTCGAAGAGCTGGGCCGCGCGGCGCACGGCGAGCGTCTCGAGTGCGAGCCGGATCGAGAACAGCTCGCGCAGCTCCTCGACGTCCAGCCCCATCACCTTCGCGCCGTGGTGCGGCACGTGCTCCGCGAGCCCGAGCGCCTCGAGCTGGCGCACCGCCTCGCGGATCGGCGAGATGCTCATCCCGAGCGAACGGCCGAGATCCTCGAGGCGCAAGGGCGTGCCCGGCCGCAGCTCGCCGAGGATGATCGCCTCGCGCAGGCGCTCGAGCGCCGCCTCGGCCATAGTCCGGTGGCGCACCGTCGAGCGTGCGGCGGGCAGCGCAGGATCCACGAAAGCCGAGCGTGAAGCACACTTGATCACATGTCAAACCCGTGACACGATTGACCCCTCCCCGGTCGTGGGCAATCAGTGTCGCGGGAATCCCAGCGCCCCCAGTTCTCGATCTCGCAGGTGAGCACGCTCCCCGCGCCGTTTCTCGACGACGTGCGCGCGTATGCCGCGGTCGGTGTCGACGGGATCGGGGTCTGGGAGCTGAAGCTCGGCGAGGGTCCGGACACCGAGGCGCTCGAGGGGCTCCAGGCGAGCGGGCTCGGCTCGGCCTCGGCGGTCCCCGCGGTCCCGTCGGTGCTGCCGCTGCCCCTGCTGCCCGGTCCTGAGGATCCCTGCGAGCGGATCGAGGCCCTCTGCCGCTCGGTTCACCGCCTCGCCGCCTTCGCGCCCTCGGCCGTCGTCTGTCTGACCGGCCCGGCGGGCGAGCGGGATCGCGACACGGCGCGTGCCCTCGCGGTCGACGGGCTGCGGATCGTTGCCGCCGAGGCGGAGCGCGCCGGCGTCCGGGTCGCGCTCGAGCCGTTCCAGCGCGAGGGGATAGAGAACTGGTCGCTCGTGTCGACGCTCGGGGAGGCGGCCGAGCTCGTCGCCGAGATCGGGAGCGGTGCGGTCGGGATCCAGTTCGACGTGTGGCATCTCTGGAACACGCCGGACCTGCTCGACGAGCTCGAGCGCCACTTCCACCTGATCGCTGCGGTGCACGTGAACGACTGGCGCGAGCCGACTCGCGGCTGGGCCGACCGGGTCCTGCCGGGTGACGGGGCGGCCGACCTGCCCGCGATTCTCGGCGCGCTCGACGCGGCCGGCTGGGACGGCTTCTACGACCTCGAGATCTTCTCCGACAACGGCGCCTTCGGCAGCGCGTATCCCGATTCGCTCTGGGAGCTCCCTCCTGCCGAGCTCGCGCGTCGCGGTCGGGAGGCTTTCGCCCGCTGCTGGGAAGAACGGAGGGTCGTCGCAAGAGCGGCCCGGAGAGGAGACACATGAGGGGAAGCACACGGGCGCGCCTTGCGCTCGCCATCGTCGGTGCTGCGGCGCTCGTGCTTGCAGCCTCTGCTGCGGCACGTGTCCACGCAACGTCGCCGATCGTGATCGGCTGGGCCTTCGACTCGGAGGGCGCGATGGCGCCGTTCGACGGGCCGGCTCTCGCTGCGGCGGAGATACGCGTCAAGCAACTGAACGCCCACGGCGGTGTCATGGGCCGTCCGCTCGAGATCGAGACGTGCGACACGCAGGGGAACAAGCCGTCGGTCGCGAAGGCGTGCGCCGACAAGCTGATCGGACAGGGCGCGAACGTGATCTTCACCACCTGCGACGTCGACCTCGCTGCTCCCGTCGTGCAGGAGTCGCTGAACAGGGGTCTGCTGACGATCGCGCCGTGCATCGGAACCGACCAGATGGGGCCGAAGCGCTTCGGGGCGAAGGGCAGGCTCGCGTTCACCTTCGGCAACGTCGCGCAGGACGAGGGGTCGGCGATGGCGCAGTTCGCCTGGAGCAAGGGCTGGCGGTCGGCGGCGCTCGCAACCGACACGGTCATCGTCTACTTCAAGGACGTCGTGCAGGCGTTCGCGGCACGCTGGAAGCAGCTCGGCGGCAAGATCGTCGACCAGGAGACCTACCAGGATCCGGCCTTCGGCGGCAACAACGTCCAGAACGTGGTCAGCCGCGTCAACGGCAAGAACGCCGACGTGATCGTGACCTCGACCGCCGGCGCGTTCGGCGCCCTCTCCACGCTCGTGTCCGGGCTTCGCTCGCTCGGCAACAACACGCCGATCCTCAACTCGTGGGCCGGCGACGGCATCTACTGGCTGCCGAAGAGCCCGCAGGTGACGAACTACTACTTCGTCACCTACGCCAATGCCTTCGGCGGCGACCCGAGCAAGGTGGTGAACAAGCTCGCCAAGCAGGTCAAGGCGGCGACCGGCGGCTTCCTCACGGGGCCGGCGGCGATCGACGGGCTCGCGACCGCGATCCGGCGCGCGCACGGCTCGACGAACGGGGCGAGGCTCGCCGCCGTGATGGAGAAGTTCCACAAGGTGCCGACCCTGTCGGGCCTCGTGAGCTTCTCGCCGAAGCTCCACGCGGTGTTCGGTCGCAAGTACCGGGTGATCGAGATCCAGAACAACAAGCCGCACGAGGTTGGCACCGTCGTCGCCAAGGTCGTGCCGAAGATCTAGGCGGTCGTGACGGCTGCATCACAGGCGCCGGAGAGGAGGCCCGGAGGATCGCTCCGGGCCTCCTCCGTGTCTCGCTCCTTCCAGGGAGTACAGGCGCTGCGGGAGGTTTCGCTCGACCTCCACCGCGGGGAGGTCGTCGGGCTGATCGGCCCGAACGGCGCCGGCAAGTCCACCCTCGTGAACCTCCTCAGCGGCTTCGACCGGCCGAGTGCCGGAGAGGTGCTGCTCGAGGGCCGTGACGTCACGCGCTGGCCCGCGCACCGGCGCGGCCGGCACGGCCTCGCCCGCACGTTCCAGCACAGCCACGCTTTCCGCTCGCTGTCGGTGCGGGAGAACGTCGAGGTTGCAGGCCTCGGCGTTGGCTCGCCGTCGCGCGAGGCAGCGCGGCGGGCGGCGGAGCTGCTGGAGCTGCTCGACCTCTCGCCGTATGCCGACGCTCCGGCGGCCGCGCTCGCGCACGGCGACGAGCGGCGCCTCGGTGTCGCGAGGGCGCTCGCCTCCGACCCGCGCTTCGTGCTCCTCGACGAGCCGGCCGCGGGGCTGCCCGAGGCGGAGGTCCCGGGCTTCGCGGCCGTCGTGCGAGCCGTGCGCGACGACCGGGGTGCGGGCGTGCTCCTGATCGACCACAACATGGCGCTGATCATGCGCGTCTGCGACCGCATCCACGTGCTCGACCAGGGCGAGACCCTCGCCGAGGGCACCCCGGACGAGATCCGTGCCAACCTCGATGTCGCGGCCGCCTATCTCGGCGAGCGCGCCGTGCGGGGGGACGAATGACGGCGCTCGTGCTCGAGCGGCTGAGCGTGCGCTACGGCGCCGTGCAGGCGGTGCGGGAGCTCTCGCTCGAGGTGAACCCGGGCGAGATCGTCGGGCTGATCGGCCCGAACGGCGCGGGCAAGTCCTCGACGCTACACGCGATCATGGGGGCGGCGCCGGTCGTCGGCGGCGACGTCCGCCTGCGCGACGACTCGCTCGTCGGCCGCCGCTCCGAGGACATCGCCCGCAGCGGCATCGCCCTCGTCCCCGAGGGCCGGCGCATCTTCGGCGAGTTGACCGTGGAGGAGAACCTGCGGCTCGGGCTCGCCGGCCGCTGGCGTGCGGGAGACGCGGCGGCGTTCGAGCGTGCGTACGAGCTTTTCCCGGTGATCCGCGACTTCCGCGGCCGCACGGCGGGCACCCTCTCGGGCGGCCAGCAGCAGCAGCTCGCGATTGCGCGGGCGCTCGTCGCCGAGCCCGACGTGCTCCTGCTCGACGAGCCCTCGCTCGGACTCGCTCCCCGCATCGTCGAGAATGTCTTCGACGCGCTCGCCGCCATCCGGGAGCGCGGTCTCGCCGTGCTGCTCGTCGAGCAGCGCGCCCAGCGGACGGTCGCGCTCGCCGACCGCAGCCACGTGCTCGCGAACGGCGAGCTCCGCCTCACGCTCGGCCCCGGCGACGCGGACGACACCGAAAGGCTCGTGGCGGCGTATCTGGCATGACCGTGGCGATCCTCAACGTCTCCTGGCAGACGCTCGCGGACGCGCTCGCGCTCGGCGGCGTCTACGCGCTGATGGCCGTCGGGATCGGGCTCGTCTTCGGCGTGCTCCGGCTCGTCAACTTCGCCTACGGCCAGCTGATCATGGCGGGCGCGTACGCGCTCGCGTTCGCGTCGCAGTGGAACTGGCCGGGCTGGGCCGGGATCGTGCTCTGCTTCGCCGTCGTGCTCGCCCTCTCGGTCGCCATGGACCGGCTCGTCTTCCGGCCCCTGCGGACCCAGTCGCCGTCCGTCATGCTCGTGGCGACGTTCGCGATCGCGTTCCTGCTCCAGAGCATCGCGCTCCTCGCCTTCGGGCCGCTCGGCAAGATCGCCACGTCGCTCGCGCCGCTCAACCGGCCCGTCACGATCGGGGGCGTCGACATCCGCAAGATCGCGATCGTCGCCGTCCTCGTCGCCGCAGGCTGCCTGCTGCTCCTGCAGCTGCTGCTGACGCGCACGTCGGTCGGCTTGCACATGCGCGCCGCCTCGATGGACTTCGACACCGCGCGGCTGCTCGGCGTCCGTGCGAACCGCGTGATCGGCGGCGCGGTGCTCATCTCCGGCGCGCTCGCCGCAGTCGTCGCGGTGATGCTGACGGTGCAGAACCCGCTCGTCACGCCGGACTTCGCGCTCTACGACACGATCGTCGTGCTCGCGGGCGTCGTGCTCGGCGGGCTCACCCGGCCGATCCCGGCGACGCTCGGCGGATTCTCGATCGGTTTCGCGAGCGGCATCCTCGGCGGCGCCCTGCCGACGAACCAGAGCCAGTACCTGCCGACTTTCCTCTTCGCCGCGGTGATCCTCGTGCTGCTCGTCCGCCCGAACGGCCTCTTCACCCGCGGCGGCGGCCAGCTGGAGCGAGTGTGAGGCGGCCGGAGGAGCTGCTCGCACCGGCCCTGCTCGTGCTCGGGGCGGCGCTGCTCGGGCTCGCCGCCTCGGTCTCGACGCAGGCGTACTTCGTCGACACCCTCGTCAAGGTGTCGATCGTCGTTGCGCTCTACGTGTTCATCGGCAACTCGGGGGTGGTCTCGTTCGGGCAGATCAGCTTCGTCGCGGTCGGCGCCTGGACGGCCGGCGTGCTTTCGGTGCCCTCGAGCGAGAAGCCGGCGATCATGCCCAATCTCGCGCACTTCCTCCGCCAGACGACCGTCGGCAACGTGCCCTCGCTCGCGCTCGCGGCGCTGGCCGGGCTCGTGTTCGCGCTCCTGGTCGGGCTTCCCCTGATGCGGCTCTCGGGGCTCTCGGCCGGAATCGCGACCTTTGCGGTGCTCGCGATCACGAACAACCTGCTCCGCTACTACGAGAAGATCGGGCCCGGCCTGAACGCGTTCTCGTCGGTGCCCGAGACCACCGGGATCTGGCAGGCCGCGATCGGAGCCCTCGTCGCCGTCGCTCTCGCCTTCGGCTACCAACGCAGCCGCTACGGTCGCATGCTGCGCGCCACGCGGGAGGATCGGCCGGCAGCGTCGGCGGCGGGGATCTCGGTCTACCGGCAGCGGCTGCTGGCGTTCACCCTCTCGGGCGCCATCGCCGGATTCGCTGGCGGCCTCTACATCCATCTGCTGCCGCTCAACATCGACGCGTTCTACCTCGATCTGACCTTCATCACGCTGGCGATGCTCGTGATTGGCGGCTCGGGGAGCCTGCTCGGCGCCGTCGTCGGCGCGCTCGCCGTCAGCGGGCTCGACTCGTTTCTCGCGGCCGCCGAGAACGGGGTGGACGTGCTCGGCTGGCACATCGACCTGCCGGCCGGGACGCGGCTGATCGTGGTCGGCGTGCTGATGACGCTCGTGCTCATCCTGCGGCCGAGCGGCATCACCGGCGGCCGCGAGTTCTCGCTCACGCGGCGCCGGCCCCCGGAGACGACCGCTGCGGAGCCGGCCGCATGACCCGGGTCGTCGTCGCCGGCGCAGGGTCGATCGGCAGCCTCCTCGCCGCGCATCTCGCACGCGTCGCCGAGGTCGCGGTGCTGACCCGCCGCGAGGAGCACGCGGCGGCGCTCCGCGAGCACGGGCTCCGCGTCTCCGGCCGCTCCGAGTTCACGGTGCCGGTCGCCGCAGGCACCGACCCGAGCTTGCTCCCCGAGGCCGACCTCCTGATCCTCGCGTGCAAGGGCACCGACCTCGAGCCGCTCGCCGTGAGCCTCGAGGGGAGGTTCGCGGGCGCGACCGTGATGACCGTGCAGAACGGGCTCGGGGCCGAGGAGATCGTCGCCGCGCACGGGAGCTGGCCGCTCCTCTCGGCGGTCACCTTCATGAGCGGCACGCGGCACGGCGACGAGCACGTCGAGTACGTGCTCGACACGGCGACCTGGATCGGCCCCTTCCAGGGCACGACCTACGAGGACGCCCGCCGGGTCGCACGGCTGATCGAGTCCGCGGGCCTGAAGGCCGAGGCGTTCCCCGACCTGCGCCCGGCCCAGTGGTCGAAGCTCGTCTTCAACGCCACGGTGAACGGCGTCGCCGCGCTGACCGGGCTGCCGCACGACTTCCACTTCGCCGAGACGGAGCGCCTCTCGGACCTCGGCCACCTCGTCCGCGACCTCGTCGACGAGGGCCGCGCCGTCGCGTCCGCCGCCGGGGTCGACTTCCAGGACGACCCGTGGGAGATGAACGTGCTCGCGACGCAGCGCGGCTTCAGGCATTCCCCCTCGATGCTCGAGGACGTCGAGGCGCGGCGGCCGACGGAGCTGGAGTCGATCAACGGCGCCCTCGTCCGCGCTGCCCGCCGGCACGGGGTCCCCGCGCCGCTGCAGACGGCCGTCTACCGGCTCGTCAAGGCGAAGGAGGCGAGCTACTCGGAATGAGGATCTGCATCGTCGGCTGTGGAGCGGTCGGCTCGCTGTTCGCGGCCAACCTCTCGCTCCTCGAGGACGTGGAGGTCTGGGCGTACGACGTCTCCGAGGCGCACGTCGACGCGATCAACGAACGGGGGCTGCGCCTCACCGGAGCCGGCGAGGTGGTCGGACGGCCGCACGCGACCACCGACCCGCAAGCCCTACCGGCCTGCGACTTCGGGCTCGTGGTCACGAAGGCGATGCACACCGAGCCTGCGATCGCCGCGACGGCGCATGCCTTCACGGATGGCTGCGTGGCCACCGTCCAGAACGGGCTCGGCAACGAGGAGGCGATCGCCCGCCACGTCGAGCGCGTGATCCGCGGCACCACCTTCCCCGCGGGGAAGATCCTCGAGCCCGGGGTCGTGCAGTGGGACGTCAAGGGCGCGACGACGCTCGGGCCCTACGACGAGCGCACGCCCCTCGCGGAGGTCGAGCGGCTCGCCGACGCCTGCACGCGGGCGGGGATGCCCACGCACGCCGTGGCCGACGCGCGCGGCCCGCAGTGGCGCAAGGTGATCTTCAACGCGGCCACGAACCCGATCGGCGCGCTCACCGGGCTCACGCACGGCCGGGTCTGCGAGCGTCCCGACCTGCGCGCGCTCGTCTCGGGCCTCGTGGACGAGGGCAAGGCGGTCGCGGCGGCGCAGGGGATCGCGCTCGACTCCGACCCGGAAGAGCTGATCGACCACGCGGCGCGGCCGGAGGTCGGCTACGCGCACAAGGCGTCGATGCTGCAGGACGTGGAGGCGCGGCGGGCGACCGAGATCGACTACCTGAGCGGCGGTATCGTCCGCGTCGGATCCGAGCACGGGGTACCGACGCCGCTGAACGAGGCGATCTGGGCGCTGGTGAAGGGAGTGGAGCAGTCGTGGCTCGAGTGACGGAACCAACGTACGCGAGCCTGCCGGCCGACGAGGTCGAGCGGCGCTACCGGCTCGTGCGCGAGGCGGCGGCCCGCGACGGGCTCGACGCGGTGATCGTCTGCGGCAACGAGTACACCGGCTTCGAGGGCGCGGTCACCTACCTCTCCGGCTTCGTGATCGTGCACCGGTACGCCTACGTGCTCCTCCCGGTCGACGGCGACCCGGAGATCGTCTTCCCGAGCGAGGCGCGCTACGTCGGCGAGCACGGCACGACATGGATCGAGGAGCAGATCTTCGTCGACCGCCCCGGCGACCGGCTCGCCGAGCTGGTGCGGGGGAGGCGCGTCGGCGTCTACGGGCTCGACTACGTGCTGGCCGTCCGCGACTACCGCGCGCTCGACGGGGCGTGCGAGCTCGTCTCCTGGGACGTCGGCTTCGACCACGCGCGCATGGTCAAGTCCGAGCTCGAGTTGGCCTCCGTCCGCGAGTCGGTGCGGATCAACACGGAGGGTTTCCGCGTCTTCCTCGACCACTTCGCGCCGGGAAAGACCGAGCGAGAGGTGCTCGCCCCCTGCGAGCAGTACTTCGTCTCGCAGGGCTGCGGGCGCTGGACGATGGACATGGTGCTCGACGGCCCGAACGGGTCGGCGCTGCCCGAGTTCAAGATCGCGGGCTCGCGCGTCTTCGCCGCGACCGACTGCGTGCTGCCCTCGCTCGAGGTCGCGGGGCCGGGCGGCCACTGGGTCGAGGTCTCGCGCGCGATCTGTCCCTCCGGCCCGAGCGACGAGACGAAGCGGATGTTCGCAGCCTACGAGGAGTACGTCGACGCGGCCCGCGAGGCGCTCCGCGCGGGCGCAACTGCGCGCGAGGCACACCGAGCCGTCGCCAGGGGCTTCATCGAGCGCGGATACGCGCTCGGCCACGTCACCGGACACTCGATCGGGATGACGATGATCGAGTTCCCGAAGATCGGCGAATCGGACGAGACGGAGCTGCAGGCCGGGATGGTGCTGTCGATGCATCCGCATGCAATCTCCCCGGACGGGCGGGCGTGCCTCTACATGCAGGACACATGGCTCGTCACCGACCGCGGCGGCGTTCAACTCGCCGACCTGCCGATGCAGATCTACGACGGCACGGAAACGCGCTAGCCTGCTCCTCGTGGCAGCCGAGGCCGACGAGTTCGCCCCGGTTCTCGAGGGGCCCGGCGAGAGCGACTACGAGCGCTATCTGCGCACCGACGAGCTGCTCTCGCTCCAGAAGGGCCCGCACGAGTGGGTGCACCGCGACGAGCTGCTCTTCCAGACGGTGCACCAGTCCTCGGAACTGTGGCTGAAGCACGCCTGGATGGAGGTCGAGGAGGCGACGCGGCTAGTCGAGGCGGGCGACCTCGCCGGCGCGCAGCGGCTCCTGCGCCGCGCGTGTGCGTGCGTCCGCTACGTCGAGGGTTTCCTCGAGCACCTCGAGCAGATGTCGCCGTGGGAGTACCAGGAGGTGCGTCGCGTGCTCGGGCACGGCTCGGGCTTCGACTCGCCCGGCTTCCGCGAGATCCGGCGGGTCTCGCCCGGCCTGCTCGAGGCGTTCCACGGGCTGCTGCGCGAGCGGGAGCTCTCGCTGCTCGACCTCTACACGCGCGGTCGCGAGCACGAGGACCTCTACCAGCTCGCCGAGCTCCTGACGGAGTGGGACGAGCGCGTCGGAGTCTGGCGCTTCCGCCATTTCAAGGTCGTCGCGCGGATCATCGGCGAGGACGTCGTCGGCACGCAGGGGACTCCCGTCGAGCTCTTGGCCGGGCTGATCAAGCACAAGCTCTATCCCGAGCTCTGGACGGTTCGCACCGACCTGACGGAGCTGGCGAAGGAAGACGACTGATCCCGCTCGAGGAGATCCGCCGGGCCCGCGAGCGGCTCGGCGACGCCGTGCTCCGCACGCCGCTCGTCCTCTTCGACGAGCGGATCTTCCTCAAGCTCGAGAACCTGCAGCCGATCGGCTCGTTCAAGCTGCGCGGTGCGCTCTCGGCGATCCGGGCCGCGTCCGATGCCGAGCTTGCCGGCGGCGTCGTCACCGCGAGCGCCGGCAACATGGCGCAGGGCGTGGCCTGGGCGGCCCGGGAGGCCGGGGTCCGGGCGCGGGTGATCGCGCCCGAGACGGCGCCGCGGGCGAAGCTCGACGCGGTCGAGTGCCTCGGCGGCGAGGTGATTCCCGTCTCCTACGAGGACTGGTGGCGAGCGATGGCCGAGCGTGGCCGCGAGGGGGTCGAAGGGCTCTTCGTGCATCCGGTCGAGGACGAGGCGGTCATGGCGGGCAACGGCACGATCGGGCTCGAGCTCTGCGAGGACCTGCGCGACTTCGAGACGGTGATCGTGCCGTGGGGCGGCGGCGGCCTGACGACGGGCATCGCGAGCGCCGTCAAGGCGCTGCGCCCCGGAGTGCGGGTGGTGGCGACCGAGCCGGAGACGGCGGCGCCGCTCGCCGCCTCGTTCGCGGCGGGGGAGCCCTGCGCCGTCGACTACCGGCCCTCGTTCGTGGACGGCGCCGGCGGGCCTTCGCTCCTGCCGACGATGTGGGAGCGGGCACGCGGGCTGGTCGACGAGGCCCTGGCGGTGCCGCTGGACGAGGTCGCCGAGGCGATGCGGCTGCTCGCCGCCCGGACGCACGTCGTCGCCGAGGGCGCGGGCGCGCTGGCGCTCGCGGTGGCTCTCGGGCGCGGCGATCGCTGCGTGTGCATCGTCAGCGGCGGGAACGTCGACCCCGCTGTGCTCAGCCGGGTCCTCGCGGGCGCGACACCCTCCAAGTAACAGACTGTTACTTGGGAGGCGCGACGTGGTGTCACGGATCGAGCACCTCGACGTCACGGTTCGCCGGCGATCATGCGGAGGTGCCTGCGAGCGCGCCACGCTTGCCGCCCCGGCTGCTCGACGTGATCGAGCGGCTATCGCGTCGGACGGATCGGATCGCCGAGATCAACCGCCTGGTTGGAGCCGAGGCGGAACAGCTGGAACTGGCGCGGCCCAGTTACCAGCAGGTGCGCGTCCTCGTCCACCGGGCCCGGCGGCTCCAGACATCGCAGCCGACTCGCGATGCGGTCGCCGTCGAGGCCGTGCTGCGGACCGCGCCGAGCCGGCTGCTCCTGGATCACTTCCTCGAGAAGCCTGCGCATCTCCGCGACGGCGCCTCGAAGGCCTCCAAGTAACAGTCTGTCACTTGGCGAGCGAGCCGAGCTCCGAGACGAAGCCGTCGACCTCGGCCTCGGTGTTGTAGTGGATGAAGCCGACCCGCACCGCCTCGCGCGGGTACGGGAGCCGCTCTCGCAGGCCGAGCGAATACCAGTTGTCGTGGGCCCAGACGCCGTAGCCCCGCGCGGCCATCGTCGTCGCGACCTGCGCCGCCGCGACGCCTTCGACGTTGATCAGGAACGTCGGCACGCGGCCCTCCAGCGTCTGGAGCCCGTAGACGGTGACCGTGTCGGGGAGCGTCTCGAGGAAGCGCCGGCCGAGCGCGCGCTCGTAGTCGCGCAGCACGGCCATCCCGCCGAGCGAGTCGAGGTAGGCGATCGTGGCCGAGAAGCCCGCAAAGAGCTCGTACGGCGGGGTGCCGGTCTCGAACTTGCGGCCCACCGGCGTCGATCCTGCCGGCCGCGCCTTGTACGCGCGCCAGGACTCGAGCAGGTCGTGGCGTCCGTAGGCGAGCCCGAGATGCGGTCCGCAGAACTTGTACGGCGAGCAGAGCAGGACGTCGCAGCCGAGCGAGCGCACGTCGAGCGGCTCGTGCGCAGCGTAGTGGACGGCGTCGACCCAGCAGAGCGCGCCGGCCTGGTGGGCGAGCTCCGCGACCCGCCCGACGTCGGTGAGGCT
>Ga0335085_10003676_pt1 | contig 26209 bp, 19 predicted proteins | sample Lox_Sample_45_FD_206712 | JGI IMG/M metagenome (GOLD analysis project Ga0335085, IMG submission 206712) | Soil microbial communities from Loxahatchee National Wildlife Refuge, Florida, United States - Lox_Sample_4.5 | ecosystem: Environmental > Terrestrial > Soil > Wetlands | place: USA...
CATCCAGGCCTCGATCGGGGCCAAGATCATCGCCCGCGAGACCGTCGCCGCCATGCGCAAGAACGTCCTGGCCAAGTGCTATGGCGGCGATATCAGCCGCAAGCGTAAGCTGCTGGAAAAGCAGAAGGAGGGCAAGAAGCGGATGAAACGCATCGGCCGGGTCGACATCCCCCAGGAGGCTTTCTTAGCCGTGCTGAAGGTTGGCGAAGAGGCCTGAAAAGCCCTCAAAATCGCGCTTCTGCAAGGGTTTTCTCTAAGGATGAATTACCATCAGATGTGCAAATCTGCGGGTTGCTTAATATTTCTACACGACACGCGGGCCCGAATGGAGTTGCCGACAGATTCCCGTAACCATCAAGGTTGGTTGAGTTTACGGCCGGATGCGATCCGGTCTTGAGACCGACCGAACGGTCGCCGCTGCCTCCCGAACCCCACCCGGTCCGTGCTTCCACAAGCTTTTCCACAGTGCGGTGTGTCCGGGATCACAAATCGTCCTCCCCGGTTCTCATTCCTCGGAAATGCCGCCTTCGGCCAGCGATTCAAACCGGGTGGATCCCTTGATGAACGCCATCTTCACTGTGCCGGTCGGGCCGTTGCGCTGTTTGCGGATAATGATCTCCGCCACTCCGTCCAAGGCGGGATCATCGGGCTTGTACATCTCCTCACGGAAGATAAAAGCCACCACGTCGGCGTCCTGCTCGATCGACCCGGATTCGCGGAGGTCGGCCAGCTGCGGACGGTGATCGCCCGAGCCTCGGCTTTCGGGAGCGCGGCTGAGCTGCGACAGAGCCACCACCGGAACTTTTATTTCCTTGGCCAGTGCTTTCAAGCCACGCGAAATTGCCGAGACTTCCTGGGTGCGGTTTTCGTAGCGCTTGCTCCCGCCTGACATGAGTTGCAGGTAATCCACGATAATCAGGTGAAGGGCGCCCTGCGCCTGTTGCAGTCGGCGGGCTTTCGCGCGCATCTCGCTGATAGAGATGCCGGGAGTGTCATCAATGAAGAGGGGCGCGTGTGAGAGCTTCTCGATCGCCTCCTGAATTTTCTTCATGTCGTCTTGCCAAAGCGAGCCGGTGCGGAACTTGTGAGCGTCCACTCGCGCCACCGAGCACAGCATGCGCTGCAGCAGGGCTTCCTTCGACATTTCCAGCGAAAAAATTGCGACCACTTTTTGATCTTCGATGGCGGCATTCTCGGCAATGTTCATTGCAAAGGAAGTTTTGCCCATCGAGGGGCGGGCTGCGATGATGATCAGATCCGAAGGCTGCAGGCCGCTGGTTTTCTCGTCGAGATCGGCGTAGTGAGTTTCCAGCCCGGTAATGCGGCGTCCGCGCTGCAGCAGGGCGTCAATGGAACCGAAGGATTCCTTGATAATTTCCGTGATGCCCAGAAAGCCGCGCCCAATGCGCTTTTCCGAGAGGGCGAAGATGGCCGCCTCGGCGTCGTTCAACACCTCTTCGGCTGCGTCGCTCTGATCGCTGGCGCGCGCGATGGCCGAGCTGGCGGCATGAATCAATCCGCGCAGCAGCGCCTTGTCGCGGACAATCTTGACGTAGTGCTCGATACTGGGGCGGTCGGGAACGCCGTCGACTAGTCCCGAGATATAGGCGATGTCGCCGATCGCCTGCAATTCCTTACCGCGGTCGAGCTCCTCGACCAGCGTAATCATGTCGATCGGCCGCGAAGACTCCGCCAGTTCCACCATGCGCGCATAGATCCGGCGATGCGAGTCGAGCGAAAAATCTTCAGCCCGCAGATGTTCGGCTGCCTGGTTGTAGGCGAAGTTGTCGAGCAGGATGGCGCCGAGAATCGAACGCTCGGCCTCGACATTGGCGGGCAGCGTGTGCGCGAGATTGTAATCGGTCGTGGCCAAAGCTTCTTGTTATCTCTCCCAAAAACTTTTCGTCAGCGCGCAGCAGATACTAGCCTCGTCCGACTTGTGCATGGGAGGTATCCCCTTCGGAAAACTCAGCTGCGATGAAATTTTTCGTGGCCGCATACGTGCAGTGAAGCTCCGGGATCAGCGCTTGCGGAGAGTATAGCAAAGAAAAAGCGAAACCGCGGGCTTTCGGCGGTCGGGGTCACGGGTTTGAGCTTGGATTCCGGGAAACTCGGCGAAATCAGATAGCCTTGAGCCTGCACAAAAAATGCGGTCCGGGCCAGCCACCCGAACCGCATCTGCTCGTGAATGTCCTGTCCTGCCGGTGCTCATCACCCTGAGGCAGTGAGCTTGCGCTCATGGGACGCATTCCCCGGAGGGAACACTCTCCACCAGAACGCAGCGAGCTCGACTCAAAGAATCGGTCTTGCCGGAGCAAGACTTGCAGGCCGCAACGCCCTCGGGTTTTTCAGAAAGCGACGAAGCGCATCTCTGAAAGATTCCCCCGGCAGTTCACCCTCGAGAACCGCCGGTTTCCTTTAACTCGGCTCTTTGGCAGTGCGCTCAGGACATCTCACGCATGCACTGCCAGCACTTTGCGGTACCTGCGTCTGGTGTGCAACAAAGAATTGCACCCCGGTTGTGCAGAAGCTGTGGAGGAGTGCGATTGTTTGTGGAAAGTACAGGAAAAGCTGGAAGAAACCCTGCCCGGTTGGCGTGCTTTCCCGGCGCCGGTCAAACTCTGCATTCCTGCTACACTGGAGGGCGATCAACCTGCTCACCGAGGTCAGCTCCCATGGCAGAAAAAGTGGCAACCACCATGCCCGGCACCGTGGAAAAAATCATCCAGCCTCCTCATCCCAGCGAACCCGAGAAAGCCCAGATTGCGGTGGAGGGAGCTGACGACCTGTATCGCGAGATCCGCATCGAAAATACGCTGACCGATGAGGATGGGAAAAAAGTGCGTCTTAAGGAAGGGGCGAAGGTGGAGGTCACCGTCGAAGCCGACCCTAAAGAGACCGCTCCCAAGAGCGAAGCCGGAAAGAAACCCTAAGCGGACGAATGTAGCTCATCGCCCACGATGTTTCACCAACTCCAGGAACTTCTGGCACTGCTGTACCAGTTCGATGCGTAGTTTGCCCAGGTGACGGGTGCCGGGATCGAGGCACTCGGCTTTCGCCTGGGCAAGGCAGTTTTTCAACTCCTTTTCCATTTGCTTGATGGCCGTGCTGTTTCTCATGACTTTCGCGGACCAGACTCCCTGCTCAGAACTTGAACCGGTATCGAACCTACCACGACAAAAGACAGGGCTCGGCACATCTGCTAACATTTTTCGGAAAATGGGAAAGCGTAGCGTTGCCGGATTCTTCCTCGTGGTGGGCCTGGGTCTTCTCCTTTCCTGTTGGAGGAACTCGTCTGGAGATCATCTGGTCATTGAACTTCCGTCAGGTTACAGCGGATCTGTCGAGGTGCAATTGGGCGTAGCCGGAGCTTTGTCGCTGCCCCGGGAGGGCGCTGCCTACGTCGTTCATGTTCCGTCCGATGGCAGAGTCTCCACCTCCACCTCGCTTTCCGAACTCCAGCCCACTTTCAAGAACGTCGAGGGGAGTCATATTTGGGGATACACGAGTCTGATTCTGCGCAGCGGAGACGGCATTCCCGTTGGTGGCAGCATCGAATTCTTTGTGGGTACCCAGGAGCAGTATCAAATCGAGATGGCGCGCAAACACAAGTCGCTGATGATTGAGCAGGGCGATGGTGGCGCGCTCTCTTGCCTTGGTCAGGCTTCTCAAGCTTTCTCGTAGGACGGTCTCCCGACCCCGGCCTGGTGTTGGCGCGCGAACGGAATGTCTTCGCATCAAAAAGCGCGGTTGGCGTTCGCTTCAGCCGTCCTGCTGATATTGCTGAGTGGACTTGCGGCCTCCATCACCATGGAGCGCCTGCGTTCGGCCGCCGAATGGGTCCGGCACGGACACGACGTAGAGACTTCCATCGCTGATTTGAATGCTTTTCTCAGCCGTGCGGGACGCTTGCGGTCAGAGTACGTGGCGACGGGTGCGGCCGACAAACTCGAGCAATATCAGGCCACCGCCGGCCAGATTCCTGACAAACTGAAAAATCTTCGCCACCTGACTGCTGATAATCCCGTGCAGCGCGACAATTGTGCGAAATTCAGCGCTCTCGACGAGCAGCGCATCGCACTGATGCAGCAAGCCGTCAATCTCAAAGCCAGCGGGCAGTCTGACTTCCAGACGCAAGCGCTGATCAGCCGCCAGTTGGTCGCCGTTGCCTCCGAGACCGATATCTTGACCCAGAACATGGAAGGCCTGGAAAAACGCCTCCTCGAAGAACGGACGGCCAACGAGCGCACTTGGTTTATGGGGATCGTCGGCATCCTGATGACCGCCCTGGGAGGGGCTTTGATACTGTTTTGGGTGCATTATCGCCTTCTCAACCAGGAGTTGGCCGCCCTTGAGCAGGCGCAGGCGTCGTTGCGCACTCTAAGTTCGCGCCTGATGAGCCTGCAGGACGAAGAACGTCGCCGCTTTTCCCGCGAACTCCACGATAGCCTGGGTCAGGATCTCGCTGCCCTCAAAATGCTGCTCCCGATGGTGGACAACTCCCGCCCTGAAGATCCCAACCTGGCGGAATGCTTGCAGATCGTCGACAAGGCCATTGCTGAGACCCGCACCATCTCGCACCTGTTGCATCCGCCCTTGCTCGACGAAGCCGGACTCGCCGTCGCGGTGAAGTGGTATGTCGATGGATTCGCCCAGCGCAGCAAAGTAGACGTGAAAGTGGATATTCCCGACGATCTCGGGCGCTTGCCCACAGGGGTCGAGCTCACGCTGTTCCGCATTCTGCAGGAGAGCCTCACCAACATTCACAAACACTCGGAAGCCGCAAAAGCAGAAGTCAGTGTGGCGCGCCTGCCGGGCGGCCTCAGTCTGAAGATCAGAGATTTCGGGAAGGGAGTCCCCGCGCACATTCTGCGACGATTCCGGCGCGATGCTACCGGAACCGGAGTCGGCCTGGCCGGCATGCGCGAACGCGTCCGCGAGTTAGGCGGGCGATTTGAGATTTCCTCCGACGGGACCGGGACGCTCATCGCTGTGACCGTTCCCGTCAGGGAAAAAGAAGAGGACATGGCAAAGGGCTACCCCGATCAGGCGGTTACAGGCGCCTAAGAACCGATATAAGGCTTATCGCGGTCACCAGAGCCGGAGCGTCTTCGCCAAAGTAGAAATACCGCCTTAGCGACCGCCCACCAGGCCGCCCAATTTGTAAGAGCCGTGAGGCAGAGAAGGAGTCCGTCGGTCCAGCCATTTTGCGGTTTCACGACATATTGCAACCACGACGCAACAACAAGTCCGGGGAGATTGAGAGCCGCAAGCCAAAAGGCAGCCGTGGAGTGATAGCCGGACTTCCATCCGGCCACTCCTAAAAGAACTGCGGCGAACACTGCCGCCCCGAAGGTTACGGCTCGCAAACTCATCTTCATGGTTGCGCCCAATGCTAGACTATCCAGTCATTTCTTGCGTGGGGACTTTTCTTGCCGACTGATCCGGTGCTGGTAGTTCATGGCGGAGCCTGGGCTATGCCTGACGACATGGTCGAGGCCCATTTGAAAGGTGTGCGCAACGCAATCGCGGCAGGCTGGCGGGCACTGAGCCGCGGCGGATCGGCGGTCGACGCCGTCGAAGAGGCCGTCGTAGTCATGGAAGATGACGACACCTTCGACGCCGGACGCGGCAGCTTCCTCAACCGCGACGGCAAAGTGCAGCTCGACGCGCTCATCATGGAAGGCTCTACACTACGCGCAGGCGGCGTCGGTGGCGTCGAGCGCATCGCCAATCCCGTCCGCGCCGCCCGCAAGATTCTCAGCGAGAGCCCGCACGTCTACTTTGTGGGCGAAGGCGCGGAGCGCTTTGCCGCCGAACACGGCATGGCTCTCTGCAAAAATGAAGACCTCGTCGTCACCCGTGAAGTCGAACGCCTGCGTGAATACCAGGCACATAAAGAAGAGCATCGCGCCGATCTCTTCGCTCCCACCGATTCCCACGACACCGTCGGCGCCGTCGCCCTCGATCGCGATGGCAACATTGCCGCCGCGACTTCCACCGGAGGCACTCTCAACAAGGCTCCCGGGCGCCTCGGCGATTCCTCGTTAATCGGCTGCGGTTGTTATGCCGACAATCAAACTGCGGCGGCCTCGCTTACCGGATGGGGCGAGCCCATCATGAAACTGGTGCTCGCCAAGTGGGCGACGGATCGCGTCGCCACCGGAAATCTTCCCGAATGGGCCGCAGCCGAAGCCATTGATTACCTGAAAACTCGTGTTAATGGCCACGGCGGCATCATCCTCTTAGACGCCAAAGGACGCTTCGGCATCGCCCACAACACTCCGCGCATGGCCTGGGCGTTCAAAACCATGACCAACGAGGCCAGCGGCGTCGAGCGCTAGGGATTGCCACCAGGGCGAAACTGAGAACGGAGAGGAGCATGCGCTCCATTTTCAGCGGCTGATGCTTACCCAGCGCTTGACGGTGTAGTGGATTCCCATTCTTCGTTCGTCTCCGTGCCCCCGTGTTTTCCATGGGGAAAGACCCCCGCGGTTTGCGCCTCGCGCTCATTTCGGGGAAACTATTTCAGGAGGCACTCATGAACGATATCGCTAATCTACCTTTGGGGTCGCGCCGTAACGAAGACATCGCCCTCGATCTGATGAAGTTCATTGCCATGACCACCGGCTACGGCCGCACCACGTCGTCCGGAGTTGGATTTCAGGGAAGCGGCTCGGCCACCAAGCCCGAAGAGTATGCCGGCCATCTGCTCGAACTCTACGGCCAGTGCCTCGGCGCGGTGGGCGGCAAGAAGTAGGCAAAGAAAAAGGCCGCAGCGTCGGGCTGCGGCCTCAACTGAATCTTGCGCAAGGCTTAGTGGCGCTTCTTGGGTTTCTTCGCTTTCTTGGCCGGCTTCTTCTTCGCGGCTTTCCGGGGCGCGGCTTTCTTGCTGGCCTTCTTTTTCGCCGGCTTCTTCTTGGCCGGCTTCTTCTTGGCCGGCTTCTTCTTGGCTGCCTTCTTCTTGGCTGCCTTCTTAGCCGCCTTCTTCTTGGGCGCTTTCCTGGCGGCTTTCTTTGCCGCCTTCTTCGGTTTCGGTTTCGATCCGCCGCCACCTCCGCCGCTGCTACGGAGCGGTTCCGGCATGGAAGGTACAGAAGCCACCGGCTCGGGCTCCGGTTCCGGCATCCCCGGCAACTCGGCTTCTTCTTCCTCTTCTTCTTCTTCGTAATCTTCTTCTAGCGAGTCGCCAAAGGCGCTGCTATCACCGTACTCATCCATCTCGTCATCACGTCCATAGAGGGTTTCGTCGAAGCTCATTTCTCCTCCTGCTGAAGTTCCGGCGGCGCCGGGGCGCTGCGCATTTCTTGCGCTAGAGAGTAAAAAGACAACTGAAAATACGCCTGTTTGGCGAACGGGCCGCGATTATAGCACAGCAACTTTTTCGCGGCAGTAACGTCATCACAGCTCGATTCGCATCTTACACCCGAAAACCAGTTGTCCGTTCCCAGTTCTCGGCCCTCCCAAAAGCGTCTTCCCAAAATGTGCCCTAAGGGCAGTCGCTTCAAGGAAATATAGCTGGAAACCGACTACTGAGAACGGCTCTACTGCTGGTCGTGAATAACCAGAATCATGCCCGGGCGCAGCACCGCCAGGTTCCCGTTGTCCCGCTTCAACGCAGCCACCGTGGTGTGGTGGGTATTGGCGATGGAATACAGGGTCTCTCCCGGTTGCACCTTGTGATGCGAAACTGCGGCGCTGTTGGCCTCACGTAAGTGCTTTTTAAACTTGGACTTAGCCGAGGCTGTGTAGGTTTTTTCGGAGGCGTTGGGAGTGACCGGAAGATGGATATACAGAACGCGGCGTCCCTGCACGCTGTTGCCTTTGAGATGGTTCCAACGGCGCACCATCGTGGCCGGCACGCCGAAGTTGTCGGCTACGCGCTCGACTGTATCTCCCTTGCGCACTTTATAGCGGGTGATCATCCGCGCGTAGGTCTGTCCCGCTTCACCCGCGGGATGTTTGCCCGGGGCGACGGGAATGATCAGCTTGCTATCCGGTTCCAGTTCATTCCCTTCCAGGTTGTTGGCCTCGGCAATCGACTGAGACGTAGTGTGATAGCTGCGCGCGATGGAGTTGAGGCTCTCGCCGGGCGCCACCTTGTGATAGCGCCACCACACCCGCATATCCGCCGGAATCGCCGAAATCGCCTCCTGGTAGCGATCGGCCGTTCCTGCCGGCAGATGCAGCTCAAACTCCTGATCTTTCGGCGTGGTCAGGCGCAGCAGGCTGGGATTCAGATCCTGCAGATCGGCGGCGCTGGCGTCCACGCATTCCGCCACCAGACGAAGATCAACCGGATAATCAATCTTGACGGTGTCGTAAGGAACCGGTTTGTCGAGCACCACCTGATCGAGGCCGTATTGCGCCGGGTTCTTGGCCATGATCGTGACTGCTACGATGATCGGGACGTAGTTGCGGGTCTCCTTCGGGAGCACGTTCCGCTTATAAAGCTCCCAGAAGTCCGCATAGCCGGTGCGCTTGACGGCCTGCTGCACCGTTCCCGGGCCTGAGTTGTAGGCGGCCATCGCCAGGTACCAATCCCCAAACTGGTTGTAGAGATCCTTCAAGTGGCGGGCGGCGGCGCGAGTCGACTTCTCCGGGTCCTGCCGGTCATCCACCCACCAATCGCGCTCCAGCCCATATCCCTTGGCGCGGCTGGCCATGAACTGCCACATGCCGCGCGCTCCCGCCCGTGACAACGCCAGAGGATGAAATCCAGATTCCGCTTGTGCCAGGTAGATCAGGTCCTGCGGCACGCCTTCCTGCTTCAGCACGCGATGGATCATCTCCTGATAACGGCCACTGCGCACCAGCGCCCGCTCAAAAGTTCCACGTCCCCGGGTCGAAAAATAATTGATGTAGCCCACCACCGGATCCGTAAGCATCAGCGGCAAGTCGGAGTGCGTCTCTTTGACCTCGGCTTCCGCCTTGGCCTTGATATTGGGATCCGCCGGGAAGGTCACTTCGTTGGCTTCGTCAATCGGTGCCGGCTCAGATTTCTCTTCCGCGAATCCGTCTCCTTGTTCAAGAGCCGCCATCTCCATGCCGTTGACACCATCAAGGAGGCGGTCAAATTCCTTTTGCAGCCGGTCATCGGAGCGAACATCCACCGGGCCGCTCAACAGCATGTCAAAGGCATGATCAAAATTCTGTTTGGCGGCTTCCAGGTGCCCGGCTTTGTAGTTGTCCTCGCCCGCCTGGTATTCCTTCTCGACCTGGGCGATCAAATCCGCCACCGGGTCGGGTTTCAATTCGGGAGGAACCGCCGCGGGTGCGGCAGGCTTGGGAGCCTGGGGCGCGGCGGCTGGGGTGGGGGGATTGGCGGCGCTCGCTACCATGGCCGGCGCATGCGCCTGACTGGCCGGGAGTAGGGCGGCGGGACGCTGGGCAGTCTGGCACGCGGTGCCAGCCGCAAGCAAAACGGCGACTCCTCCGCTCCAGACGTAAGGTTTCCAAATCCTCATGTTATCTATAACTTACGGTCCGCCTACGCTGAAGCTAGGAGACGAGAATCAATGCAAAATTTTACTCTTCCCTGATTTGATGGGTCAATCGGGAACAGGGTTAGCCGCGGTTACTTTAGAACAGGCTGCGGATATTACTCGCTGCGTTACCCTCTGTGCAACTGGTTTCACCCGCCCTGCCCCCGCCCTAAAGCCCCCTATCCACCCATCCGATGAAGCTACTGACAAGGTCTGTGCTGCTAGCAGGCCTGCGCGGAGTTTTCCACGTGGACGATCTCATCAAAGAGTTTCTCGCTGAAAGTAATGAAGGTCTCGAACGCATGGACAGCGAACTGGTCCGGCTGGAAGCCGATCCCTCCTCCGCTGAGTTGCTGGCCAGCATTTTCCGCGCCATCCACACTATTAAAGGAACATGCGGTTTCCTCGGATTCGAGAAGCTGGGGAAAGTCGCGCACGCCGGGGAAAATGTGCTCAGCAAGATGCGCGACGGCGAACTGGCGCTCACCCCCTCCATCACCAGCGTGCTGCTCGCCATGGTAGATGCGATCCGCAAGATGCTGACCGAGATCGCCGGCTCCGGCAGCGATGGTGAAGGCGATTACGGTGCCTTAATAGAAGATCTGAAGAAGGCGTTGGTCCCGGGAACCGAACTTCGCATTACGCCGGCCGAAGAAGAGCCGGTGGAGACTGCTCCCTTGCCTCCGCCCTCGCCCGCTGCGCCCGTTCCTGTGGCGGCGCGGAAGAAGAATCCCGAGGCCGAGCGCCTTGCCGGTATTCTGAGCGAACACAACTGGGTCAAGGCCGAAGATGTGAACCGCGCCGTCGAGAAAATTGAAGCGGGCGATGCGCGGTCGCTGGGAGAGATCCTTACTGGCACCGGGGCCCTGAGCGAACAGCATTTGCAGGAGGCGCTTGCCATTTTCAACGAGGCGAAGACCCGGGCCGCCAGCGCCGAAGCCAGCGTGCGCGTCAACGTCACCCTGCTCGACCGCCTCATGAATCTGGTGGGCGAACTGGTGCTGGCGCGCAACCAGATTCTGAAATTCTCGGCGCAGCAAGATGACTCCATCATGCTGGGTACGCTGCAGCGCCTCAGCCAGGTCACCACCGAACTGCGAGAAGGTGTCATGAAGACGCGCATGCAGCCCATCAGCAAGCTCTTCGACAAAGTCCCCCGCCTGGTGCGTGACGTCAGCGTCTCCTGCGGCAAACAGGTGCGGGTCGAGGTGGAGGGCGGCGAAACGGAACTCGATCGCACGCTGATTGAAGCCATCAACGATCCCCTGACCCACCTGGTGCGCAATGCCATTGACCATGGCATCGAAAAACCCGAGGTCCGGATGCAGCGCAACAAACCCGTGGAAGGACTGCTGCGTTTGCGCGCGCTGCACGAAGGCGGACAGGTGACGGTTGAAATCTCCGAAGACGGCGCGGGCATTGACGTGGAGAAGATCCGCGCCAAGTCCATCGAGCGCGGCGCCATCTCCGCCGACCAGGCCGGCCGCATGACTCCCGCCGAGCTGATGAATCTGATCTTCCTGCCGGGAGTCTCCACCGCCGAGAAAGTCACCAGCGTCAGCGGCCGTGGCGTTGGCATGGATGTGGTCAAAACCAACATCGAGCGCGTCGGGGGTTCGGTGGAAGTGTTGAGCCGCCCCGGCGAGGGCACCACCTTCAAGCTCCGGGTGCCGTTGACTCTCGCCATCGTTCCCGCCCTGATCGCCCAGTGCGGCGGAAAATCCTTCGCCATCCCGCAAATGAACCTCGTCGAGCTGGTCCGTCTCGATGGAGAAGCGGCCCGCACCGGCATCGAGTGGGTCCACGGCGCGCCGGTGTACCGTTTGCGTGGACGCCTGTTGCCTCTGGTCGAGCTGCGGAAAGAACTGCAGTTGAGCGGTTCGAACGAAACTCTCGGCGCCGGCAAGGCGGCCATCAACATTGTGGTTCTGCAGGTCGACAGCCGCTGCTTTGGGCTGGTGGTCGACCAGGTACACGATACCGAAGAAATCGTGGTCAAGCCGCTCAGCGAGCACTTAAAGGGCATTCGCGCCTACGCCGGCGTCACCATCATGGGTGACGGCAAGCTGGCGCTGATTCTCGATGTCCCCGGGCTTGCCCTGAATGCCAATGTCAGCTCCGAGAGCCGCGACCGCGCCACCAGCCAGGAAGACGTTCTTACTCCCGGTCAATCGAACTTGAAGCGCAAGCTGGTGCTGTTCGCCGGAACCAGCGGCTCGCGCATGGCGCTGCCCCTGAGCGCGCTGGCGCGCCTCGAAGAATTTCCTCCCGACCAGATCGAGCGCTCGGGAAATCAGTGGGTGGCGCAGTACCGCGGGCAGATTCTCCCGCTCATCCGCGTCGGCGATGTGCTGCAAGAAACCCGTCCGGGTGTGGACGGCGATTGCTCCTTCCCCGGCGAGCGTCCTGCGCAAGTGCTGGTGCTCACCCACGAAGGCCGAAGCTTCGGGCTGGTCGTCAACCAGATTCTCGATATTGTCGAGGATACGGCTGAAATTCAGTCCGCCTCCACGCGAACCGGGGTGCTCTACTCCGCCGTGGTCGCCGAACACGTCACCGAAATGCTCGATGTTCCGGCTATCCTTGAAGCCGGCCTGGTCGAGGTGCATCCTCTGGCGGCCGGCGCCGCAGCGGGGCTGTAGACCAGAAGAGGAACGGCCCACATTAGGACGCGTTCTGAGGTCCGGCGTAAGGGGAGGTTACTTTGGTAGGGTGATGCATGGTTGAAAGCCGCCGATTCGCCCCTGTAGGGCGCGGAACTGTTCCCGCCCCTGACGGGGGAACCCTTGACCTCTTTCCGAACGGCTCTGGTGTTTTGGCTGTTTTGCTGTCTCTCACCGTGCTTCGCTCAGGATCCGCCATCTTCTGACGGCGGCCTCGACGTGGCCACGCTCTCCCGCGAAGCTCTGCGGCGCTTCCAGGAGCGGGGCCTCTCCTTCCACACGCAATTCGTCAACGACTGGTCGAAAAATCTGCGCCCCGACTATGACTCCGGATACGGCTGGAGCCGTTACTCCTTCGATGTCTCCGCCACGCTCGATAGCGAGAAGAGTCTTGGCTGGAAGGGAGGCACCGGCTTCGCCCGTCTCAAGCAGCATCTCCACGAGTTCGGATGGAGCACCGACCAGGCCGCACAGCTCTACTCCAACATCGATGCCGCCTCCCGCACCACTTTGTACGAACTCTGGTATGAGCAGAAATGGCTGGCCGGAAATATTCGTGTCAAAGGCGGCAAGATCGACGCCAACACCGAATTCGCCACCGTCGAAAATGCCGGCGACTTCCTCAACTCTTCGATGGGCTTCAGCCCCACGATCCTGACTTTCCCCACCTATCCCGAACCCAAGCCCGGCGCTCTGGTTTCGCTCGCGGCCATGCACGGCTACGGCATCAGCCTCGGAGTCTTCCAAGCCGCGGCTGGAACCATGACCCTGGCTGAGCCCCGGCGTCACTGGTCGTTAGGCGAGAGCGAATTAGCCGGACATTTCAGCGCCGGATACTGGCGTCTGGATGGCGCCATGCCCTGTTTCGACGGACGTATGTCCCCGGTCAACCAGGGCTTCTACTCGGTGGTCGAGCAGGGTCTGTGGCGCAGCAAGACTACCGATCGCCATCAGGCCTTCAGCGCCTTCTTCCAGTTTGGCCGCTCCAACGGCGATGTCAGCCCGTTCACCCAGCACATAGGCGGAGGCGCGATCTGGCAGGCTCCCTTCGCCGCGCGCCCGCAGGACGGCCTGGGCGCTGCCGCAACCTGGGTCAAATTCTCCCCTATGGCGGGATACGACTACTCCGGAGAATGGATCACCGAGGGTTATTACAAAGTCATTCTCAACGCTCATCTCGCGGTGCTTCCTGATGCGCAATTTCTCCATCACCCCGGAGGCCTGCGGGCCCATCCCGATGTCGTGGTTTTCACCCCCCGGGTGGTCATCTCCTTTTGAGCCATGCCCGCGATCAGGAAAAGACGACCGTTAAAGGCCTACTCCCCCTGCGCCGATGAAACCAGTTGGACCGCAAAAGGCAGGTGGCCGGATCATGCCAGGCGCACATCAGTTCTGCACCTTCTATCTCGACAAGCTGCTGTTCGGCGTGGAATCGCAGCGCATTCAGGAAGTGATGCGCGAGGTGGAACTCACCGAGGTTCCCCTGGCGCCAGTGGGAGTGCGCGGCCTGATGAACCTGCGCGGTCAGATCGTGGCGGCACTCGACCTGCGTTCCCGCCTCAGCCTGGGCCCCCGCCCCGAGCAGAAAGCTCCCATGTGTGTCGTGGTACGCACCGCTGAAGGCGGCCTGAGCCTGCTGGTGGATGACATCGGCGACGTGGTCGAGGTGCAGGACGAGACTTTTGAGCGCCCGCCCGAGACCCTTACCGGCTCGGTGCGGCAGATGATTCTGGGAGTGCACAAGCTCGACCGGCAGTTGCTGCACGTGCTCGATACCGACAAGGTGTGCAAGGCCGGAGACCGGATTTCAAAACTAAGTTCCGCTGTAGAGGAGAAACGTCATGTTGGGGTTGAGCCAGTTGCGCATTAGCTGGAAACTGCGTCTGCTGATCGCCATGGCGATCGTGGCTTTGGGAGTTTTCGCCTGGGTGTCGTTTTCCACCTTGAAGACCGTGCAGGTCAACGGGCCGCTGTACGAAAAGATCTATTCCGAACAAGACCTGGGTGCCGATATTGCCCCTCCTGTCTGCAGCCTCATGCCGGTTCGCCTCACCGTCTACCTCTCGCTGGCGGAAACTGACCCGCAGAAGAGAAACGAATTGTTTGACCGCATGAAGTCCCAGCAAGAAGAGTTCGAGAAGATGTATGCCGAGGACACGAGAGATGTCGCCGACGGGCCGATCAAAGACGTCTTCACCGGCGAGATGAAGCGGACCGCCGATCAGTATTTTGACATTCTTGAAAGTGAATTCGTCCCCGCCATGCGCAAAGGCGACATCAGGCTGGCCCAGGAAATCCGCGTCAACAAGCTGACGCCGCTGGGCACGCGCAACGCCGCGGCCATCGACCAACTGGTCAAGGAAGTCGATAAGCAGCAAAAGGCGGACGAGGCCCTGGCCGATGCCACCGTGAAATCCCGCACCTGGATCATGGTCTGCATGTCCATCGCCGCCATCGCCTTCATCATCTTTGCCGGATATGTCATCGGCCAGAGCATCACCAAGCCTCTGGGGCAGATCAGCTTCATGCTGAAAGACATTTCCCAGGGCGAAGGCGACCTCACCAAGTCGATTCCAGCCGAGGGGAAAGACGAAGTCGCCGAAGTGGCGCGCTACTTCAACGAGTTCGTGACCAAGATGCGCGGCATGATCGGCGCCATCGCGGAAAACGCCCAGCACGTGGCCACCGCCAGCGAAGAGCTTTCCGCCAACAGCCACCAGATCACCGCCAACTCCGAAGAAACTTCCGCGCAAGCCAAGGTCGTGGCTGATGCCGGGCAGCACGTTAACAGCAACCTGCAAACCCTGGCCACCGGCTCGGAAGAGATGAGCGCCACCATCAACGAAATCTCCAAGAACGCGATGGAAGCCGCCAGTGTCGCCGGCGAGGCCGTGCGCACCGCCGATTCCACCAACGAAACCGTGACCAAGCTGGGCGAGGCCAGCGCCGAGATTGGCAAAGTGATCGAAGTCATCACTTCCATCGCGCAGCAGACCAACCTGCTGGCTCTCAACGCCACCATCGAAGCCGCCCGCGCCGGAGAAGCCGGGAAAGGTTTTGCCGTGGTCGCCAATGAAGTCAAGGAACTCGCCAAGCAAACCGCGAAGGCCACCGAAGACATCAGCCAGAAAATCTCGGTGATGCAGCAGAACACCAACGGCGCGGTCGACGCCATCGGGCGCATCCGCGAAGTCATTCAGAAGATTAACCACATCTCGGGCGTCATCGCCACCGCGGTCGAGGAGCAGAGCGCTACCACCACCGAGATGTCGCGCAACGTGGGCGAAGCCGCCAAGGGCGCCTCGGAGATTTCTGGCAACATTGCCGGCGTAGCCGAAGCCGCGCAAAACACCTCGCAGAGCGTCGCCGAGTCGCAGAAGGCCACCGAGCACCTGGCGGAAATGTCGGCGCAAATGCGCTCGCTGGTGGGGCAGTTCAAGATTTCCGACGGCAAGCACCTGGCGGAATCGCAGCCCATGGCCCGCGGCGCCGCCGCCGGCTACTGAGAATTTTGGGGGAGCTGCGTTCGGTGACGGTGACGTTGCCGGGCGCGGCCTCCCCAACTCCTGTGATTGCTTCGCCGACGAGAATCCCGCATGCGCCCGGAATCAAAAGTCCGCGTCTTGATCGTTGATGACTCGGTGATCGTTCGCAAAGTGCTGAGCGACATCCTCAGCTTGCACCCCTCCACCGAAGTAGCCGGAACCGCCGCCAACGGCGACCTGGCTCTTGCCAAGCTCGATCAGCTCAAGCCCGACGTCATCACCCTCGATGTCGAAATGCCGGGACGCAATGGCCTGGAAACGCTGGCCGAGATACGCAAGCGCTATCCCAAACTGCCGGTGATCATGTTCAGCACCCTCACCGAGAGGGGCGGCAAAGCCACGCTCGACGCCCTGGCCCTGGGTGCTACTGACTACGCCACCAAGCCCAGCAGCGGCGAGGGATTGCCATCGGCTGCCGAACAGATTCGCCGCGAACTGGTGCCCAAGATCCTGGGTCTGCGTCCCGCGCCACCCATGCCGACTCCTGCCGCCATTTGCGCGCCTTTCCCCAATCGTCCTTCGGTGCGTCGCCGCATCGACATCCTTGCGATTGGGACATCTACCGGAGGCCCGAACGCGCTGCAGGAAGTTATTCCCCGGCTTCCGGCGAACTTCCCCGTGCCCATCGTCCTGGTCCAGCACATGCCGCCGATCTTTACCAAGTTGCTCGCCGATCGCCTGAACGCTGCCTCGCCGCTCGAAGTTCGGGAAGGCAGCGCCGGAGATCTCCTTGCTCCCGGAAAAGTCTGGGTCGCTCCCGGCGGCAAACATATGACCGTCGCGCGCCGGGAAGGGAAACCGGTCATCGAGCTGAATCAGAATGCCCCGGAGAATTCCTGCCGCCCTGCCGTCGACGTGCTCTTCCGCTCGGTGGCGCGCACCTACGGCCCCAACACCCTGGCGGTCGTCATGACGGGTATGGGATGTGACGGAGCAGCCGGAGCTACGGAGATTCGCAAGGCTGGCGGAGAGATCTTCGCGCAGGACGAAGCTTCTTCCGTGGTCTGGGGAATGCCAGGAACGATCGTGGCCGCAGGAATCGCCGATCGCGTTTGCCCGCTCTCCGGACTTGCCCACGAGATCGTGCGCCGCGTCGCCACGCGCCAATCCGTCTCCGCGCTTCCATGACACCGCTCCGGGGCACCGTCCCGACTTAGCGCAGCGAAGCCGCGACGTGGCTGAGCGTTATAATGTCGCGATCATGCCGCTCGCCACCGGCACCAAACTCGGCCCCTACGAAATCCTTGCCCCCCTTGGTGCCGGAGGCATGGGAGAGGTTTATCGTGCGCGCGACACCCGCCTCGATCGCACCGTCGCGGTGAAAATTCTCCCCGCGAACTTCTCCAGCGACGCCGATCGCCTGCAGCGCTTCGAGCATGAAGCCCGCGTCCTCAGTACGTTGAATCATCCCAACGTGCTCGCCATTCACGACATCGGTTCGCAGGGCGACATCCGCTTCCTGGTTTCGGAATTTCTCGAAGGACAAACTCTGCGCGACCGCCTCGACCTCGGTCCGCTGCCGCTGCGCCGCGCTACCGAATATGCGGTCGAAATCGCCAAGGGTCTGGCCGCCGCGCACGAGAAGGGAATCATTCACCGCGACCTCAAGCCCGAGAACATCTTTGTCACTAAAGACGGACGCGTAAAGATCCTCGACTTCGGCCTTGCCAAGCAAGCCGTCTCAGAAGAGAGCGCGACCATGACCGGCGCTAACCCGACGACCCCCGGCACCGTGCTGGGCACCGTCGGCTACATGTCGCCCGAGCAGGTTCGCGGACAGACACTCGACCATCGTTCCGATATCTTCAGCTTCGGCGCCATCCTTTATGAAATGGTCTCGGGCAAACGCGCCTTCAAAGGCGGCTCTAAAGTCGAGACCATGAACGCCATCCTGAAAGACGAACCGCCCGAGCTCACCGAGACCAACACCCAGATCTCTCCCGGCATCGAGCGCGTGGTGCGTCACTGCCTGGAAAAAGAACCGGGGCTGCGCTTCCAGTCCTCGCGCGATCTCGCCTTCGATCTCGAGAATCTTTCTAATGTCTCGACGCCCTCGGGCACAAGCAAAGTGGCGGCCCCCTCTGCCGTCACTCGTTGGCGCATACCCGCGCTCGTCGCGTTGCCAATCCTCCTGCTGGCCGCCGCGGCCGCCTTCTGGGCCGGACGCACCTCCAACAAGCCCGCTCAGCCCACTTTCACTCGCCTCAGTTACCGCGCCGGGCACGTGGTCGAGGGCCGGTTCACGCCTGATGGACAAACCGTGGTGTACAGCGCAGCCTTCGGCGGCGATCCCGTCGCCGTCTTCAGTACCCGCCTCGACGAGCTGCAATCCCGCGATATCGGCCTCAAGAACGCCAGCCTCCTCAGTGTTTCCTCGAAGGGAAATCTCGCGGTTTCTCTGGATCACAAGTTTATTTTTTCCAACGCTGCTTTCGGAACTCTGGCGCAAGTGCCTCTCTCCGGCGGCGCGCCGCGTCAGTTGTCCGAGGATGTCACCGGCGCCGACTGGGCTCCCAATGGAGACGATCTTCTCGCCGCTCGCATAGTCGAGGACCGCATGCGTTTGGAGTATCCCGTCGGGAAGACCCTGCTCGAGAGCGAGGGCTGGTTTGGCGATCCCCGCGTCTCGCCTGACGGCACTCTCGTCGCCTATATTGATCATCCCATTCGCTGGGACAGCATGGGCTCGGTCGCCGTTGTGGATCGCGACGGCAAGAAAAAATCGCTCAGCGAAACCTACCCCGACATCCGCGGCCTCGCCTGGAGCCCTTCCGGCAAAGAAATCTGGTATTCGGAAAACAACCATCTCTGGGCGATCACTCTCGATGGTCACCGGCGCCTGGTCTGGACCAGTTCCGGACATATCCGGCTGCTCGACCTCTCTCATGACGGCCGCGTTTTGTTCGCGCAGGAAGACCGCCGCCGCGGCATCGCCGGTCTCTTTCCCGGGCACAGCTCCGAAGTGGATTTGAGCTGGCAAGACTGGTCAACTCTTACCCGCATCTCGCCCGACGGCAAGTGGGTTTACTTCTCGGAGGAAGCCGACGGCGGTGGCGCCAAATATTCCGCCTACATGCGCGCCACCGACGGTTCGCCGGCCATCCGCCTCGGCGAAGGATGTCCTTACGGCCTCTCACCCGACGGCAAATGGCTGGCGTCGGTCGTGCCAGGCCGCCCGCAACAGCTGCTCTTGTTGCCTACTGGAGTCGGTCAGACGAAAAATATTTCTCAGCCAGGCTTCGATTATGACCTGGTGTTCTGGTCGCTCGACGGCAAGAAATTCCTCATACTAGGACGCGAACCCGGCAAACGTACCCGCGTCTATACCCAGGACGTCAATGGCGGTCCGATGAAGCCGATTACGCCCGAAGGCCTCGACTTCGGCTCTGACCCCGATCCCACCGGCGTCGTCGCGCGAGATGGCGACAAGGCCACGTTTTACCCCTTTGATGGCGGTCCTCCACAAATGCGTAAGGAAGTTCTTCCGCCGCTGTTGCTCCCGCAAGGCTCGCAAACCGGGCGCTCGGTTGTCGGAGCCACCGATATCCAGGTGCCGTTCAAGCTCTACCGCTTCGACACGGTTACCGGCAAGAAAGAGCCCTGGAAGGAATTCGTGCCCAGCGATCGCGCCGGAGTCTATTCCGTTGGCCCCTACGACATCACTCCCGATGGCAAGTTCTACGCCTACTCCTACGTCCGCGACATCTCCGACCTCTACATGGTCGCAGGTCTGAAATAGGCTCTCGGCTCCAGGCTCTCGGAACTTCCAGAAATATCCGTAAAGGGTCGCGTGCTGGGCGGGCAGGCCAGAACTGGAGCAAGTCCCGGAGGGACGGCCAAGCGCAATCTTGAAGTATCGCGATGTCTCTTGAGATTCCGAAAGCCCAGAGCCGAAAGCCGAAAGCCAGACCCCAGACCCGACCCCCAGTGTTACTATTCTCCCGCGGCATGCCTTTAACCACCGGCACCAAACTCGGCCCTTACGAGATACTCTCCCCCCTCGGCGCCGGAGGCATGGGTGAGGTCTATCGTGCCCGCGACACGCGTCTCGACCGCACCGTCGCCATCAAGGTCCTGCCGCAACACGTCTCGTCGAATCCCGATCTCAAGCAGCGCTTCGAGCGCGAAGCCAAGACCATCTCTTCACTGCAGCACGCCAACATCTGCACCTTGCACGACATTGGCCACCAGGACGGTATTGATTTTCTGGTCATGGAGTATCTCGAGGGTGAAACCCTCGCCGCTCGCCTCAACAAGGGCCCGCTGCCCCTTGATCAGGTCTTGAAGATCGGCATCGACATCGCCGACGCTCTGGAAAAGGCTCATCGTCAAGGCATTGTCCATCGCGATCTCAAGCCCGGCAATATCATGCTGACCAAGTCCGGCGCCAAGCTCATGGACTTCGGCCTGGCCAAATCCACCAGCGTCTTCCAGGCCAAGAGCGCGGAATCTTCCCTGACGCCCTCGACTCCGACCATGAACATGTCGGTGCTCAGCGCGCCCGCCGGTCCGCTCACCCAGCAGGGAACAGTCGTCGGCACCTTCCAGTACATGGCGCCCGAAGTCCTTCAGGGACAGTCAGCCGATGCCCGCTCCGACATCTTCAGTTTCGGTTGCGTACTCTACGAAATGATCACCGGCCGCCGCGCCTTCGACGGAAAGAGCCAGCTCAGCGTGCTGGCTGCCATCCTCGACAAGGAGCCCGAGCCGATCGCCGCCCTGCAACCTTCGGCGCCGCCCGCGCTCGACTACGTGGTCAAAAGCTGCCTGCAGAAAAATCCCGAGGACCGCTACCAGACGGCCCACGACATCAAGCTGCAACTCAAGTGGATCGCCGAAGGCAAAGCCACCTCCTCCACTTCCGTCCCCGTGATGACCCCATCCGCCGCGCGCAAGAGCAGCCTTGTCTGGATCGCCGCCTGTCTTGCCGCCGCCGTGGTTGCCGCCCTCGCGGGTTACTTCCTCCGTCCGCGCGCGCAAGCTCCGGTCATTCGCGCTTCCATCGTCGGCCCCGAAAAGGCTCCCTTGCGCTTGACCGGTGATTTCGCGGGCCCACCTGTGATTTCTCCCGACGGCACCATGATCGCTTTTGCCGCCACCACCTCCGATGGCTCTTCCGCTCTCTGGGTCCGTCCCTTGAATCGCCTCGAGCCTCGCGTGCTCGCGGGTTCCCATGACGCCAAGTTTCCCTTCTGGAGCTTCGACAGCCGCAGCGTGGCTTTCTTTGCCGAAGGCAAGCTCAAGACGGCCGACATCAGTGGAGGTTTGCCCAACTCCGTGTGCGATGCGCCCCAGGGCCGCGGGGGCAGCTGGGGTGCCGACGGCACTATCCTCTTTACTCCCGACACTCAACGAGGTCTCTACCGCGTCAATGCCAGCGGCGGCACACCCGTCCAAGTCACCCAAGTCGATCCCAAGATTCATACTTCGCACCGCTGGCCCTATCTTCTGCCCGACGGCAAGCACTTCCTCTATCTCGCCGTGACTCACGATCTCACTCGTCCTCAGAACAACGGCGTCTACTACGCTTCCCTTGACGGCAAGCAGAACACCCTCCTCTTCCAATCGTTGGCCAACGCCATTTATGCCAACGGATACCTCTTGTTCGGCCGCGGCCCTCAGTTGATGGCCCAGGCCTTCGATCCCTCGACCGGGAAAGTTTCAGGAGAACCGCAGGTTCTTGCCGACAATATTGCTAATGACCTCAGCACCTGGCACGCCGATGTTTCGGCTTCCAACTCCGGTTTGCTGGTGATGGCGGATGGCGGCAACACCGACTGGCAGTTGGTCTGGGCCGATTTTGACGGCAAGCCGCTGCAAACCCTCGCCAACAACTTGGGAAACCTGAACAACGTGCGTCTTTCCCCCCAGCAGGATCGCATCGCGCTCGAAATTGACAGCGGTTCGGCCGATATCTGGGTCTTCGATATCGCCCGCAAAGTCCGTACTCGGCTTACCTTCGGTCCGGAAAACAACTATCCCGTCTGGTCGCCCGACGGAAAATGGATCGCCTACAGCGCCTCCCGCAGCGGAGGCACCCAGATTGTCCGCAAGCGCTCCGATGGCAGCGGAGCCGAGGAGGTCCTGTTCGAAGGCCAAACCGGGCTGGTGCCCACCGACTGGTCGCACGACGGCAAATACCTCATCTTCAGTCACGGGCCCATCCTCGCCAACGACGAAGAAGTCTGGGCCATCCCCCTGGAGGGCGATCGCAAACCCTTCGTCGTGGTGCCGCACGCCCAGAATGCCTTCGCCAACCAGGGCATGCTGTCGCCCGACGGACGCTACCTCGCTTACACTTCCTCTGAGTCCGGCCAGATGCAGGTCTATGTCATTCCTTTCCTCAACGGACAAGGCAAATGGCAGGTATCCCGCGAAAACAGCAGCCTCCCGCAATGGAGTGCCGACGGGAAAACTCTCTACTACTTCTCTTCGAATTCCTCGATCGCCAGCATTCCGGTTACCGAGACCAAGGGCTCGCTCCAGTTTGGTACGCCCACCGTCCACGGAAACGTGTTGGTCACTTTTCAGCAGTTTTTCTACGACGTTTCCAGCGACGGCAAGAAAGTCTTGCTCAATTCCATCTCCGATCAGAGCGGACAATCCATCTCCATCATCGACAACTGGCCCTCCGCCCTGGCAAAAAAATAACTTCACGGTGAAACTGACCTGGTCGTTTCATCATCCACTACTGAGAACTGAGAACTGAATCATGCATGCCATCCAAGTCTCCCAGACCGGCGGTCCCGACGTCCTCCTGTACAAAGAGGTCCCCACTCCCCAGCCCAAAGCCAACGAAGCGGTCGTTAAGCTCGCCGCCAGCGGTGTCAACTTTATTGATATCTATTTCCGCGAGGGCCGCTATCCCGCCGCTCTGCCGTTCATTCCCGGACAGGAGGGCGCCGGCACGGTTTCCGCTGCGGGTGCCGAAGTGAAGACGCTCAAGCCCGGCGACCGCGTCGCCTACACCGGAATCCAGGGTGCCTACGCCGAATACGCCGCCGTCCCCGCCGACCGCCTCGTCAAACTCCCCGATAGTGTCAGCGAACATGACGGCGCCAAGATTATGCTGCAGGGCATGACCGCGCACTATCTCTGTCACGATACATTTCCCCTGAAAAAAGGCGACACCTGCCTCATCCACGCCGCCGCCGGAGGCGTCGGCCTCCTGCTCGTCCAGATGGCGCATCACATCGGCGCGCGCGTCATCGGCACCGTCTCGACTGAAGACAAAGCGCAACTCGCGCGCGATGCCGGCGCCGACGAGATCATCTTTTATACCAGGCAGGATTTCGAAGCCGAAACCAGGCGCCTCACTAACAACCGGGGCGTCGATGTGGTCTACGATTCGGTGGGAAAAACGACTTTCGAAAAAGGCCTCAACGTCCTTCGCCCCCGTGGATACATGGTCCTGTTCGGAGGCTCCAGCGGCGCGGTCCCGCCCTTCGACCTGATCCAGCTCTCGCAGAAAGGGTCACTGTTCGTGACACGTCCGACCCTGGTGAGTTACATGGCTACCCGCGCCGAGCTTGAGGCTCGCGCCTCAGCCGTCCTCGATATGCTCGCCTCGGGAAAGCTGAAACTCCGCTGCGAACACACCTACCCGCTCCAGGACGCCCGGCAGGCTCACATCGACCTGCAAAGCCGCAAAACCACCGGCAAACTGTTGCTGATTCCCTAGCGTGATATTTGCTACGGCCGCACCACTGCTGGTTCTGACGTCATCCTGAGGCAAGCGAAGCATCACGCGCGGATCAGCACAGCATTTTTATCTTTGGTGATCTCCGGCCCGGCCGGGGCGTCCGCTCTTAAGACTTGCGCCTTCGATACCTCGTCACGTATCCCGGCGTCTCGACTCCGTCCATCAACCTCTCGTCCGGTATAGGGTTCCCCGTCACCGTATTCAGCGGAATCACGCCCGCCCACGTGCGAAATGCATAATCCTCTTCATCGTCGATCGCAGGTCCTTGCCGCACCTTCGCCGAAAATTCTTCAATCGGCAACTTCATCACCAGCGTCGCCTTCAGCTCTTTCTCATTCGGCTGCCTCGATTCCACCCATCGTCCCGGCAATATATGTTCTGATAACAACCGCAGCGACTCCAGTTTTTCCCCCGGATCACTTACCGCCCGCGCCACGCCCAGCACCACCACCGAACGGTAGTTCATCGAGTGATTAAAGATCGACCGCGCCAGCACCAGCCCATCGAGCAACGTCACCGTGACACAGACCCGAACCCCTTCCTCCAGGTTGCGCAGCATCCGGCTCGCTGCCGACCCATGGATGTACAGCGCATCTCCCGACCTCCCATACCCCGTCGGAATCACAAAAGGCTGCCCATCCACCACGAAACCCACGTGACAGATAAACGCCTCGTCGAGGATCTTGTACGCCTCGGCCCGGTCATATACCGCACGCTGCGGCTCGCGCACCACGCGCGTGCGCGCCGTAGGATTGATCTCAGACATGTAAGGAAATATCTCCCGGCAATCGCGAAGAATGGACTCCATCATAACAGGCGTCAGGCCTTCGGCTCTCGGCTTTAGGCTCTCGGCTTTAGATATGCACAACACACTTTGTGATTGTCGTCACCGATCTGTGCAACAACATCCCTTACTGTCACGATTAGAGTTTCTATGAGCGGCACGTACGAAGACCTCAAAGCGTGGCAGCACGCCATTGACTTGGTTTACGCCACTTACGACGCGACCAGGTCATTTCCTCGTGAAGAAATCTATGGTCTTACCAATCAGATTAGACGAGCGTCTGTTTCGATTGCCAGCAACATTGCTGAGGGCAAAGGGCGCGCATCCGACAAAGAATTGCTCCAATTTCTGAATCGCGCGCGAGGTTCTCTTTACGAATTGCAGACACAGCTAAGAATCGCTGCCCACGAGCACTACTTGGACTTGCGCCAGAGCAAGTTGCTCAAAGACAAAGCAGATGAAGTGGGCCGCGTCTTGAATGGCCTCATTAAATCCTTTCGGTCCGCCGTGAGGTCTCTAGAGCCTAACGCCTAGAGCCTGACGCCTTCTTTACCAGATCACCTTCAGCGCAAACTGAAACTGCCGCGGATCATACGCCGCCGTCGCTTGTCCCGCCGCCGTGAACAACGGGTTCACTCCCCCTACGTTGTACTTGTTCACGATATTGAACATGTCCACAATGCCCTGCAGGTTTACGCGCTCAGTCAACGCAATCGACTTCGCAAACCGTATGTCGTTAAACACCGTCCACGGACTGGTGGCTCCGTTCCGCCCAAAATTTCCATCCAGCAACAACAGCGATTGCAGGCCCGGCAGGGCGAGTTGCGCCGGCGTCAGATCGGCAAAACACGGCTCCTGGAAAAATCCGGTCGGCGAGTATCTCGATTGCACCGCCTGGTAGCCACAGGCGTTCGTCGATGTTCCTGCCGGTACTACGTTCGGCCGCCCGGTTTGCCCTGAGAACTGGAAATTGTCCCCGGCTCCGGTCACGATGTTGAACGGACGCCCCGATCCGATTTCCAGGATCGGCGCAACCGTCCAGTTACTGAATACTTTGCTCGCCCACCCGTTGCCGCTGAGCTTCCCAGACTGATAAACACCACTGAAAACCAGCCGGTGCCGCTGATCGAAGGTCGAGTTCGAGCGGTCATTCCCGGGATAGTAACTGTCTTGCGGTGCCAGCGTGGCCTGTAAGTCCGTCGAATCATCGATCGCGTGCGACCACGTGTAAGACAGCTGAAACTCGTAGTGCCCACTGAAACGCTTCCGTAAGTCAGTCGTAAAACCATGATAAACCGAGCTGCCATTCGAGTAATTCGCATCCATATCGCTGAAGGGAATGCAGCCGCTCAGGCCCGTCACCGCCGGATTGCAGGCCGCATTCAGTCCCACCGCCTGCAAGTCGGCAATCGCCAGCGGCACGCAGGGAGTAAATGCTCCCCCGGCCAGTGAGGGATTCAGTCCCGAAGGCCGGAAGAAGCTGACCAGCGATGCCGGAACATAGTAGGGAAGCTTCGCCCCGGGAATCGGATTCACTCCGCAGCTCGCCACCGACAGCGGACTGGTCGAGCTCGTTGCCCCTCCCCCCGCGATGGCCCCCTGCCAGTTCGAAGTCAGCAAATCGCCCCTCGCCGTGTTGGCATTGATGGGACGGTTCAGGTGCCGCCCGCCGTTGAAGTTGTACGCCAGGGTTAACGTCAGCCCGTTTCCCAGGTCTTGCTCAAAGCTGAAGTTCACCTGCTGCGAGTAGGCATACACAAAATTCCTGCCGATTGGATAACCGAACGGTTGCGAAATCAGCGGGAATCCGGTCGTCGGGTTCAGATAGTTCTGGTGCAGGAAGGGAGAATTCGGGAGGCACGGATCGAAACGCTGCGGATTGGCCCCCGCCCCGCAAGCCGATCCCGCCGCCGACGGACTCTGATAACCGAGCGCCGTCGAAAGTCCCGGGGGCAAACAGCCCGCCGTCCCGAGGATGCCTTGGAAAATATTGGTAGCGTTCAGGTTAAGCGGACTAGGGCTGGTTCCGT
>Ga0335085_10003677_pt1 | contig 26205 bp, 22 predicted proteins | sample Lox_Sample_45_FD_206712 | JGI IMG/M metagenome (GOLD analysis project Ga0335085, IMG submission 206712) | Soil microbial communities from Loxahatchee National Wildlife Refuge, Florida, United States - Lox_Sample_4.5 | ecosystem: Environmental > Terrestrial > Soil > Wetlands | place: USA...
CGCGTCGTGCTGTTCCTGGACGTCATCCGTCCGCTCAAGTTCCCGGCCAACTGGGTGAACCGGTTCGTCCTCTGGGCCATCGCGCACAGCCCCTTCGTCCAGGACGGCGTGCGCAACTACAAGGCCTGGGAGGAGCGCCTGGACGAGCTCGTGAACGCGGCGCCATGAGCAGGCTCCCCGCGGCGGCCCTGATCGGACTCGCGGGCCTCGCCGCGTGCGGCCCTCGGACGGCCTCCGCCGGCGGAGGCTCCGCGGACGGCCTGCACGGCGCCGAGCTGACCCCCGCCCTGCCCAAGCCGGCGTTCACGCTCACCGACGAGGCGGGGCATCCGTTCGATTTCCGGCGTGAAACCGACGGCTACCTGACGTTCCTCTATTTCGGCTACACCCACTGCGCGGACGTCTGCCCCGTGCAGATGGCGAACCTGGCCGGGGCCCTCCACCAGATGTCGCCGGAGGACGTGCAGCGCATCAAGGTCGTGTTCGTCACGACCGATCCCGCGCGGGACTCGGCGGCCCGGCTGAAACAGTGGCTCGGCTTCTTCGACCGTTCGTTCATCGGACTGACCGGCACGCCCGCGGCGCTCCGCGCCGCCCAGGTCGCCTCGCGGGTCGCGCCGGCGGAACGGGAAGACCTGCCGGGCGGGGGCTACGGCGTGGGGCACGCGGCGCAGGTGCTGGTGTTCACGACGGACGACAGCGAGCGGGCGGAGTATCCCTTCGGGATCCGGCAGGCCGACTGGGCCCACGACCTGCCCCGGCTCCTGACGCTCGGGACGGGCCGGTGAGGGCGCGGGCCGCCACCGTGGCGGCGGTCCTCCTCGGGGCCGCGGGCGCCTGCCGGCACGTCCCCCCGGTGGTCCAATCCGGAGACTTGCGGGTCGATCACGCGTGGGCCACCGCGTCGCCCGACAGCACCGGCGGGACGGTCTACTTCACACTCCACAACGCGGGCGCCGTCCCCGACACCGTCCTCGCCTTTTCCGTGGATTCCGCGCCCGCCATCCTGCACACGGTGACCCGGAGCGGCGCGATGATGGAGATGGTGCCCGTGGAGCGGCCCGAGCTCCCGGCCCACGGGGCCCTCACGCTGACCCCCGGTCACCTGCACGTGATGTTCGACGAGCTCCGGCGGAAGATCGGACTCGGCGACACGGTCCGCGTCACCCTGTCGCTCGCCCGGCACGGACCCCTGACCTTCGCGCTGGTGATCGGTCCCTATCGCCTCGACTAGCGGGCAGGCCGTGAGCTGGTGGTGCTCCGCCACGGGAAGGCCGTGGACGGGGAGATGGCAGGCGTACCCCGGCATCTGGCTCTTCGTGCTGGCCCTCGGCTCGGCCGCGTGGCGGTGGCGGTCCCGGAAGGGGGCGTGGCCTGCCGGCGGCCGCGTCACCTTTCTGGCCGGCGCCCTGGTGCTCTGGGCCGCGCTCGACTGGCCCCTGGGCACCCTGGGCAGCGGCTATCTCCTGAGCATCCACACGGCGCAGTATCTCCTGCTGACGTTCGTGGCGGCGCCGCTCGGACTCCGGGGCATCGCCCTTCCCGCAGGAGCACATCGGAACCTGCCCGGCCCTCACCCGGTCGCCTGCTTTCTGCTCTACACGGTCACGGTGGGGGCCACCCATCTCCCGGGGCTCGTGGACGGGCTGATGACGGCGCCGGCGGGCGCGATGCTGCTCGACGGCTGCTGGGTGATCGGGGGCATCGCGCTCTGGTGGCCGGTGCTGCATCCCGACCGCGCGGCGCGGCTCCCCGCACTCGGCCAGGTCGCGTACCTGCTGGCGTCCACGCTCCTGCCCACGGTGCCGGCTGCGATGATGACGTTCTCACCGTTCCCGTTGTACCGGATCTACGAGCTGGCGCCGCCCGTGGGGACGATCACGGCCCACGGCGACCAGGTCACGGCGGGCCTCCTGATGAAGTTCGGCGGAGACCCCGTGATCTGGTGGGTGGCGACGGCGACATTCTTCCGGGAAGCGCGGCGGGCGGCCTGAGCCTCAGGGCGCCCGGTAGATCACGCCGTTCTTCATCACGAAGCGGACGTGCTCGACCGCCGAGATGTCGTGGGTCGGGTCGCCGACCACGGCCACCAGGTCGGCCCTGAGCCCCGGCGCCACCCGGCCGATCTCCCGGTCCATGCCGAGAATCCGCGCGTCCACGGCGGTCGCGGCCAGCAGGGCCTGCCCGGGGCGCATCCCGTCCCGCACCATCCATTCGAGCTCACGCGCGTTCGTGCCGTGCGTGAAGACGCCCACGTCCGAGCCGCAGCCGATCGTGACGCCGTTCTTCAGGGCCATCTGAAAGGCCTGCGCCGCCTCCCGCATGCTGGCGGTCGGCGGCTGCCCCGGGTGATAGCCGTCGAAGTATTCGGCGTACGCCTCGACGGCGGTCAGGGTCGGGAGATACGCCACGCCCCGCTGCGCCATCAGGCGGAAGGTCGAGTCCGCCCCGCCGAAGCCGTGCTCGACGGTGTTCACGCCGGCCAGGATCGCCCGCTCCATCCCCGCGTCGGTGGTGGCGTGCGCCGACACCGGACGCCCGGACGAGTGCGCCTCCGCCACCAGCGCGTTCATCTCCTCCTGGCTGAAGGTGGGGACCGCCCGGCCGCCGGGTCCCCGCCCGTAGTCCGCGTACACCTTGATCCAGTCGGCGCCCCGCCCCGCCTGCTCGCGCACCGCCTCCAGGATCTCGGGGACCCCGCTCACCGCCTGCCCCCCCTGCGGCAGATCGAGATCGGGGCGGAATCCGCGCGGCCCCGGGCCGTAGCTCCCCGTGGCCACGATCGCCCGGGTCGCGACGCGCAGGCGGGGGCCGGGGATCAGCCCTTCGTTGATGGCCCGCTGGAGCGCCACGTCGGCGAATCCCGCGCCTTCGGTCCCGAGGTCGCGGAGGGTCGTGAAGCCCGAGAGCAGCGTATTGCGCGCGTGCAGCACGCCTTCGATCACCCGGTAGTCGGGCGCCTCCTTCAGCACCTGGTCGTTCCAGAGGGTCTCGTTGTAGGGATGGAGCAGGAGGTGCGAGTGCGCGTCGATGAGACCCGGGAGCAAGGTGAGCCCGGGCAAGGCGATCGTTTCCGTCCCCCGCGGCGGATGCACCGATCCGGAAGGCCCCACGCTCACGATGCTGTCGCCGTCCACCAGCACCACCCACCCGGCGTGCACCCCTTCCCCGGCCGCATCGAAGACACGGTCGGGCTCGAGCAGCACGGGGTGGCCGGGTGGCGGCGGTACCAGCGGCGCGAAGCCGGCTTCTCCGGGCAGCCGGAGGGCCGAGAGGAGCGTATCGCGTGCCTGGCCGCGGGCGGCGCGGGGGATGAGCGCCAGCGCGGTGACGGCGAGTGCGGACAGCGTCCGGGAGGGCGTCATGACCTCGATCCTACGCCCGAAGCCCGGACGTGTCCAGCGACGCCCGAGGCGTTCAGGTCTGCAGCTTCACCTGGCCGCGGATCGCGCCCTCCGGGTGCGCCGTGGTGTGGACGTTGACGTAGACGTCGCCCTTCCGCATCGCGGAGAGCAGGGCCGACATCGTGGTCCCGTGCAGGTCCTTCGGATGCAGGGTCCCCTCGGCGATCAGCCCGGAGCCGCGGGCGGGACCGGCGTAGAGCGTGGCCACGGGCGCACCCGTCTTGTCCGCGGCACCGAGATGGAGGTGGGCGGCGGTGATGTCGCTCAATCCGGCCACGTGGACCACGTAGTGGAGATCGGCGCCGCGGACCGTGAATTCGGCCGATCCCGACGCGATGCTCGCCACCGCCGGCACTTCGTAGCCCCCTTCGAGCACGGCGACGAAATCCGCGGATTTCTTGGAGCTGGCGGCGGCCGCGTGAGGAGTAGGCTTCTTCGTAGTCGTGGTGAGGGCGGACTTGACGGGAGTCTGGGCCAAGGCGCCCGTGGCGAGCAGCAGGACGGCTCCGGCGCTCAGGCCGGCAGGAAACGCGCGCATAGGGTTCTCCTTCGGAAGGTGGGTGGAACGGAGGACGCGACCACCGTCCTCCCTTCAGCCCGATGCCTTCCCCCGGGGACGCGTCGCGGCGCAGTGTGGCACGATCGAATTGCAACGCCGGTGATCGAGACGGGCCCGACTGCACTCCCTCTACGTGAGGCCGATCCGCTTCACGAGATCCCCGAATCTCGGATCCCCCCGCAACGGTCGGTACCCGGGGTCGAGATGGAGGTAGATGAGGCCCGCGGAGTGGGCTTGGAAGGCGCGCTCGAGGGATGCGAACGCCTTGTCGTGATCGCCGACGGCCGCGTATCCCATCGCCAGAATCTCGGCGCGCATGTAGCGCTGCCGCGACTCCTCTTCCAGCCGCGCCAGAATCGCGTCCGCCTCGTCCTTCTGGCCGAGCGCCGCCAGGGCCCGGACGATCATCGCGTCCCAGGAACGGACCGCCCGTTCCAGCGCCTGGGCGCGGCGATACCACGACAGCGCGGTCTCCGCGTCCCCGAGTGCCAGGTAGGCGGATCCGATGTAATGCTGGGCCCGGTGGCAGAGCTCGTCCATTTCGAGCGTCTTGACGCCGAGCGCGATGGTCGCGTCGTAGTCCCCCGAGTACAGCAGAAACCGCGTCAGCCACTCACTGTAATGCACGGACAGGGGATCGAGCTGCAGGGCCCGGGTCATCGTGTCGATGCCGTCGCGGAGCCGGCCCACCAGGGGGAGCGCCGTCCCGTGCACGTAGTGCGCCTCGGCGTAGTTCGGGCTCAACGCCACGGCGCGCGCCAGCTGCACCTCGGCGCCCGCGAAGTCCCACTCGTGCCAGCAGAGCACCTTCCCGATCGAGGTGATGGCCTCGGGCAAGTCCCCGTCCCGCTGCAGGGCCCGCTGGGCCGCCGCTTTGGCCCGCGGGTAGGCCTCGTCCGGCGCCACCCAGTCGTCCGCCAGATTGCACCAGGCGTCGGCGATCCCGGCGTAGGCTTTCGCGAACCCGGGGTCCTGGAGGAGTGCCAGCTGGAAGAGCTCGAGCGACTTGTGCAGGGCCGGTTCGGAGAGCTTCGCGAAGAAGAAGCGCCCCTTCAGGTACAGAGTGTACGCCTCGAGGTTCTTGGTCGGCGCCACGACCTGGGCCGCGTCGCCCGCCAGGCGCAGCTTGAGCGCGTCCACGATGGCCCGCGAGATCTCGTCCTGCACCGCGAACACGTCCTCCAGCTGGCGGTCGTAGGTCTCGCTCCAGAGGTGGTATCCGTTCTCGATGTTGATGAGCTGCGCGGTGATCCGGATCTTGTTGCCGACCTTGCGGACGCTGCCTTCGAGCACCGAGCTGACGCCGAGCTTCTCGCCGATCTCCCGGACATCCGCCTCCTTGCCCTTGAACGCGAAGGAGCTGGTGCGGGAGGCCACGTGGATGTCGGGAAGCTTGGCGAGCGCGTTGATGATCTCCTCCGTCATCCCGTCGGAGAAGTACTCATTCTCAGGATCGGCGCTCAGGTTCGTCAGCGGCAGCACGGCGATCGCCTTGGGTCCGGGCCTGGGCACCACGACGCGATGCGCGCCCGTCCCGCCTTCGCGCCCGATCACCCGCAGGGCTTCCGCGAACTCGGCGGCCGTGGGAAAGCGGTCCACCGGCGTGCGCGCCAGCGCGCGGGCCACCACGGCGTCCACCGCCTCGGGAACGTCCCGCGTGGTGCGCACCTTCGGGATGGGTGAGACGAAGCGCTTGGCGATGATCGCCTGGGCGGACACCCCCGTGAAGGGGGGCTCGCCGGCGAGCATCTCGTACAGGACGCACCCGAGCGAATAGAGGTCGCTCCGGCCGTCGGTATCGAGCTCGCCGGCCGACTGCTCCGGGCTCATGTAGGCGGGGGTGCCGAGGGTCAGCCCGGTCTGGGTGATCGACGCGCCATCGGACGTCAGCGCCTTGCCGATGCCGAAGTCCGCCACCATCGCCGCCCCCTCGTGGAGGAGGATGTTTTCCGGCTTCACGTCACGGTGGACCACGTTGTGCCGGTGCGCGTAGTCGAGGGCGGAGGCGACTTCCCGGGTGATCCGGAGCGCTTCGCCGAGCGGCAGCTGACGTTCCCGGTCGAGCCGCTCCCGCAAGGACTGCCCCTCCATGCTGGGCATCACGTAGAACAGGAGGCCGTCGGCCTCGCCGGAATCGAAGACGGGGAGGATGTGCGGATGGGTGAGCCCGGCCGCGAACTTGATCTCGCGCAGGAACCGCTCGGCGCCGATCTCGGCGGACACTTCCGGCCGGAGCACCTTGAGGGCGACATCGCGCTCGTGCTTCAGGTCTCGTGCGAGAAACACCACCGCCATTCCGCCCTGACCGAGTTCACGGTTGATCGTGTACCGGCTGGACAGGCCTTTCGCGAGGCGCGCAGGGAGGTCGGACATCGGCAGGGAATATAGACCGCAACCCGGATCTCGGGCTGGACCTGGGCGGCCGCTTGTCCCGACACATTCTGACGGCCTTTGTCTGATCGCCGGGCGGCGGCGCGAGGCCGCGACGGAGGTCCTGTCGGCCACCCGGCGCCACCCCTATATTGCTCCCGCTCTAGGAACAAGTCTCCACGAGGTGCACTACGAGTCTGCGGGTGCGGCCGGCTTCACGCTGGACGATCATGTTCGTGCCGCACGGGTCGGGCTCGACCCGGGCCATCGACGTGTCGCGCGCGACCATCCGCACGGTCGCGGGACTCGGCGCTGCCGCCGCTCTGGCCGCGAACATCCTCGCCGTCGCCGCGATCGCGCGGGGTGTGAGCGTCACCCGTGCCGGCGAGCTCCGAGCCGAGAATGCGCAGCTGGTCGACCAGGTCCAGCAGGTCCGTCAGCACCTGCTGGCCTTGGGTGACTCCCTCGGCGTCCTGGCCCAGCGGGGGCAGGAGTCGCGCCTCCTCGCCGGCCTCGAGCCGCTCGACACCGCCGTACTGCAAGCCGGGATCGGCGGTCCGCCCGGACGTTGGCCCGAGCGGGACAGCCTGCTGGCCCTCGGCCCCGAGGGCGCCCAAGCCTTCGCGGCGCGCGTGGACGTGGACTGGCTGATGCGCCGGGCGGACATCCTGGTCCGCTCCGCGAGCCAGTCATACGATTCGCTGTCGAGCCACGTGTCGCGCTTCCTCGCCACGCCGTCCATCATGCCGACCCGGGGGCGGATTTCCAGTCCGTTCGCGTCCGAGCGGTTCGACCCCATTCTCCACATCTTCCGCCCGCACGAAGGGATCGACGTCGCGGCGCCCCCGGGCACCCCAATCGTCGCCACCGCGGCGGGCGTGGTGGCCCGGGTGGACTGGGAACCGGACGGGTACGGCCACTTCCTGACCATCGAGCACGGCTACGGCGTGATGACCCGGTACGCCCATTGCTCCCAGATTCTGGTGACCCCGGGCCAGCGGGTGACGCGCGGGCAGGTCATCGCGCTGGTGGGCTCCACCGGAGAATCCACCGGCCCTCACGTGCACTACGAGGTTCTGCTGAACGGGAAGCCGGTGGATCCGATGGGGTTCATCCAGCCCGCGGACGCCATCGCGGACTAATCCGGGCGCCGGACGGCGTCCCCCGCGTCGTCCTCGGGGCCCGGACCGGCGATCGCTCCGTCCTCCGGCGCCCCCCCCGCCCGGACTCTCAGCAGCACGGCCCCGGCAACGATCATCCCCGCGCACAGCACCTGCCCCATGCTGAAGGGCCCGAGCACCGTTCCCAGCTGTGCGTCGGGCTGGCGCGTGAATTCGAGCAGGAACCGCAGTGCGCCGTATCCACAGAGGAAGCCTCCCGCCACCAGCCCCGATCGATACCACCCTCCCGCGAGGGCCCGGCGCTCGAAGGCGCGCAGCACCAGAAAGAGGAGGAGGCCTTCGACCAGCGCCTCGTACAGCTGCGAGGGGTGTCGGGGGAGATGCGTGGGGTCGGCGGGAAAGATCATCGCCCAGGGGAGGTTCGTCGGGCGGCCGTAGAGCTCCCCATTGATGAAGTTGCCGATCCGGCCGAAGAAGAGCCCCGGCGTGCCGGCGATCGCCAGGGTGTCCGCCAGCCGCCAGAAGGGGACCTGGTACCGCCGGGCGAACAGGATGGCCGCCGCCGCGATGCCGATCAGGGCTCCGTGAAAGGACAGACCTCCGTGCCAGATCGCGAAGAACGCGAGCGGGTCGTCGAGGTAGTGTCCCGGCTCGTACGCGACGGCGTACATGATGCGCGCTCCCACCAGCATACCGGCCACCAGATAGCCGATCAGCGAGTCCAGCTGGAGCCGCGTCAGCACCAGCCGGCCCTGCACCATCCGCGCGCGGATGATGCGATACCCGACGGCGTAGCCCACGAGATACATGAGGCCGTACCAGCGGACCGCGAACGGGCCGACCCGAAAGATCTCCGGTGGAATCCGCGGATACGGCAGGGTCACTGGGCGGGACCGCCGGCCGGGACCTTGCCAAAGCGGGACCAGAGGAGCACGGCGGTCAGATAGCCCACCAGTGCTCCGGCAATGACGTCGCTCAGGAAATGCGCCTGGGCCAGAACCCGGGTCAGCGCACAGGCATAGGCGAGCGTGTACCACAGCGGCGTCCCCCACGGCAGGAGCCGGCTCAGCATGGTGGCGGCCGCGAAGGCGACCACCGCATGGCTGCTGGGGAGCCCGAGATCCTTGGTCGCGAACGGCCGGTCGGACCAGGGGCGGAAGACGTGGAGGCCGTCGGTGAGACTCGGGCGCACCCGACGCACCAGCATCTTGGCCACCTCGGCGGCGAGGCCGGCGACGACAGGCGCGCTCAGCAGCAGCCCGCCCCGGCGGAGCGCACTGCGGGGGACGGCCCCCTCGGGAGCCGCCCGGTCGCGGGCCACGAGCACCGCCGCGACGATGATCCACGTCCACAGATATCCCACCAGCCGCAGCAACCGGCCCCAATCGTGGTCGTAGATGCGCGGATAGGTAACGTGGTGGAAGACCCACGTATCCACCAGGTTCGCGGCGGCGAACAGGACGATGAGGACCGCCGCGACGCGGATCGCAGAGCCGTGCGGGCGTGAGGCGGGGCCGGTCATCCCTTCCCTCCGGGCCGACGCGCACCGGGCGGCGTCACAATGTCGTTCAGGGTTCGCGCGAGGCGCAGCAACCGCTTCGCGCGACGGCGCAGCAGCCGTGACAGCGCGGTGACGAAGCGCACCGGGATGCGTCCCCGCCGCCCCCGCCGATAGTTGAAGAGCGTCACGTACGTGATCCCCAGCTCAGCGGACAGCTCGCCGATGGAGTACCGCACCGCCCGGACCGCCTCGGCGATGAGGCGGTTCGTGCGACGGGAGGGGACGGTCCGCCGACGCCCCCACTGCGGCTTGCCGTTCACGCTCCGGCGGACTTCCCGGCGCACGCGGGAGTCTCAGGGCTTTCCATGAGTGGCACTCGCCTCTCCGGCACGATGGCGGGCCCGCCGGCAGGGACGGGCTCGAATGAGCCGCTGCACCCCACGAGCGCCCAGCCCGGGAGGACCGGGCCCGGCTCGTCAGCGGGTCAGCGGGTGACGTGCGGTGCTTAGGCGAGGGGTGGAGCGCGCGCCGGGGGAGTGCGAAACCCGGTCCGGACAGGGCGAAGGGCACGTTCAGGAGCCGGCGCCCCTCGGGGGGGGTCGCCCGGCTGGGGCAAGACCTGGCGGGTGAGCAGATGCGGCGCCGTCGAGAGGAACCGGCAGAGCGCGCAGTTGTCGGCGTGGATGACCGCGCAGGCCGCGGTCGCGTGCGACTCGAAGTGCGGGGTGGCCCGCTCGGACGCCGCCTCCAGACGCGCGTCCGCGATCGCCGCAGCGCCCGGCATCGTGAGCTGCAGGACGAGCGCGAGAAGGGCGACGAATCGCGTCCCACACGGAACTCGGCCCATGGCCACATAGTACCGGTTCCCCGGGCGATCGGACAAGAGCCCAAAGCACCAGAAAGAGTGTTGGGGCCCGGTGCGCGCACCGGTGAAGCGAAACGGTCCCACGAGTCTAAGCCGGACGGACGGACCGGGGGTATACTGAACCCGTATGCGCACCATCGGCGGACGGGCTGTTCCCGCGTTCGCGCTGGTTCTCCTCGCCACCGCGGGAGCGACGGCGCAGGAGACGGACTCCGCTACCCGGGCCCTGATGGCGGCCGTCGTCGCTCGGCGCGCGTCCTGGCGCCGGGGCGGCTGCGGGCGGAGATTCTCACATCACCCGCTGCTCGAGGTCGCGTGTCGAACCAAGGGGAAATCGATTTCGCCTATTCCCTCATCGATCGCATCTTTCGCCTGAGCCTGGGTGAAGGGGCCGACTACAGCGGGGCCAGGTACGACGGCGACTTCTCCCTGTCCCTGGAGGAAGCCCAACACAGGAAACACGTGTTCATCACGGAGAGTCTCGGCCTCACGGCGGGAGCCCACCTCCTCGACCTGACGTGCGGCTGGGGCCCCCTGCTCAACTACGTCAGGAGCCGGGGGATCCAGGGCGTGGGCCTCACCCTCTCGTCCGCGCAGGTGGCCGCGTGTCGCAAGAACGGCCTCGACGTACGCTTGAAGGACTGTCGCACGGTCGATCGGGAATCCGTCGGAGGCTTCGACGCGGTCGCCACGGTCGGCGGATTCGAGCACTTCTGCTCGCCGGAGGAGTACCGGGCCGGACGGCAGGACGAGATCTACCGCGATCTGTTCCGGCGGATCGCCGGGCTCCTCCCGGCGCGGGGGCGTTTCTACGTGCAGTCGATGGTCTTCGGGAAGAACATGATTCCCGCGGACCAGGTGAGCGTCGACGCCCCGCGCGGGTCCGACGGGTTCATGCTGGGACTGATGGAGAAGCAGTTCCCCGGCTCCTGGCTGCCGTACGGCCGGGAGCAGATCGAGGCCGCGGCCGGGCCGTTCTTTCGCCTCGTGTCCGCGAGCAGCGGGCGGCTGGATTACATCGAAACCATCCGCCAATGGCGGCGGCGCTTCGCGATCCCCAGCCTGAAGAAGATGCTGCTCAAGCTCTCGCTCGCGCCCCGCTATTTCACCAGCGCCGATTTCCGGCTCGCCTTCACCTCGGGCATCAGTGCCAACAGCGTCTGTTTCGAGCGCGAGCTGATGGATCACTTCCGGCTGGTGTTCGAGCGGACCTGACCGACCCAGGCGGAAATGGGTGACACCACCGCTATCGACGGGCCCTGAGCGACACCCGGATCGCCCGCGGCTCCGCCGGGTGCGCACGCCAGATCGAGCTGCCACAGGGCCACGGAGGTTTGGAGCCCCGGCAGGGCCGCGGCCCGCACGCCCGTTTCGGCGCCCTTGCTCCGGACCAGGGGCATCGCGGGATCCGCCGCGGCGACGACGCCGGCTCTGGTTGACCTTCTACCCGACGCACGCTAGTCTTTCCAGTAGAATGCCTACCCAAGAGCGCCCCGCCCTGCTGCCCGGTACCCTCGATCTCCTGATCCTGCGGATTCTCGTCGGGGGCCCCACCCACGGCCAGGGCATCGCGCGCGCCATCCAGTCCGCGTCCCGCGACACCCTCCTGGTCGATCACGGCTCCCTGTACCCGGCGCTCCAACGACTCGAAGAGCGGCGATGGGTTCGGGCGACGTGGGGGATCTCCGCCAACAACCGCCGGGCCCGCTTCTACGACCTGACGGCCTCCGGCCGCCGGCAGCTGACCAGAGAGACCGACGAGTGGCGAATGCTCGCGCGGGCCATCGGCCTGGTACTCGGCCTCGAACCATCCGGAGGGTGAACGATGTGGCACCCACTCCACGTGTTCCGGCGCGCCCGGAGAAGCGGCGCCGACTTCTCCGAGGAGATCGAGACCCACCTCGCGCTGGAGGCTGATCGGCTGGTCGCCGAGGGTGCCTCCCGACAGGACGCGCTCCTCGAGGCACGCCGGCGCTTCGGAAACGTCGGCCAGGTGCGGGAGACGTTTCACCGGGCGCGCACCGTCTGGTGGCTCGAATCCGTGCCCGCGCAGCTGCGCCGCGCGACCCGGCGTCTGGTCCGCGCACCGGCCTTCTCGGTGACCACGACCCTGACCTTGATGATCGGCATCGGCGCCGCGACGGCGGTGTTCAGTCTCGTGGAGGGGGTCCTGCTCCGGCCACTCCCCTTCGTGCAGCCCGACCGCCTCGTGGAAATCTCCCACACCCTGCAGGTCCACGGGCTCCTGCAGGTCGACGAGTCGGATGCCACGTACCTTTACTACCGCAGCGCGAACCGGGTGTTGTCGGGGCTGGGCGCGTACCGGACCGTCTCGGTGAATCTCGCCGCTCCCGGCGCGGGCGGTCCGTCTCCCGCCGAGCGCGTGGAGGCCGCCCGCGCCAGCGCGAGCGTCTTCGGAGTCCTGGGCATCGCTCCGCGCCAGGGGCGGGTATTCCGCGCCGATGAGGACCTCCCGGGAGCGGCGCCGGTCGTCATCCTCAGCGAACCGCTCTGGCGGCGGAAGTATGCCGCCGACCCCGACATCCTCGGCCGTCAGGTCCTGATCGACGGGGTTCCCCACACGATCGTCGGCATCATGCCGAGCCGCTTCACGTTCCCCGACGCCAGCGCGGCGCTGTGGCTCCCGATTGCCATCGACCCGTCCCGCACCGCGACGGCGGCGTTCATCTTTCACGCGGTCGGGCGGCTGCGGCCGGGAATCACCGCCGACTCGGCCGCGGCCGCGTTGCAGCCGCTTCTCTCCCGTGTTCCGGAGGCGTACCCGGGGCGCCTCACCACCGCAGCCATCGGGCTGACGCACATGCGGGTGGTGGTGCGCCCGCTGCTCGAGACCGCCGTGGGCCGCATCGGCCGAATGTTGTGGGTGGTGTTCGGTGCCGCCGTCGCCCTGTTGCTCATCGTCTGTGCCAACGTCGCCAATCTGTTTCTCGTCCGCGCCGAGGAGCGCCAGCATGACGTGACGGTCCGCCGGGCGCTCGGGGCGGGACGAGGCGAGATTCTGACCGAGTTTCTGGCCGAGGCCGTTCTGCTGACCGGGCTCGGCAGCTGTCTTGGGCTCGTTCTCGCGCAATTGAGCGTCGCCGTCTTGCGCTCGCACGGCGCGGGCGTCGCCATCCCCCGCCTCACCGACGTCGGCCTGGACGGGATGGTGATGGCACTCGTTGGTGCGGTCGCCGTCTGCACGGCGTTGGTCGTGAGCGTCGTGCCCGCCCTCCGCGCCTCCAGTCCCGACGTGGCCACCGCGCTCGCCCGAACCGGTTCCCGGGTCTCGGCCGGGCACGAGCGCCATCGGGCTCGGCGTGCGCTGGTGATCCTGCAGGTCGCGCTTGCCCTCGTGCTGGTCACGGGCGCCGGGTTGATGGCGCGGACGTTCAGCCGGCTCCGGGCCGTGCCGTCCGGATTCGATGCGGCCGCGGGCTACACATTCCGTCTCGTGCTCCCTACCGTCAGCTACCCGACGACGGCCTCCGTAGTGGAATTCGTAACTCGCGCGATCGACGAGCTGGGGGCCCTGCCGGGCGTCCGCGCGGCCGGCGTCGTTACCAAGCTGCCGCTCGACGACGCGATGCGCCGCGACACCGCGGTGTTCATCGCCGACCGGCCCCCGGCCATGGGCCAGCTCCCCGTCATCCACCAAGTGGACTACGTGTCCCCGGGGGCCTTCAGCGCTTTGGGGATCCCGATGCTGGAGGGGCGCACGTTCGAGCCGCCCGATGCGGGGCGTGCTCCGCTCGAAGTCGTCGTGACCCGGACTCTGGCCCGGCGCTACTGGGGCGACGGCCCGGCGGTGGGCCGGCGCCTCGCACTGGACCCCGCGGGTCCGCAATACACCGTCGTGGGCGTCACCGGGGACATCCGGGGGAGCGGACTCGATCAGCCACCGGACGAGACCGTCTTCCTTCCCTTGGTGACGGCACCGGGTCCCGCGACGGCGGGCGGCGGCGAGGGCCCGGCGCGCTGGGCGCCACGCAACCTGGCGTTCGTCGTCCGGAGCGACGCCGGCGCGAGTGACATCCTCGTGCCGGTCCAGCGGACCCTCCGCGCCCTGGCACCGACCGTGCCGCTCTACGCCGCCCGCACGCTGAAGGAGGTCGTGGCGCGCTCGACGGCGCGGACCTCCATCACCCTAGCGCTGCTCGAGGTCGCATCCCTCGCCGCGCTGCTCATCGGCGCGGTCGGCCTTTACGCGGTGGTCAGCTACATGGTCAGTCTCCGCAAACGCGAGATCGCGATGCGGATGGCACTGGGCGCGGAACCGGGCGCCCTGCTTCGGCAGGTACTCGCGGAAGCGATGGGGGTCGCGGGGGTCGGGATCCTGCTCGGACTGGGAGCGACCATCGCGCTCACGCGCGGGCTGACCGTCATGCTCTACGGCGTCGCTCCAAACGACCCGGCCACGCTGCTTGGGGCCGCAGGCGTGATGGCCGCGGTCGCCGCCGCAGCGAGCTGGTTGCCGGCGCACCGGGCCGCCGGCGTCGATCCCGCGACGGCGCTACGGACGGATCGATGACGCGCGAGGCGTTGCTCGTCGGGTTGACCCTCGTCCCGTTGGCGCCCCGGCCCCGGACCCCGGGCGTTCGCGCCGTCGCCCCACCTGCCGCCGTCGCGGTCCTCGCCGGCGGGTGTTACTGGGGGGTCGAATCCGTCTTCCGGCACGTGCGGGGCGTCCGGAGCGCCACGTCCGGGTTTGCCGTGCCGCGGGAGCACCGGGGCACCGATACCCTGCCACCAGCCGAGGCGGTCCGGATCGTCTACGATCCCGCCCGAATCTCCTATCGACGCCTCCTCGCGGTGTTCTTCACGGTGGCCCACGATCCCACCGAGGTCGACCGGCAAGGTCCCGATGTCGGCCCCGAGTACCGCTCGATCGTCTTCGTGGCCGGCGCCGAGGAGCGGCGGATCGCGCGCGCCGTGGTCGATTCGCTCGGGGCCGCACGCGTCTTTTCTCGTCCGATCGTCACCGAGATCGCCACCTTGGGTTCGTTCCAGACGGCGGACCCGGCCCAGCAGGACTACGCCGCCCGGCACCCGACCGATCCGTACATCGTGGCGAACGACGCCCCCAAGCTGCGCGCCCTCCGGCGCCGGTTTCCCGCACTATATCGGGGCTGACCTAGCGCTGTTCTGGCCTCAGCAATTCTTCCCAGCCTGCCAGCGTGGGACACAGGTCAGCCGAACCGCATCCTCGCCGATCCGATCGCTGGCAATGATGCGGAGCGGTGGCCGGGCGCCGCCGATGGCTCACTCCGGACCGAGAGGGGGGATCAGACGGTAGGAGCCGAAGGAGGCGTCGCACTCGAGCGTCACAAGCGGGGATAGCCCATCTGCACGAGGATGTCCTGCACCCGGGGATCGGCCCGGAGCTTGGGGCCGAGGAAGGTGTTCAACTCGACCCCGTTCAGTGACCGCCGGCGGGGATCCTTCGCCAGTGCCGCGAGATACGCGATGGTGGCGTCCTCACCGTCGACGAACCGGTGGACGAGCAACGCAACGGCGGGTCCGGCGGTCGCCGCGATCTGGTGAAATGTCGCCGCCCGGCGCGCGGGATCGCGCAGCCCCCGCTCCACCTCGCGCGCGCGCGTGCTGTCGGTCCCGGTCGCGATCAGCAACCGGCGGTAGTCGGAGGCGGCCGCTTCGATGCGACCGAGGACCAGGTCGTGGCCGAACAGGAGCAGCAGGGTGAGCGGATGCTCGGGGGACAATGCCTGCGCCTGATCGTAGAGGGGCGAGGCCTCGGCCGCTCGACCCTCGCCGTCGTAGGTACCGGCGAGCGAAACCACGATGACGTACGACAGCGGGTCCAGCTCCCGCGCGCGCTCCATCTCGCGCGTGGCCTCGTCCCAGCGGTTCCAGACAATGAGATCGTAGGAATACCATTGATGCCCGGTGGCGTAGCGGGGACTGAGCGCGATCCCCTGCCGGAAGGCGTCGGCAGCCTCCTCCCAGCGGTCGCGGTACTCGAGGACCTCCCCCAGGGACGCGTAGGCCTCCCCCAGCCGGGGCGCGAGGGCGATGGCCCGACGGGCGGCACGCTCCGCCAGGGTCAGGATCGAATCCTGATTGATCCCCGGCACATCGTACTCCGCGGGGCCGAACAGCACGTACGAATCGGCCAGCCCCGACCAGGCTTGGGCATAGGTCGAGTCGGCCCGTAACGCCTTCTCAAAGGACTGCGCTGCCCGGACCATGTCGTCCCCGGTCCGCTTGTTCCAGTAGAAGCGGCCGAGGAGGTACGCGTCATAGGCCGCCGGATCCCGGGTGCCCCCGGACGTCCCCGCGGAGTCCGCGGGGGCCATCAATCGGACTTGCAGTGCCGCCACCACTGCCCGGGCCACTTCGTCCTGTACGGCAAAGATGTCGTTCGCGTTCCGGTCGAAGTTCTCCGACCAGAGATGGAGGCCGTCGGAGGTCTTGATCAGCTGCGCCGTGACCCGGAGACGGTCCCCGGCCCGCTGTACACTCCCCTCGAGCACCGTGGCGACCCCGAGCTGACGCCCGATCTCCCGGACGTCTTCGGGCTTGTCGCGGAACGAGAACGCCGACGTGCGCGCGGCCACGGCGAGCCCAGTCACGTTGGTCAAGGCATTGATGAGGGTCTCGGCCATCCCGTCGCCGAGGTAGGTGTTGGTCCGGTCCGGGCTCAGGTCCACGAAGGGAAGCACCGCCACTGAGGCGGCATTCGTCTTCGCCCCGGAGCCTCTCCGCCACAGGATCACGGCTCCGATGGCCGCGACCGCGAGCAGCGCGATCAACGCGGCGATCCGTCCGGACGGGCGCCGCCGAGGCGACGCCGCCGGCCCGCTTCCGCGGATGGCCTCGGAGAATTGGGCCACCGGGTTGAATCGGTCCGCGGGCGTCTTCGCCAGCGCCCGCTGCAAGGCCGCCGCGACGGAGGCGGGAACCGCGGGCCGGTAATTCGTGACGGGAGGCGCATCCACCGTCAGGTGTTGGCGCACCAGGACGTCCGCCGAGGCGCCGGTGAAGGGGGGTTGGCCCGCGAGCATCTCATAGAGCACACAGGCCAATGCGTAGAGGTCGCTCCGTCCATCCAGATCCTTCTCGCCGGCGGCCTGCTCCGGACTCATGTACGCAGGAGTCCCGATGGACATTCCCGTCTGGGTGAGCGCTTCGCCTCCCGCGGCTCCGACGGCCTTGGCGATGCCGAAATCCGCGACGACGGCGTGGCCACTCTCGAGCAGGATGTTCTCGGGCTTGATGTCGCGATGGACCACGCCCCGGGAATGGGCGTAGCTCAGGGCATCGGCCACCTCTCGCGCGATCTGCAGGGCGTCATCGACGGGAAGCTGTTTCTCGCGGGTCAGCCGGTCGCGGAGCGATTCTCCGTCGACGAACGGCATGACGTAGAAGAGCGCGTCGCCGGCGCTGCCCGAGTCGTAGAGCGGGAGGATGTGCGGGTGGCGGAGATTGGCGGTGGTCTCGATCTCGTGCAGGAACCGGTCGGCCCCCAGCGCGGCCGCCAGATCGGCCTTCAGAACCTTGACCGCGACGTTGCGCTTGTGCTTCAGGTCCAGGGCCAGGTAGACCGTGGCCATGCCGCCCTGCCCCAGTTGCCGCTCGATCCGGTAGCGGTCGGCGAGGGCGGCGGCGAGTCGCGAGAGGCCGGGGTCGGACATGGTGTCTTACTCGTCCCCCGGGCCGCTCCGGGTCTCCCGTTGCCGCGGAACGGGCAGGACGGCGGTGAGCGTGGACCCGCGGCCCAGCTCGGACGAGACCTCCACGCGCCCGCCGAACATCTCCTCCACCACCTGCCGGACGACGGTGAGCCCCGTGCCGGAGCCGGACCCGAACCCCCGGGTAGTGAACCCCTGGTCGAAGATGCGATCGAGATGCTCGGGCGCGATGCCGACGCCGTGGTCCTCCACGGTGAGCCGAACGACGCCTCCGGCCTGCTCGAACGCCACCGCCACCGGCGACCGGCGTTGCTCCGAGGCTCCCACCGCATTGCGAATCAGGTTGGTGAGCACGCGATAGAGCGCATTGGGATCGCCGTGCAGATAGACGGGGCTCCCGGCGATGAGACCGGTCAGCGGGACGCCCTTCCGCCGCGCGAGGGGTCGTTCCAGCGTCAGGCAGGACCGCACGACTTGCAAGGCATCGAACCGCTCCGAGCGCGCCAGCGCCCCGCGGGAGCGGTCCTGGATGGACCGCAGGAACTCAACGGCCTGGTCCATGCCCTCGCCCACCCCGCGGAGCTCCTCGAGGATCTCCGCCCGAAGCGCGGGGTCGAGGGCGGGCGCCTTCCGGATGCGGTCTTCGCACATCTCGAGGTTGGCGAGGGCGGCGGTCAGCGGATTGGCCACCTCGTGGGCGATGACGCTGGGCTGGCGCAGCCATTCGAGCAGCGCGTCGGGGTCCGACAGCCGAGGCCGGGTGGTGTCGGACGACCGCTGATCCAGAAGGCCGAGACACAGACCCGTGAGCTCCAGCGTCATGCGCTCCCCGCTCCGCCGCTCGACCCCGCCGGGCGGCGGCGCGGGCGGGCGGCTTCGGACGGGCGACACGCACCAGGATCCACCGGGACCGGTCCGGCACCCCACCCAACGGCTGCCCTCGATGACCGGCGCGCCCCACCGGTGCAGGGTGGCCTCGACGTCGAGGGTCGTCTGCTCCGCCGGAGCGTCCGGGGGGCTGGTCAGCTCGGGAAGGACGGCGCCCCCGGACGACACTCGCCACAGGGTGATGGTCCGGCCCCGCAGCGCGATGCTCGCTTCCCGAAGCACCTCCCGGCTGTCGGGCATTATCGCGGGGCCGATGGCAGGCAGGCGGTGGCGTCGGTCAGGGCGGCCTCGGGGATCGGGGTGAAAGCGAAGGTACCGCCTCCCCCGCCCTCTTCACAACCATCGCCTTATCATATTCAGGGTGGCAGTTGCGCTCGTCCCGCACAACGGATGGCGGATGGTGGCCTCACTCGCTCGGCGGTGCGCCTGGATGCTCCCGACTCTCTCGGTCGGCAGCCCGCTCCCGGCGCGCGCCTTCGGTATCCCGTCTTGAAGATCCATGCCATCCAAACCGGCTCCGTCCGGATCAAACGGGCGCAGGTCGAGGGGCGCGGGCATGGCCTGCGACGGCGGCTCGCCGTCTTCGGTGACCGGAGCTGGACCGACTGGCTCCCCACCTACGCCTGGGTGGTCGATCACCCGGAAGGCGTTATCGTGGTCGATACGGGGCAAGGCACCCATCTTCTCGACAGCGGGCGGTCGCTGCATCCCTACATCCGGTGGGAAACGGACTTTCGGATTCGCCGCGATGAGGAAGTCGGTCCGCAGCTGCGCGCCCTCGGCATCGGGCCGCGCGACGTGAAGCGGGTGATCCTCACGCACCTGCACATCGATCACGACGGCGGCCTGTCGCACTTTGCGGGCAGCGAGATTCTCGTCGCTCGTGGGGAGCTCCGCACGGCGAGCGGCTGGTTGGGCCGGGTGCGCGGCTACCTCCCGAACCGGTGGCCCACGTGGTTCAACCCCGCGCCGCTCGACCTCACGACCGAGCCGTTCGGGCCGTTCAGCGCCAGCAGACGATTGACGGCGGCGGGGGACGTCGTCGCCGTCGCGACCCCCGGTCACACCGCGCATCATCTCTCGGTTCTGGTTCAGGGCGGCGACACCACGTTCCTCCTGGCCGGCGACACGTCATATGACGAGCGCCTGATGCTCTCCGGGATCGTGGACGGCGTGAGTGCGGATGAGCAGGTGGCCGGCGCAACGCTCGGGGCAATCAGGCGTCTCGCCGCGGAGCGTCCGCTGGTCTACCTGCCGACGCACGACCCCGAGTCCGGTGCGCGCCTTGCCGCCATTCGTCTCGTCCCTCGCCCCACGAAGTCGGCGTCCTCGTAGCGCCCGGGCTCGCTCCCCACCAGAGTGAGATCAGACGGTCCGTGACACGATTCGCGTCGTAGAGATCCGACTTGCCGGACAAGAGCCCGACAAGACGACCGATCTACCATCGGGCCCTGAGCGACACCCGGATCGCGCGCGGCTCCGCCGGGTGCGTGTGCACGTCCGCGACGCCGGCGCCCGGCTCGCCGGGCAGCCGGGAGACATAGAAGTAGTCGATGTCGCTGGCGGCGGCACCCAGCAGGTTGAAGACGGCGAGGCCGAGACTCCAGCGCTCGTTGAGGTCGTACCCCAGGTCCGCGTAGACCAAGGACGTCGCCTTCGACCTGACGCTGTCGTCCTGGGTCAGGGGCCGAGGCCCGAAGTACCGGAGGCGCAGACCACCGTGCAGACCGCGCAGGGCGCCTTCCAGATCGTGCACCGCGAGGCCGCCGTCGAAGGTCGCCACGAGCGCCTCCGGCACGTAGTCGCCCGCGGCCTCGTGATCCGTGAAGCGCGCGTGCGACCAGGCGTAGTCCGCATCCACGGTCAGCCATCGGGTCGGCGTGTAGTAGTTGGCCCACTCGATCCCGTACCGGCGCGTCGGGCCGCTGGGCGTATTGCCGCCGGCGTCGCCGTCCCAGACGAGCTCGGATGCCAGATCGAGCTGCCACAGGGCCACCGAGGTCTGGAGCCCCGGCAGCGCCGCGGTCCGGACGCCCACTTCGGCCCCCTTGCTCCGGACCAGCGGCGTCGCGGGATCCACCGCGGCGACGACGCCCCGCGCGTCGTTGCTGTGGAAACCGGTGCCGGCATCCAGATAGAACTCGGTGTTCGCCCAGGGTCCCAGAACCAAGGTGGCTTTGGGGCTCGCGAGGCTCCCCCGCACCGACCCCGAGCTGCCGCCCACGGAGTTGCGCACGTCGAACCAGGCCGCGTCGGTCCGCAGGCCGACGATCGTTCGGAGCCAGCCGGTCCAATCGGTTTGGGTCTCCACGTAGGGCGCGGCCGTCGCCTCGTGGATGCTGTTGACGGTGACCGGGTTCAGCCGGATGCGCGCCTGCGTGTGGTACAGTCCGTTCCGAATGGCGTCGCCGCGAATCTGAACGCCGATGGTGGTAAGTGAGGGAGCGCCGGCCAGGGTGCCGATCCAGGTGTGCGTGGCCGTTCCCCCACCCACCCAGCGACCGTCCTGCTGCTCGATCTGGTCCCCGTGCACCGGGTCGTCGAGGAAGTAGGTGAAGTCGGAATAGAGGTCGAGGTCGTACCGCAGGGCGTACAGGAGCACTCGCGAGGTGGACTGGGCATCGCGGCGATGCCAGTCAGCGATCACGGCATAGCGGTCCGTGGTGCCGGCGTCGGTGGAGTCGATGGTCCCCCAGCGGTCGATCAGGCCACTCGCGATCGCCCGGTCGGGCACCTGGTCGGTCGAGTGCCACTGATTGTGATAGCCCATCGCCGTGAGCGTGAAGCCGCGCGTCGCGTCGCCCGCCGAGTACCGCAGCATCCCGTCGAGTTTCCGCTCGTCGTCCCCGAGCACCCAGGGACCGTCGTTGTGCTCGAGCTCGGCCGCATAGATCAGGTTCGCGCCGCCGATGCCGGCGTTGTTCGCGATCAGGGCTCTCCCGTAACCGAATTGGCCGCCATCCACCGCCGCCAGGCCCCGGGGCAACCGGTCATAGTACCGCAGATTGAAGGCGCCGGCGGATCCGAAATCGCCCACGTCCGCGTAGTAGGGGCCCTTCTTGAAGTCGACGCCCTCGATCAGCTCGGGGATCACGAAGTTCAGGTCGGCGTACCCCTGCCCGTGGGCGTGGCTCGGCATGTTGACCGGCACGCCGTCCACGCTGACCGCCAGGTCGGTGCCGTGATCGAGGTTGAACCCCCGAAGGAAGTACTGATTGGCCTTGCCGCTCCCGCTGTGCTGCGTCACAATGACGCCGGGGATGTTCTCCACGACTTCTCCGGGGCGCAGGAGCGGCCGCAAGGCGAGATCGGCGGCCCCGACCACCCCTTGGGTGGCGGACGCCGCGACGCCCACGAGGTTCGACACCCGCCCCTCGACCTTCAGGGTGTCCAACACGACCGGGGGCTTCCTGGTGGCGCCGGTATCGGTCGCGGGCTGTTGCGCCCCCACGGCCCCCGTGGCGGTCAGCGTGAGGAGAGCGACCGAACCCCAGTACGACGCCGCGTGCCTCATGGCATGAGCTCCAGTATGATGTTGTTATACGATCATCACACTTTACTTCATTGGCCCAGCGTACGCGAGGGCTGGGGAGGACGCCGTGCAGCGGATCACGATCACGCTGGATGATGAGCTGGCTGGGGAGATCGACGACCTGGTCGCGACGCGGGGGTATCAGAACCGGTCGGAGGCGATCCGCGATCTCGCCCGGAGTGGGCTCCGGCAAGCGACCGAAGAGGCGGGCGTGTCGGGCGATTGCGTCGCCGCGCTGGTGTACGTGTACGAACACGAGTCCCGGGAGCTGGCCAAGCGGCTGACCCGGCTCTTCCATCGACACCACGACCTGTCGGTGTCGGCGCTCCACGTGCACCTGGACCACGACACCTGTCTGGAAGTCGGCGTCCTTCGGGGGGATGCCCGCGACGTGCGGCACCTGGGGGAGCACGTCATCGCCGAGCGGGGGGTGCGGTACGGCCGGCTGGTCCTAACGCCGGCCCGGATCGAGAGCGAGATCCACGGCCACGGAGCCAAGGCGCGCCGCCACATCCACACCCACATTCGGAGGGGAGGGTGACCGACGCGCGGGGATCACCTGGGGACCCGCATCGCGGAAATGGTGACAGGGCCGACGACCGGAGAGCGCGGAACACGTTAGGCCGTCACCGCCTTTGGGATCTGAAGCGCGAACAGCAACCAAGGGGTGGGCGGACTCCGGATCGGCATGGCCATGTGAGGAGGGACGGCCCACGCGGCGCACCCCTCTCAGAAGTCGGCGCTCAGGCTCACGAGCACCTGCCGAGGCTGGCCGGGCGTCAGGAACCGCTGCACCGGAGATCCCGGCACCGTCGGGTTCGCGGCGAACGTGCCAAAGGTGACATAGCGCCGATCAAGCAGGTTCGACATCATGACGCGCAGGTCGTAGCGGCCCGAGTTCACCTCGACCGCCGCGTCCACGACCGTGTACTCAGGCAAGCGCGCCTCCACGTTCTCCTCGTCTCCTCGCAGGTATTGGCGGCCGACGTAGCGCGCGTCGAAGTGGACGCGCAACTGGTCCCTCACGATCGGCATCGAACCGCCGACGTTGGCCCGGGCTGCCGGCACCATGGGCAGGCGGTCTCCCGGCACGACCGTCTCGTTCCCGGGCGCGCGGCCGGTCGACAGCACCGCGGTCGTCTCGAAGGTGGCCGCAGTGTAGCCGTAGTTGGCGTAGACGGACAGCCCGCGGGCGGAGGTCCACTGCACCGATGTCTCCACACCTGCGCGGCGGGTCGCGCCGATGTTCTGGAAGTAGCCCGTCGTGGCGGTCGGCGCGACGAAGAAAATGTCGTCCCGCACATCCGTCCTGTAGACGTCGGCGCTCGCGCTCACGCCCCCGATCGGTCGCTGAAGATGCCAGCCCAGCTCGGAAGTCGTCGCCACCACGGGGCGGAGCGCGGGGTCGGGCCCCAGCGCGAAGGGCAACGCGCAGGCTGCCGTGGAATCGCTGCACGCGATCTCGACGAGTGCCGCCGGACGGAAGCCGCGGCTTACCGAGGCGTAGACTTCCTGATTCGCCAGCCCGGTCCAGGAGAGCCCCACACGCGGGCTCACCCGATGAAACACGTTCAGCCCGTTCCGGCTCGGGTCGAGCAGGTCTTCGTACGGCAGGTGGATGTAGTCGTACCGTCCCACCATGGTCGCCGCAAGCGAGGGGGTAAGCTCCCAGCTCGCGCCCACGAAGGCGCCCAGATCCACCTCGTTCGACCGCACGGAATCGGTGAGGGACTCCGGCCCCGCCGCTGGAACAGCGTAGAGCCCCACCACCGTGTGCGAGTAGTCCCCGTCCACGCCCCCGAACCAGCGGAGCGCCCGACCCACGAACCGCGTCGCCCCGGCGAGCTGCAGGGCGCCGCCGCCGATCCGCTCGTGATTCCGTTCCCGGGAATTGGGCGGGCTCGCGTTGACGTTGAACTGGTCCGTGTCCAGGGCCCGCCCGAAGAGGTTGGCCGCGAGCTGCACGTCGCCGAGACGCCGCTGCGCGTTCAGCGTCACGAGGTGGGCTTGCGGGGCGAAGTAGTCCCCCCCCGTGAAGTTCGAGTCGGGTCGCGCGGCCACGGCGTTCTCGGGAAGGCTGCCGGCCTGAAAGATCCGGTTGTCGGCCCCGCTGTAGCTGAGCGTCGCGTCCCAGCCGCCGGTGAGGAGCCCGAGCTTCGCAAACAGGGTGCCGATGCGGCTCCGCGTCGCCTGCCGCCAGCCGTCCTCATGCTCGTAGCGCGCGCCCACATAGTAGTCCCAGATGCCGCGCCGGTCCCCCGCCTCAAGCCTCACCTCGTAGCGACCGAAGCTGCCCCCGGAGACCTCGGCTTCCCGAAAGCCCGGCGCCCCGCCGCGCCGGGTCACCAGGTTGACGGCCGCGCCGAGCGAGTTTCGGCCGAGCAGCACCGACGGCCCGTACACCACTTCCACCCGCTGCACCTGCTCGAGCGGCAGGAGATCGAAATTCACCTCGTTGGCGTCCGACTCGTTCACCCGCACCCCGTCCACGTACACGGTGATGCCCTGCGACAGCCCGATCGTGGGCGAGACCTGAAAGCCCCGGAGGGTGACGTCGAGCTCTGCGGGCGCGCCCAGCTCGTCCGAGGTCGTGACGCCGGGGAGCTCCTCGAGCGCGTCGGCCAGCGTCCGGACGCCCCGCGCATCCAGGTCGGCGCTGTACAGGGTGGCCGTGCGCCCGCTGAGCCCGCGCACCACTTCGTGAATCGTCGGCAGTCGGGTGGCCGTGACCACGATGGGCGCCAGGGTCGTCGTGTCTTTGGGCGTCGTGTCGGGCTGCTGGCCGGCACCGGGGAGCGGGATGACGACTGCGACGAGCATGCCCTGAACGATGCGGAGCGCGCGAGGCATCCGGTTCGATTCGCTTTCTCGATGGGGGTGTGGTCCACCGCTCAGCGGAGCACGTAGCGCAGCACCGTCGCGTGCGAGACCGGGCCCGTCCCGCGGGGATCCTCATAGATCGCGGCGAGAGGCAGGGAGCGGAGAAGGATGCGACGCGAGCCGGAGCGAAGCCCGCGCCGCCCCTCGCCTTCCACCCCCACGCACCGGCCGCGAGCCGCTCACAGCGCGCTCACACGGCGAGCCGCCGCCGATCTTCGAACAGACGCGCCGTGACCGCCCCGAAGATGAAGCCGCCGACGTGCGCGGCGTAGGCCACGCCGCCGGTCGAGACGTCCGCGAGCCGACCGAGGTTGACGAACTGGATGAGGAACCAGACCCCGATCAGCAGCGCCGCCGGCACGTACGCCACCCGCAGAAAGACGAAGATCACGAGCAGCGAGCGAATCCGGTCCCGCGGATAGGTCACGAGGAACGCCCCCATCACGCCCGCGATCGCCCCGCTGGCGCCGAGGGTCGGAATGGTGGAGGACGGATCCGCCGCGATCTGCGCCGCTCCGGCCGCGAGGCCGCCGAGCAGGTAGAACGCCAGGTAGCGTGGAGGCGTCATGAGATCTTCGACTTCGGGACCGAACGCCCACAGGAACACCATGTTGCCGAGGATGTGCGACCAGCTCTCGTGCAGGAACATGGCCGTCAGCACGGTCATCCAGTGATGGCCGGCGACGACGTCGGCGGGCACCATCGACCACTTGCCGACGAACGCGTCTCCCCCCGCCAGTTCGAGCGCGAAGACGAGGCAGTTGACCAGGATCAGCGACGCCGTCAGGACCGGAAGGCGCCCCGGGCGCCGCGAGGCGTCACTGAGGGGGATCACCCCCACGGGTTGTTTCCCGAGCGCGGCTGGGGGTTCCGGCCCGCTAGACGCCCGCCATCGAGCGCAGCCGGAACGCTCCGGCGAGCAACGCGATGCCGGCGACGACGCCGAAGCCCGCCATGAGTCCCATGATCGCGGCCAGCGTGGCGGGCGGGACGAGCAACGCGAACGCCGACGCCAGGATGCTCAACACGCCGAACGCCGCGGGCCAACCCCAGGACAGCCCGAGCTTCTTCTGCTGGAGCGCGGCATACGTGCCGAGGATGCCCGTGATCATGAGCCACCAGGCCACCAGCACGACGGCGAACGTCAGCGCCAGCACGGGATAGTAGATGAGGGAGGCGATGCCGAACCCCAGCCCCACGAGGCCGGAGAGGAGCAGAACCCACCAGTGCTTCATGACCGACGCCAGCTCGATGGCGTAGACGATGTCCACGATCCCGGTGAACAGCGACCACCAGGCGATCACCAGGGCGAAGGCGGCGACGGAGTCGAGCGGCCGCGCGAAGATGAATATTCCCACCGCGAGGGCCAACAGGCCTCGCAACGCCAGCGCCCACCAGGCGCGGTGGAACAGCCGCTTCAGGTCATCGAGGAC
>Ga0335085_10003678_pt1 | contig 26203 bp, 22 predicted proteins | sample Lox_Sample_45_FD_206712 | JGI IMG/M metagenome (GOLD analysis project Ga0335085, IMG submission 206712) | Soil microbial communities from Loxahatchee National Wildlife Refuge, Florida, United States - Lox_Sample_4.5 | ecosystem: Environmental > Terrestrial > Soil > Wetlands | place: USA...
ATCAGCGGGCCTTCGATGACGTCGAGCGGCCGCGTCGTGGCAAGCCGCGCCTCCTCTACGTCCTCCACAACGAAATCCGCGATGCCGTGCACGAGGGCATATTTGATGCGCTCCTCGACCGACGCCTGCCGCCAGGCAATATTCGTCTCTTCGCGCGCACCCGCCGAATCGTTCTTGAACCGCTGCGCAAGATCCAGAAGCCGCTCGGTCGCATCTGGACGCCGATTGAAGAGCACGTCTTCGATGCCGTCGCGCAGTTCGATTGGGATGTCTTCGTAAACCGCAAGCTGGCCAGCGTTCACGATGCCCATATCCATGCCGGCCCTTATGGCATGGTAGAGAAATGCCGAGTGCATCGCTTCGCGCACGGTATCGTTGCCGCGAAACGAGAAGGAGATATTGGATAAACCACCCGACACATGCGCGTAACGAAGTTCTGCCCGGATCCGTTTCGCGGCATCGATAAAAGCACGGGCATATTCATTGTGCTCTTCGATCCCCGTCGCAACAGCAAAAATGTTGGGGTCGAAGATGATGTCTTCTGGCGGAAAGCCCACCTCGTCGACGAGGATGCGGTACGCACGTTGACAAATTGCAAATTTGCGCTCTGCCGTTTCGGCCTGCCCCGTTTCGTCGAAGGCCATGACGACGACGGCTGCGCCATAGCGCAAGACTTGCCTGGCACGTTCGACGAAGGCTTCCTTGCCTTCCTTCAAGCTGATCGAGTTGACGATCGGCTTTCCCTGTACGACCTTGAGTCCTGCTTCGATCACGCTCCATTTCGAGGAGTCGATCATGACAGGCACGCGCGCAATGGCAGGCTCGCCGGCTATGAGACAGAGAAAACGGTGCATCGCGGCCTCGGAATCGATGAGGCCTTCGTCCATGTTGACGTCGACGATCTGCGCGCCGGCTTCCACCTGTCCGCGCGCCACTTCGAGCGCCGCTTCGTAGTTGTCGGCGGCGATCAGCTTGCGGAACTTTGCCGAGCCCGTGATATTCGTGCGCTCGCCGATATTCACAAAATTCGTATCGGGGGTAAGCGTGAAAGGCTCGAGACCCGAAAGCCGCAAATAGTGCGGCTTCTCCGGGATCGTCCGCGGCTTCACACCTTTGACGGCTTCGCCGAACGCCCTGATATGCGCAGGCGTCGTGCCGCAGCAGCCGCCGATGATGTTGACCAGCCCCGATCTTGCAAATTCTCCAATGGTCGCGGCCATACTCTCCGGACCGTCGTCATAGCCGCCGAAGGCGTTGGGCAATCCGGCGTTGGGGTGAGCACTGACAAGCGTGTCGGCGACGCCGGAAAGCTCGTCCACATAGGGGCGCAATTCCTTGGCGCCCAGTGCGCAATTCAGTCCGATGGCGAACGGGCGCGCATGGCGCACGGAATGCCAGAAGGCCTCGGCCGTTTGACCGGTCAGCATGCGTCCCGAGAGGTCGGTGATCGTGCCCGATATCCAGATCGGCAGTCGTTCGCCCGCCTCGTCGAATGCGTCTTCGATGGCATAGATGGCCGCCTTGGCATTGAGCGTATCGAATACTGTCTCGATCATGATGAGATCGGCGCCGCCACGCATCAGCGCCAGCGTGGCATCCTTGTAGGTCGCTTTCAGCTCGTCGAAGGTCACGTTGCGCATCGCCGCATCGTTTACGTCGGGGGACAGCGATGCGGTGCGGTTGGTGGGCCCGAGAACGCCGGCAACCAGCCGCGGACGGGCGGACGTGGAGACGGAATCGCACGCCAGCCGCGCAATCCTCGCCGCCTCCTCGTTCAATTCCGCAACCAGATGCGAAAGCCCGTAATCGGCCTGGGAAATGGCAGTGGAATTGAACGTGTTGGTCTCGAGGATGTCGGCGCCGGCATCGAGATAGGCCTGGCAGATCTCGCGCACGATCTCCGGTTTCGTCAGCGTCAAAAGATCGTTGTTGCCCTTCAGATCGTGCGCGTGGTTGTCGAAACGGCTGCCGCGAAAGTCGCGCTCGGAAAGGCCATAGCCCTGGATCACGACTCCCCAGGAACCATCGAGCAGCAAAATCCGGTTGTTCGCTTCTTCCTTCAGCCAGGCGATGCGTGCGGCTCTGCTCATGAAACGGCCTCCGGCTCAATTTGGTGGGATTTCACGCCGAGCATCCGGCAGGCGGCATATGCAAGATCGGCTTGATTCAGGGTGTAGAAATGAAACTGTTCGAAGCCTTCGCGTCTCAGCTCCTGGACCTGCTCGAAAAGCACCGCCGCCGCCAGGGTCCTGCGCGTCTCTTCATCATCGTCGAGCCCGTCATAGAGTTCGACGAGCCAGGAAGGCGTGCTGGCACCGGCTTTAGCGGCCATGCGCGCAATGCCCTTTATGTTGGTTGTGGGGATAAGCCCGGGCACGATCGGAACGCGCACACCGGATTGCGCGGCGTCATCACGGAAACGCGCGATGGCTGCGCTGTCGAAGCCGAACTGTGTGAGCGCACGGCTGGCACCCGCATCGATCTTGCGCTTCAGCAGCTCGATGTCGTGGGCGCGCGAGGGCGAATCGGGGTGACGCTCCGGATAAGCCGAAACGCTGACTTCGAACGGCGCTATGCGTCGAATCCCCTCGACCAACGCCGGCGTGGACTGGTAGCCGTCCGGATGGGGGTGGTAGGGACCGGACATTCCCGGCATATCACCGCGAAGAGCCACGATATGGCGGACGCCGGCTGCCCAGTAGCCTTCGACAATCTCGTCGATCTCCGCCTTGGGAGAACCGACGCAGGTCAGGTGCGCGGCCGGTTTGAGCGTCGTTTCCAAAACGATCCGCCGAACGGTCGCGTGCGTGCGCTCGCGTGTCGAACCGCCGGCGCCGTAAGTCACCGACACGAATGCGGGGTTGAGCGGCTCGAGCCGCTTGATACAGCGCCAAAGGCTTTGTTCGGCTTCTGCCGTTTTCGGCGGAGAGAATTCGAACGAAACCGCAATCGGTGCCCGGCTGCCGACTAAATCCTTGAAGCTCATGCCGCTTGCCTTTTGCTTGTCCGCGCAGGCAGTGCCGAGGCGATCCAAATCTTCACCGTGAGCTTATCGGTTTCGCCGCCTTCGGGAGCGATCGATTCCGATCGCGCCGGTTCCAGACCTGCCGTCGCAAACCAGCCCGCGACTTCGGTGTCGGCAAATCCGAGCCGGCGGTGGGCGAGCTCGGTGCGGCAAAAGTCGAGGTCGTGCGGAGCAAAATCCACGATGAGCAACCGCCCTCCCGGCCTCAGGAGACGCGCCGCCTCGGCCACGGCTGCTTGCGGATCGTCGAGATAGTGCAGCACCTGATGGAACAGCACGACATCGAAACCCTGGAGCCTGCCGGCATCGGTGAACGGCAGGCGATATACGTCGGCAAGGCGCACCTGGCAGTGATGAAGCCCTGCCCGCTCGAGCTTGTCGCGGGCGATCGCCAACATTTCCGGGCTGACGTCCACTCCCACCCCGCGCTTGATCCGTGGGCCCAGCAGCTCCAGCATGCGCCCCGTTCCCGTTCCTGCATCCAGCAAAGAGTCTGCCGCACCGCTGGCCACAGCCGCGGTAACGGCCGCCTCGACCTCGCGTTCGGGCGCATGCAGTGAGCGCAAGCGCTCCCATTGCGACGCATTGGCCTTGAAGAACGCCTGCGCCGCAGCAGCGCGTGCTTCGCGCACGGCCGCGAGCCGTCGGCGATCGGGCTCGAACGCTGCCGGGTCGGATTGCGCCAGAGCGGAAAGCGCAGACACGAATTGGGACCGCTCACTGTTGTCCCCGGTGCGGTAGAATACCCAGCTGCCTTCCTTGAAGCGTTGCAAAAGACCCGCATCGCACAAAAGCTTGAGGTGACGGGACACGCGCGGCTGGCTCTGGCCCATGATCTGCGTCAGCTCCGTCACGGTGAGTTCCGCCTCGCACAGAACAATGAGCAGCCGCAGCCGGGTGGGATCCCCGGCCGCTCGTAACATACCCAAGAGGTTTTCCATGGCTGCCATCCGAACGCGATCATATAAACATATCTTTATGCCGTTATGCAATATCGTTGGGGGCGCCGCACGGAAATTCGCCAGGGCGCCCTGACGGGTGGACGCCGCGGAAAGGGGAACATATATGAAAGTTTAATTATCCAGCGACAGCGGTTGGTCCGCTGGGACGTTACTGTCGTACCGAAGTCATTTGGCGCCACGAACTTGCCACCAGCCCTCCACAGCATCGCTCAGCAGCCAGGGGAACAGATGTGATGACCGGCATTGCCCAACATGTCTCGAAGCGCGCGGGAACACTCCTGGCAAGCGTTTTCCTCGTCCTTTCGATAGCTGCGTTGGGTGCGGCTCCTGCCCGCACCGAGCCTTCAGCCGAGAATTTCGTCGCGAGCAACATCCAGCACGGATTGTCGATCCTCAACAATCACGGCATTCCCGAAGGTGAGCGAAGAAAACAGTTTCGTGACTTTCTGACGTCCTTGACCGACATCCGCAGAATCGCGCTCTTCACCTTGGGGGCTGCACGCCGCACCGCGACGCCCGAGGAAACCGATCAATTCATCAATGCCTTCCGAGATTATGCCGTGGCGGTCTACGAGTCGCGGTTGTCTGCCTATTCAGGCCAGTCTTTGCGTGTGACAGGCGGTACGGAACGTGCGCCGGGAGACTACATCGTTACGACCGTGCTGGTCGAAGCCAACGGCAGTGCCAGCCAGGGCCAGCCGATCGAGGTGGATTTTCGCGTTGTAAACGAGAACGGCCATCTTGCCGTCCTGGACCTCAGCATTGCCGGAGTATGGCTGGCACTCGAGGAGCGCGATCAGTTCAGTGCCTTTCTTGAAGAGAACCGCGACAGCGTCCCTGCGCTCGTTTCGCATCTCGCTGCCCTCACCCAACGATTGCACAGCGGCGGCCCGCACACAGCGACGCAGTGAATACGTGCGCGCGGGAGAAAGCGCGGACACGCCTGGCGTGATGCGGCCGCAGGTCGTTCGACGGCTATGGCCAACATGTCAGGCGGGCCCACGGGAACCGGCGATGCTCGAACCCTGGCTCACCGATGACGGCGCTGCGATGGAGACACCGTCTGACCGCAGCCGGTCGAGCACACCGTTCTCACGCAGGAGTATGCCTATGTCGACGACCGCCACGCTGCGGCCCCCCCTGTCCAGCGCGCCGGAAATTGCCTCGACCGTATCGTTGATCGAGCGTGCATCAAGAGCGGTCACATGCGGCGACAAAGCGACAAGGCAGCTGTAGAATTTCGGTTCGGACCAGTTCGCCAGCATTCCGGGCACGTCGCCGGCGGCCCATGCCTCGGCCGCAGAATGCACGTGCCTGCTTTGAAACGCGATATCGTCAGCCGCTGCGTCGAGACATTTGCCGGTTCGAGCGGACGGCAATTTCAACAGATCCTCGGCGCTGGGAATCATGTCGTAGTCGGCGACACGGCGGACTTCCAACCTTCGTTGGCGAGCCAGCGCGCGAATTGTGTCTTCCGGCTCATGTGTCGTCAGATCGTAGACGTGCCTGAAGTCGCTCCCGAGATTCATACCTGCCGCGATCGGCGAACTGTCGCTGTAGCGGACCTTGGGCTCGCGCAATTGATCGCAGATTGCGGCCAACCGCGCCGCAACCTCGGGGTCCAGCACGTCCCACAACGTCTTGCCGTCCGGAGGATGCAGCAGATCGCGTTCGGTCAGATAGAACCATGCGCCGCCAAATACCCCCATCCTGACGCGCGGAGGCAGCAAAATCAGGCGCGCTCCGTCCAGGATGGTCTGGAGCGGTCTTGTGTTCCAGGCGAAATCGTCCGGAAGCGGCTGGACAATTCCCAGAATGGAAACGTCGGCACCGTTCCTCGTCGCGTGCCAGATCGCCGGCGCTCTTGCGCTGGCGGTCACCGTCACGGTCTCGACCGGCGGCGGCGCCGCAATTTGCTGTCCGGCAGCCGACGCGACAAACCCTACGACAAGGGCGCTCGTAATCGCGGCGCAAAGTCTGGCCATACTCAGGCGTTTGCTTCTCGTTCCGTCACCCCGTTTAGCGCAGAATTCCGGCGAATTGCAGGCCCGGCCTACGCCCTGGTGAATCGCTTGTACTTGATCCGATGCGGCTGGTCGGCATCGATGCCCAGACGGCGCTTTCGGTCTGCTTCGTAATCCTGGTAGTTGCCCTCGAACCATTCCACGTGGCTGTCGCCCTCGAATGCAAGCATGTGGGTCGCGATGCGGTCCAGAAACCAGCGATCATGGCTGATGATCATGGCGCAGCCGGCGAAATCCTCGAGTGCAGCTTCCAGGGCGCGCAGGGTCTCAACATCCAGGTCGTTTGTCGGCTCGTCGAGGAGAAGCAGATTGGCACCCGACTTGAGCATCTTGGCCAGATGCACACGATTGCGTTCGCCTCCGGAAAGGCTGCCCACCTTCTTTTGCTGATCGCCGCCCTTGAAGTTGAACGCGCCGACATAGGCCCTGCTCTGCATGGTCCGTTTGCCGAGTTCCAGGACGTCGAGGCCGCCGGATATTTCTTCCCACACCGTCTTATTTGGATCGAGCGACTCGCGCGACTGGTCCACATAGCCAACCACGACGGTCTCGCCCATGCGCAACGTCCCAGCGTCAGGCGTTTCCTGCCCGGTAATAAGGCGGAACAATGTCGTCTTGCCGGCGCCGTTGGGCCCGATGACACCCACGATGCCTCCGGGAGGCAGCGAAAAATTCAGGCTCTCGAACAGAAGACGGTCGCCATAGACTTTCGCGACGTCCTTGGCTTCGACCACGACCGAGCCCAAACGCGGTCCTGACGGAATGATGATCTGTGCCGGACCGGTGCGGTTTTCCTGCGACTTCGAAAGCAGCTCCTCGTACGCCTTGATGCGGGCTTTCGATTTGGCTTGTCGGGCGCGCGGGCTTTGGTTGATCCATTCGCGCTCTCGGGCCAACGAGCGCTCGCGCGCTTCTTCGCTGGCGCCTTCTGCAAGCAGACGCTTGTCCTGCATTTCGAGGAACGACGTGTAGTTTCCCTCGTGCGGTATGCCCCGGCCGCGATCGAGTTCCAGAATCCACCCGGTCACATTGTCCAAAAAGTATCGGTCGTGCGTGACCAGCACGATCGTGCCCTTGTATTCGCGCAGCGTGTGCTCCAGCCACGCAACCGACTCGGCATCGAGATGATTGGTGGGCTCGTCAAGCAAAAGCAGGTCCGGGGCTTCGAGCAGCAGGCGACAGAGCGCCACCCGCCGCCGCTCGCCGCCGGACAGCTTGGCCACGTCGGCATCCGGCTCGGGGCAGCGCAACGAATCCATGGCCTGCTCGATCTGGGAATCGAGATCCCAAAGACCCTGCGCCTCGATCTTGTCCTGGAGCGCCGCCATCTCGTCGGCCGTTTCGTCCGAATAGTTGGCGGCAATCTCGTTGAAGCGGTCCAGAAGCGCCTTCTTTTCGGCAACCCCTGCCATCACGTTGCCCAGCACGTCCTTCGTGGAATCAAGCTTCGGCTCCTGCGACAGGAGCCCGACCTTCACGCCTTCGGCTGCCCAGGCCTCGCCTGTGAACTCCTTGTCCATTCCCGCCATGATGCGCAGAAGCGTTGACTTGCCGGCGCCGTTGAGGCCGATCACACCGATTTTGGCGCCCGGAAAAAAGCTCAGCCAGATATCCTTCAAAACCTGGCGTCCTCCTGGCCAAGTCTTGGACAGGCCTTTCATCACATAGACATATTGCGGACCGGCCATCGCTCTTGCTTCTTTCTCTGGTGAGGAGAGCGGGGCGTTTTAAAGAAGCACCCGCAAAGCGCAAGCGCTTTTCACATACGGCGACTATGCCGTAACGCGCCTCAGAAATTGATTTTGGCGCGCGAAAGAACGGAAACTGCCCTGGCGCCAGTCTGCCCGGCGACATTCATCTGGTAGCCGGCATTGGCCTCCAGGGTGATATTGCCGTTGAACGAGGTCTCGTAGCCAAGCTCGACGTCGGTTTCCGGGCTCTGGTCGGACAAAGGCGAGGGACCGTCGAGAAGACCGACGTAGCTGTTTTGTGCTGCCAGGGTTGGCGCCACAGGACGAACCATGGCAAGTCCCAGCGAATCCGCCCCGAACAGGCCATATTTGGCCACGGCGATGCCGAATCCATGCGCATCGCCGTTCCTGACGATAAATCCATTGGGACGCAGGTCGAGCTGACTGCGCCCCTGGTCATAGGAAATGTTCGTCACCCAGCCGTCGCCCAGACTCAATCTTGCGGAGATCGCCACCGTGGTGGCGTTGGTGCCGCTGGTCTGCAGCATGAGGGGGCCACCAGGAGCTGCATACCCCAATTGCGAACGCGAGACCGAAAGCCCCAGATTGCCCCACGACGCAAAACTCCAATCCAGACCGGCCAGGCCCTCACGAGCACCTGTATCCTGTGCTGCACGGCTCAATTCGAGCCGATCCAGACTGCTCAATGGTGCCAGGTCAGGTGTCGGAGCCCGCTCAGCCGCGGCGCCGAACTCCAAGTGCAAATCACCCGCCAGGGCAATCGTCGCATTGACAAACCCGCCTTTCAGCGACGGCAGCTTGAAATCGAGATTGAGTGGCGCTGCCCCAAGGGCCAAGCCTGGCACAACGCCTAATGCAGGCGCCCCGACAGTCGGCCCTTGACCCGGCGGGGTGCTCAAGTCCAACAGATTCGCCTTCACGCCGATATCCGGCACGACGTCTGAGGTGGGCAGTTCAACCCGTGCGGACGACTGTGCGCCGACCGCCGTCAGCGGACCCACTGCCAAGACGGCAACGGCCGCCAAACCAATTACGCGCGAAAACCGCGGCATGACCCCCCGACTCCCTGGGGCACAACACAGACTCCCCCAAGGCTGAAACCCGAACCTATTCTAGCATTGGCAGGTACTGGTTCAACGGCGCCAGGCGCTGTAAGGCGTTGCTTTTTTGCAACGTTGGCGGCGCATTTCGGGTTGGGGCCGCCGGCGATGGTGCCTTGCGCTTCAGGCGCGCTGTCAATACCTCAGGCGCGCAGCGTCGCTTCCCGGAACATTCTGTCATGACCGAGCCGCCCCTGAAGGCCGCCATCGTGCCTGTCACTCCATTCCAACAGAACTGCTCGCTGATCTGGTGTCCGCGCACACACCGCGGTGCGTTCATCGACCCCGGTGGAGAGGTGGAAAGGCTGCTTGCCGTCTGCCGGGAGCAAAACCTGACAATTGAAAAAGTGCTTCTGACCCATGGCCATCTCGATCATGCCGGCGGAGCGGCATCGCTCGCCCGCACGCTGGGTGTGCCGATCGTCGGGCCACATCGCGACGACGAGTTCCTGCTCGCTTCGCTCGAGGAGAGCGCTTCCCGCTACGGGTTTCCCGGCGGCGAAAACTGCGCGCCGGACCATTGGCTCGACGACGGCGAGCGGGTCGAAGTGGGTGAAACCTCATTCGAGGTTCGCCACTGCCCCGGCCACACGCCGGGCCACGTCGTCTTCTGCAACGAAGACATGAAGATCGTCTTTGTCGGCGATGTCCTGTTCGCCGGCTCTATCGGCAGGACCGATTTCCCGCGCGGCGATCATGAACAGCTTCTGCGCTCGATTACCCAACGGCTCTGGCCGCTCGGAAACGATATGCGCTTTGTTCCCGGCCACGGCCCGATGTCGACCTTTGGTCAGGAGCGCAAAACCAATCCGTTCGTGAGCGATCGCGTGTTGGGACTGGGGTGAATATCCACGGGCTTCGGCCCGGCTATTCGCGGCCAAGGGCGCGCGACAATCCCTCCTGCTCGCGCGGGATATCGAAATGCCGCATATAGTCTTGGAATTGCTCGGCCACTTCATCGGGCTTTAATCCGAATTGTTCCAATGCATACGGATTGGAACCCCGCGCACCTTTGGGATTGCGCTGCCGCCAATCCGCCACAGCCTCGCGGACTTCCGGCGGCGACTCGATTCCGAGGCCGGCGTGTACTTCCGTCATTACCGACGAAGGATCGTCCACTACGCGATAATAGTCGACATGTACTATGCGCGCCCCGTGGTCCGATGCGCAAAATTCCATAATTCGATCGATGTGCCGCCGCACGAAGTCCAGCATCTGCCGCCCGACGCGATGGGGATCGACTTTGTCATAACGGATGCTTCGCAGTGTTAGCGTCATCTTGGATATCGACGCCAGCGTCTGGACTGGATCACGGTGTGTCATCACGAATCGCGCAGTCGGATGCACATTCACGATCGCGCCCATGGCGAGAACATGGTTGGGGTATTTGACGGCCCAGCGCGGCTCCTTCATGCGCCACTGCAGGAGCTGCAACTGGCGTTTGTGTGCACGATAGGTCGCCACGAAATCCACGCCGCTCATCAGATGATCGAAATACGACGGCACGTCGTAGAGGTTCTGGAATCCGGCTGCCGAATAGGACTGTTCGAGAAACACATGACATTCGTCGGGGCCGTCGAGATCGAGCAGATGCAGGGCTTCGAAGCCCTCGATTTTCTTCGGAACCGCCTGTCGCCGACGTTCCTCCTCTTCGGCCTTGCGTAGACTAACCGATGCCGGATCGTAACCCGGCGGCGGCGACGGTGCGATGCTTTCCCACGTGCGGATCAGGCGAAAGCGCGGATCGCGATCGAACAGGTATTGGAAATAAGTCGTACCCGAACGCGGCAGGCCCGTCAGGAAAACCGGCTCGGCAATCACCTCGTTGCCGATCTCCGGAAAATCGCGCAGCCACTTAAGACCCTCGAGGCGATCGACCGTGCGGTCCACCAATCCCTTGCGGGCGCTCGACTCGCCCAGCGTCGACAGCGTGTTGTCGCCATTGAGCGCCCTCACAAGATGATCGAGGCTCGTGCGAAATGCCGTTTCGGGATCGCTGATGCCGGCCCTCGCCCGGGCCTCTTCCAGAATTGCCGCGGCATCAAGCATTTTTGGGCGCTCCTCGCTCGGCGGCTTACCGGCGATCCGCCAGGGACTGTATGCCGAGCCCCTCCAGCGCCAGACCGTAGCCGAGATCCGCAAGCAACCGGCGCTTGATGTCCTGAGTCAAGGCCGCGCGCGCGTAACGCAGCATGAGTGGTGGCTTCTTCGCCAGATCGCGGGCGATCACGCGCGCCCGTTCAAGGACCTGGCGCTGCGGTACGACTTCCGCAACGATCCCCAGCCGTTGCGCTTCGGCGGCATCGATCTCCGCGCCGGTCATCAGAAAATGGCGCGCGCGATTGGGACCGAGCAACATCGGCCACACCACGTGCACGCCGTCAGACGGCACGACACCGTTGATGGCATGCGCCTTGTCGGCAAGTTTTGCGCCTTCGGCCGCCACGATGATGTCCGAAAGCGCGATCAACTCGGCATGAATGAACGCATTTCCGTTCAAGGCGCCGATAACCGGCACCTCGATATCGAGAAGGTTCATCAAAAGGTCCTTGCCCTCCTTGAATATGCGAAACCAGAATTCGGAGGTCATGGCTGCCTGGCCGGCGTTCATTTCCATCTGCTCGATGAACGCATCGCCGGCGCCGGTGAGAATCATCACGTTGGTTTCGCTGTCGCGGCCGATGAAGTAAAATGCCTCGCCGAGTTCGTAGTGGATGCCGCGCTCGCCCGCTTCCCAAATCGCAGAGCCGCCATCGCGGTGGATCGTCACTTCGAGGATGCCGTTCGTCCGTTCGAGGCGTACGTATTTGAAGCGGTCCTTGTAGTCGTCGAACCTGATCATGTCGCCTCCATCTATTTCTCGGCGAGCTTACTGCGCGAAGGAATAGCCGCCATTGACAGGATAGGTCTGCCCGGTAATCCATGCCGCCGCCTCCGAGCATAGGAACAGCGCCATGTTCGCCACGTCATCGGGGTTTCCGAAGCGACGAATGACATAGCGCGACAGCTGCGCCTTCGCGCGATCACTCGCCAAGAACTCGGCTTTGGCCGCGTCGTCCATGTTCGGCTCCAGCGACGAAAGCGAAATCGCATTGGCGGTGATGCCGAACCTGCCCGCCTCGCGCGCAATCGACCGCATGAACCCGGCGGCACCGGCCTTGGCCGCTGCGTAAGCCGCAAGCCGCGCTTCGCCGACGCGGCCGGCATCGGAGACGACAGTCACGATCCTGCCCCTGCCCTGTTTGATCATGCCCGGCAGCGCCACATGGCAGCAGTTCATGACGCCCTGAAGATTGGTTCGGAAATAGCGGTCCCAATCTTCGGGTTTCGTTTCCCAGAACGGCGGCGAGAGTCCCATCGCTGCGGTGGGACCGGCGTTACCGGCATTGTTGACGAGGATCGTGATCGGGCCCAGCGATTTCCCGGCGGCGGCCATTGCATCGGCGACTGCGGCATGGTCCCCGACATCGGCCTGGGCAACGCAGGCCGGAACGCCCAATGCCTCGATCTCCGCAACCACCCCTGCCGCGCGCGTCGCCTCGTAATCGTTGACGGCGACGCCACCGGCATTGTGGCGCGCCAACGCCAATGCGATAGCTCGGCCGGCGCCCTGGCCGGCGCCGGTCACGAATGCGACTTGTCGGCCAAGATCGAGCGGATCGGCACCGATCATCGCGACATTGCCTTGGGGCCTGCACGAACCATCATCGATTCCGCCTCCCGTTTCGGCCGACCAAGCAGCAGATATTTGCTGCCGTTTTTCTTCCGGACCCTATAGCATTTTCGAAAATCCGCGGCATTGTCAAAGCGGCCAAGTCGGAGGATCCCATGAAGGCTTTTGTCCTGCGTCACGGAACCGGCATCGATGCACTTTCGATGGAAGACATAGCGGCTCCGGGCGAGCTCGGCCCGGGCCAGGTCCGCATAGCAATGCGCGCCGCGTCGCTCAACTTCCGCGACCTGCTATTCCTGTCGGGCACGTTTGGTCCACCCGGTCCGGACGGCCTCATCCCGTGTTCGGACGGCGCCGGCGAGGTGATCGAAACCGCTCCAGACGTCAGGCGGGCGAAGGTCGGCGATCGCGTAGCGCTGATCTTCAATCCGGATTGGATCGGCGGCGCGTTCCGGCCGACGTCCGGCGGCATCGGGCGCGGCAGCACGCTTACGCCCGGCACCGTGCGCGAAGAGATCGTCGTGCACGAGAGCGAAGTGGTGATCCTGCCCGCCCATCTCAGTTTCGAAGACGGTGCCTGCTTGCCCTGCGCCGGCGTAACGGCCTGGCACGCGCTCTGCGGCGCGGCGCCGCTGATGCCCGGCATGACGGTGCTGCTTCAAGGCGCCGGCGGGGTTTCCGTCCTCGGCTTGCAGTTCGCGAAGCTGTTCGGTGCGCGCGTGATCATGATCTCGTCCAACCCGGAACGTTGCGCGCGGCTCAAGTCGCTCGGCGCCGACGAGACGATCGACTACCGGGCAGACCCGGAATGGCATCAGACGGTGCGCAAACTGACCGATGGGCAAGGCGTCGATATCGCGGTCGACATCGGCGGCGCCGGCACAGTGGATCGCTCGATTGGCGCCACACGGATGGGCGGCAGAGTGGCCCTGGTGGGGCTCATCACCGGATGGCCGAACAGCGTCTCCACGTTGTTCTCCGCCGGCGTGGACATCTCGTCCGTCAAGGTCGGCAGCCGCGAAGATTTCGAAGCGATGAATCGCGCGATCGCCTTCCACAAACTCAAACCCGTCGTCGATAGCCGCTATCCGTTCGAGAAATTGCCCGACGCCTTGCGTCATCTCGAAAGCGGCAAGCATTTTGGAAAAATCGTCATCGGCCCCATTGCGCGCCGCTGAAAAGTACCCGTCTGCCCGTTTCGACAAATTTATCCAAGGAACAGAAGATGCCGCTCGACACTCAATTCAACGAAATCCTTGCGATGTTTCGCGCGATGCCCGCGCTTGCGGAGATGCCGCTGGAGATGGTGCGTAACGCCCCTATCCCGATAAATCCCAACCCGACGCCTGTCGACGAGGTGACGAACCGGATGATCCCGGGAGCCGCCGGCCAAATCGGGGCGCGGATTTACCGGTCGGGCACGCCTGGGAACCTTCCGCTGCTTCTATTCATGCATGGCGGCGGCTTCGTCGTGGGCGGCCTGGATACGCACGACGAGATGGCGCGGGTATTGACGGCCGAAACCGGCTGCGTGACGGTTTCCGTCGATTATCGGCTGGCGCCGGAACATCCTTATCCCGCAGCGCCCGACGACTGCTTTGCCGCACTCCATTGGGCTGCATCGAACGCAGGCGCACTGGGTGCCGATCCCGGCCGGATCGCGGTCGCGGGCGACAGCGCCGGCGGCAATCTTGCGGCGGTCATGGCGCTCAAGGCACGCGACGAACGCGGACCCGCACTCAAGGCACAAGTGCTGATCTATCCCGTGGTCGACATGACCGCGCCATTTCTGCCGGCACCCGACGGCGAATATTACGTCATCAACCCGAGAGAGCGCGACTTCTTCCACAATTCGTATCTGCCCGATCATTCTCGTCTGCGCGAGCCCAACGCCTCCCCGGGTCTGGCGGATTTGCGCGGATTGCCGCCCGCGCTTCTGGTCACCGCCGAGTACGATCCGTTGTGCGCGCAAGGCGAAGATTACGCCGAAAAACTGCAGCGCGCCGGCGTGGACGCCACGCTGCACCGCTATGACGGCGCGGTGCACGGCTTTGCTTCGTTTCCCGTGCCGATGGGCAAGGTCGGCCTCATGCGCGCCGCTGCGTGGCTGAAGGAGCGGTTGGCGTGAAAGTTCGGCTGCCCCAATACCCTGGTAACAGGGAAATCTGCAGGGAATTTGCGCGGGCAGGCCGCTGAAAAGTCAACAATGGCGGTGGTTTTTTGAGCGACGGCCCCGCAGGAGCAGGGAATTATCAGCGAATAACGGACTGGGACCGCGCGTCTCCAGGCACAGGCACGCCAAGCGGGCTCGCCCGCCAAGGTGCAATTTCCTGCCCGCGTTCCGCGCGGAAAACGCGTCCGCAGACACACGGTCCCAATTCGGCAATAAAAAACCCGGCCACCAACGGCGCCGGGCCACCTATCCCATGATGCCGAAATCGATACACGATTTGATCAAAAGTAACAAGCCGCTTGTACGCGACCTTTATGGCCGCAAAATCCATCCGCCATCGACATGAATCACCTGTCCCGTGATCCAGTCGCCGGCCGGCGAGCACAACAACAGGAGAGTCCCAACCAACTCGTCCGGCGCGCCGCGCACGCGCATCGCCACGGACGCTTCGAGGAACTTGATGAAGGGCGAGTCGTCCGGCGTCAGCAGACGGCCGGCATCGCTCGTCGTGTTGCCCGGTGCAATCGCGTTGACATTGATCTTTTCCCGCCCCAACTGGCGCGCCAGCGTCGTGGTGAGACCCACCAGTGCAAGCTTGCTGATGCCGTAGATGGAGATCGCCGGGTACGCCCCGCCCGATACTTGATTGACGATCTTGCCGCCACCGCGCTTGCGCATCAGCGGCACGACCGCCTGCGCGCAATGAAGAGCGCCCGTCACGTTGACGTCCATGATGCGGTTCCAGTAGTCGATCGGAACGTCGATGATCGTCTGGTGCGTAAGCTCCGCCATCAGCGCGGCATTGTTGACGAGAATGTCGACGCCGCCGAACGCATTATCGGCGGCTTTTGCCATCTTCGCGACGGAACCCGCGTCCGTGATGTCAACCTGGACGGCAACAGCCTTGCCGCCGGCAGCCGCAATCTCTTCGCAGACCAGCTTTGCGCCCTCGCCGTTCAGATCGGCGACAACCACCGCCGCGCCGGCCCCGGCAAGACCCATGGCGTAGGCGCGTCCGATGCTGTTCCCGCGACCGCCCGCGCCCGTCACGATGGCGACTTTTCCGGTCAAACCGAACTGATCGAGTGTGAAGCTCATGATAGGCATCCTTGGTGAAGGCGTCTAAGACGCTGCTTTTGAACCTGCTTGCGCGAGATCGAGAAACGGCAACGCTGCATCGCGCAAAGGCACGAAAGCAGGATTATCCCCCATCACTTCGCCCAGAAGACGCACGTCCTTCGCAAGCAGCGGCGCGCCGACAGAGAATGCGGACGGTGCGGGAAGCCGCGCGCAAACCTCGAAACCATAGCTGCGACCGCTGCTCACCTTCACCAGTTCGATGAATGAAGTGCGATCGAGTCCGAGCGCGCCCGCCACCGCCAGGGCCTGGTGGGCAAGCCCCATATGGGCCGCCATGAGCGCATTGTTGATCAGCTTGGCGTTCTGACCGGCACCCACGGCGCCCAGATGCACAATTAGCTTGCCGAAACTTTCGAAGATCGGCCGCGCCAGCGCCACAGGCTCCGCATCACCGCCGACCATCACCGTCAGTGTTCCGGCTGCAGCGCCTTCGCCGCCACCGCTGACCGGCGCGTCGATCAGCGATAGCCCGTGCGCGGCGGCCTTTGCGGCCAGGCGCACGCACGTCTGCGGATGCACTGTCGAGTGGATCGCGATCCGCGATCCTGGTCGCATTGCCGGGAAGAGAGCCGCGCAGACTTCGTCGACGCCCGCGTCGTCTACGACGCAGATACCGACATGATCGGCTTTGGCTGCGAGCTCGCCGATGCTCGCTGCCAGAACGGCAGAACTGCCGGCAAACGGCGCCAATGTCTCGGCCCTCCGCGCCCACAGCGTCACGGCGAACCCCGCGTCGATCATGCGCCGCGCCATCGGCGCGCCCTGACTGCCCAAGCCGATGAAACCCAGCTGCATCGTTCAGCCCGCCGTGATGCCTTTGTCGATGGAGATACAGGCGCCGTGAAATCCGCGCGACGCGTCCGAGGCGAGAAACGCGACGATCTCCGCGACATCCTCGACGTCGACCATTCCGCGCAATCCGGAATAGCGTTGAACAAGCGAACGGTCCATGCCTTCCGGGAATTGCAATTCCGCCATCAGGCCGGTGGCCATGCCGCCCGGCGCAACCGCATTGAAACGGATGGGCTTGTGGGCGTATTCCATCGCCAGCGATTTCGTCAGATGATTCAATCCGGCCTTCGTTGCGCAATAGGCTGCGAGATACGCTTCCCCGACAAATGCGCCGGACGACGTGACATTGACGACTGCGCCCTCCGCCTTGAGCAGGTGCGGGATCGCGGCTTGCATGAGATGGAATGGCGCGCTCAAATTGACGGCCAGCGTCTTGTCCCAATCGGCGACTTTCATTTCATGCGCATGCGCGAACACGATCGTGCCCGCGACATTGCAGAGCGCGTCGAGCCTGCCGAACGCCTCCACGGCCGATGCGACGGCGGCTTGGCAATTCGCGGCGACCGACAGATCCGCGGGGTGAACGCGGAGCTTCGTGCCAAAGCCGCCAAGCTCCGTGGCTGCTTCCTCGAGCCCTTGCCTCTTGACGTCGGCGAGGAGCAGATCGGCGCCGGCCTTGGCAAGCGCCATCGCCGTTGCTCGGCCGAGGCCGGAGGCCGCGCCGGTGACGAGCGCGGCTTTGCCTTTCATGTCGCTAGCCCGCATGGTTTCGTAAATCCCTATTGTCAGACGCACCAATGTGCACATCGTTGCTGGGAGCGCGGACGCCCTCGTCCGCACTTGATCTTGACGCATCCCGGGAGGCCGCAATCATCACTGTGCTCCAACACTAATGGCGGACGAGCGCGTCCACGCTCCAGTGCATCACACAGGAGGAAGGCCCTTCTTGATTCTGTCCGCCATGTCGAACACCGCGCCCTGCATGACCGAAGCGCGCGGCCACCCGCCGTGAACGGCATATTGCAGAACGAATTCGTTCATCTCGTCGACGCTCGCGTTGCCGCTTTTCATGGCGCCGTAGACATGGGTGGAAATCGGCGTTCCCGATGAGGAATCCGCCACGCCTACCAGCGTTATCCAGCGGCGTGCGCGCTCGTCGAGGCCGGGCCGGCACCACATCTCTCCGAATACGAAATTGAGAATGCCGCCGTCGAAATAGGCGGCCACCGGCGGCGGACCGCCGAACGTCATCACCGCCTTGAAATTCGCGGCGCCTTCGCTGTGCCGCACCGCGGGGTCCCATGGCTCGCTGCGGATCGGCGCATAGGGGGCGGCCGGCAAACCAAGGTCTTTCGCCACGCGCGTGATCGCCGCATCGAGCAAGGCGCCGCGCGACCAGCCGGCATATACCGCGTGGTGCAGCGCCGCTTCGCGCAGTTCCGCCAGAGTCAGCAAGTCGAGCGTTAACGCGCCGCGAATGTAGCCGTCGAGAATGCTCTCCACCGTGCCGCCGTGCGCAGCGCTGGCGATACTGATCAGAAAACGGGATCGGCGATCGAGCCCCGGCCGCGTCCATACCTCCGCAAAAATGTAGTCGCGCCACGAAGATTCGAGCAGCGTCTGCGGCTCCGGCGCCGCCGCACCGGTCAGTTCCGATTGCTCCTTGCGTCCCCGCGCAACGCGCTCTTTGGGATCCAGCAGGCTCATCGCGCCCCTTCCGCCCTGGCGAGGTTCATCCAGATGTTCTTGATACGCAGGAATTCGTGCAACCCGGCTTCGCCGCCCAGCCGCCCATAGCCGCTCTGCTTGACGCCGCCGAACGGCACACAAGGTGTCATCGCTTCGCCTGAACCGTTGACCTGGATCTGTCCGGCATCGAGTTGGCTCGCGACATGATGCGCGCGCCGCAAATTCTGCGTGTGGATATACGCACCCAGGCCGTAGCTCGTGTCGTTGGCCAGGGCGATGGCTTCTTCTTCTGTGTCGAACGGCATGACCGCGAGCACCGGGCCGAATACTTCGTGCTGCGCCAGCGCGCTTTTGTTGTCGACATCGGCGACGACGGTGAGCGGCAGGAAATAACCCGCTGCGTGATCGCCGCCCATGCGTTCGCCGCCTGTCACCAATCGTCCGCCGTCGCGCTTCACACCCTCTTCGACCATGCCGAGTATCCGGCTGAGCGCAGCTTCGGAAATGACCGGTCCCATCATCGTCGATGGATCGAGGGGATCTCCGATCTTGATGTGGGCCGCCATGGCCTGCAGCATTTGCACGTATTGCTGGTAGATCGGACGCTCGACGAGCAAGCGCGTGCCGTTGACGCATCCCTGGCCGTTGGCGCTCACCGCGCCGGACAATCCACGGCGCGCCGCATCCTGGAGATCGGCATCGGCGAATACGACGACGGCGGACTTGCCGCCCAGTTCGAGGCCGCACGGCTTGAGTGTGTCGGCGGCGCTGCGCAGCACCTTCTTCGCCGTCGCGCCGCTGCCGACAAACTGAATCTTGTCGATTCCCGGATGGGCAACCATCGCTTCGCCGACATCGGCGCCACCCGTCACGACATTGACGACGCCTGCAGGAAATCCCGCTTCAAGAAACAATTCGCCCAGCCGCATGACGGAAAACGGCGCCAGCTCGGGAGACTTCAGCACGACGCAATTGCCGGCCGCGAGCGCCGGCGTCACGACCATCGTGGCGGCGAACAGCGGCCCGTTCCAGGGAATGATGGCGCCCACGACGCCGTAAGGTTCGTAGGTTACGTAGTCGTGGGCCGGTCCGCCCCACGTGCTGATTGTTCGCCCCTGAATCTTGTCGGCCCAACCGCCGAAGTAGCGGAACTTTTGTGCCGCATCGAGCGCCATGTATGGCGCGGCAAAAATCGCGGAGCCGTTCTCGGCGGCGACAAGGTGACCGAGCTGCTGCATGTGCTGCTCGAGCAGCGATGCCATCTTCAGCATCAGGTCGCGCCGCTTGTCGCCCGGCATGGCGCGCCACGCGGGAAATGCCGCACGCGCCGCCTCGACTGCAAGATCGACATCGCGCGGCCCGGCCAGCCGCAGTTCGCGCGTGACGCTGCCGCGGGCGGGATAGATATGCGGCCAAGGTTGGCCAGAGCCGCGTTCGAGCTTCTGCTGGCCGATGATCAACGGATAACGCGGAAGGCTGTCGATGTTCGGGGTCTGAAAGGTCACGCCGGTTCACTCCAGAGGCCGGGCTTGTCGATCGCAGATAACATGCGTATTTTATGGCAGTCAATCCTGGAATTGCACGCGAAGAGGATGAAATTTTGATATTATATGCTTGTTATTGGAACGAGTCCGGCACTTCGCCTACCCAACCTGTCATGGCCCGCGACGGCGGCCGCCCACGTAGCGCACCGGCGCCCGTGGGGCTTTTGCCGATTTTGGCTGAGAGACCTTCGACACTTGTGGCTTCGTGACCTGGGTGGCCCGCCGTCGCAGGCCATGACAACGTGAGTTGACGCCGCAAGCTTCAAATCCAAAGCGATATCAATCCTAAACGGAAAAAAATGTCTTCAACTCGCATCGATCCGACACGCAACACGACGGGCAGCAGGCACAAGCAAGGTGCAGGCGCACGACGCGGCAAGCCCAAACCAGGCATGCACATCGAAAAGCGTCAGATCGTGCAGACAACCGCCTCCAAGCTGCGCGATCTCATTCTCGCATGCGCTCCGGAGACCCAGATTGGATCACTCAACGAAATCGCCGAGAGACTGGGAGTGGGAATTGTCACCGTGCAGCAGGCCGCGCGCATCCTGGAGCACGAAGGGTTGTTGGCCGTTCGCCGCGGTCCTGGCGGCGGATATTACGGCACGCGCCCCGATGAGGCCGCACTGGAGCGCTCCGTTGCCGCCTATATGCGCGTACATGGCTCCAGTCTCAGAGAAACGTGGGCGATCACGACTCTGCTGGATTGCGAAATGGTCCCCGCCGCAGCTCGCTGTACCGACGAGGAATTGCGCGCGGCACTGAAAGCCCTGTGCGAGCGAATCGACACATGCGATACGGAGGACGAGCGCATCGCGCTCGAGGACGATTTCCACAAGCTGCTGTTCAAAATGGACCGCCGGCCGCTGTTCGAGCTTTTGGCACGGGTCGCTACCCAGTTCTATAAGTCCCGTCACCTTCCGCCACTGTTTCGCGGCGACGACGGCGTTGCGGCCTGGAAGTCCGGCAGGCGGCAGATTCTGGAAGCCATCCTCAAGCGTGACGAAGCGCTGGCACGTTTCGAAGCGGAACGCCATCGGCAGGATGTGCTCACCCGCATGGAAACGACCGAATGGGCTTCGTGAAGAGCATGTCGCCGGAATTGACGTCCTGGTCGACGGGTGAAAGGCGGATCGCGCACGCCTTCAGGCGCGCCCGGCCGGGCTGAAGCCCCGCGGTCTCAGTGCCTGCACTATCGTCCCACACGCGCACGATACCGTCGCGGACTTTCTCCGGCGAAAGCGCTGAAGGCATTGGAGAAGGCGCTGACACTGTCGAACCCGACGCTCGCTGCAACGTCCGTAATGGACGCGTTTGGTTTTTCGAGAAGTATCATGGCCTTCATGAGCCGGCTGCGTCGGCGATATTCCGTCCAGCTCATTCCGATGAGCTGCAAAAACCTGCGCCGCAAAGAACGATCCGACAGGTGGGCTGCCCGGCACGCGTCGACGAAGCACGCGTCGGCCAGATTGGCACGCGTATACTCCATGGCCCTTTTAAGCGCTGGGTCGTCGGTGATCGGAAGACAAAGTGAAGCCTCATCTTCGATCCATTCGCGGCATAGCGCGGCAAAAGTCCTGAAATAGGATCGCCCGACGGCATCCTGCGGCTGATCGATCGGCCAACGCATGGCGTGCATCACCATTTCCCGCATCAGCGGTGAGGCGCGCAGAATGCGAATCCGGTCGCCGGCGGCATTGACCCAACGTGGCGGAAGAAACACCGAGCCGGAGCGCACGCCTTGTATACGCGTGCGATGAGTGACGCCGGCGGGTATCCAGGCCACCAGCTGCGGCGGCAGCAGAAAGCGCGATTGCAGACTTTCCAACTCGACCGAACCTTCGAACGCATACAGAAGTTGATGCAAATCATGAGCGTGCCAGACCTTGTCGACGCGCATGCCGCTGCTGTCGTGCGCGCCGGCGCGAGGCCGAGTTCCCGCATTCCGCATCTTCTTAAGAGGGACGACCATTGCCGCTTCCGGACTCGCCTGGCCGAAATGAGAAAAAACTTGGCCGAATGCAGTGAGACGGCCAAGCACGATAAGGCTAAGCTGCGCGCCGGACAAGGGAGACATGCATGAGCAGCCATCATGAACACAATGCCGTGATCCGCGAGCAGTTCGGCAAGCAGGCAGAGGGTTACGCCCGTCTCATGCGCGACAGCCCAAATCCGCTGCTGCCCAAGCTTGTCGACGCCGTGAAGCCGACAGCCGGAGATCGTGTGCTCGATGTGGGCTGCGGACCGGGAAGATTGTCGCTGACGCTTGCTGAGCTGACCGGGCACGTCACCGGCATCGATCTGACACCGGAGATGCTTGCGCAAGCAAAGGCACAGCAAGCCGAGCGCGGCATTGAAAATGTCGAGTGGCTGCAAGGCGACATTCTGCCGATGCCATTCGAGAATGAGAAATTCACGCTGGTCGTGACGCAGGCAACCTTTCATCACTTCGCCGACCCCGCGGCGGTTCTCAAGGAAATGATCCGGGTCTGCGCCACCGGCGGGCGCATCGTCGTGATCGATCTGACACCGGATCCGCTGAAAGTGGAGTCTTTCGACGCCATGGAAAAACTGCGCGACCCTTCGCATGTGCACGCGTGGCCGGCCGCGGACTTGCGCAAGCTCGGAGCCGCAGCCGGTCTCGAAGAGCTTGCCTTTCACCAATACGGCACGGAGATGCCGATCGAAGCGGTGCTCGCGTCATCTGCAGTGCCGGACCCGGGTGTGCTCGATAAATTGCGCGCGCTCTATCGTGCCGATGCGACATCGGGCGAAAACAAGATCGGAATGAGCCTGCGCGAGCAGAATGGCGAAGTTTTCGCCACCTATCCGATGACGATGGCGGCCTGGCGACGGCAATGACGCAGGCAACGCTGGCGTCACGCCGGCATTGGCGCCAGTCCGGCCATTGCGTGGCGGCAAGCTCCCGGTGACACCTTGCGCAGCCATGGTTCCCCCGTTACGCCTTGGCGATGGACACGTACATGGAACCAAAGCGCCGCAACGCGCCGCGGACAAAGGAAAAGATTCTGCGGGCGGCGCAGCGGGCGTTCTCGGACCTTGGATATGCACGCGCCGGCATTCGCGACATCGCCGCGATCGCCGGTGTCAGTTCTACCCTGCTGTTGCGCTATTACGGTTCGAAAGCGGGCCTCTTCCAGGCGGCGCTCATCGATGCGATGCGCCTTGAGCCGGTCCTCGCGGTTCCTCGGGAAAGGATCGGCGAACGGTTCGCCGCCCAATTCGTGGATACCGCGCTTGAGATCATGCCGCCATCGATGATTGCTCTTTCGACTGGCGACGAGGAAGCCCGCGAGATTGCGGCTCGGGTCGTGCGCGAACACGTGATTGGCCCTCTGGCCAAATGGCTAGGACCTCCCGACGCTACGGCCCGGGCAATAGAGATGACGATGCTCAGCATCAGCTTCGTGCTTTTCACCCGCCAGATCCCGCTGACGCGATCCGCGAAGAGTACAGACAAACAGCTTGCGCAATGGCTCGCACGATCGCTGCAGGCGATTGTCGATGGCGGCTCGTGACTGCTTGGGACCGCGGACGCCCTCGTCCGCCACTGGTGTTGCTATTCCATTGAATTTCGCGATCATCCGGGATGTTTCACGACCAGAAGCGGACGGGGACGTCCGCGGTCCCAGGGAGTGAGCTACGCGTGACCGGCTTGCTGCACACCATCCCCGTCCCCGGCGCAGTGCTCGTCGTGGAAGCGCAAGGCGAAGGCGCCCCGCCACTTGTGCTCATTCACGGGTTCGGCGACGACCGGCACATCTGGGACCGGCTCAGCGCCGCGTTATCTCAGCGCCGCCAGGTTGTCCGCTACGATCTTCGGGGATTTGGAGACTCCGTCGAGCACGGCAATGCGCCATTTCGCCATTCCCGTGATCTGCTCTCGATTCTGGACACGCTGGGAATCCCGCAGTGCGATCTGCTCGGCGCATCCATGGGCGGAAGCGTCGCGCTCAGCTTCGCTCTGGATTTTCCCGCACGCGTGCGCCGGCTCATTCTGATCAGCCCAGGGATCGTGGGATGGGAATGGTCGCCCGCATGGAACGACCGCTGGGCGCTGATCACCGAGGCTGCGCGCAAAGGCGAAATGGCGTCCGCACATGATCTGTGGTGGAATCACCCTCTGTTCGAGACGACACGCGCAAATCCCGCCGCGGGCGAGTGTCTGCGGAGAAGCATTTCCAGATACTCGGGCAGACACTGGGTTGCCGACAACGAGCAGCCTTCGCTGCCGGACTTGGATCGACTGCCCGCGTTGGCCGTGCCGACCCTGCTGCTCACGGGGTCTTGCGACTTGCCCGATTTCCGCTTGATCGCGGACCTGATCGCCGGAGCTGCGCCGGATGTGTCCCGCTTCGATGTCGAAGGCGCAGGCCATCTGCTCCATCTCGAGCGGCCGCAGGAAGTGATCATCCGGATCGCAGAGTTTCTCGCTTGACCGGGAGCACGGGCCTCAAGATCCGCATCTGCAAATACACATCGAGCCATCGTTGCTCGTTTTGCTCCGCTCAACGCGGTGCGCGTCAGGAGACGCGCGATCCCGGCAAACGAAAAAACCGCCTCCCGCGGCAAGCGGGAAGCGGTTTTTGGGAAGCGCGGGAACAGCCGGCCCTACTCGTCGCCGAAGTGGATCGTAATTCTTGCACCATAGAAGGTTGGCGCGCCGACCGAGGCCGTTTCGAGGCCCGTGCTTGCCAGGAGACCTGGGATCCAAGTGTAATATTTATCGCCCGTGACGTTCGTCGCAAAGAGAGACAAATCTACGGGCTTACCTAACACCTGATCCCAGTTCAGGTTGAAGTCCAGGAGATCGGTGGGCTGGACTCTGTCCAGATTGGGAAAGCCCGCCGTGCGATCGATATAGTTCGTGACCATGCTGTCGGTATGGGTAAACGTCGTACTAACCGTGATCTTGCCGATGCTGTCGTCCAGCGGCAGCAGATAGGCTGCGGTGATAGTGGCCTTGTTCTTCGGCGCCAAGAGAAGACTGTCGCCCTTCGACGCAAACCCGCCAAGCGGCACAAAAAACAGGGGATCCGGCGGAGGCGTCCTGGCCGCAAGAATGCTGGTATCCAGGTACGTATAGCCCACCGTTAGGGTCACGCCTTCGTATGGGATGATTTCGGAATCCAACTCCAAGCCGTCGATGCGCGATTTACCGGCGTTGAACGGTGCCGACGTGGGCGAGAGACATGGAGGCGCAGAGGCAGACTGTCCGCATCCTTGCGCCGCGTTGAGGCCGAGCAGTATTTGCTGGTTGCGGAAGTCGTTGTAGAAGCCGTCGATATCGAAAGTCCCGGCTATGCCATCGAAATCGAAACTCGTTTTGACGCCCAGTTCATAGTCATCCACTTTCTCGGGACCGGTAATGTTGAGCGGTGGTGGCACGTTGGGGGCCGTGACGCCTTGGCGGTAACCGCGGGCCCATTTGGCATAAACGAGAATGTCGTCGGTTGGCGTAAAGTCCAAATCGAGCAACCATGTGGGAGCATTCGAGTTTTCCGTGGTCGTGTCCACACAGGCGCCATTCGGAATGGGAGTCGTTCCGTATCCGGGGACGCCAGCGCTTCCGATCGACTTGACGTAGCCCGGTGCCACCACGTCCGTGCAGTTCGCGTTCACGATCGAGAACGGCAACGTCTTCAAGGTTGTCGGGTCATAAGAGTAGTTGGGGTTATACGTAATCCGATTGCCGGTGTTGGATTCGCGGTCCCAGCTGTAGCGGAAGCCGCCGGTCAGCTTGAGATAATCAGTGATTTTGAACGTCTCCTGCGTGTAGAGCGCGTAGTCGTTGGTGTTGGTGGTGCCAGCCGTATAGTTGATCGTCGCGACGTGAGTATTGGGCGATAGGGCCTCGAGATTGGCGCCTACCGAATCGGAACATTGAAAGGCTGCGACGTTCGGGCAGTCGGCGACGACGCCCGATTGCGCCCCGACGACGGACAGTGGCACGCTGCCTTCCATATAGGCGCCCGCCTGCCACGTGAGCCTGCTGTCCCAGTAATTGCCCTGGAACTGCAGCTCTTCGGTGTAAGTGGCCTGATCCTGAAACGAACCGCCCGGAATCGTGGTCACGGCGGCAAATTGGAACGGAAGCTGGGGGTTATTTGGAAGTAAACTATTGAACGTGCGCAGATCCGTACCGAAAAGCGGGTTGGCGATCTTCTGGTTTAGCTGTGCGTAGCTCGCAATATTCTTGACCGTCAGATTGTCGGAAGCGCGCCAAGTCGTGGTGTTGATGAGACGCCAGGTCGAGAGCTTGGAATAGGCACTCGGAAGCACCTGCGCGCCATCATAGAAGCCGCTTCCCTGCGAATTGGCGGCCGATAACGCAATTGTCGTAAAGTC
>Ga0335085_10003679_pt1 | contig 26185 bp, 27 predicted proteins | sample Lox_Sample_45_FD_206712 | JGI IMG/M metagenome (GOLD analysis project Ga0335085, IMG submission 206712) | Soil microbial communities from Loxahatchee National Wildlife Refuge, Florida, United States - Lox_Sample_4.5 | ecosystem: Environmental > Terrestrial > Soil > Wetlands | place: USA...
ACAAGAAGGCGCCCGACGTCACCCGCCAGCGGATCTATCTCGAAACAATGGAGCGCGTTCTCGGCGGCACCGACAAGACGATCATCGACACCGGGCCGCAGGGCGGTCCGGGGGTGGTGCCCTATCTGCCGCTCAACGATTTGACGCGGCAGCCGCCGTCGAAGCCGGGAGGCACGCCATGAGGGGTATCATCGGCGTCGCGATCGCCGTTCTGCTGCTGCTCGCCGTCATCGTCGGCTACAGCACCTTCTTCACCGTCTATCAGACGCGGCAGGCGCTGGTGGTACGGCTCGGCGAGCCGGTGCGCGTCATCACCGAGCCGGGGCTGAACGCCAAAGTGCCGTTCATCGACAGCGTCATCTATATCGATAAGCGCATCCTCAATATCGAGACGCCAGCGCAGGAAGTGATCGCGTCGAGCCAGGACAGGACGACAGCCGGCGTGGCGCAGGCCGGCGAGCGCCTCGTGGTCGACGCCTTCGCCCGCTACCGCATCACCGATCCGCTCAAGTTCTATCAAACGGTCGGTCCGGAGGGCGCCAGCTCCCAGCTTGCGATCCTGCTCAACTCGGCGCTGCGCCGCGTGTTGGGCGCCGCTACCTTGGCTGACGCGGTGCGCAATAGACGCGAGGAGCTGATGGCGCAGATGCGCGATCAGCTCGACCGCGACGCCCAGCCATTCGGTATCCACGTGGTCGACGTGCGCATCCGCCGCGTCGACCTGCCGGAGCAGAACAGCCAGGCGGTGTACCAGCGCATGCAGACCGAGCGGCAGCGCGAGGCCGCCGAGTTCCGCGCCCAGGGCAGCCAGAAGTCACAGGAGATCAGGGCGAGAGCCGACCGCGACGTCACGGTGCTGGTGGCGGAAGCCAATTCGCAGTCCGAGCAGGTCCGCGGCCAAGGCGACGCCGAACGCAACCGTATCTTCGCCGAAGCCTACGGCCAGGATCCGGGCTTCTTCGCTTTCTACCGCTCGATGCAGGCCTATGAGCGGAGCATGCAGCACTCCGATACTCATCTGGTGCTGCGGCCGGATTCCGATTTCTTCCGCTATTTCGGCGATCCGTCCGGAAAAGCGGCGGAAAGCGGCGCGCCGGCCTCGTCGGCGCCCGCATCGCCGCCTTCGCCGGCACTGGGCAATCCACAGCGTTCGAGCAGCGCGACGAAATAAAAAATCGAAGGGTCGCCGGGTCGCATGTCGGATTTCCTCGCCGCGCTCGGCTTGTTCTTTGCGATCGAGGGGCTCTTTCTTGCGGCGTTTCCAGGCGGCGCCAAGCGGGCGATGGCGACAGTGCTGGAGACCCCGGACGGCCAGTTGCGCATCGCCGGCATCGTTTCGGCGCTGTTTGGCGTGCTAATCGTCTGGCTGGTGCGCGGGTGAGGCCGCAACAGCGGCGCGGGTCGCTTTCCGCCCCAATCGCGGTCCTTATGGCCGGGGTCCGGCCGGCCACGGTCTTGCGCTTGAGCCACGCCAGGGGCACTTTTCTGCCAATTGAGTCTTGAGGAGCGCTGACGTCATGTCTCGCCACTTTACTTCTCGTCATTTTTCGCAATTCGCGCGGCAGGGCGCGGCGGCGGCCGCGCTGCTCGCAGCAATCGCCGTGCTGCCGGTGCAACCGGCCGCGGCGCGCGGACCGGAAAACATCGCCGATGTCGCCGAGCAGGTGATCGACGCCGTGGTCAATGTCTCGACCTCGCAAAAGGTCGATTCCCGCATCGCCGGGCTGCCCGATCTGCCGCCCGGCTCGCCGATGGAGGAATTCTTCGACGAGTTCTTCAAGAACCGCCGCGGTCACGGTGGCGGCGATAACCCGGACCACGGGCCGCGCCGCGTCAACTCGCTCGGTTCCGGCTTCATCATCGATCCGTCCGGCCTTGTCGTGACCAACAATCACGTCATCGCCGACGCCGACGAGATCAACGTCATCCTCAACGACGGCACCAAGCTGCCGGCGCAGCTGGTCGGCAAGGACACCAAGAGCGATCTGGCGCTGCTGCGCGTGAAAACCGATCATCCGCTCAAGGCGGTCGCGTTCGGCGATTCCGACAAGCTCAGGCTCGGCGAGTGGGTGATCGCCATCGGCAACCCGTTCAGCCTGGGCGGCACGGTGACCGCCGGTATCGTCTCGGCGCGCAACCGCGACATCCAGTCGGGCCCCTACGACAACTACATTCAGACCGACGCCGCCATCAATCGCGGCAATTCGGGCGGTCCGCTGTTCAACCTCAACGGCGAAGTCATCGGCGTCAACACCGCGATCATCTCGCCGTCCGGCGGCTCCATCGGCATCGGCTTTGCGGTGCCGTCCGACACCGCGATGCCGGTCATCGAGCAGTTGCGCAAGTACGGCGAGACGCGCCGCGGCTGGCTCGGGGTGCGCATCCAGCAGGTGAGCGACGACATCGCCGAGAGCCTGAGCATCAAGCCGGCGCGCGGCGCGCTGGTCGCGGGCGTCGACGACAAAGGTCCGGCCAAGCCCGCCGGCATCGCGCCCGGCGACGTCATCGTCAAATTCGACGGCCACGACATCAAGGAAATGCGCGATCTGCCGCGCGTCGTTGCCGATACGCCGGTCGGCAAGGAAGTCGATATCGTCATCATCCGCAAGGGCCAGGAAGAGACCCACCAGGTCAAGGTCGGCCGCCTGCTGGATACCGACAAGGTGGCATCGAACGACACCAAGCCGGATGTGCAGAACGACCAGAAATCCACCGTGCAGAAGACGCTCGGTCTCGAACTGTCGAGCTTAAGCGACGACGTGCGCAAGAAGTTCAAGATCAGGGACGGCATCAAGGGCGTCGTCGTCACCGGCGTCGATCCGGGGCTCGACACCTCGCAACCCGACAAGCGTTTGGCGCCGGGCGACGTGATCGTCGAGGTGCAGTACCAAGCCGTCGCCAATCCGGCGGCGGTGCAGGCGCGGGTCGATCAGCTCAAGGCCCAAGGCAAGAAGGTCGCGGTGCTGCTGGTTTCCAACGGCAACGGCGAGACGCGGTTCGTGGCGCTGAGCCTGCAGTAACCGCAGGCGCCCTCGCTAATCGAGAACGTGGCTGACCGCGCCGTCGGCGAGCTTCGGCTCGAACCAGGTTGACTTCGGCGGCATGACGGCGCCGGCATCGGCCACCGCCATCAGGTCGCGCATCTGGGTCGGGTAGAGCGCAAACGCCACGGCGAAGGCGCCCGAGGATACCAGGCGTTCGAGCTCGTCGAGCCCGCGGCCGCCGCCGACAAAGTCGATGCGCTTGTCGGTGCGCGGATCGGTGATGCCGAACAGCGGCTCGATGACGTGGCGCGCCAGCAGCGTGATCGGCAGCCGCTCGACCGGATCGGCAGATTGCTCCGCCTTGGCGAGTGCTTCCGCGCGCAGCGTCAGGCGATACCAGCTCCCGGCCAGATACATGCCGACCTCGCCGGCCGCAGCGGGACGCGCCGCCCGGTCGCTCACCGCAACCGTGTAATCCTGGCGCAATCGCGCCAACAGCGCATCGGGGCTGAGCCCGTTCAAATCGCGGATGACCCGATTGTAGTCGAGGATGGTCATCTGATCTTGCGGAAACATCACCGTCAGAAAGTAGCTGTGCGCGCCGTCGCCGCCGCGCGCCTTGGCGACGCGCTCGGCCGCCGCGGAACGATGATGGCCGTCGGCGATGTAGAGCGCCGGCAGGGCATCGACCGCCTGGGTTAATGCGGCGATGGTGGGCGCGTCGTCGATCACCCAGAGCTGATGCCGCACGCTGTCGTCGGCGGTGACGTCGAAGGCCGGCGTGCCGGACGCGGCGCGATTGAGCACGGCGTCGACCGGCGGCGCGGTCGGATAGCCGAGCATGACCGGGCCGGTCTGAGCATTGACCGCCTCGATCTGGCGCACGCGGTCGTCCTCCTTGGCCGGCGTGGTGTGCTCGTGGCGGCGGATGCGGTTGCTGGCGTAGTCGGCGAGCGAGGCGACCGCCGCGAGCCCGGTCTTGGTGCGGCCGCGCCAGGTCAGGCGATAGACGTAGTAACAGGGCGCCGCATCGCGGATCAGCACGCCGGCGGCGAACATTGCTTTGAGGTTTTCGGCCGCCTTGGCATAGACCGCGGCATCGTAAGGATCGGTCGCTGGGGGAAGATCGATCTCGGCCTTGGAGACGTGCAGGAAGCTCCACGGCTTGCCGCGGGCGCGCTCCCGCGCTTCCGCGCTGGACAGCACGTCGTAGGGCGGCGCCAGAACTTCGGCGGCGCGTCCCGGCGCCGGCCGCAACGCGCGAAACGGTTTTATCAGGGTCACGGAGTTTCTCTGCGATCTTCTCGGGATTTTAATTCGCGCAAAAACGCACTACGTCAACCCCGTGAGCGAACCGGACATCATTCTCATCGCCGGGCCGACGGCGAGCGGCAAGTCGGCCTTGGCCCTGACGCTGGCGGAAAAGCGCGGCGGCACCGTCATCAATGCCGATTCCATGCAGGTCTACCGCGACCTGCGTATCATCACCGCGCGGCCGACGCCGGACGAGGAGGCGCGGGTGCCGCATCGGCTCTACGGTCATATCGACGCCGCGGTGAATTACTCCGTCGGCCGCTGGTGCACCGAGGCCGCCGCGGTGCTGGCCGAGACAAAGCGCGAAGGCCGCGCCGCCATCGTCGTCGGCGGCACCGGCCTTTACTTCAGTGCACTGACCCGCGGGCTTGCCGCAGTGCCGCCGATCCCGGCACAGATTCGCGACGAAGTCCGCGGCCGGCTGGCCAGGGAAGGTGTCGCCGCGTTGCATGTCGAGCTCGCCCGGCATGATCCTGCCGCTGCGGCGCGGTTGCGGCCCGGCGACCGCGCCCGCGTCACGCGCGCGCTCGAAGTGGTGCTGGCCACCGGCCGGTCGCTGCTGCAATGGCACGAAGACCATATGCCGGCGCGGGTGGATGCGGCGCGCGCGGCCAAGATTTTTCTGATACCCAATGGTGACGATTTGTTGCGCCGCATCGACGCGCGCTTCGACGCCATGATGGCGGCCGGCGCTCTGGACGAAGTGCGCGCCCTCGCGGCGCGTCATCTCGATCGCAATCTGCCGGCGATGAAGGCCCACGGCGTGCCTTGGCTCATTCGCCATCTCGATGGCGCGATCACGCTTGCCGGGGCGGTTGAAGGCGCCAAGCGCGACACGCGGCAATATACAAAGCGGCAGGCCACCTGGTTCCGCAATCAGCTTCCGGATTTTTCCTGGGTCGAGCCGCAGCACGCGCTGGCCGCAATCGAGGCGCAGCTGCGCGCGCTGGCGCAATGAGGCGGCGATATGGTGCGCATGCAGAAATGGCACTACGCTTTGCCGTCTTGCAATGCTTAGAGAAAATGGAATTGCGTTGGGGAGAGAGCGCATGAAAACGGTTTGGGCGTTACTGCTGGTTATCTTCGGCGCCGCGAGCGCGCTGGCGCAAGACTATCCGACGCGCAATGTCACGTTCATCGTGCCGACCGGGCCGGGCGCCGCGACCGACCTGTTGGCCCGCCTGCTGGCGTCGCAGCTCGCCGAGCGGTTGGGTAAGCCGTTCGTGGTCGAGAACCGGCCCGGCGCCGGCACGCTGACGGCATCGAATGCCGTGGCGAAATCCACGCCCGATGGCCACACCATTCTGATGGGCACCAGCACGCCGCTCGCCATCAACGCAACCTTGTACAAGCATCTGCCCTACGACCCGGCCAAGGACTTCGTGCCGCTCGCGCTGATCGCGCGGATTCCGTTCGTGCTGGTGGTCAACAACGATCTGCCGGTGCATTCGGTCGCCGAGCTGATCGCCTATGCCAAGGCGCACCCCGGCGCGTTGTCCTACGGCTCGACCGGCCCCGGCACGCCGTTCCATCTCAACGGCGCGCTGTTTTCCACGCTGACCGGCATCGAGATGGTGCACGTGCCCTATAAAGCGGTCGTCGACGCCCAGGTCGATCTGATGGGCGGCCGCATCCAGGTGATGTTCACCGATTTCACCTCCTCGGTGCCGCTCATTCGCGCCGGCAAGATGCGCGCGCTCGGCGTCACCACGAAAAATCGCGCCGCCGCCATGCCGGAGCTGCAGCCGATCGCCGAGCTCGGCGTGCCCGGCTACGATGCCGCGGCGTGGCAGATGGTGGCGGCGCCGGCGGCGACGCCGCGGCCGATCATCGACAAATTGCACGGCACGCTCGAAGCCATCATGGCGCTGCCGGAGACCCGCGATAAAATCACCAGCTTCGGCTTGATCCCGGCCGAGAGCGCCACCGTGGAGGAATTGCAGGCCTTCGTCCGCTCCGAGATCGTGCGCTGGGGCGAGGTGGTCAAACGCTCGGGCGCTACGGTCGACTAGGCGGAGCGCGGCAGCGGCATGGACACGCAAGTCCTCATCGTCGGCGCCGGCCCGGTCGGGCTGACGCTTGCCATCGATCTTGGCCGGCGCGGCGTGCGCTGCACCCTGATCGAGAAGAACGATGCGCCGCTCGGCTATCCGAAGATGGAGCGCTGCAATCCGCGCACCATGGAGATTTTCCGCCGTCTCGGCCTTGCCGAGAGGGTGCGCGCCGCCGGCTATCCGCCCGACTGGCCGATGGACACCTATCTGGTGTTCGACCTGATGCGGCCGCCGCTGTTCAAGATGGCGCATCCCACCGTGGCCGAGGCAAAAGCCAAGCGCGACCGCACCTTGGATGGCTCGATGCCGCTCGAGCCCTACCAGATCATTTCGCAATACACGCTCGAGCCGCTGCTCAAATCGGCGGTCGAGCAGATCCCCAATGTGGCGGTAAAGTTCGGCCACGAATTGCAGTCGTTCGCGCAGGACGCCGATGGCGTCACCGCGCAGGTGCGGAAATCGAACGGCGAGGCCGTCAGCATCTGCGCCGAATACATGGTCGGCTGCGATGGCGGCTCGAGCATGGTGCGCAAGCAGCTCGACTTCAAGATGGACGGCGAGCCGCACCTGCGCGAAATGCGCCAAGCGCTGTTCCATTGCCCGCAGCTCTACGACAAGGTCAACGCGCCGCGCGCCCGCCATTACCATCGCATCGACGGCCATTGGACGCTGATGATCGTCCAGGATTCGCGGCAGGACTTCACCATTCACGCCATCGTCGACACCGACGACGACATGAAGACGCTGTTTGCGAAAACCGTCGGCACGCCGGTGCCGTTTGAGATGGTGCATTGCGCCAAATGGGTGCAGCGGCTGCTGCTGGCGGAGCATTATGTGTCGGGCCGCGCTTTCATCGCCGGTGATGCCGCGCATCTGGTGATTCCAACCGGCGGGCTCGGCATGAATACCGGCGTCGGCGACGCCATCGATATTTCCTGGAAGCTCGCTGCCACCCTGCAGGGTTGGGGCGGGCCGCGCCTGCTCAATTCCTACGAAGCCGAGCGGCGCCAGGTCGGCGCCATCAACGTCAAGGCCTCCGGCGGCGGCACCGCCGGCCGCGAAATCTGGCGCGCCGCCTATCGGCCCAATGTCGAGGACGATACGCCCGAGGGCAGGGCGGCGCTCGCCCACATGTTGGAACTCGCCCGGGAAGAGGCGCCAAAAACGTTTCGCGTCATCGGCGCCGAGCTCGGCTACCGCTACGACGGCTCGCCGGTGATTTGCGACGAGCCCGGCGGCCCGGCGCCGAACATCGAGGAGTACCAGCCGACCAGCTGGCCGGGCGCGCGGCTGCCCCATGTCTGGCTCGATCCCGGCAAGGTGTCGGTGCACGACCGCATCGGCGACGGCTTTACGCTGTTGCGGCTTGGCGCGGCCAAGGCCGATGCGTCCGCTCTGCAAAAAGCGTTCGCTGCGCTCGGTGCGCCATTTTCGGTGCTCGATATCGACAGCGCCAATGTGCGCAGCGTCTACGGTTTCGACTATCTGATGGTCCGGCCGGATTTGCATGTGGTCTGGCGCGGCCATACGCTGCCGGCCGATGCCGACAAGGTGGCGCGGATGGTGACCGGCCACTGACGGCGGCAAACGGAGCCTCGCATGCTCTCGGCAAGCGCGCGCCCCATCGATGCCGAAGGGTTCGTTCGCGCCGCCCGCGACCTTGCGCCGGCCATCAGGGCGGTGCGCGCCGACATCGAGCGCGAGCGCAGCCTGCCCGCGCCGCTGGTGCGGCAGATGGCGGAGACCGGGTTCTTCTCGCTGTGGCTCGCGCGCAGTCTCGGCGGTCCCGAACTGACCACCATCGATTTCCTGCGTGTGATCGAGGAACTATCGCGCGCCGACGGTTCAGTCGGCTGGTGCGCCTTGGTGGCGGCCGGCTATACGCGCCTGTCCGGTTATCTCGACGACACGATAGCGCGCGAAGTGTTCGGCGACGGCTCGACCATCGTCGCCGGCACCATCAATCCGACCGGCAGAGCGGTACCGGTGCCGGGCGGCTTCCGCGTCAGCGGACAATGGAGCTACGGCAGCTTCATTCAGCACAGCGTCTGGACGGTCGGCAGCAGCGTCATCGTCGAGGACGGCGCGCCGCGCCGCGGTCCGGACGGCTTGCCCGACATGCGGCTGATGCTGTTTCCGACCAACGCCGTGGAGATCATCGACACCTGGCGTGTCGGCGGCTTGCGCGGCACCGGCAGCCACGACTTTCGCGTCGCCGATCTGTTCGTGCCGGAGGAGCGCGCCATCGCCGCCTTCACCGCCAAGCCGGCGCGGCGGGGCACGCTGTTTGCCGCGCCGTTCATCACCGTGTTCGCCATGGCGCTCGCCAGCGCGCCGCTCGGCATTGCCCGCGCTGCCATCGAGGCCTTCGTCGAGCTCGCCGAGGGCAAGACGCCGATGGGCGCGTCGGCGAAGCTGCGCGACAAGGCGAGCGCCCAGGCCGACCTCGGCAAGGCCGAGGCGCTGCTGCGCTCGGCGCGCGCCTTTCTGATTGATGAGCTGCAAGGCATCTGGGGTACGGTGTCCGCAGGCGAAATGCCCTCAATAAGACAGCGTGCCGTTGCCCGACTCGCCGCCGCCCAAGCTGCGAGCGCGTCGTCACAAGCGGTGGACCTTCTCTATAACGCCGCCGGCGGCACCGCGATCTACGAGCACAATCTGCTGGAGCGCTGCTTCCGCGACGTCCACGCCACGACCGCGCACGTCGGCATTTCCTCGGCCAACTTCGAGATTTCCGGCCGCGTGCTGCTCGGGCTCGATCCCGGCACGCCGCGGTTTTGAGGCGCGCCGCCGACCGGCCCAGTGGCAGCGGCCGTGATTCGGACAACAGGCGGTGACCTCAGCCGCTGACGATACCGCTTTTGCTCACAGCCGACAGGGCATCGTCCGGTCAATGCGTCGCGTACTGCATGCCCGCCGAATAGGCGGCGCCGCCGATGACGCAAGGAATGCCGAGCTCGATCTGCCCGGTGGCGGCGGCGACCACGCAGCCCATGGACAGGGCGCCCTGGCCGATCTGGCCCCAGCCGGTCAGCTCGCGCTTTGAGTTCGGGCCTTTCTGCTTGAGTTCCTCGATGGCGGCGAGCGATTCTTTGCGCATGCGCACGGTGTCCACCGTATCGGCGGTCTCGATCACGTCATTGAGCACGACCGTGACCTCCTTCGGCTCGTGCTTGGCCGCCCATTTCAGCATGGTGAGGAGGTTGAGATCGCGCACCGCGTTGTTGGCCAGCGTGAACTTGGCGGCGCTGCCGGTGGTGAGATTGTCGACATTGTCCTTGTCGTTGGCGAGCGGCAGAAGCTTGACGATGCGGCCGATCGGCGGGTAGGTGCCGGTGCCGAGGTACATGCCCCACAGCACGTCGATCAGTTCAGGGTTCGGCGCCATGGTCAGCGGCTTGGCGCGGGTGGTGTCGGTGAGCTGCAGGACGACGCGGAGCTTGTCGATCATGCCGGGCGTCTTCGGCGCGTAGTCGATCTGATCAAGCGTCGGCAGCTCGCCGTTGAGATATTTGTCGATCATGGCCTGGCGCATCGGCATGCGCTCGGCGAAACGCGAGAGCAGATCCTTCCAGTTCGGCAAGCCGGAATAGGCGATGGCGCGCACCAGCACCCAATGGTCGGCGGGATCCATCGCCAGCGCTTGGACGACGAGGGGAAGCTCTTCGGGATTGGGCCGGCCGCGATAGCCGTTGATCCATTTCAGGATGCCGTCGGTCGAGGTCAGCGCCGCGTTTGGCGGATGCGACGCCAGGGCGGGCGCGGCGAACGCGACCGCCAAGGCGAGGGCAGCGATCAGGCCGATAGCGGTGCGGCGCAAACGTTCTGCGAGCATGTCCCCTCCCACGGCGAGAACCACTAGTGCGGCGGATTTGAAGTTCCTACAGCGTAGCGGCAGCCTCTCATAGGAACTTCAAAGCCAAAGACCGCACTAGAACTTTCGATTTGCGGCGTCCCTTTTGATTCCGAAGTTCGCATCGGAGTATGCCGCCAGCACTTGCGAACTTCGGAATCGGGTCGCCGCTGCGCCAATTCAGCAACAGCGCAGGGAAAATTTTTGGCCGGTCCGGCGCAAAATCGCGGCTGCGGCGTGACGTTGCCAAAGAGTTAAGAAAACAAGTTTTGCCCGTCGAATCGATTTCAAACGCGCGTTTGAAGATGACCCGGTCCGGCCGCGCCAGATTCCCGCCGCATTTGGCTTGACCGGCACTGCCGCAATGCATATAAAGTACGCCGCAGAAACAAGGGGCACATTCGTGCGGACTTTTGTTGCGATTCTCGTAGGAAAGCGCACCGCCGGGGGTGGGTAAGCCCACCCGCGAGACGTGGCGGTGCGCGACATCAGGGCCCTTGGAGGCCCTTTTTTGTTACCCGAATGGCAGCGGCAGTCGAGAGAGTGGAGCGGACCATGACAGAGATGACCGGCGCGGAAATGGTGATCGAGGCGCTCGCCGATCAAGGCGTCGAGCACATTTTCGGCTATCCGGGCGGCGCGGTATTGCCGATCTATGACGCGCTGTTCCAGTCGCAGGACCGCGTTCGCCATGTGCTCGTTCGCCACGAGCAGGGTGCGGTGCACGCCGCAGAGGGCTATGCGCGCTCGACCGGCAAGGTCGGCTGCGTGCTGGTGACCTCGGGCCCCGGCGCCACCAACGCGGTCACCGGGCTGACCGATGCACTGTGCGATTCCATTCCGCTCGTGGTCATCACCGGGCAGGTGCCGACCCACCTGATTGGCAACGACGCCTTCCAGGAATGCGACACCGTCGGCATCACCCGGCCGTGCACCAAGTACAATTATTTGGTCAAAACCATCGACGACCTGCCGCGCGCACTGCACGAGGCGTTTCACATCGCCGCGAGCGGCCGGCCCGGCCCGGTCGTGGTCGATATCCCGAAGGACATCCAGTTCGCCAAGGGCACCTACGTCAAGCCGAAGGAGTTCCAGCACAAGGGCTACCGGCCCAAGCTCAAGGGCGATCCGGAAAAGATCCGCCAGGCGGTGGCGATGATGGCGGCGGCGAAGCGGCCGGTGTTCTATACCGGCGGCGGCATCATCAATTCCGGCCGCGCCGCGTCGGAGCTCCTGCGCGAACTGGTCAAGCTCACCGGCTTTCCCATCACCTCGACCCTGATGGGGCTCGGCGCTTTTCCGGCCGCCGATCCGCAATGGCTCGGCATGCTCGGCATGCACGGCACCTGGGAAGCCAACTGGGCGATGCACGACTGCGATCTGATGATCTGCATCGGCGCCAGGTTCGACGACCGCATCACCGGCAGGCTCGATGCATTCTCGCCCGGCTCGCGCAAGATTCATGTCGACATCGATCCGTCGTCGATCAACAAGAACGTCAAGGTCGACCTGCCGATCGTCGGCGACTGCGCCCATGTGCTCGAGGACATGTTGCAGGCGTGGCGCGCGGCCAAGCCGCAGCTCGACAAGGCGGCGCTCAAGGCGTGGTGGGAGCAGATCGAGAAATGGCGCGCGAAGAAGTCGCTCGCCTACCGCAGCACCAAGGACGTCATCAAGCCGCAATACGCCATCCAGCGGCTGTTCGAATTGACCAAGGACCGCGACACCTACATCACCACCGAGGTCGGCCAGCACCAGATGTGGGCGGCGCAGTTCTATCAGTTCCAGGAGCCGAACCGCTGGATGACCTCGGGCGGTCTGGGAACCATGGGCTACGGGCTGCCGGCCTCGGTCGGCGTGCAGCTGGCGCATCCGGACTCGCTCGTCATCGACATCGCCGGCGAGGCGTCGGTGATGATGACCATGCAGGAAATGTCGACGGCGGTGCAGTACCGGCTGCCGATCAAGATCTTCATCCTCAACAACCAGTACATGGGCATGGTGCGGCAGTGGCAGGAGCTCCTGCATGGCGGCCGCTATGCCGAAAGCTACATGGACGCGCTGCCGGATTTCGTGAAGCTCGCCGAGGCCTATCACGCCCACGGCATCCGCTGCGAGCGGCCGCAGGACCTCGACGCCAAGATCCGCGAGATGATCGAGGTGAAGAAGCCGGTGATCTTCGATTGCGTGGTCGATCCGGCGGAGAACTGCTTCCCGATGATCCCGTCGGGCCGCGCCCATAACGAGATGCTGCTCGGCGACGCCGCGGTCAGCGTCGAAGACGCGGTGACCGAGGAAGGCAAGATGCTGGTGTAGAGGGAGCGCGTCATGAAACTCGGCATCATCGGCGCCGGCAATGTCGGCGGCACGCTCGGCACCGCCTGGGCGCAGAAGGCCGGCCACGATATTTGCTTCGGTGTTCGCGATCCGCAATCGGACAAGACGCAGGCGCTTCTGCGTACGCTGGGCGGCAAGGCACGCGCCGGCACAGCCGCGGAAGCCGCCGCCTTCGGCGACATGATCGTGCTGACGACGCCGTGGACCGCTGCCGAAGCGGCGATCCGCTCCATGGGCAATCTGAGCGGCAAGATCATTCTCGATGCCACCAATCCGCTGGCGCGGGGTGCCGACGGCGTCTCGCTCTCGATCGGCCACTCGACCTCGGCCGGCGAAATGGTGCAGGAATGGGCCAAGGGCGCCGCGGTATTCAAGACGCTCAACACCACCGGCTTCGGCAACATGGCCAATCCGGTCTATGGCGCGGTGAAGTCGGTGATGTTCGTTGCCGGCGACGATAGCGCGAACAAGCCGAAAGTCATGGATCTCGTCGCGGCGCTCGGCTTCGACGTGATCGACGCCGGGCCGTTGCGCAACGCGAGGCTTCTGGAAGCCCACGCCATGCTGTGGATCGACCTCGCCCTGCAACGCGGCCACGGCCGCGACTGGGCCTTCGCCCGGGTCAAGCGCTGAGGAGAACAGTCGTGAACGCCACCGTCCCCGCGACCACCCATTATCCCGCCGCCGCCACCGCCGAGCGCGTCGAGACCCGCACGCTGTGCGTGCTGGTCGACAACGAGCCGGGCGTATTGGCGCGTGTCATCGGGCTATTCTCCGGCCGCGGCTACAACATCGACTCGCTCACGGTCTCGGAGACCGAGCACGAGAAGCACCTGTCGCGCATCACCATCGTCACCCGCGGCACGCCGATGGTGCTGGAGCAGATCAAGAACCAGCTCGACCGCCTGGTGCCGGTGCACCGTGTCGTCGATATCACGACGGCGGGCCCGGCCATTCAGCGCGAGCTCGCCATGGTCAAGGTGCGCGGCACCGGCGAGCACCGCATGGAGGCGCTGCGGCTCGCCGACGCGTTCCGCGCCCGGGTCATCGACGCCACCACGGAAAGCTTCGTGTTCGAGATCACCGGCGCGTCCGACAAGATCGAAAGCTTCATCGCCCTGATGCTGCCGATCGGCCTGGTCGAAGTGTCGCGCACCGGCGTCGTCGCCATCGCGCGCGGACCGGAGGCGATGCAGGACCGGGCGTGATCGGGGCCGCGGCGCCCTCACGCCTTGCCGGACAACTTGCCGACGAACGTCGCGAAGCGGTCGATGAAGCCCTGCAGGAATTTCTGCGTGTTCTCGTCGCCGATATTACCCTGATCGTCGAACAGGTTCGGCTTGAAGCTGATAAAGGCCTCGCCGCCCATGATATTGGCGCCGAGGCTCGCGCCGAGCATCGAGCGCAGGTGCAATTGCGCCAGCGCGGTGCCGAGCGCGCCCGGCGACGTGCCGGTAATGAAGACCGACTTGCCGGCCCAGCGGTTGGTGCCGGCCGGCCGCGCGCCCCAATCGATGGCGTTCTTGAGCACCGCGGAAATCGAGCGGTCGTGTTCCGGCGTGACGATCAGGATGCCGTCGGCGCGCGCAATCTCGTCCTTGAAGCGGGCCACCTCGGGCACCGGGTTGGCTTCATGGTCCTGGTTGAACAGCGGCAGGTCGTCGATGCGCACGAAATGGACGTCGAACTTGTCGGCGGCGAGCTTGGCCAGCGCCTGGGCGTATTTGCGGTTGATCGATTCCTTGCGGTTGGAGCCGACGATCACGGCGAGATGAGGCTTCGGCATGATTGAATTCCTCGGGACTGATACGTAACTAAGGCTAGATAAATGACTGTCGGCGAGGCCGACAAGAGGGCACAGCCGTGAAACCGAGACACATCTATTTGCCTGCCGATTGCCGTGCCATCAGCGACGTGCTCGCCCGGGTCGGCGACAAATGGTCGGTGCTGGTGGTGACTCGGCTGGGCGCCGGTGCCATGCGCTTCAACGAACTGCGGCGTGCCATCGGCGGCATTTCCCAGCGCATGCTGACCTTGACGCTCCGCGGGCTCGAGCGCGACGGCCTCGTCACCCGCACCGTATTCCCGACCATTCCGCCGCGGGTCGACTATGAGCTCACCGCGCTCGGCCGCGATCTGCTGCAGCCGGTCTCGGCGCTCGGCGAATGGGCGACCCGCAACCAGGCCAAGATCGCCCGCGCCCGCGAGAAGTTCGACGGCGCCGCGGCGTCTTGAGCTTCGGGCTTGTCCTCAAGCCCCGTAGAACCTAGAAGCATCCCCGACAACAAGCGGCCGGGCTTCAGCTTTCAGCTCCCTGGCCCCAGTAGGGGTGAGACCATGCGTGTTTATTACGATCGCGATGCCGACCTGAACCTGATCAAGGGCAAGAAGGTCGCCATCATCGGCTATGGCAGCCAGGGCCATGCCCATGCGCTCAATTTGCGCGATTCCGGCGTCAAGGAGGTCATGGTGGCGCTGCGCAAGGGCTCGCAGGGCGTCAAGAAGGCCGAAGCCGAGAAGCTGCCGGTCAAGGAGGTCGCCGAGGCCGCCAAATGGGCCGACGTGATGATGATGCTGACCCCCGACGAATTGCAGGCCGACATCTATCGCGACCATCTCGCCGCCAACATGAAGGAAGGCGCGGCCATCATGTTCGCCCATGGGCTGAACGTGCACTTCAACCTGATCGAGCCGCGCAGCGACCTCGACGTCATGATGATCGCGCCGAAGGGGCCGGGCCACACCGTGCGCTCGGAATATCAGCGTGGCGCCGGCGTGCCGTGCCTGCTGGCCGTGCATCGCGACGTCTCCGGCAATGCCCATGACCTCGGGCTGTCCTATGGCGCCGCGATCGGCGGCGGCCGCGCCGGCATCATCGAGACCACCTTCAAGGAGGAATGCGAGACCGATCTGTTCGGCGAGCAGACCGTGCTGTGCGGCGGCCTGGTCGAGCTGATGAAGGCCGGCTACGAGACCCTGGTGGAAGCCGGCTATGCGCCGGAGATGGCCTATTTCGAATGCGTGCACGAGGTGAAGCTGATCGTCGACCTGATCTATGAGGGCGGCATCGCCAACATGAACTACTCGGTGTCGAACACTGCCGAATACGGCGAATACGTCTCCGGGCCCCGAGTCATCACCGAGCAGACCCGCGCCGAGATGAAGAAGGTCCTGGCCGACATCCAGTCCGGCCGCTTCACCAAGGACTGGATGCTGGAGAACAAGGTCAACCAGACCTCGTTCAAGGCGACCCGCGCCAAGCTCGCCGAGCATCCGATCGAGCAAGTCGGCGCCAAGCTTCGTGAAATGATGCCGTGGATCAAGCAGCGCGCGCTGGTCGATCGTTCACGGAATTGATTTCCTTGTAGGCTGGGTGAAACGCAACGAAACCCAGGGCGACTTCATCGCAGGATCCCGGATTTCGCCGCGGCTCGACCCAGGCCACGGCTGACCCAACCGGAGCCGGCGCGATGTTGATGGTTCGTCTTGCCAAGGTCGCGCTGGTCGCGGCCGTCGCGGCGTTTGCGCTGATCGTCGCTTACGACAACATCGTCGACTATGGCTCGAACTACGAGTTCGTGCGCCATGTGCTGAGCATGGACACGACGTTCCCAAACAATGCGCTGATGGATCGCGCCATCCTCAATCCGCGTGCGTGGACGGCGGTCTATGCGGCGATCATTGCGGTTGAGGGGCTGACGTCGCTGCTGCTCATTGTCGGGGCCTGCGCCCTGCTGGCGCGGCTGAAGTCGCCTGCAGCGGAATTCAATCGCGCCAAGGCGTGGGCGGTCGCCGGGCTGACGATGGGCTTTGGCCTCTGGTTCTTCGGCTTCATGGTGGTGGCCGGCGAATATTTCGCCATGTGGCAGTCCCAGACCCGGAATGGGCAGCAGGCCGCCTTCCGGTTAACCACGGTGATCCTTGGCGTGCTGATTTTTGTCAGCTTGCCCGAGAGCGATGGCGGTTGAGATGCGCCGTGCCCTTGCCATGACGAATTAAATACAGTTTTATGACAAAGCGCCGTGGGCCGGGGCTAAGCTCTGAGGGTCGATCACTTCCGGGCACGCGCGTTCGGTCATGCGTGCTGTCTTGTTATCCTTCAGTGCCCGGCTTGGTGCGGCGGACGTTGTCGCCCGGCATGGCTTTTGGCGCCCGGCGCTGCTCCTGACCCCCCACCTCATCGCTTTCGCCATCATGATCGCGACCGAGCGGCGGCCGATCGAGATGGCGGCGTTTCTCTGCGCCTGGGGCATCCTGAATTTCTTCTGGCTCGCACTCCTCCACCGGCCGGCCGTCGCCGGCGCGGCGTCGCTGCTGCTGCTGACGGTGGTGGTGCTGCTCTCCAACCTCAAGTACCGCGTGCTGATGATGACGGCGAGTTTCGTCGATGTCATGGTCGTCGACACCGACTCGGCCAACTTTCTGTTCACGATCTACCCGGCGCTGCGCTGGATCGTGGCGCTGTGCGTCGTCGCGCTGGTGCCGATCGCCGTCCTGGTATGGCGGTCCGATCCGTTCCGCGTCAACCGACTGACGGCGATTGCGTCGACGCTCGGCTGCGTGGCCGCGTTGACCGGGCTTGAAATACATCTGCCGGTCCAGCCGTTCGAGGCGTTTGCCGGCGGCAGCCAGGTGTCGTTGTTCGCCCGCTCGGGTGTCGACGCGATTTCCGAGCTGATGACCAATGGCCTGATGCAGTCGGATCCCGTCGCCGCCGACCATTTGATGCCGGCGCTCGACGAATCCTGCCAGCCGGCGCACAAGCCGCCGCACATTATTCTCATTCACGACGAGTCGAGCTTCGACATCCGCATGGCGCCTGGCATCATGGTGCCGGCCGGCTACGGCGCGCATTTCAAATCGTTCGACGGCAAGGAGCGTAATTTCCTGGTCGAAGGCAACGGCGGGCCGAGCTGGTTCACCGAATACAACGTGCTGGAAGGCCTGTCGGCGCGCACCTTCGGCCGCTTCTCGTACTTTGTGACGCGCATCGCCGCCGGCCGCGTCGAACGCGGCCTGCCGGCGGCGCTGCGCCGCTGCGGCTATCGCACCTTCTCGCTTTATCCCGCGCTCGGCGCCTTCATGAGCGCGAAGAGCTTCCAGACCACGACGGGCGTGCAGCACTTCTTCGATCAGCACGATCTTGGCGCAAAGGACATCGAGCCGGACAGCTTCTTCTTCGATGCCGCGACGAAGATGATCGCGCGCGAGCACCTGCGCAGCCCAATGTTCGTGTTCGTCTATCTCGCCGCCAATCATTTCCCCTGGGATTTCCGCTACCGGCCGGAGCTGATGCCGCAGTGGCACGACCTCGGCAACGTGCCGCCGGTCGACGAATATCTGCGGCGGCAGGCGCTCAGCGCGCAGAACTATGCCGACTTTGTGACGCGGCTGAAGCGGGAATTCCCCGGTGAACCCTTCCTCATCGTGCGCTTTGGCGACCACCAGCCGGATTTCGCCGCCCATGTGATCGACCCCGGCCTCGACGACGAAGCGATCGAGCGTCGCTTGATGGCGTGGGACCAGCGCTACTTCACCACTTATTATGCGATCGACACCATCAACTTCAAACCGGTCGACGTGTCATCGGCGCTCGACACTTTGGAAGGTCCGTATCTGCCGCTGGTCGTGCAGGAGGCCGCGGGCCTGCCGCTCGATCCGTCGTTCGCCGAGCAGAAAAAAATTCTCGTCCGCTGCAACGGCCTGTTCTACGGCTGCGACGGCGGCGCCGAGGCGCGCCGCTTCAATCGCATGCTGATCGACGCCGGTTTCATCAAGAATTTGTAGGCGGCAATCTTCGGCCGTCCGTTCGGGAATTTTTCCGCAAGCTTGGGGTTTGTGTCCGGCAGGTTCGGCGGTGCGCAGCCGCCTTGATCTCGACCCCGCGGCCGCTACACTCCTGCCGCCATCACAATCAACACAAAGGGAGGAACATTCATGTTGGCACAGCGACATCTGCTTGCGGCGACCGCCGCGGCGTTGATTCTAGGCTTCGTCGGCACGGCCGCGAATGCCGCCGATATCTTCACGCTGACATCGACGACGTTCAAGGACGGCGCCATGATGCCGAAGAAGGTCGCCAACAGCCAGGCCAATGCACCGACCAATCCGAACTGCGTCGGCGATAACGTGTCGCCGCAATTCTCCTGGAGCAATGTGCCGGCGGGCACCAAAAGCTTCGTGCTGACGATGTTCGATCCGGAGGGCCGCCCGCCGCTCGGCGTCAGCCATTGGGTCGCCTACGGTATCCCCGCCTCGGTGACCGGCTTTGCCGAGGGCGAGGTCAGCAAAGAGTCCGACAAATATGTCGGCGGCAAGAGCCTGTTCAATGTCGGTTCCTATCGCGGTCCGTGCACGCCACCCAACACCACGCCCCACCACTACACCTTCGGGCTCGTCGCCACCGATTTTGATCCGAAGGAATTACCTCCCGGTCTGACCCGCGAGGAGCTGTTCGCGAAATTCGGCCCGCCGCCCGCCCACGTGAAGGGCTCGACCGGCCTGGTCGGCCTGTTCGTCAATCCGTGGCGGGAAAAAGAATGAGCCGACACCGGCGCCGCGTTGCAATGGCGGCATCATCGCCCTATCCAGGCGGCGATGATGCACGCCCATCCGGCCCCTGAAATCTTCGATATCGACCGCGCCGAGATCGCGGCCGAGCCGTGGTCATGGGCGTTCGCCCGCGACCGGCGTCCGGATATCGACCGGTACTTCGCCGACCTTAAGCGCCGGCGGCCGGGAGTGTGGAACGGCCGCGTGCTGCTGTTACACCGCTACGCCATCGCCGGCCGGGCGCTCAACGGCGGCTGCTTCGAGACCGACTATTCGAGCTTCATCACCTGGCGTGACGAGGAGTTCCCCGATCCGGCGGTCTATAATTTCTTCGCCGCCGCGGCGCTGCGTTCAGCCGACGGCGCTTACCTCCTCGGCGAGATGGCGTCCTATACGGCGGGCGCGGGGCGCACCTATTTCTGCTGCGGCACGCCGGAGCCGGCCGATATCGGCGCAGGTGGCCGCATCGATCTTGACGCCAATCTCGGCCGCGAACTTTTGGAGGAGACCGGCATTGGCATTGCGGAGCTCGATGCCGAGCCCGGATGGACCGTCGTGCGCGATCGCTGCTTTCTCGGCTTCATGAAGCTTTTGACCGCACGGGAGGATGCCGACGCGTTGCGCGCCCGCATCGGGCGCCACCTCGCCGCCGACCCGCAACCCGAGCTGGCCGGCATGCGTATCGTGCGCGGTCCGGCCGACTTCGATGCCCGGATGCCGCCTTCGGTGGTGGCCTATCTGCAGCGACAGTGGCGGCAATAGCGGGAGGCGCCGCGAAACATGGACAAGAAGCGGATCGCCAAGATCGTCAAGCAATGTCGGGTCGACGGACCGCGGCATTTCCGGCTGGCCGATTACGACCCGGCCGAACGCTTCGGCCTCTCCACCGACATCGACGACGTGCAGCAAATGCTTGCCGAAGGCGTCGCCCGGATGGAGGAGCTGCAGCAGCGGCTGTACGCCAATGGCCAATGGGGCGTGCTGATGGTGCTGCAAGGCATGGACGCCGCTGGCAAGGACGGCGTCATCAAGCATGTCATGTCGGGGATCAATCCACAGGGCTGCGAGGTCCACGCCTTCAAGGCGCCGAGCGCCGAGGAGCTCGAGCACGATTTTCTGTGGCGCACCGGCAAGGACGTTCCGGCCCGAGGCCGCATCGGCATTTTCAACCGCTCCCATTACGAGGAAGTGCTGGTGGTGCGCGTGCATCCTGAGCTGCTGCAGCGGCAGAACCTGCCGCCCAGCGCCACCGGCAAGACCATCTGGAAGCACCGCTTCCAGGAGATCCGCGCCTTCGAGCGGCATTTGTCGCGCAACGGCACGGTGGTGCTGAAATTCCACCTGCACATCTCCAAGGAAGAGCAGCGCAAGCGCTTCCTGGCGCGGCTCGACGAGCCGTTCAAGCGGTGGAAGTTCTCGGCGAACGACCTCGTCGAGCGCGAACGCTGGGACGACTACATGGCCGCCTACGACGAAATGATCCGGGAAACCTCGACCGACGAAGCGCCCTGGTACGTCGTACCGGCCGACCACAAGCACGTGTCCTGGCTGGTCGTCTCCGCCGCGATCATCGAGGTGCTGGAAGGTCTCAAGCTCGACTATCCGAAGATCACCGGCAAGGCGCTCAAGCGCTTGCAAAAGATCGAACGCGCGCTGAAGGCCGAGAAGTGACGCGGCGCGCTTTCAGGTCACGCGCCGCTTGTCGAGGAAGGCGGCAAGCCGGTCGGCCAGCCAGAACGGGCCGAACAGCAGAAGCACCGGGAAGCCCAGATACATGCCGAGGGCAGCGCCCGGCCGTGCATGCGAAAAGTCGGGCGGCGCAATCCACATCATGAGCAGATAGACGGCGGCGAGACCGGCGCCGAGCAGGACGCCGACTAACCGGATCAACTGGGCGATGATTTTGCGCGCGCCAGCTCCTGCTTCGATCCGCTCGATCGGATCGTCGCCAGATAATTTTTCGGACGGCATGATCGTTCCGCTCATTTTGCCGTTGAGCGGCACACAGGCGGCCTCGTTGCCCCTTATCGTGCGGCCGTCTGAATCGGCCGGCTGACGGCAAAGCCGTCGACGTTCGGCTGCGGCGCGGCGGCGAGCGTCAGGAAATCCGGCGCCGTGGCCTGGGCCTTGCGCATGGCCGTCGAAACGGCGTGCTCCGCCAAGAGCGATCCGGTGATGGCGGCGACGGGAATGACGCTCAGCCCGATGGCAACGGCGGTGCCGAGCAGCGCAACGCGGACGATGGGGGTCATGGCTGTCCTCGACGGAGGGTGGCGCAAAATGCGCCGCTTCCTTTGGTCGCCGGGCGGCACCGATCCGTTCAACGGTCTGTTAAGGGGTAGATCGCCCGCCCAGCGGGCTCGTCGACGAGCCTTGCGGACGGCTGGGCCCTTCCGCTAAAAGGAGGCCGGCCCATATCGGGTTAACGCGGAATTCAGCTTGATCCGCCACCTTTGGGCCGCAACGAGGGTATCAGCAATGTCTCCGCGCCGCGATCTTTTCCGCGCGATGACCTGGGGGGCCAAACCGGCCGCGCCCGACGCTGCCCTCATTCTCGCCGGGCTCCTGCTCCTTAGCGCCCCCTGAGGGCCGGCTGGGCGTTTGCGCCTGGGCACTCAGGGGTCGGTTTGAAACCACGGAACCCACGAGTGCCCACCCTCCAGGGGGCAGGGCGCAAACGAGAAGGACCCCAAATCATGACCACGCCAGCTCAAGAGCCGGCCAAGCCCGCGCCGGCCAAGTCCGAGAAGGACCGCGTCGTCATCTTCGACACCACCTTGCGCGACGGCGAGCAATGCCCCGGCGCCACCATGACCCATGAGGAGAAGCTCGAAGTCGCGGAACTGCTCGACACCATGGGCGTCGACATCATCGAGGCCGGCTTTCCGATCGCCTCGGACGGCGACTTCGCCGCCGTCAACGAGATTGCCAGGCGCACCAAGAACGCCGTGGTCTGCGGCCTTGCCCGCGCCGGCTTCAAGGACATCGACCGCGCCGGTGAAGCGGTCAAGCCGGCGCGGCAGTCGCGCATCCACACTTTCATCTCCACCTCGCCGGTGCACATGAAGTGGAAGCTGCAGCTGCCGCCGGAGCAGGTCTACGAGATGGTGATCGCCTCGGTGACCCGCGCCCGCGGCTACACCGACAACGTCGAATGGTCGTGCGAGGACGGCACCCGCACCGAGCACGACTTCCTCTGCCGCTGCATCGAGGCTGCGATCAAGGCCGGGGCCACCACCATCAATATTCCCGACACCGTCGGCTACACGGTGCCAGAGGAATATTTCGCCCTGATCAAGATGGTGCGCGAGCGGGTCCCGAACTCCGACCAGGCGGTGTTCTCGGTGCATTGCCATGACGATCTCGGCATGGCGGTGGCGAACTCGCTCGCCGGCGTGCGTGCCGGCGCCCGCCAGATCGAGTGCACCATCAACGGCATCGGCGAGCGCGCCGGCAATGCTTCGCTGGAAGAGGCGGTGATGGCGATGCGGGTGCGCAATGACGTCATGCCGTTCTGGACCGGCGTCGACGCCACCATGCTGACGCGGGCGTCAAAGCTCGTCTCGGCGGTGACCTCGTTCCCGGTGCAGTACAACAAGGCGATCGTCGGCCGGAACGCCTTCGCCCATGAGAGCGGCATCCACCAGGACGGCATGCTCAAGCACACGCAGACCTACGAGATCATGCGGCCCGAGGACGTCGGCGTGAAGCAGACGTCGCTGGTCATGGGCAAGCATTCCGGGCGGCATGCCTTCGTCCACAAGCTGGAAGAGCTCGGCTACAAGCTCGCTGGCAACCAGCTGGAAGACGCTTTCGTGCGCTTCAAGGCGCTGGCCGACCGCAAGAAGCACGTCTACGACGAGGACATCGAGGCTTTGGTCGACGAGGAGATCGCGACCTTCCAGGACCACATCAAGCTCGTTTCGCTGTCGGTGATTGCCGGCACCCGCGGGCCGCAGCGCGCCACCATGAAGCTCGACGTCGACGGCAAGGCGATGCTCGAGGAGCGTGAGGGCAACGGCCCGGTCGATGCGGTGTTCAACTGTATCAAGGCCATGGTGCCGCACGATGCGGTGCTCGAGCTCTACCAGGTCCACGCCGTGACCGCCGGCACCGACGCGCAGGCCGAAGTCTCGGTTCGCTTGTCGGAGCAGGGCCGGGCGGTGACCGCCAAGGGCGCCGATCCCGATACCTTGGTTGCTTCGGCCAAGGCCTACCTCGCCGCACTCAACAAGCTCGTCGCCCGCCGCGCCCGTGGCAAACTTGAGCCGATCGCCGTCGGCGAACGCCGCATCCACTCGACCGACGTCGGATAACGGCTGTTCAGGCCACCGAGTAAGAAAAAGGGGCCGCTCGCAAGAGCGGCCCTTCAAGTTGGGAGGATACTCGACGCTAATTCGCTGTCAATGGAAGTGGTAGTTCAAGCCGACGCGCACCACGTTGTCGGTTACGCGGGTGCTCAGGAAGATCGGATTGAACACGCCCAGTCCCGTATACGTGTTGTTGATCGTGCCGAAGTCCATGTAGAGATATTCGAGCTTCGCGGTCCATTGCCGCCGACCACGCCTTCAATGCCGCCGCCGACCGTCCAGCCGGCTCTGGTATTGTTGAAGTTGGCCAGGACGCTGGCAGCGCCAACGGTGAAGGTCTCGTTGCTGTCGATTTCTCCATAGGCGAGGCCGCCGGTGACGTAGAACAGCCAGCTCGGCGCCGCCAGAACGCCCGCCCGCGCGCGCAGCGTGCCGAACCACGGCAGCTTTTCCTGATCGACAAGGGTGCCAAGCGTTCCGCACGGTGCGAAGGTACAGCCGATGCCTGGAACGAATAGCGAGCTCGTCGCCGTGCCGCGTTCGCCGCTGCCCTGGATGTCGGCCTCGAGCCCGAACAGCCAATTGCTCGTGTGCCAGTTATAGCCGACCTGGCCGCCGCCGATCACGCCGTCGAGATTCGACGAGGTCGAAGCGAACAGCACCGGGGGAGCGCCATACGTCGTCGTGTCGCGGACGCGACCCCAGCTGCCGCCCACGTTCACGCCGACGTACCAGCCAGCCCAAGGATCCACGGGCGGCGGAGGCGGCGCCTTGAGTGCCAAATCGGCCGCGCCGGCCACGTTGATCGCGGCGAAAGTGACAAAAGCGCTCACGGCCAAGAAAAGTCTTCTCATCGAGCCCTCCCCGTCGGGTTGCGGCTGTGATGACAGACATCGCCAAAATAACAAAAGGGTTGGGGGGAATCCTGTGATACTTCGGCAACATCCCGGAAACATCACCAGCCGTAAGGCAATACCGCTTGACCGTCGACGCAAGTCGCGCTTTTGCCGGATTTAGCCGTGGCAGGGCTGACAGCCTCCTTAGCCGTGCTTGCGATCGGCTGGCCTGGCGGTGGACGGGCAACGTGCCGCGAAGGGGCGGAAAGCGGCGCCCGTCGGAGCGTGCTTGCCCGCCCACGACCCGGTGGCTATATCTGCCCCAGGGCGCCGCTCCCGGATGGGGCGGCTTCTTCGTCTGGATGCCGCCGCGGCGCCCTTGCGAAATGGTGGCAGTTCCTAACCTGTCGTCATGGCTCCGGTTAGGGCGCATAGCTCAGTTGGTAGAGCAGCTGACTCTTAATCAGCGGGTCCAAGGTTCGAGTCCTTGTGCGCCCACCACTCCAAAAAATCCTCGTTGTTTTTACGACTCTTTTTGCTCTGACGCCCGCACCTGAGGATTAGGTGCGGGAATAGATGTTCGCTCATCGTTCGTCAGCTTGCGCATCGCCTGTGTGGCCAGCCGCGCGCGGTCGGCCTCGCGCGTGTAGTGCGCGGCCATGCCGCCGCCGTGCCAGCCGAAGATGGCCTCGAGCTCGGCGACGGTAGCGCCGTTCTGGGCTGCGCGTGTCGCCGCAATCTTGCGCACGCCATGCGCTGAGCCCGGCACCCCGGCGGCTTTGCAGGCGTCCTTGAACAGATTGCCGAAAGATTCCTTCGCTAGCGGTTTGCCGTTCTGGCCGACGATGAAGGTGAGATCGCCGCAGGGGCCGGCGTCCAAGGTCGCTTGCAAGATCGGTAGAACCGGCAGCGTGACTTCGGTGCCGTTCTTTTCGGTCTTGAGTTTGGCAATGCCGTTGCGGACGTGCTGGCGGCCTAGTCGCACCGCATCGCCGCGGCGAAGGCCCGTGTAGGCGAGCACATCAAGCCAGACGCGCTGGCGTGTGCCGATCGGCCAGGCCCGCTCATAGGCGGCCATGTCCTCCTCGGTCCACATTCGAAAACCAGGGCTCTTTCTACCCGGCGGATTCTTGACGCCGATAGTCGGGTCAGTCTTGACGTGCCCGGCTTCGAGCGCCCAGCGAAAGAGGCCCCGTTGCGCGTCCAGGAAGTGCCGGGCCTGGTGCGGCGTGCTCTTGCGACGCTCACGGCCGGCGACGACTGCTGCTGTCGTGATCCTGGCGGCGGGCTGCACACCGGCCGTCTCGATCACCTGCCGGAAGATGTTCTCGCGCTGCCGCCGTGTTGCCGCCGAGAGCGCCGCCCATGTAGTGGTTTCACGGTAGCGGGCGATCAGCCATCCGACCGTACCGGCTGCCGGTGCGCCCTTTGCGGGGCGGGGCGTGCCCGTGATAGCCGCCTGGTATTGGGAGTCGAATTCCGGCGTGCCGAAGTCGGCCCGGATTCTGATGCGGGGCCCTTTGCCGATCCGCACATACCAGATGGCGTTGCCGTGTCTGGTAACCTCGCGCTGCAGGTGCGGCGGCCGGGGGCGGGGCATGGCCCACATCACAGTATGACCTCCCCCTTGGGTTCAAGTCCCTTTTGTGGATTTTCCGCTGGCGCCAAGCGTAGGGTCAGGGTCTGTTCGCCGATTTGCACGACCACTTCGGCCACGCCGGCCTGCTTAGCTGCGCGGATCACGCGAGCAATATCGGCTTGAGTTACTTGGGCAGCGCGGCGGGGCATGGTTGTTCCCGCACTCCGTCACTATGAGCTATCTAAACCTTTGACTCCTTCCTTCCTTCCTTGGTGTATTCAATCACCTTGTCTTCCGATGAGGCCCCTCGTTCATAACGGGCTTTGCCTTTTCGGAAACGCCGCAAAAGAGCCACGCGATCATCAT
>Ga0335085_10003680_pt1 | contig 26179 bp, 23 predicted proteins | sample Lox_Sample_45_FD_206712 | JGI IMG/M metagenome (GOLD analysis project Ga0335085, IMG submission 206712) | Soil microbial communities from Loxahatchee National Wildlife Refuge, Florida, United States - Lox_Sample_4.5 | ecosystem: Environmental > Terrestrial > Soil > Wetlands | place: USA...
TAGCGTCGGGGGCGTCGGAGGCAGCGTGGGCCCCTCGCTCACCGACAAGGACGTGCGGCGGAGCCCGCTCGAGTTCGCGGCCGCGATCTGGAACAAGGCTCCCGCGATGACGGCGGCGATGGCCGCCCGGAACATCAGTATTCCGCAGCTCAGGCCGGAGGACATGGCCGACCTCGTGGCCTATCTCTACTCGTCGGGCTACTTCGCGGCCCCGGGCAGCCCCAGCCGCGGCTGGGCCACGCTGTCCAGCAAGGGCTGTCTCGTCTGCCACAGTGTGTACGGCGAGCGGGGCAAGTCCGCGAGCGACCTGACCCGGGCGAAGGGCATGGACTCACCCGCGGGCGTGCTGGCCGCCCTGTGGAACCACACCGTGGTGACGGCCCCCGCTCCGGGTGGAGGCAAAGCGCCCTGGCCCACTTTCCAGCCGCAGGAAATGGCGGATCTCGTCGCGCTCCTGCAGGGCATCCGACGCGCGCAGTGAGAACGATGCGACGGGTGAGGTGGATGGTCCTTGCCATCGCGTTGCTCGTCGCGCCGATCGGCGCGGTTTCAGCCCAGCCAGCAACGAGCCCGAGCCAGGACCCGCTCGCGGGGTCGCAGGTATTCGGCTCGAAAGGCTGCGTCAAGTGCCACTCGGTGAACGGGGTCGGCGGCAAGGTGGCACCCGATCTGGCGCGCACGATGAGGCCGCGCTCGTTCGTCGATCTGGCGACCGCGATGTGGAATCATCTTCCGAGCATGACGGACCGGATGAAGCAGCTCGGTATCGCCCGGCCGCAGCTCGATTCCAAGGAAGCCGGGGACCTGGTCGGCTTCCTCTACACGTTGAACTACTTCGACCCTCCTGGAAATGGCGACGTGGGCAAGCGCCTCTTCTCGGAGAAGCGCTGCATCATCTGCCACACGGTGCGCGGCACGGGAGGCGTGGTGGGGCCGAACCTGGACCACCTGCAGCAATTCCGCTCACCCATCTTCGTGGCGTCAGCGATGTGGAATCACGGGCCCCAGATGGCGGAGAAGATGAAGGAGCGCGGGATCGAGCGTCCCACCTTCACCGCGAAGGAGCTGCGCGATCTCATCGCCTTTCTGGCCCCCTCCACTGCGGGGCCCGAGGAAGGGCCCCTCTACGTGCTGCCGGGTCGGGCCGAGCTGGGTCGGCAGCTCTTCGCGGAGAAGCGCTGCATCGAGTGCCACGCGGTGGGTGGCGCGGGTGGCCGCGTGGGACCGGATCTGGTCGAGCGCGGCATCCGGCAGAGCCCGATGGAGTTCGCGGCGACGATCTGGAACAAGGCGCCCGCCATGGCCGCGGCCATGCAATCCAAGGGGATCAGCCTCCCCCAGCTGGCACCGGAGCAGATGGCGGACATCGTCGCCTACCTGTATTCGGTCCGCTACTTCGCGAGCGGCAACGTGCAGCAGGGATATGCCGTGGCGAGCCGGAAAGGCTGCTTGAACTGCCATGTGCTTCGCGGCGAGCGCGGCAAGCCCGCCAGTGACTTGGCGAAGATAAAAGGGCTGGACTCACCGGCCGCGGTGCTGGCGGCCCTGTGGAACCACGCGCTGGTCACTCCCACCGTTGCCGGGAAGAAGCTGGACTGGCCGGGTTTCTCATCTCAAGAGATGGCCGATCTGATCGCGATGCTCCAGTCCGTCAGCCAGGCCCAAAAGACCCGCTGATCATGGCATGACCGGGCTCGGTCTCGCGGGAGCACTGCTCCTTGCGGTCGTGCTGTGGCCTTCCGAGGCGAGGCCCCAGACCGCGGACGCGTGCACGGCCTGTCACCTCGAGACCGGGGACGAGCGCCTGACCACTCCCGCCAAGAGCTTCGACGGGGACATCCACAAGGCGAAAGGCTTCGGCTGCGTCGACTGCCACGGGGGTGACAGCCGGGCGACCGGCATGGAGGCGATGGATCCCCGCAAGGGCTTCATCGGCAAGATCTCGCGCCCGCAGCAGGCCCAGGTCTGCGGCCGGTGCCACTCCGACGCCGCCTTCATGAAGCGCTACAACCCCGCGCTGCGCGTGGACCAGGTGGCGGAATACGCGACGTCGGTCCACGGTCGGCGGCTCAGGGAGATGGGCGATCCGAAAGTGGCGACCTGCGCGAGCTGCCACCCGGCCCACGGGATCCGACCGCGGTCCGATCCCAAATCGAGCGTGCATCCGCTCCACGTCGCCGACACGTGCGGCCGCTGCCACGCCGATGCGAAGTACATGGCCAGCTACAAGATCCCCACCGACCAGCTGGAGAAGTACAAGACCAGCGTCCACTGGGCGGCCATGACGACCAAGGGCGACCTCTCCGCGCCCACGTGCAACAACTGCCACGGAAATCACGGCGCGGTGCCCCCCGGAGTGGGCTGGGTGGGCAACGTGTGCGGGCAATGCCACACCGTGCAGGCCGAGCTGTTCAGGTCGAGCGTCCACGCCAAGGCATTCACCGACCTGGGGACCCCGGGCTGCGCGACGTGCCACGAGAACCATGCGATCCACCCGCCGGGCGACTTCATGCTGGGGCTCGGCGACAAGGCGGTGTGCGCGAGTTGTCATGCCCCCGACGACAAGGGGGGTAAGAGCGCGGTCGAGATGCGCGCGCTGATCGACTCGCTCCGGGTCGAGTCCGACAAGGCGGGGGCGCTCCTGCAGCGCGCAGAGCGGTCGGGCATGGAGGTCAGCCAGGCGGAGTTCGATCTGAACGGCGCCCGAGACGACCTGATCAAGGCGCGGGCCGCCGTTCACGCCTTCAAGGTCGACACGGTGAAGCAGGCGGTCGACTCCGGGTTGGCCGTGAGCGCCAAGGCCTACGGCCGTGGAGTTCGCGCGCTGGGTGAGCTCGGGTTCCGGCGCAAAGGGCTCACGGTGTCCCTCGTGGTGATCTTCGCGTTGATCGTGGGCCTCGTGCTCAAGATCAGACAGCTCGAGCGACGCACCGACGTCAGATCGCGAGCAGGGGAGGCCCCTCATGAGTGAGCATGTGCTCGAGCCCGACGAGAACCGCCGGGGATTCATCAACTGGCTGCTCGGTACCAGCGCGGTGGCCTTCGTGCTCTCCGTCTTCTACCCGGTGGCGAGCTATCTGGTGCCGCCCACCGTCGGGGAGTCCACCGCGGGGACCGTGACGCTGCCCGTCAAGCCCGACGAGGTGAAGCCCAACACGGGACAGATCTTCAAGTTCGGAAGCCGCCCCGGCATCCTGATCCGGACCCCGGGCGGCGATCTCCGCGCCTTCTCCGCGGTCTGCACCCATCTGAATTGCACCGTGCAGTACCGGTCGGATCTCAGTCAGATCTGGTGCGCCTGCCACAACGGCCACTACGACCTGAACGGCAAGAACGTCTCGGGCCCGCCCCCGCGCCCCTTGGACACGTTCGTGGTCAACGTGCGCGGCACCCAGATCGTCGTCAGCAAGAGCGCGTGACGATGGAGGCGGGCGAGCCGAGACACGGCAGGCTCTGGATGTGGCTCGACCAGCGGGTCGGGCTCAAGGATCTCGAGAAGCTCGCCCGGAAGAAGGAGATCCCGGTCCACCGGCACGGCATCTGGTACTACCTGGGTGGCATGACCCTCTTTCTCTTCATCGTCCAGGTGTCGACCGGCATCCTGCTCCTCCTCTACTATCGCCCGAGCGCGGAGGAGGCCTTCGAGTCGATCCAGTTCCTGATGGCCGAGGTCCAGTTCGGCTGGCTCATCCGCTCGATCCATTCCTGGGCGGCCAACCTCATGATCTTCACCCTGTTCGTCCACCTCTTCAGCGTCCTGCTCCTGAAGGCGTACCGGCCGCCCAGGGAGATAACGTGGTTCTCGGGCGTCGCGCTGCTCGGCCTGGCGCTCGGGTTCGGGTTCACCGGCTACCTGCTGCCGTGGAACGAGCTCGCGTACTTCGCGACCAAGGTGGGCACGGAGATCACGAGCGCCGTTCCCGGGATTGGACGGTTCGCGGGGCGGCTGCTCCGCGGCGGTGACGAGGTGACGGGGGCGACCCTGACGCGCTTCTACGGGATCCACGTCGCGATCCTGCCCGCCACCGCGGTGGCGCTCCTCGGGCTGCATCTGTACCTCGTGCAGCGGCACGGGATGAGCGTGCCCCCCGATGTCGAGCGGAAGGGGGGAGCCCCGCGCGTGATGCCGTTCGTCCCGAACTTCCTGCTGCGGGACATCGTGGGCTGGCTCTCCGCCCTCGCGATCCTGGCCGCGCTCGCCGCGTATGTTCCGGCGGAGCTCGGCAAGAAAGCGGATCCGTTCCTGCCGGCCCCGGCCGGGATCAAGCCCGAGTGGTACTTCATGTTCATGTTCCAGACGCTGAAGTACCTGCCGAGCCACATCTTCGGAATCGAGGGCGAGATCGTGGGTATTCTCGGCTTCGGCGTGGGTGGTCTCTTCCTCCTCCTCATCCCCATCCTCGACCGCCGGACCGCGCGGGGCCAGCGGAGCCGTCTGTTCACGTGGATCGGGATCGCGATCATCCTGTACATGGTGCTGTTCACCGTCCTCGGCTACATGGCGAGCGCGACCAAGTGACCGTGCAGCACCGCAGCCCGCTCCTGCTCGGGATGGCGCTCGTCCTCGCCGGGATCGGCGCTGGAAGCGCGACGGCCGCGGAGGCTCCGGGGGACGCGACGCGCGGACAGGCGGTCTTCACGGCCAAGCAGTGTGTGCGCTGTCACGCAGTCCGAGGCCAGCGGAGCGTGGGGCCGCCCCTCGAGGAGCTCCGACGGCCCCAGGGCGCCTACGAGCTTGCCGGCCGCTTCTGGAACCACGCCCCCGCCATGTTCACGACCCTGCGGAGCGAGGGGATCACGTGGCCCGAGATCGGTGTCGTGGAGATGGCCGATCTGATGGCGTATCTCCAGGCGGACCCCGCGCGGGATCCGGCGCCGGATCCGTTCCGGGGTCAGACGCTTCTGGTCAGCAAGGGATGTCTCAAGTGCCATCGCTATAAAGGAGAGGGAGGTTTGGTGGGGGTCGAGCTGACCCAGCCCTATGCCGGGTATCAATCGGGTGTGGCGTGGGCCGCCGCGGTGTGGAGCCACGCGCCCCGCATGGCCGAGGAGGCCCGGCGCATGGGGATCCTGTACCCGCGCTTCTCGGGAGAAGAGATGGGGAACCTGGTCGGGCTCCTTCGGAGCACCGTCAGGTCGCCGTGACGATCGACAGCCAGGAGGAGAACACATGAGATACCGGCTCGCGCTCTTCGCGCTCGGCGCAGGCGTCGCGCTCTGCCTGCTCGCAGCTCCTTCCGCCCAGGCCCAGGTCAAGCCGCCCGCCGACTTCAAGTTCGAGGGCGGCAAGGACAGTCCCGGGCCGGTGACCTTCAGCCACGAGGAGCACAAGGAGAAGGTCGGTGGCTGCACGGCGTGCCACGTCAAGATCTTCAAGATGAAGAAGGGGGCGGACGCGCCGTTCACGATGGAGCGGATGAAGAACGGGCAGCTGTGCGGGACCTGCCACAACGGCACGACGGAGGTCAAGGGCAAGGTCGTCTTCGCGGCGACCGACAAGGCCAACTGCGAGCGGTGCCACAAGAAGTGACCGACCGCGAGGAATCTCCGGCCGCGCGCCGGCGGGTCCACCGCCGGCGCGCGGTCTGGATCGTCCTCGCGATCGTGCTGGTCGTCGGCGGCGCCGCGCTCACCGGCCTCTGGCACGTGAGCGCGAGCCCGCAGTTCTGCAACTCCTGCCACATCATGCGCCCCTACGTCCAGGCCTGGAAGGTGTCCAAGCACCACGACGTCGCCTGCGTGCAGTGTCACTATCCCCCCGGTCTCCGCGACACGCTCTGGGTGAAGTTCCAGGCCATCAGCCAGGTCGCCAAGTGGGCCACGCAGACCTACAGCTCGAAGCCGTTCGCGGTCGTGGAGGACGCCAGCTGCTTCCGCTCGGGCTGTCATTCCCCGGCCCAGCTCGAGAGCCGCGGCGTGCTCACCTTCGGGCGGGGTGTGCGCTTCGATCACCGCCCCCACCTCGAATCCGCGAAGATGGGCCGGCAGCTGCGCTGCACGAGCTGCCATTCGCAGATCGTCGTGGGAAAGCACTTCGAGGTCGCGACATCCACGTGCTTCACCTGCCACTTCAAGGGGACGAAGAACGGGCGGGAGCTGACTCCGGTCGCGGGCTGCACCGGGTGCCACGAGCTGCCCAAGGGCGAGATCGCGGTGAGCTCGATCAAGTTCAACCACGCCCAGATCGCGCAGCGGGGCGTGTCCTGCGAGAAGTGTCACCTCAACGTGGTGGAGGGAGACGGAGACGTGCCGCGCGAGCGTTGTCTCACTTGCCACAACCAGCCGGAGAAGCTCGACCGGTACACCGATCGGGCACTGCTGCACTCGGCTCACGTCACCGAGCGCACCATCAGCTGCACCCGGTGTCACACGGAGATCAAGCACCGGCTGCCCCCGCCCGTCGGCGTGCCGTCGGCGCAGGGCGAGCCCGGAACGCGGCTGGCCATGCCGGGACGCCGATGATCCGTGCCGCGCTCCTCCTGGCGCTCCTGGGGTGCATCCTGGCGGGAGCGGCCCCGGCACGGGCGCAGGAACCCGCGAAGCCGGCCGCGCCTCCAGGATCGCAGCACACCGGCGAGCTCGATTGCCGACAGTGCCACCAGGGCAGCCATCAGGGCGTGGTCGGGATGTACCTCGGGATGGGCGGGCGGGGGACCCCCATGATCCCGAGTCACATGTTCCAGGTGCGTGTGCAGTGCGTCGCCTGCCACATCGTACCCAAGGCGGACGAGAGGTCGGCGGCCCTCGTCGGGCAGACCTTCCGGCCCACCGAGCAGGCCTGCGTGAACTGCCACGGCGAGAAGTACCGCGGCATGCTCCAGCGGTGGGTAGAGACGCTCGGCAAGATGCGCGACATCATCGCCCCGAAGCTGGCCGCGGCCCGCGCCGCACTGCCCGAGAGCGGAGGCACCGATCCGAAGCAGGCGAAAGCGCGCCAGCTGACGAACGACGCCGAGTACAACATCCAGTTCGTCGCGCTCGGCAAGGGAGTCCACAACGTCTTCTACGCGGCGGATCTGCTCAAGCTGTCCAACGGCTGGCTGGACGAGGCGTTACCGCTACTGGGGAAGCCGCCGATCAAGGCCGACGACGCGCTGGTCCGCGGCGGCTACTGCGCGGTGATGTGCCATTCGACCGCGGGGGTCAGGCAGCGGGAGACCGTGACCTTCCAAAAACAAACCCTTCCGCACGTGCGGCACGTCACCGAGTTCGGGGCGGTGTGCACGGCGTGCCACTCGGCGGAGACCCACAAGGCGGTGACCGCGACGCCGGCCACGTGCTCGTCGTGTCATCACAGCGCCCGGAACGAGCGCTGCGAGTCCTGCCATCGCGCCCAGAGCGACTTCTACCGGGGTCGGGCCGGCCCGACTCTGGTGAAGATGGAGCCCAACCCGATGGCCGCCGCGGTGGGCTGCACCGGATGCCACGACTGGTCGAAGAAGCATTCGCGCCGGGCCGTGGGAGAGCAGTGCGTGGGCTGCCACGACGCCGCGTACACGAGCTTCTTCACCGAGTGGACCACCGGCCTCGACAAGCTGAGCGCCGAGACCGCCCAGGCCGTCAAGCGCGCCGAGGCGGCGGTGGGCCGGCAGCGCCGAGCGAGGCGCCCTGTGCCAGAGGCCGAAGCGCTGGTACGCCAGGCCCGGGAGGCGCTAGCCCTGGTACAGCGGACGCGGGCCGTACACAACCCTGCGGGCGCCGAGGCCCTCCTGGAGACGGCGCGGCAGAAGGCGGCCGCGGCCCTCGCCGAGGCCGGGAAGCCCTAGGAGCGTGCTCCGCGGGCGGTGAAAGCCCCGTCAGACCATGCAAATAGTGCAAAGGCACTATTGTCACCAGCGCTCCTGGTCTCCTAAGGTTGCACCCAATTGCGCACGAGTCCCGTAGTCTAGCAACGAGGCGAAGGGGCCATGACATGACCGGTAAGCCTTGGCGGTGGTTCGGACTCATCGCGGGCGCAGTGACACTCGTGTGCGCGGGCATCGTGCTCGGCATCCCCTTCTCTTCGCCGGCTCAGCAGTCGCCGCCGGCGTCGGGGGCGCGGCAGGCATTCCGCATCGCGCAGGCTCCACCGGGAACCGGTGCCGCCGCTCCGGCCGCCGTCGCTCCGGCCGACGACAACTACGTCGGCGCGGAGACCTGCAAGGGCTGCCACGAGGAAGCGTTCCAGAAGTTCAGCAAGACCAGGATGGGTCGCCTCTTCCTGCACCAGGCGCGATCGCCCAAGGAAGCGAACGCGTGCGAGACCTGCCATGGCCCGGGCAAGGCTCACGTGGACGGCGGTGGCGGCAAGGGCAAGGGCGGGCTGATCAGCTTCGCCAAGAACGATCCCACCCCGGTGGCGAAGCGCAACGAGGTCTGCCTCGGCTGCCACACCAAGGGCGCACGGATCTTCTGGCAAGGCAGCCAGCACGAGTCTCGGGACGTGGCGTGCACCAACTGCCACAAGGTGATGGAGAACATCTCGCCGCAGCATCAGCTCGCCAAGGAGACCGAGATCGAGACGTGCGGCAGCTGTCACATCCAGAAGCGGGCCCAGACCATGCGGAGCTCGCACATGCCGCTGCGCGAAGGCAAGATGACCTGCACCTCGTGCCACAACCCGCACGGTACGGTCACGCCCTCGCTGCTCAAGGGGCCCTCGCTGAACGACACGTGCTTCAGCTGTCACGCCGAGAAGCGTGGCCCGTTCCTCTGGAGCCACCAGCCGGTGGTCGAGAGCTGCGCGAACTGCCACGATCCCCACGGGACCAATCACGAGGCCATGCTGAAGCTCGCGAAGCCGCGCATTTGCCAGCAGTGCCACACCGAGTCCGGGCACCCCTCGAACCCGTACGGACGTAACACCGGCTCGCTGAAGTTCGTGCTGGGGCGGTCCTGCAACGACTGCCACGTGGCCGTTCACGGCTCCAACCATCCCGCCGGTTTCCGGCTGACCCGGTAGAGGGGGCGTCCCATGCGACACATGACGACCGCCCGGCTTCTCGTCGCGACACTGGTGATGGGAGCGCTCGCCCTCGCGTCCGGCGTCTTGCCCGTCGCGGCCCAGACGAAGACCGAAACCCAGATCGGTGGCTGGAACCTCGAAGGCTACGTCGAGCCGGGGGTCCGATTCTTCCTCCAGAACCCGAACGGCGACCACACGCCCGGCCTGGACGACGGCAAGTTCGAGGAGTACCGGGACATCAACCAGGGGCTCTACCTCGAAGGCCTGCGGCTGCGGCTCTTCCGCCCCGACGAGAAGTATTCCGTCGAGCTCGGCGGGAAGGACTGGGGGCTGCACACCCAGGAGTTCAGCCTCTCCGGCGAGCAGCTGGGCCTGTGGCAGGCCGGGGTCGAGTGGGACCAGATGCGCCACATCTACTCGACCGACTCGCAGACGCTCCTGAAGGTCTTCGGCGGCAACACCTTCATCCTGCCCAATCCGCGCCCCCCGCTCTCGGCCTGGAACTCGGCCCCGGGATGGAGCCACAGCGAAGCCTCCCGGGGGACCGACCAGGAGGGTGACGGGGAGATCGCCCAGCAGTGGTACACCGGCCGGGTGTTCTTCAAGCTCTCGCCCACCCCGAACCTCGATCTCAGCGCCGACTACACCCGCATCCACAAGGAAGGTCAGCGTCCCTTCGGCATGGCGTTCGGCAGCCCGGGCGGCATCTTCCTCGAGCTGGTCCAGCCGATCGACCAGACCATCCACGAGATCAAGCTCCAGGGCACCTACGCCACCGATCTCTACCAGCTCCAGTGGGGCTACACCGCGTCGATCTTCGACAACGGTTTCAGCTGGGTGCGGGCCGACAACCCGTGCAATGGCGGTGGTGTCAGCCCCGGCGCGCCGTGTCCCGCGGTGGGCACCCAGGGTCAGTTCGGCACCACCTCGCTGCCGCCCAACAACCAGTCCCACACGTTCAACGTGGCGGGAGGCATCAACCTGCCGTTACAGACGCGCGTGAACGCCGGCTTCACGTACAGCCTGCGTCTGCAGAATCAGGACTTCCAGCAGCAGACGTACTCGAACGGCCTGGTCGCGGCCAACCCGAGCCTGCAGCTGCCGGAGAAGAGCCTGCACGGCAACGTGCAGAACTTCCTCGGTAACGTCGACGTGACGAGCCGACCGCTGCCCTCCGTCCCCGTCACGTTCGCGCTCAAGTACCGGATCTTCGACATGGTGGACAACAGCGACACCCCGACGTTCGAGGCCTTCGTCATCAACGACCAGAACGCCATCACCAGCGTGCCCCTCCGCGCCGGACGCTACGACTACACGCGCCAGAACGCGGACCTGAGCGGCCGCTACCGCATCAACTCCTACACGTCGCTCACGCTCGGAGGGGGCTGGGAGGGCTGGGACCGCAACGACAACTGGGAGGTCACCCACACCGACGAGGCCATCGCCAAGGCGGCGCTCGACGTGACCCCCACCGACTGGCTGCTCATCCGGGCCACCTATCAGCCCTCCTTCCGGCGTGGCAACTCCTACAACACCAACGCCTGGCTGAAAGAGAACCAGGGCCGGCCGCCCGGGTTCTCGGGCTCCGCCGCCCAGAACTACGAGCTCCGCAAGTTCAACCAGGCCGATCGCGATCGGCAGCGTGTCGACCTGATGGTGCAGATCACGCCGGTCGAGCAGCTGACTATCACGCCGACCGCGGGCTACAAGTACGACAACTATATCGCCTCCGGCCTGCAGCACAACGGGAACACCCCGAATGCCGAGCAGCTCGGCCTCCAGGAGGCGGTCAGCTGGTCGACGGGCATCGACATCAACTGGACGCCCAACGAGCGGTTCTCCCTGTCCACCGGCTACGTGCACGAGTCGATCTTCCAGAAGCAGCGGCAGAGCTACCGGGGACCGGTCGACCCATCGGTGGATTGGATCTCCGACAGCACCGACACGATCGATACCTTCAACGCCGCGCTCAAGGCCGCGCTCATCCCCCACAAGCTCGACTTTCTCCTGAACGGGTCCTACAGCTACGCGCTGGGGCGCGTGCAGCAGTACAGCCCGAACGCGCCGAGCCCCGTCTACAACGCCAACTTCCCCGCCGACTTCACCCCGCGCTGGCCGGCCTTCGAGGACACCTACGCGCGGATAGAGGCCGCGTTGCAGTACCACTGGTCACCCTCCGTCACCACCAAGTTCTTCTACGCCTTCGAGACTTTCTCGAAGAGCAACTGGCAGACGGACACCCTGACGCCCACGCAGCCGGGCGTGCCCGCGGTGTTCCTCGGCCAGGACTGGAGGAACTACACCGCCCAGATCCTGGGGATGACCCTGCGCTACAAGTTCGAGTAACCCGGCGAGGGCCCGACGAGCCAGATCAAGGATATCGAGCGGCGCCTACAGGCCGCCCTCGGGGCCATCGAAGCCCTCGACGCGGACCTGGCCGCGGGTCGCCTGGGGGCCGACGAGCACGGACGGCGGCGGGCCGAGCAGGAGCGTGAGGCCGGCCGTCATCTCGCGAGCCTGCGCCGGGCGCAGGCCGACGCGCGTGGGCGCTCGGTGGGGCAGACACCGATCGCCGGCGGCCGCCGGCCCGCGTGGATCCTGAGCCCGCCTGCGATCGTGGCGGCCGGCTGTGTTCTCCTCGTGGCCGGCGTCGGTGGGGGCGTGGCGATCGGCCGGTGGCTCGGGGAGGGTCAAAGGCCGCCGGCGCCCGTCGCGCGTCCCGGGGCAACGGCCGACGCCGGGCCGACGGCGCTCATGAGCCGCATCGACCTCGGGGCGTTCCGCGAGGCGGCCGGGTCCGAGGATGCGCCGACCCCGACCCTGCTGCAGGTGGCGCACGGCGCCCTCGACCAGGGCCGGCTCGACGAGGCCCGCGGTATCTACCAGCGCGTGCTCGCGCGGGATCCCCGGAACGTCGAGGCGATCACGCATCTCGGAGCAGTCCTCTATCAGGAAGGGCGCGTGGACGAGGCGCTCGTGAACCTGGAGCAGGCCCTCCGGATAGATCCCGGCTACATCCACGCCCACTGGGATCGCACGCAGTACCTCTATGCCAAGCGGGATTTTCCCGCGGCCGTGAGGGCGGCGGAGGCCTTCCTGCAGCTTTCGCCCAAGGGCCCGGACGCCGACAACGTGCGCAGGCTGATGGGAGAAGCGCAAGCGCAGGCCGCAAGGCCCCGGAGCAACTAGAAGCTGAGGCGCGGCCTCCCCACCCTGTGGCATCGGGGCATCACCGCGCCGGGGTGTCTTCGCGAGGCACCGAGTTAACGTGGCGGGTTTCCATCGCTTTCTGCCCTGGTCAGGCGGCATTCAGTTTGCACTGGTCTGTCACAAGAGGTGAGGCTCATGGACTGGCCAGTGGGATATGACGGTGCCGATATCCAGGCGTGGGCCGAGAGCGCGGCGAGTACCTACTGGTGGCCGTTGCTGGCCTGGGTTGCCGGCGCCGCGATCCTGGTCTTCGTTGCCGTGCTGATCACCAGCTTCCCGGTACGTCGTCGCTTCTGGTGCGAGCAGGCGGGACGCGACGTGGAAGTGGCGTTCGAGGAGGACGGACCACCCGCGCTCCGGCGATTCGTCGCCGTGGTGAGCTGCACTGCCTTCGACCCGCCGACACGTGTGCGGTGCAATCGCGCCTGCCTCGATCACCACGTCCCCGGTCTGGAGGTCCGGCGACCGGCGTGAGGAGAGTCGGCGTCACGGTGCTGGGCATCTTTCTCGTCCTGGTCGTGTCTTCCGGCTTCCTGGTCCGGAGCTACGCGCAGATGACGCCCTTGCCGCCTGGTCATCCTCCGGTGGGCAAGGGTGAGCCGGCCCCTTCGATTCCCGGGCCGCCGCCCGGTAGTGGCAGCGGAAGTCAGGGACTGACGTGGACGACGCCCTCGGGCTGGACCAGGGAGACCCCATCCTCTCCGATGCGTCGCGCCCAGTATCGGATCCCGGGACCGGGCGGCCCCGGCGAGTGCGCCGTGTTCTACTTCGGGCCCGGGCAGGGGGGCGACGCAAAGGCGAACGCGGCTCGCTGGGCCGGGCAGTTTCGCGAGGCCGACGGATCTCCCGTGGGCGATGCGTACAAGACCCGCGAGATCAAGGTCGGCGACGTCGCCGTCCTCCTGGTCGAGGTGACAGGCACCTATGTCGGCGGGATGGGCAGTGAACCCGTCGGCGAGGGTCGTCCGAACTACATGCTCCTGGGTGCCATCGCGGACGGGCCCGATGCGAAGTGGTTCTTCCGGGTGACCGGGCCTCGAGGGACCCTCGAACCGCAGCGGGCGGCTTTCGACCGCATGATCCGCTCGATCAAGCGGGGCTGATCCGCACCCAGTGAGGCGGCAACGCCCCAGGATGCAATTCCGCGGGCGCGGTCGGGCTGCGCAATGCAGCGGAAACACTAGCGTCGGATCCTTCCTCGATGGGCATAGCGCTTGCGTTACCAGGATGGACATGGAACGCAGCGAGACGATGAAGCTCGACGATGTTCTGGCCGCCTCGGCGGACGGGGCCTTCGCCATCGACTCGGACGGGAAGATCGTCCTGTGGAACCTCGCCGCGGAGAAGATTCTCGGGTACTCGGCCCAGGAGGTGATGGGCCGGCCGTGTTGCGAGTTGTTCGGGGACGTCGGCGGGAGCGCTGCCCCGTGCTATCGAGACTGCAACGTCGCGCGCTCCGTCAAGACTGGCGATCCCGTCCACACCTTCGACATGCAGATCCGGACCAAGGCGGGATCCGAGATCTGGGTGAATATCAGTGCCCTCACCGTCTCGAACGGGCTGGCCTGGCGTGACGTGACCGTCCATCTGTTCCACGACGTGACCGCGGCCAAGGAGATCATGGCCTCCATCCGGGAACGGCTGGCGCATCCGTCTCGCACGCCGGACGGCAACGGCGCGCTGACGCCACGGGAGCTGGAGATCCTCAAGATCATTGCGACCGGTCTGAACAGCAAGGCCGCCGCGGAGAAGCTCCGGGTCAGTCCCGCGACCGTCCGCAATCACGTGCAGAGCATCCTGACGAAGCTCGGCGTCCACAGCCGGCTGGAAGCGGTCGCCTGCGCAATCCGTCACCGCTTGCTCTGAGCGGGGAGATCGAGGCGCGGCCCTACGGAATTTGGGCGAGTAGCGCGCTCTATTCTCCCCGGCGCTTGACGGTCAGTACCGGGCACGGAGCCAGGCGCACCACCTTCTCGGCCACGCTGCCGAGGAGCACGTGCTGGAGGCCGGTGCGGCCATGGGTGCTCATGACGATGAGATCCACACTCCGCTCCCGGGCGACGCGGGCGATGGTCTCAGCCGGATGTCCCGTCGCGACGGCGGCGTCCCATGGGCCCTGGAACGCATTCGCCACGAGGTCGCGGAGCTGGGTCAGCGCTTCCTCGCTGGGGTCACGGCGCACGATCTCCGGTTGCGACAGGAGAGGCGAGCCACCGACGCGACCTCCGGCTACCGGATCGAAGCCGCTCTGGGGCCCCGGAATCGGCGCCCCGGTGACATAGTGGACGTCCGTCCGGGTATCCGACGGGAGCACATGGAGTAGCGTCACCTTGGCATGGTGGAGCACGGCTTCTTCGATCGCATAGCGTAGAGCGTAGTTCGCAGGCTCCGAGAAGTCCGTCGGTACGAGCACGTGCTTGAAGGCCATGTCGATTCCTCCTGCGAAAGGAGTGCAACCGGATTGCCAACCTTGAGCACCGGGTAAACGCTGAGGATCTCCGGACGTCGGAGGGCCGGACTCCGTGCGCCCCGGGGCGCTCCTGCCCCATGTGAGGCCCCCGCCACCCTGTTTTCAGGTCGAGTGACCCAGGGAAATGATGGAGCTGCTTCATTGCGACACGCCCGCCGGGAGACTAGCGTGTCAGCGAGGTCTCGGGAGTCCACAGGTCCCGGCACGCCGGGACGCGGCACGCAAGGTGCCGCACGAGAGCCGCCCGGTGCACGAGGTGAGTGGCCTTCGTGACACCGGGCACTTCTTGGACCTAGTCCTTCGGTAGCCCGAGGACGCGCTCCGCGAGGATATTGCGCATGACCTCCGAGGTCCCGCCCTGGATCGTGTTCCCGCGGGAGCGGAGGACACGGTACTGCCACCGCCCGTCGTCGACCGCCCACTCGCTGCCCGCCCAGAGCGGGGCATAGGGGCCCTGCAGCTCGAGGCCCAGCTCGGCGACCTTCTGCCAGGTCTCGCTGAAGAACAGCTTCGAGGCCGATCCGGCCGGACCCGCCGGCTCACCCTTGACGAGCTGGGTAAGGACGCGCAGGTTCGCATATCGCAGGGTCTCCGTGTCGATGTAGAGCTGGGCCAGCCGCTGCCGGACGAGAGGATCCCGGGCGGGAGGCGGGCCCGCGCGGGTAGGCGTCCGGGCGAGCTCGAGCAGCTCGGCCAGGCCCTGGCGAAGGATGAGTTGACGCGTGAGCGTTCGGGGTCCGCGCTCGAACATGAGGGTCGTGATCGCCACTTCCCAGCCGCCGTTCTCGCGGCCCAGCACGTTGCCCTCCGGCACCTCCACGCCGTCCAGGTAGATCTCGCTGAACTCGCTGTCCCCGCTCATCTGGCGCAGCGGGCGCACCGTGAAGCCGGGGCTCGCCATCTCTACCAGAAAGTAGGTCAGTCCCCGGTGCCGGGGCGCGGCCGGATCGGTGCGCGCCAGCACGGTGCACCAGTTCGCGTAGTGCGCGAAGGAGGTCCACACCTTCTGCCCGGTGAGCACGTACGCTCCAGGCCTGCGCGCGGCCCGCGTTCCGACGGCGGCCAGGTCGCTTCCCGCCCCGGGCTCGGAGAAGCCCTGACAGAAGATGTGCTCGGCGGCCAGGATGCGCGGTAAGTGGAGGCGCTTCTGCTCCTCCGTGCCGTGGACCATGATGGCGGGGCCGGCCATGTCCAGGCCGATCGCGTTGGCGAGCTCGGGAGCCCGGGCCCGGACCATCTCCTCGTAGAAGATGGCCTGCTCCATCACGCTGCCCCCGCGGCCGCCGTAGGCGACCGGCCAGTGCAGTCCCACGTAGCCGGCCGCGTGCAGCTGTCGCTGCCAGCCGATGAGGGCCTCCGCCCGCTCCTCGCGGCTCAGCGCCTGCCGGGTCCTCTCCCAGTCTCGCGGGCAATGCGCCTCGAGCCAGGCGCGCAGCTCGTCCCGGAAAGCTACCTCGGTGGCGGATAGCTTGAAGTCCACGTCAGCAAGCTAACGAAGCCCTACGTCACTCCTGCCAGCCGCCGCCCAGCGCCTTGTACAGCCGCACCACCGCGACGAGCTCATCGCGGTAGGTCCGCACCACCCCCAGCTCGGCGTCGAAGAGCTGGCGCTCGCTGTCCAGCACCTCGAGATAGCTCGAGAAGCCGCCCCGGTAGCGCATGTTGGCCAGCCGCGTGGCGTCGCCCGCGGCCACCGCGAGCGCCTGCTGCTGCACCCGGAACTCCTGGCGCTTCTGGTGCTCCACGAGGGCGTCGGCCACTTCCCGGAAGGCCTGCACCAGGGTGAGCCGGTACTGGTCGAGCGCGGCCTGCGCGCGAGCTTCCGCGGAGTCGACGCCGGCGCCGACCCGCCCCGAGTTGAAGAGGGGCAGCGTGAACGACGGACCGACGGCGAACAGGCCCTGGGGGCCGAACCAGTTGCTGTTCACCCAGAGCCCGCCCGCGGCGGCACTGCCGGTGAGGAAGACACGCGGGAAGTAGTCGCTCTTCGCCACGCCGATGCGCGCGGTCGCGGCGGCGAGCTGCGCCTCGGCCTGGACGATGTCCGGCCGTCGCTCGAGCAGCGACGACGGGAACCCGGTGGGGAGGACGGGCAGGGTGAGCTGCTGCCCGAGGGGCCGCCCGCGGGGCACCGCGTCGGGGTTGCGCCCGAGCAGCACCGCGAGCGCGTTCTCGGTCTGGGCGATGAGCCGCTCGATGTCCGGCACGGCCTGAGCGGCCTGGGCGACCAGGATCTCCGACTGGCGCACGTCGATGAGGGCGGCCACCCCGCCCTGCTCGCGCATCTTCACCAGCCGCAGCTCCTCGGTGCGGCCCTGGAGGGTCTTACGGGAGATGTCGAGCTCCTGATCCAGGTCGCGGAGGTTGAAGTAGGCGCCCGCCACGTCGCTGACCAGCGTGGAGAGGACGACCCGGCGCGCCGCCTCGGAGGCGAGCAGGTCGGCGCGGGCGGCCTCGGTCGAGCGACGGAAGCGCCCCCAGAAGTCGATCTCGAACGATATGTCGATGCCCGCCGCGGGGGTGAAGGCCTCCCCGATCTGGGGCGGCACCTCGGCATTCTGAATGTTGGAGTACGGGGCGACGCCCGAGGCACTCAGGTCCGGGAACTGGAAGGAGCGGGCGATCGTGACCTGGGAGCGCGCCTCGAGGATGCGCGACGCCGCCACGCGCAGGTCGTAGTTCTGGCGCACCGCCTCCCGGATCAGCTCCTGCAGCACCGGGTCCCCGAAGACCTGCCACCACGGCAGGTCCGCGATCGACGCGGGGCCGACCGGGTTCTCGGGGCCGAGGCCCCGGAATTCGGCCGGGGCGGTGGATGCGGGACGCTTGTAGTCCGGTCCGACGGTGCAGCTCGCCAGCGCGAGCCCGATCAGGCCGAGGGCGAGGAGGCGTCTCATGAGTGGTCTCCACCGGAGATCGGGGAGGGCTCGGCGGGGGGATGCGTGCCCGCCCGACCCGCGGCCGGCCGCTTCGCGCGCGAGCGCCCGAGCAGCTCCACGAAGGCGAAGTTGCCCGGGATGAGGAACACGCCCAGCCCGGTGGCGATCAGCATGCCCCAGAACACGGCCGTGCCCATGACGTTCTGCGCTCCCGACCCCGCGCCGCTGGCCAGCATCAGCGGCACCACGCCGAGGATGAACGCGAAGGCCGTCATCAGGATGGGCCGGAAGCGCAGCCGCGCCGACTCCAGCGCCGCCTCCTCGATCGGCAGGCCGTCCTGCTCGTGCTTGGCCTTGGCGAACTCGACGATCAGGATCGCGTTCTTGGCCGCGAGCCCGACGAGCATGATGAGGCCGATCTGGACATACACGTTGTTGTCGTAGCCGGTCAGCCACACCCCGAAGAAGGCGCCGAGCGCCACGAGGGGCGAGCCCAACAGCACGGCCCAGGGCAGGCGCCAGCTCTCGTACATGGCGGCCAGCAGGAGGAACACGAACACGATGGCCAGGATGAACGTGGGCGCGGCGGGCGGTGCGACCTTCTCCTGGTAGGAGAGGCTGGAGTACGCGAACCCCATCTCCTTCGGCATCGACGCCGCGAAGACCTCCTCCAGCGCGGCCAGGGCCTGGCCCGAGGTGTAGCCGCGGGCCGGCGCCCCGCTGATCTCGACCGAGCGGAACAGGTTGAATCGGGTGGTGATCTCCGAGCCCGCCACCGAGGTGATCGTCACCAGCGTCGAGAGCGGGATCATGGTGTTGGTGGTCTTGCTCCGCACGTAGATCTCGCCGATGTCCTGGGGCTTCCGGCGGTAGTCGGACTCGGCCTGGACGTACACGCGGTAGAGGCGGCCGAACCGGTTGAAGTCGTTGACGTAGTTGCCCCCGAGGGCCGCCGACATCGCCTGGAACACGTCGTTGATGGGCACGCCGAGGCTCCTGGCCTTGTCGCGATCCAGCTCGACCTTCACCTGCGGGTAGTTCGGATCGAACGACGTGAACAGGTTGCCCAGCTCCGGCCGCTGCCGGGCCGCCTGCAGGAAGCTCCGCGCCTGGGCCCCGAGCTGCTCGACCGTGAGCGTGCCGCTGCGGTCCTGGAGCAGGAACTTGAAGCCGGCCGCGGCGCCGAAGCCGGAGATGGTGGGGATGTTGAACGGGAAGATGATCGCGTCCGGGATCTTCGCGACCTCGCGCGCGATCGAGGCCATGGCGCCCTTCACGTGGAGCTCGGGGGAGTGTCGCTCCTCCCACGGCTTCAGGCGGGCGAAGATGGTGCCGAAGTTGGGCTGGTAGGTGTTGCTCACCACGCCGTAGCCCGCGATCGTCGTGAACGCGTCCACGCCCCCCGTCTTGGCGACGATCTGCTCGACTCTCGTGAGCAACGCGCCCGTCCTCTCGAGAGACGCCCCGGGTGGCAGCTGGACGTTCACGCCGAGGAGGGCCTGGTCCTCGTCCGGGATGAAGCCGGCCGGGAGCACGCGGCCGAAGAGGCCCGCCCCCACCGCCACCGCGATGACGATCACGATGGTGAGGATCGCCTTCCGCACAAGGAGTGTCGCGATGCTGAGGTAGCCGGCGGTGGTCCGGTCGAAGACCTTGTTGAAGCCCCGGAAGAAGGCCCCGAGGGGGCCCCGGCGCGGGCCGTGGACGGGCTTGAGGAACATGGCGGCCAGCGCGGGCGAGAGCGACAGGGCGTTGAAGGCCGAGAGCAGGACCGAGATCGCGATGGTCAGCGCGAACTGCTGGTACATCCGTCCGGTGAGCCCGCCCACGAAGGCCACCGGGATGAAGACCGCCGACAGGATCAGCGCGATGCCGATGACCGGGGCGGAGACCTCCTTCATCGCCTGGACGGTGGCGTCGTGCGGGCTCATCCCGTGCTCGATGTGGTGCATCACGGCTTCCACCACCACGATGGCGTCGTCGACCACGATGCCGATGGCGAGGACAAGGCCGAACATGGACAGCGTGTTCACCGAGAACCCGAGCATCGGGAAGAAGATGAAGGTGCCGATGATCGAGACCGGCACCGTGAGCAGCGGGATGATGGTCGCCCGCACGTTCTGCAGGAAGATGAACACCACGAGGGTGACGAGGATCAGGGCCTCCACGAAGGTCTTCACGATCTCGTGGATCGAAGCCTCGACGGCGGGGGTGGTGTCGTAGACGATCTTGTAGTCCATGTCGGGCGGGAAGAGGCTCTTGGCGTGCGCCATGGTCTCGTAGATCGCGTGGGCCGCCTGGAGCTGGTCGGCGCCGGGGAGCAGGTATACCGCCATCGTGCCGGCGGGCTTGCCGTCCAGGCGGCCGAACGAATTGTAGTCCTGCGCGCCCAGCTCCGCGCGCCCCACGTCCCGGATCCGGACCTGGGCGGCGCCCTCGGTCCCGCGGATGATGATGTCCTCGAACTGCTCCGTCGTGACGAGCCGGCTCGGGGCGGAGACGGTGTAGGTGAACTGCTGGTCCTTGGGCGACGGCGCGGCGCCGATGCGGCCGGCGGGCGCCTGGAGGTTCTGCTCCTTGATCGAGGAGATCACATCGGACGGGGTCAGCCCCAGCTTGGCGAGCTTGTCGGGTCGGAGCCAGATGCGCATGCCGTAGTCGGTGCCCCCGAGGAGGTCGGCCTGGGCGATCCCGGGGATGCGCAGCAGCTGGTCTCTCAGATTGATGCCGCAGTAGTTGATGAGGTAGTTGGCGTCGTACGACCCCTTGGGAGAGTAGACCGAGACGAGCATCATGATGCTCGGGCTCTGCTTCTTCACGGTGACGCCCTGCGCGTTCACCTCCTGGGGAAGGCGCGCCTGCGCCGACGCGACGCGGTTCTGGGTCAAGACGTTGGCGGTGTCCTGGTCCACGCCCACCTCGAAGTTGACGTCGAGCAGCATGCGGCCGTCGCTGGTGTTGGACGACTGCATGTAGATCATCCGATCCACGCCGTTGACCTCCTGCTCGATCGGCGTGGCGACGGATTGCTCGACCGCCACCGCCGAGGCGCCGGGATAGGTCGCGGTGATGCGGATGGTGGGCGGGGCGAGGAAGGGGTATTGCTCGAAGCTGAGGCGGCTGACCGTGAACGTTCCCATGATCACCATCAGGATCGAGATGACGATCGCGACGATCGGCCGGCGGATGAAGAACTGGGACACGGCTTATCCTCCGGTCTTCCCGGAGGGGGCGGTCTTCCCGGAGGGGGCGGTCTTGCCGGAGGGGGCGGTCTTGCCGGGCGGGGCCGGCGCGGGCGCCTTCTCGGGGGTAGCCACCGGCGGGGCCGGCGCGGCATCGGCGCTCGCGCTCTCGGGCTTCACCTGCATGCCGGGCCGCACCTTCTGTACGCCCTCGACGATGACCCGCTCGCCCGACTTGAGGCCCTTGGTGACGATGTAGAGGTCGCCCACGCGCTCGTCCACGGTCACCGGTCGGAGCGCCACCTTGTCGCCGCTCTCCACCACCATGACGATCTTGGCGCCCTGCTGATCCTGCACCGCCAGCGCGGGTACGAGCACGGCGTCCGGCCGCTCATCTATGGTCCCGCGGACGCGGGCGAACTGGCCCGGGCGCAGTACCCGTGTGGGGTTGGGGAACTCGGCCTGCACGTTGATCGTACCCGTCTTCTGGTCGAAGGCGCGGCCCACGAACACGAGGCGGCCCTTGTGCGGGAACACGCTGTCGTCGGCGAGGAACAGGTCGAGCCGGTACTCCGTGTCCCGCCCGCGGCCCTGGGCATCGAGCCGGATCCTGGAGGCGAGCTTCAGATAGTCGGCCTCGGCCACCGCGAACTCGGTGTAGATCGGGTCCACCGCGGAGATCTGGGTGAGCAGTGTGGGCTCGGCCTTGCCCACGAGATTGCCCGGATCCACCATGATCTTGCCGATGATGCCGTTGATCGGTGCTGTGATGCGCGTGTAGCCGAGGTTCAAGTCCGCCTGGATGACGGCGGCCTTCGCGGCCTGCACGGCGGCCTCGGCGAGCTGGATCTGGGTGCGCTGCGCGAGCTGGGTGTCCCGGAGGGCCGCCTCGGCGACGTCCACCCCGGCCGCGGCCACCTTCTGCTGGGACTGGGCCGTATCCAGGTCCTGCTGGGGGATGGCCCGGGCCTCGGCGAGCGGCGTGTAACGGTCGACGTCGCGCTTGGCCTTCTCGAGATCGGCCCGGCGCTGCTCGAGCTGGGCGCGCGCCCGATCCACCACGGAGGCGTCCCGGGCCCGCGTGAGATCGGCCTCGGCCTTGGCGAGCTGGGCCTGCGCGGACTGGAGCGCCGCCGCGTACTCGTCGCGCTGGAGCTCGAACAGGATCTGCCCCTGCTTGACCTCGGTGCCTTCGTTGTAGCGCACCTGCTCGAGCACGGCGGCGACCCGCGCCCGGACGTCCACCGTCGGGATCGCCTCGGTGCGGGCGATGAAGTCCCGCACGATCGGGACGGTGCGCTGCTGCACCTCGGCGACGATCACCGACGGGGGAGGCGGGACCGCCGTCCCCTTGGCCTTGTCGCACGCGGTCCCGGCGAGGAGCAGGATCGCCACCCCTGCCGGCATCACGACGCGGCTCACTCCCGCGCTCCACCGCGCACCCGGCCATCCTCTGTTCATGCGGGACCTCGCCGATCGGCTGCCGCCGGCCGCCCTGCCGCCATGATGTAGCTGGACATATCCCTGCCTCCTGTCACTGCGGAAATCTCCCTGGGGAAGGGCGAGGATGTCACAGGGGATGCCCCTCTGGCAATGGGACTTAGGTCTCATCCCCGGTCATCGCCTCGTCCTCCCTCATCACCGTCGCTTGGCCAGGATCTCGCTCCGCGGGGCGAAGCCGAAGCCGAGGCGACCGGCGGTCTGGCCGTCCCACTTTCCCCCGGCGACGAGCGCCCGGACCTGGTCGAACCCCGAGCGACCCATCACATCCTCCCCGACCGGCGCTCGAGCAGGCGCCGCGTGTGGCGGGCGATCATCAGCTCCTCGTTGGTCGGCATCACCCAGGCGCTCACGCGGCTCCCGGCCGCGCTGATCCGCGGTCCGCCCGCGGCATTGGCGGCCGCGTCGAGGTCGATCCCGAGCCACGCGCCGTCGCGGCACACGCGCTCGCGGATGGCCGCCGCGTTCTCGCCGATCCCGGCCGTGAACACCACGGCGTCGAGCCCGCCGAGCGCGGCCGCGAGGGATCCCAGCTCGCGGCGGACCCGGTAGAGATAGACGTCGATCGCCAGCCTCGCGCGCGGGTCGGCGCTCTCCAGCAGCGTCCGCATGTCGCTCGAGATACCGGAAAGCCCGAGGAGCCCCGACTCGCTGTAGATGAGCCGCTCGATGGCACGGGCGTCGAGCTTCCGCTCGTCCATCAGGTACAGGATCACCCCGGGATCGATCGTGCCGCAGCGCGTCCCCATCGGCAGCCCGTCGACCGCGGTGAAGCCCATCGTGCTCGCCACGCTCCGCCCCGACTCCATCGCGCACATGCTCGACCCGTTGCCGAGGTGCAGCACGATCGTCCGGCCCCTCGCGGCCCGCGCGTTGACGCGGCGCAGAGCGGCCGCGATGTACTCGTAGGACAGGCCGTGAAAGCCGTAGCGCCGCACGCCGGCCTCGTGGAGCTCGTCGGGCAGCGCGAACCGCTGCGCCACGTCCGGGTTGGTCCGGTGGAAGGCGGTGTCGAAGCAGGCGACCTGCGGCAGATCCGGCGCGCGCTCGAGCATCGCCGCGATCGGGGAGAGATTGTGGGGCTGGTGCAGGGGGGCGAGCGGGACGAAGCGCCGGAGGGCCTTGAGCACTCCGGCGTCCACCTGGACGGGCTCGGTGTACTCGAGGCCGCCGTGGACGACCCGGTGCCCCGCCCCGACCAGCCGGTCGTCCTTGAGCCGCTCCCGCAGGAATCCCCGGAGGTGCTCCACCGCGCCGTCGTGGCCGAGCTTCGCGTCTTCCCACTTCCGTTCGGCCAGGGTCCGGCCCGACGGGTCCTTGGCCACGAACCGGGGGGCGGTGTAGAGGCCCTCGATCTGCCCGCGCACGTCGAGGGCGAGGTCGCGCGCGCGCACCATGAACAGCGAGAACTTCAGGCTCGAGGAGCCCGCATTCACGACGACGATCGCATCGGCCATCGGGCGGTCAGGGCCTCCCCGCCGCGGCGGGCTTTTCCCGCCGGGCGTCCGCGACCAGCGCCATGACCGTCGTCGACGCGAGCCGGGTGCGCACGCTGTCGGCGCGGCTGGTCAGCACGATGGGCACGCGCGTGCCCAGCACGATGCCGGCGCTGTCGGCGCCGGCCAGGTACTGGAGCTGCTTCGCCACCATGTTGCCGGCCTCGAGATCCGGCACGAGCAGGATGTCGGCCTGGCCCGCCACCGGCGAGACGATCTTCTTGGTTCGCGCCGCCTCCTCGCTGACCGCGTTGTCGAAGGCGAGCGGGCCGTCCAGCACTCCGCTCGTGATCTGGCCCCGGTCGGCCATCTTGCAGAGCGCGGCCGCGTCCACCGTCGACTGGATCTTCGGATTGATCGTCTCCACCGCGGAGAGGATCGCCACCTTCGGGACCGCGATCCCGAGCACCTGCGCCAGGTCGATGGCGTTCTGGGCGATGTGCACCTTGTCCTCGAGCGTGGGGAAGATGTTGATCGCCGCGTCCGTGACGAGCAGCAGCCGCGGGTACGCGGGCACGTCCATCACGAACACGTGGCTGATTCGCCGGCCCGTCCGGAGGCCGGTGGCCGACGGCACCACCGCGGCCATGATCTCGTCGGTGTGAAGCGAGCCCTTCATCAGGGCCTCGACCTCGCCGGCGCGCGCCATGGCCACCGCCCGCTCGGCGGCGCCGTGGCTGTGCTCCGTCGACACGATGCGGTACGCCGAGAGGTCGACGTGCTCGGCCTCGGCCACGGCCCGGATCTTTGCCTCGGGTCCGACGAGGACGGGCACGATGAGCCCGCGGCGGGCCGCCTCGAGCGGGCCGAGGAGCGAGTCGCGATCGCACGGGTGCACGATCGCGCAGGACACCGGAGCCAGCCCCTCACACCGGTGCAGCAATCTCGCGAACGCGTCGTTGTGGCGGAGGATCAGCTGGGGCGTCTCCACCTCGTCGTAGGCGATGCGGCGGGTGGGCGCCTGCACCGTCACCGACCCGGCCACGAGGGATCGCCCGCCCTGGGTGACCAGGCAATCGAAGACGACGATGGCCCCCTCGGTGCGCTTCTCGCGAGCCGTGACCCTGGCCGTGACCTCGGCCCCCACGCCGATGACGCCGTCGAAGCGCAGGTCCTGGGCGACGATGCGGGTGCCCGGCCCGGGCAGCCGGCGGCCGAGCAGCATCGAGAGGAGCGCTTCGGCGCCCACCGCCTGCGCGGTGAGCGGGCCCTTGCGCTCGGGAGCATCGGCCGCGATGTGCCAGGGATCGACGTCGCCCGACACGAGAGCCATGGTCCCGACCTCCGTCTCGGTGACGGGGCGTGACACGCTCACGGTGCTGCCGACCTTTATTTCGTCGAAGGTGACGTTGCGAAAATCGGTCATGATCTCTCCCGGCCGCGCCCGCGTCAGGCGCTCCGCGGCACGATGGTGACGGGCCGGCGCGGTGCCGCCCCGAGCACGCTCAGGATGGCGTCGACCCGGGTGAAGTCCTCGGCGGTCAGCTCGCGCACGCGCATCCGCTCGTCACCGAGCAGGCGCTTGATCAGCGCGAGAAGTCGGTCCCGGTCGGCCGGGTCGGTGAGAAGCCTCGGCAGCGTGGCCAGCGCCCGCTCGGGCTCGTAGCGGACGATGATGTCCTGCTCGCCCCGGACCCGTCGCATCTGCTCTCGCGACATGGCGGGCAGGAACTCGGCGTAGTCCTGGGCCAGATCGCGCCTGAGCTCGAGGTGGGCGAGCGGGATCCGCTCGCGGTCCCGGTTGATCAGGGCGCCGATCCGGGCGAGGGCCTCCGCGTATCCGCCCTGGTCGAGCGACGCGAGCGCCTCCTTCACGAAGGGCAGATCGCGGGGGTCCGAGGGAGCGGCCGATTCGCGCTCCTCGGCGGCGCGCTTGTCGGCGAGGTGGAGCGAGAAGAGGTTGCCGTAGGTGAGGAAGAACATCGCCTCGCTCACCGCGTCGCGCATGTCGCGGTAGTAGTCGAGCGCCGCGCTCGTGGCTTCCGACGTCATCCTCTCGACGTGGCGCGCCGGCTCCTCGTGATCGACGGGTGCCGGGGTCTTGGCCGCTTCCGTCGGGAGGCGCAGCCACGACAGCCACGGATTGTACTCGGCCATCAGTTTCAGCAGTGCAGCCGGGTCGGTGGCGGCGGGCCGGGCCTGCCCGGCGTCGGTTGGGGACCGCAGCCATGACAGCCACGGGTTGTACTCGGTCGTCATCTTCACGGGACCGGCGCCCGATTCGGCGCCGGCCTTGCGCTGGGCCCTGACCGCCTCCGCCATCGGGCCCAGCCACCAGAGCCACGGATTGAAGTAGTCGGAGACGGCCCAGCGCTGCAGGCGCAGCGGATGGAAGGCGCGTCCCAGCTTCGCGGCGGGCTCGCTCGACATCGCCTGCACGATCGGCTGAGCGAAGAGCTCGTAGGCGCGCTGGTTGAACTCGGACACCGCCTCCACGGCCTCGAAGGGCTTCTCGTCGGCCCGCTTGAAGCGGTTCAGCCGCTCGGCGACCTCCTCCA
>Ga0335085_10003681_pt1 | contig 26178 bp, 26 predicted proteins | sample Lox_Sample_45_FD_206712 | JGI IMG/M metagenome (GOLD analysis project Ga0335085, IMG submission 206712) | Soil microbial communities from Loxahatchee National Wildlife Refuge, Florida, United States - Lox_Sample_4.5 | ecosystem: Environmental > Terrestrial > Soil > Wetlands | place: USA...
CCGCTGGATCCCGTGGCCGAGGGGGCCAACCCCTTGTCGCCCGAGGCGCAGAAGAATCTCGCAGAGGTCTACGGTCTCGACAAGCCGCTCTACGCCCAGTTCGGCATCTTCCTGGGCAAGGCCCTGCGCGGCGACTTCGGCACCTCCTTCGTCTACAAGACCCGTACGGTGGCCGAGATCATGAAGGAGACCTTCCCGATCTCGCTGCTGCTCGGCAGCATGGCTCTGGTGCTGGCCGTCGCGGGCGGCCTCGCGCTCGGCATCCTGGCCGCCGTCTACCAGAACCGCTCGTGGGACTACGTCTCGGTTTCGGTGGCCACGCTCGGGGTCAGCGTGCCGAACTTCGTGCTGGCCGTCTTCCTCATCGTCATCTTCTCGTTCGTCCTGCCCATCTTCCCGACGGGCGGCTGGAACTCGCCACACGACTGGGTGCTGCCGACGGTCACCCTCGCGCTCGCCCCCATGGGGATCATCGCGCGCTTCACCCGCTCGAGCATGCTGGAGGTGATCCGGTCCGACTACATCGTGACCGCGCGGGCCAAGGGACTGGCGGAAGGACCGGTCATCCTCAAGCACGTGCTCAAGAACGGCTTCATCCCGGTGGTCACGCTGCTCGGTCCGATGTTCGCGGCGGTGGGGACCGGCTCCTTCTTCGTGGAATCCATCTTCCGCGTCCCGGGGATGGGACGGTTCTTCGTGCTTTCCATGACCGGCCGCGACTACCCGATGATCATGGCGGTCGTGCTGATCTACGGCGCGTTCCTCGCCCTGATGAACCTAGTCGTCGACCTACTCTATGGCACTCTCGACCCCCGCATCCGATACTAGGCTCCCGACTCCGAGCGGCGCGGCGCTGACCGCGCCGCGCGCGGCGGTCCGCGGCTCGAGCCTGTGGCGGGACGCGTGGCGGCGGCTGCTCCGCAACAAGCTGGCGGTGACGGGCGGCGTCGTCATCATCCTGCTCTGCCTGATCGCCATCTTCGCTGACTTCCTGGCGCCGTACTCGTACACCAAGGCCAACTTCGGCCGCCTCTACGAGCCACCCTCGCGCGAATATCCGCTCGGCACCGACCAGCTCGGACGTGACGTGCTGTCGCGACTGATCTACGGAGCCCGCGTCTCCATGCTGGTCGGGCTCGGAGCCCAGGTGATCATCGTGCTGATCGGCGTCCCGATCGGCGCCCTGTCCGGCTTCATCGGCGGCCGCACGGATCTGGTGCTGACCCGGTTCGTGGACGTGATGTACGCCTTCCCCCGCCTGCTGTTCGTCATCCTCGTGATGTCGATGCTAGGGGCCGGGCTGATCAACATCTTCATCGCGCTGGGACTCACCGGCTGGGTGGGCATCGCCCGGCAGACGCGTGCCCAAGTGCTCTCGATCAAGGAGAAGGAGTTCGTGGAGGGTGCGCGGGCCCTCGGCGCCGGGTTCGGGCGCGTGATGATCCGGCACGTGCTGCCGAGCGCGCTCACGCCCATCGTCGTGTCCATCACCTTCGGCATCCCGGAGGCCATCTTCACGGAGGCTGCGCTCTCGTTCATCGGCGTCGGCATCAACCCACCGACCCCCTCGTGGGGGCAGATGGTGGGGGAGAATCAGCAGTACCTTCGGTCCTACTGGCACCTGTGCGTGTTCCCGTCGATCGCGATCGCGGTGACCATGCTCTCGTTCACGTTCTTCGGAGACGGGGTCCGTGACGCGCTGGATCCCAAGCTGAAATAATTCACAGGAGGAGACCACCCATGCGGATTCCCCCGATGCGAGTTCCAGACGCCCAGATCGACCTCTTCGCCAAGCGCCTCGAGTCGATCGGCGTCGGCCGGCGCGACTTCCTGAAGGTGATCGGAGCCATGGCCGCGTTCGGAGGGCTCGGCTTCGCCACCCAGGCGCACGCCAAGCCCACCAAGCCCGCCCCCGGAGACAAGCTGGCCAAGGAGCAGCTCTTCCGGCTCGGCGGCGGCGGCTGGTGGCAGAACGATCCTTCCAGTCACGACTACAACAAGGACTTGTACTGCTCCGGGGTGCCCGCCCTCTTCGCCGGGCTCATGGTCTTCAACGCCGACTTCGTGGCGGAACCGTGGATGGCCACGAAGGTGGAGGGCAACAAGGACGGTTCGGTCTGGACGTTCTCCATCCGCAAGGACAGCCGCTGGACGGACAATTCGCCGGTGACCGCACGGGACTTCGAGTGGTCCTGGAAGCGGCAGCTCGACCCGGCCAGCGCCGCGCCCTACGCCTCGTTCATGTACGACATCAAGAACGGCGAGGCCTTCAACAAGAAACAGGTCACGGACGCGAGCCAGGTCGGCGTGCGGGCCAAGGACGACTGGACCCTCGAAGTCACCCTCGAGGGCCCGCGCGGTTACTTTCCGGTCCTGGCGGCCTACTTGGCCGCGCTCCCGGCCCACCGCGGCGCGGTGGAGAAGTTCGGCGACAAGTGGACGGAGGCCGCCAACATCGTCTGCAACGGGCCGTTCACGCTCGAAGCGTGGGAGCACAACAAGCAGATGGTGCTCAAGAAGAACCCGTACTACTTCGGGGCGAAGGACGTGCACCTGACGAAGATCGTGATCCCGATCATCCCGGTGGCCTCGGGCGCGCTCCCGTACGAGAACAACGAGATCGACATGACCCCGCTCCAGTCCGGGGATCTCAAGCGGCTGCAGTCGGACCCGCGGATGTCGAAGGATGTGTTCCGCTATCCGTTCCCGGGGACCTGGTACCTACTCCCGCAGGTCACGAAGCCCCCCTTCGACAACCTCAAGGTCCGCCAGGCGGTGTCCCACGCCATCGACCGTGACAACGTGGTCAAGGTCAGTCAGGGCTTCGCAGTTCCCGCCTGGTCCATGATCCCGCCGGGCTTCCCCGGCGCCATCGACGATCCCAATGTCAAGGCGATCCAGCGCTACGACAAGAAGGCGGCGCTCGACGCCCTCAAGGGGACGCCTTACGAGGGCGGCAAGAACTGGCCCAAGATCACGCTGACGATGCGTGAGGAGGGGCTCGGGTCGAAGCCGCTGGCCGAGGCGGTGCAGGCGGTCCTCCTCGACACCCTCAACATGAAGACCGACCTGGAAGTCCTCGAGCAGCGCGTGTTCCGCGAGCGGCTCTGGAAGCAGGATCTCCAGTTCGTGTGGATCCGCTGGTTCATGGACTACCCGGACCCCCACAACGAGTACTTCGACACCTTCTACGGCAAGAAGACCACTGGTCGACGGCAGGCCTGGGTCAACGACGCCTTCGACAAGGAGCTGGAGGCGGGCCGCGATACCCGCGACCCCAAGAAACGCCTCGAGCACTACAAGAAGGCCGAGGAGATCATGCAGCAGGACGTCGGCTACGTGCCGGTGGCGTGGGTGGTGCGCTACGCCGCGGCCAAGCCGTGGGTAAAGGGCATCGAGAAGAACAAGGCGGGACAGTTCGTGGTCGACGGTAACATCTACGTGGACATGTTCCAGCACATCTACATCACCGAGAAGGGCTAGAAGCCGATAAGAGAGTCGCGCCGAGGCGCGCGTCGGCTGTCCTCGGTGGCCTGACGGCCGTGCTCATGGCCGTCGGGCCGATCGAGGAGAAGCACCTCGTCGGCAAGGTAATCGTGACCACCGACCAGCAGAAGGCGACGACCGGCAGTCGCGAGCGCTCGCTGAGGCTCGAGAAGACCGAGTGATGCGCCGCACGCTCCTACTCTCCCGTCCCTGTCAAATGGGGCGCGAGGGTGGGGCGATTCAGGCGCGCCCGTGAGCGGCCTCGGACTGGCTGGGTAGCAGCGAGACGTGGCTGTGCACGGCCACCCAGTGCCCGTCCCGCCGGGCGAGGTTGAACGTCGCGCGGCCGTGGCGGGTGAAGGCGGTCCCGTCGGGGGCGGTCGCTCCCGAGGACCAAGTGGCAGCGATCCAGGCCGCGTCGCCGGCGCCGGTCACGGTCGGATTCTCCTCGAAGCGGAAATCGCGGATGCGCGGCCAGATCTGGCGCCACTGCTCGCGCTCGATGTTGTCGAGGCCGTGGACCGCAGTGGCGTAGGTGCCGAAGGCCACCGCGTCGGCGGCGAAGAGCCGCCTCCCCGCCGCGAAGTCGCGGCTGCGGCAGGCGGCTTCGAAGCAGCGCAGCCACTCGAGAGCCTCCGCCCGGGCATCGGACATGCGCGGATTATGAGACCCGGGTGGCTCTTGTCAAGCGGGACCCGAGTCGCCATCCGCGCCCCGCATTGCGCTACGCTGGGCGCCATGGAGGAACCGGACCCGGTCATCCTGCCCATCGAGGACTCGCTCGATCTCCACCCCTTTGCTCCGCGCGACGTGCGCTCGGTGGTGGAAGAGTACCTGAGCCAGGCCGCCGCCCGCGGCTTCCGCGAGGTCCGGCTGATCCACGGCAAGGGGACCGGCACGCAGCGGGCGATCGTGCGGAGCGTCCTCGTGAATCACCCGGCGGTAGTGCGCTTCTTCGATGGCCCGCCCGAGCGGGGCGGGTGGGGGGCGACGGTGGTGGTGCTGACGAACTAGTCCCGGTCGGCCCGCAGCAGCAGCATCCGGTCGGTGAACGAGACGACGCGCCCGTCCTCGACGCGGAAGTCGAAGGCCTCGCGGCAGCGGGCGGGCGCCGCCAGCACGAATCGCTCGAGGTCGACGCGAGCCTCCGGCGTCATCCGCGTCCGCTTCGTCCACTCGTCCCAGGGCCGCACCTTGCTCATCACCGCGTCGTCGAGCACGGTGAGGCCCGCCGCACGCAGGAAGGCGGTCCACTCGAGCTGCCGGTAGGCCCGGACGTGACTCGGATCGCGGCGGCGCTCGATCTCCAGGATGAAGGCGGCCGCCTCGTCGTCATCGTGGCCCAGGATGTCCTCGACCAGCAGGGACCCGCCGGCGCGCAGCACGCGGGCCACCTGGCGCAGCGCGGGGAGCAGGGCCGGGAAGTGGTGGGCCGCGATGCGGCACGTGACGGTGCCGAAGCTCCCGTCGCGGAACGGCAGAGCCTCCACGTCGCCGCCGACGAAGCGCACGCCGGGAGCACCCTCGCGGGTGACGAACTGCCTCGCGGCTTCGAGCATCGGCAGCGTGACGTCCATCGCGACGACGCTGCGGGTGAAGCGCGAGAAGGCGAGCGCGGTGTGCCCACCGCCGGTGGCGATGTCGAGCACCCGCGCCGCCGCGCGCTTGCGCCCCCAGGCGAGCAGCCACTCCAGATCGGGGCCGGCGGCGTGGCCGGAGCTGGCGACGTAAGCAGCGGCGCTCGGCCCGAACTGCGCCTGCACCCGCGCCTGCTGACTCTCGCTCATGCTCGTCCCGGGGCGCCGCTCAGCACGACGTGCAGCGGGGTCAGATCGAAGCGCCGGCTCGCCTCGTCGATGAGGTTGGTACGGCTCGCCTTCGGATGACCGTGGGTCTGCTCGTTGATCCACGTCACCGCCTGCTTGATGGCGGCCTCGCTCGCGCTCATGAGGTCTCCGTCCGCTCCCGGGAACGCGCCACGGCGCGACCCCTCACAGGTCCCGGACCACGCGCCGGGCGCGGTCCACGTTTCGTCGGAAGATATCGAAGGAGTTCACCATCTCGGGCTTGCGACCCTGGCCCCGATCGAGAGTGAAGCAGGAGAACGTGATGTCGTGGGCGAGGGGAAAGTCGCGGTATAGCTGTCCCGCCACCTTCTGCGGGTTCTCGGACCGGGTGATCTCGAAGTCCTCGAGCGCGCGCAGCGGAGGCATGCGCTCGCCGTGCTTGGTTCGCACCCACTTCATGGTGCCGCCCAGCAGGTAGGACAGGAACAGGCAGTCGACCAGCATGGACTCGGTCCACGGGATCGCCTTCTGGTAGCCGGCCACGAATCGCGCCCCGGTGGAGAGCAGGAAGTTTCGGGCCGTATCGGGGGTCACGAAGTCGCAGGCCCCAAAGATATATCCGGTGCCGGTGCTGGGCCGGCAGTGGTCCACGAGGGTCTCGAGGCGGATCACCTTGTCGCCGATGCCCACCAGCTTGCGCCGCTGGCCGTGGGAGGCGATGTAGCAGACCTGGAAGGAGCGCCGCCGGCGCCGGACCTCCTCCAGGAGCAAGCCCAGGTCGTAGCTCGAATAGAACCGGCGGTAGACCAGGTTGACCCGGATGCCTTCCCAGGCCAGCGACTGCTTGATCGCCTTCAGGTAAGGGAGCACCGAAGGCTCGTCATCCAGCAAACGGCCCTTCTTGTTCCACATCGACTCCAGCACCACCACGCCCGGCATCGCCCTGTCCTCGACATCCCCCTGGGAGCCCAGGGAGCCCTGGGCGCTGCATGATACCACGTGGGTCGCGCCCCTACATTGGATGGTTTGTGAATCATCCAATTGGAGGTTTACAGTGAGGTAACGGTATCGATAATGGCTGGTATCGGGGAGCCATGAGGATTCAGCTCGACAGGGGGACGGGCCGGACGGGGAAGGCGCCGCTTTCGCGCCAGATCCAGCTGCACTTCGAGCGCCTGATCAGCCAGGGTCTGCTGGGGCCAGGAATCAAGCTGCCGGCGAGTCGTGAGCTGGCGCGGGAGCTCGGCGTCAACCGCACCACGGTCGCCCTGGCCTACGACGAGCTGGTGGCCGGCGGCTGGGCGCGCGCCCACGTCGGCCAGGGCACGTTCGTGGCCGACCGGGTCCCGGTCTCGGCCGGAGCCTCCCGACCGGCCGCGCCGCGGCTCGACTGGACGGGCTTTCTCTCCAAGGGCGCGCAGGTGATCGCCGCCGACACCCGGCGGCGCCGCGGCTATACCCAGGTGCCGCGGTCAGGGCCCGGCACCATCTCGTTCGCAGGCGGCATGCCGGACAGCGGGCTCTTCCCGACCGATGCCTTCCGTCGTGTGCTGAACCGCGTGATCCGGGAGGAGGGGCGCGAGCTCCTCCAGTACTATCCAGCCCGCGGCTATCCGCCGCTGCGGGAGTTCCTGGCCGGCTACTTGCTGCGTTTCGGCCTCGAGGTGCGGCCCGACGAGATCCTGATCGTCAACGGCTCGCAGCAGGGCTTCGATCTCGTCGGCCGCACCCTGCTCGATCCGGGTGACTTCGTGGCGATCGAGGAGCCCTCGTACCCGCGGGCCATGCAGGTGTTCCGGGCCTTCGGGGCCCAGCTCCTGCCGGTGCCCATGGTCGACGGCGGGCTCGACCCGGCGCATCTCGACCGCCTGCTCGAGCGACAGTCGCCGAAGCTGCTCTACTGCCAGCCGAGCGCGCACAATCCCACCGGCCTTACGATGCGGGACGAGGCGCGCACGCGGCTGCTAGAGGTCGCGGTGCGCCACCGCCTGCCCATCATGGAGGACGGCTTCGACGGCAGCCTCTTCTTCGGGGAGCGGCCGCCGGCGCCGCTCAAGGCCCTCGACGCCTCCGGGCTCGTGATCTACGTCGGCACGTTCTCCAAGATCCTGTTCCCGGGTCTGCGCCTCGGCTGGATCGTGGCCGCCCCGGAGCTGATAGACCGGTTGGAAGTCGCGAAGGAGCTCGCCGATATCCACACGAGCCCGCTGATCCAGGCCGCGGTGTATCACTTCTGCCGCCAGCGGCTGCTCGATCGCCATCAGGCGCGCGTGCTGCGCGAGTATGGCCGCCGGCGTGCGGCGCTCCTGCAGGCGCTCGGCCGACGGATGCCGACGGGCGTGACGTGGACGGACCACGAGGGCGGCTTCTCGCTCCTGCTCACGCTGCCCGCGGGTCAGGACGCGGCGGTGCTGCTCGAGCGCGCCGCGCAGCGCGGCGTCGTGTTCACGCCGGGCAACGCGTTCTTCGTGGACGGCGGCGGCGAGCGCATGCTCCGCCTGTCGTTCTCGGCCCTGCCGCTCAACCAGATCGACGAGGGCATCAAGCGGCTGGCCGACACCATTCGCGAGGTGCAGCGGCAGCCAGAGCCGGCCGGGCTTGCCGCGGTGCCCGCGGTGCCGCTCGTCTAGGAGGCGCCCGTGAACTTCCACACGCTCGCAGCTCGCGGGGGGCGTGACGTGCCGTCGGCGAGCCGCCCGTTGACCGCCCCCATCTACCAGACCAACGTGTACGTGTTCGAGGACATGGACACGGTGGAGTCGGTCTGGGAGAGCAAGAAGCCGGGCTTCGTCTACGGCCGCTACGGCACCGGCAATCACATGATGCTGGAGGACCTGGTGGCGGCGCTGGAAGGAGCCGAGGCCGCGGTGGCCTGCGCCTCCGGGATGGGGGCCACGACCGCCCTGCTCCTCGGCCTCTTCACGGCGGGCGATCACCTCGTCTCGGCCCGTGATCTCTACGGCTCGACCGCCGCGTTCCTGAACGACGAGGGCCGGCGGCTCGGGATCGAGACCGACTTCGTGGACGCCACCGACACCGCGGCGATCCTGAAGGCGCTCCGACCGAGCACGCGCGCGGTCTTCGTGGAGGCGATCTCGAATCCGCTCCTGCGGCTGGTCGATGTGCCCGCACTCGCCCCCGGGCTGCGGCGGCGCGGGATCGACCTCATCGTGGACGCCTCGATGGCGTCGCCCGCGGTCCTCCGTCCGATCGAGCACGGCGCGACCATCGTGATGCACAGCCTGACCAAGTTCATCTCCGGCCACGGCGATGTCACCGGTGGCCTCGTGGCGGGCCGGGCCGAGCCGATGGCACGGGTTCGCAACGCCATGATCCGCGCGGGGACCAACCTCGGCCCCTTCGACGCCTGGCTGGCCACGCGGGGGGCGCGCACCCTCGCGGTGCGCATGGAGCGGCAGTGCGAGACCGCGCTGGTCCTCGCGCAAGCGCTTCAGCGCTTGCCGGCGGTGGCCCGCGTCTACTACCCGGGACTGCCCTCGCACGAGCAGCACGGGCTGGCGCGCCGGCTGATGCCGCGTCTCTCGGGGGCGATGGTCTCGTTCGACCTCCGCGGCGGCGCGCCCGCGGTGGAGCGTTTCATGGGCCGGACGCGGCTGCTCGAGTTCGCCCCGAGCTTCGGTGACGTGGCCACCACGTGGACGTACCCGGCGCGCACCTCGCACCGTCGGGTCTCCGACGAGGAGAAGGCGGCGATGGGGATCGGGGCCGGCCTCGTGCGCGTGTCGGTCGGGCTCGAGGATCCGGCCGAGCTGCAGGCCGACCTGGAGGCGGCGCTGGCATGAGCACGGTGGGCGCGGAGCGCGAGGTGGTGGTGAAGCCGGTGGTCCTCGAGGGCCGGTTCGCACGGCTCGAGCCGCTCACGATGGCGCACGCGCCGGGCCTGCTCGCGGCCGCGGCGGGCCCTCGCGACACCTACGGCTTCACCCTGGTCCCGGGCACCGAGGCGGAGACCCGTGCCTACATCGAGCAGGCGCTGGGTGAGCAGGCGGCGGGGCGGGCGCTGCCATTTGCCACGGTGAGCCGCGCGACCGGCGCAGTGGTCGGCTCGACGCGGCTCTTCAACATCGAGTACTGGCCCTGGCCCCCGGGGAACGCCAATCAGCGAGGCGCGCACCGGCCCGACGTGGTGGAGATCGGCTGGACCTGGCTCGGCGCCGCCGCGCAGCGGACGCCGATCAACACGGAGGCCAAGCTCCTGATGCTGGCACACGCCTTCGACCGGTGGCGGGTCCACCGGGTGAGCCTCATGACCGACGCGCGCAACGAGCGCTCGCGGAACGCGATCCTGCGGCTGGGCGCCCGCTTCGACGGCGTGCTCCGGGCGGCGCGTCCGGCCAGCGACGGAACGATTCGCGACACCGCGGCCTTCTCCATCCTCGAATCGGAGTGGCCGCCGATCAGGGCGAAGCTGCAGGCGCGACTCACGCAGTGATCCGACAACCGGAAAAAGGAGACGAGGACATGGAGAGCGGAACGCCGAGACTGAAGGTCGGGCTGGCCGAGATGCTGAAGGGCGGCGTCATCATGGACGTCACGAACGCGGAGCAAGCCAAGATCGCGGAGGATGCGGGCGCGGTCGCGGTGATGGCCCTCGAGCGGGTGCCATCCGACATCCGCAAGGAAGGCGGGGTGGCCCGGATGTCGCCGGTGACCAAGATCAAGGAGATCCAGAAGGCGGTGACGATCCCGGTGATGGCCAAGTGCCGCATCGGCCACTTCGTGGAGGCGCAGATCCTCGAGTCGCTCGGGGTGGACTTCATCGACGAGTCCGAGGTGCTGACGCCGGCCGACGAGCACTTCCATGTGGACAAGTTCGCCTTCAAGGTGCCCTTCGTCTGCGGGTCGCGCGACCTGGGCGAGTGCCTGCGCCGGATCGGCGAGGGGGCGGCCATGATGCGGACCAAGGGCGAGGCCGGCTCCGGCAACATCGTGGAGGCGGTGCGCCACATGCGCGCGGTGACGTCCGGTATCCGGCGGCTCACCATGCTGGGTCCCGAGGAGCTCATGACCGAGGCCAAGAACCTGGGCGCCCCCTATGACCTGGTGCGCTGGGTGGCCAAGAGCGGCCACCTGCCGGTGCCCAACTTCTCGGCGGGTGGCATCGCCACTCCCGCCGACGCCGCGCTCATGATGCAGCTCGGCGCCGAGGCCGTGTTCGTCGGCTCCGGCATCTTCAAGTCGGCGGACCCGGCGGTCCGGGCGAAGGCCATCGTGCAGGCCACCACGCACTTCAAGGACCCCGACGTGCTGGCCAAGGTCTCCGAGGGGCTCGGCGACGCCATGCCCGGCATCGAGACGTCGAAGCTGAAGGAGTCCGACCTGCTCCAGACTCGGGGCTGGTAGGGAGTAGTTGCTTGGCGAGGCGCCGCCGAAGGCGAGCCGGGCGTAGTGCGAGGTGCGGCCGAAGGCGAGCCGAGCGGATACAAAAGGGAAGCTAACGATGGACTGCCGGAGGAGTCCCGATCTCCACCAGCTCCCGAGCAATCTTCCGCCGCCGGTCGACGACGGCGCCTGCGACCACCTTCCGGGGGCGCAGGTGCCGCCCGTCCGCCTGGAGTCCACGGCCGGCCGGTGGGTGGAGCTGGTGGAGATCGCGGAGCGGCCCGCCGTACTGTTCTTCTATCCGCGCACCGGGGAGCCGGGGCGAGCGGCCGGGTCGGAGTGGGATGCGATTCCCGGTGCGCGAGGCTGCACGCCGCAGAGCTGCGGGTTCCGCGACCTGCACCGCGAGTTCACCACGCTGGGGGTCACCGTCTATGGAGTCAGTACCCAGGAGACGACCTACCAGCGCGAGTTCGTGGAGCGCAACCACGTACCGTTCGAGCTCCTGAGCGACCGGGATCTGGCGCTGGTCCGCGCCCTGCGCCTGCCCACGTTCGAGTACCCCATCGAGCGCGGCGGTCCGACCTCGCTGATCAAGCGGATGGCGTGGTACGTGGAGCGGGGGCGCATCGAGAGGATCTGGTACCCGGTCTTTCCGCCGGATCGGAACGCCGAGACCGTGCTCGGGTGGCTTCGCGAGCGAGCACGGATCCTGCCCGGCGATCGGCGAGAGGTGAGGCTCGCATGAAGATCGGTGTCCTGGCCTTGCAGGGCGACTTCAGCCTGCACCGGAAGGCTCTCGACCGCATCGGGGTTGCCTCCGTGGAAGTGCGCATGCCGCGCGCGCTCGACGAGGTATCCGGATTGATCATGCCCGGCGGCGAGAGCACCACGCTGCTCAAGCTCATGGACACCTGGGAGTTCGTGCCCGCGCTCGAGAAGTTCCGTGCCGCGGGCAAGCCGATCTTCGGCACCTGCGCGGGCATGATCCTGCTCGCCCGCGAGGTGCTCAATCCCGCTCAGTTCTCGCTGGGCTTCATCGACATCACCGTCGAGCGCAACGCCTACGGCCGCCAGAAGGAATCCTTCGAGGCGGTCGGCTCGGCCGACCTGGGGCAGGGTAGCCGCCCGCTCAAGATGGTGTTCATCCGAGCCCCGCGCATCCGGCGGCTGGGTGCGGAGGTGACGCCGCTTGCGGAGCACCGCGGCGAGTGCGTCATGGCCCGGCAGGGGTCCGTGGTGGTCGGGGCCTTCCACCCGGAGCTGACCGACGAGTGCGCGGTCCACGAGTACTTCGCCGGGATGGTGCGCGCCGCCGGCGGCTAGGCCTTCGCGTCCGCCTCCAGTAGCTCGACGGGGTCGCCCACCGCGATCCGCCCTCCGCTCACCACCGCGCAATCGAGCGCCATCTTCCCGCCGAACTCTGAAGCGATCCGCCTCAGCACCGACAGGTCCTGTTCCTGGGTGTCGGGGTCATAGGTCGTCATCACGCAGCGTCCCCGCAGCTTGGCGACCGAGATGACCACCGGGCCGATCCGCAGCCGCCGGCCAGGCCAGGCGCGCTCGGCCAGTCCGTCCACCCCGCCGATGACGATGTTCGGGCGCAGCCGGCGGTGATCCACACCCAGCTCGCCGAAGGCGCCGTCCGTTCCTACGAGCAGCGGTAGGACATCGAAGCGGTCGGGCCCGTCGTACCAGACCAGGCGGGCCTGCGGTCCCGCCGCGGTCCGCACCGCGGCCGCGCTCTCCGGCGCGGCCCACCCATGCCCGTCCACCCGCGGCTCTCCGTCTGGACCGAGGCTCCCGTGGAGTGCCAGCAGTCTCGGGTGCGTGCGCGAGGTGATGACGCGTCCGCCCGGCCCGCTGACGTGGACGACCCGGTCTCCGACTAGCCCGTCCGTCGTCACCTCCGACGACTCCACCAGCTCTCCGGCCATCGACTTGACCGGGTAGCGCCAAAGCTCTGCAACTCGCATCGCGGCTGCTCCCTTCGTGCTAACCTATTAGATTAGAAAAACAGGTTAGTCGATTCGAGTCGCGGAATTGACCTAATCTAGACAGGAATATCAGATAGTTATGGCCGATACTAGAAGATCTTTCATCAAGATTGGCCCCGACCTGGCGGTAGATTTTGCCAACACGGCCCGAGCCGAGGGCGATCCGGCCGGGGCGCTGCGATCCTGGCGCGATCTCGTGGACTTCCTCGAGCTCCGGGGAGCCGTCAGCCGACCCGAGGCCGAGGCGCTCCGCACGATGGGGGAGCGAGATGCGCGCGCCTGCGCGGCCGCGCTCGAGCAGGCCCTGGATCTCCGGGAGACGGTCCGGGCGGTGCTCTCCGCCATGGCGGCGCGGCGCCCGCTTCAGGCCGAGTGGGTCGCCGCGATCAACCAGGCCCTGGTCTGGGGTGCAGGCTCGGGCCGGCTCGAGCGCGATGCCGGAGGCTGGCGAATGGGCTTCAGCCCATCGTGGACCGAGCCCTTCCGGGCCCTGGCGCCCATTGCGCGGTCCATCGCCGAGCTGGCCGCGCTGGGCCGGGGCGCCGAGATCCGGAAGTGCGCCAACCCCCGCTGCGTCCTGTACTTTCGTGACCGCTCTCGCTCCCGCCGGCGCCGGTGGTGCTCGATGGCGGTCTGTGGAAACCGGATGAAGGTGGCGGCCCATGCGCGCCGCCGCGGGCGCCGCCGCCCCGCTTGATCCGCCCCGGTCTTTGCTCTTGACAGCCCGGGAGGGCCGAGGGAAGGTATGGTCCGACCAGCCGACCACGTAGCGGTCAGAGCCACAGCAACGCCCGTCCGAGGAGGAAGGCATGGCGCATTTCACCTGCGAAGTCGTCTACCGCGGCATCTTCCAGAAGAATCTCGCGGCGAGAATATGCCGGGGGATCGTGCTGTCCGCCCGAAAGGCCGGGCGGTGGGGCATCGCGTTCGGGCGGTACGGCGACAGCCCCCAGCGCAACGGCATCCCCGCCAAGGACTTCGCGATCGTCGCGGACACGCAGGAAGAGCTCGAGCAGAACATGGCCCGCTACGAGCCCAAGGAGGTCGATGTCACGATCTGCGTGGACGACACGCTGTCCAAGGGCGTCGAGTCCTGGGCCTGGTACGGGCTACAGCCGATCAACCGGCTGACCATCTCGGGCGGGACCCTGCTGATGACCTCGCTCCAGAGCCCGGCGGACCTCCTCAAGGACATCCACAAGAAGGAGGTGCCCTACAACCTGGCCCTCATCCGGGCCAAGGCGTCGTTCTCGGGGCTCTGGGTCTACAAGGAAGACCACACCGAGGCACGCATCCTGGGCGCGCTGGCCAAGATCAAGCCCGAGTTCCTGTCGCTCGACGCGGTGTGCCAGGCGATCAAGGAAGCCGAGTGGGGCTCCGATCTCAAGGTCGCCTCGGCCCGCAAGGCCAACGAGCGGCTCGAGAGCCGGCCGGTGAAGATCACCGAGGGTAATGCAGAGATCCCCTACTCCTTCGAGATGCCCAAGTGGTGGGAGATGCGCGAGGGTGTGAGCATCCCCGCGATCCCCATCGGCAAGCCCATGGAGGGCGGTAAGGGCTACGTGCCCGAGCGCAACCCGTATTTCAAGAAGTTCACCACTCGCACCATGCGGCCGGTCATCGACTTCGACAAGTGCGTGAAGTGCACGCTCTGCTGGATCCAGTGCCCCGACTCCTGCTTCGACGTGACCCCCGACGGCCTCTACGACGCCAACATGGAAGCCTGCTGCGGCTGCGGGGTCTGCGAGGCGGTGTGCCCGGCCAAGGACTGCGTCACGATGGTGCGCGAGGACGCCTTCGAGGACAACGCGAGCCAGTGGGAGATGTGGCGGACCGACAAGGCCAAGTACAAGACCTGGATGACCGACAAGATCCATAGCAAGGAGCACATCACCCGGTCTCACGGCTTCCGCTTCCGCGGTCAGTACGACGAGGAGATCAAGAAGGAGCTGGAGTCGGGCGGCATCGAGATCACCGCGGGCATTCCCGGCGAGAACGCCGAGTCGAAGAAGTAGGGGAGGACCGAGACCATGGCAGTGGAGACCAAGACCGCAGCAGCGGTGGCCGATCACAAGGAGATGCTGATCTCGGGCAGCGAGGCCTGCGCCGAGGCGCTGACCCTCGCCGACCTCGACGTGGTGACGGCGTACCCGATCCGGCCCTACGATACGGTGATGCAGGCGATCGCCAAGAAGATCGCCAACGGCCACCTGGAAGCCGAGTACATCGTGGCCGAGGGTGAGCACAGCCAGTTCGAGATCGTCAAGCACGCCTCGACGGTGGGCGCGCGGGTGTTCTGCGGCTCCTCCGGGGTCGGCTGGATGTACGCGATGGAGTGCCTCACCGTCACCCCGCCGCTGCGAGTGCCGATGGTGTGCATGGTTGGCAACCGGGCGCTCGACGATCCTGGCGCCTTCGGCGTCGAGCACAACGACGCGCTGGTCGTCCGTGACCTGGGCTGGATGCTGATCTGGGTGGACACCGCCCAGGAGATGCTCGACACGACCCTCCTCGCCTATCGCATCGCGGAGGACCGGCGGGTGTTCCTGCCGTGCGCGATCTCGGCGGACGGCGCCTTCCTGACCCACTCGCAGGCGATCTGCCAGGTGCCGAGCCGCGCCCTCGTGGACCGGTTTCTCCCGCGATACGACCGCGGCGACCTGCAGCTGCACCCGGACAACCCGATCACGGTGGCGCCGCAGGCCAACGAGGACTGGGTCATCGAGATCCGGCGGCAGAACGACGAGGCGATGAAGCGGGCCAGCTCCGTGATCGAAGAAGCCTATGCCGATTTTCGAAAAGTGATGGGCCGCGGGCCCGAGAACCCGTGGTTCGAGGAGTACATGATCGACGACGCGGAGATCATCCTGATCGGCATGGGGACGATCTCCCTGCCCATGAAGGTCGGCATCCGCAACATGCGGGCCCAGGGCAAGAAGGTGGGCCTGGTGCGGCCGCGGTGGTTCCGTCCGTTCCCGACCGATCGGCTGGTGAAGGCGCTCTCGAAGGCGTCGGCCATCGGCGTCATCGACCGCGACTACTCCTTCGGCTCCCCCTTCAACTCGGGGGTGGTCGCCAACGAGATCCGAGCCGCGATGTACAACGCGGACAAGCGCCCGCCCCTGCTCAGCTTCATCTGCGGGCTGGGCGGTCGCGAGGTGACCCTGGAAGACGTGACCAAGGCGGCGGACATGTGCTACGCGGCGGCCAAGGCCGGGAAGTCTGACCCGAAGACGCACTGGCTCGGCGTGCGCGAGTAACGCGAGTAAGAGGAGACCAACCTCATGGCTGATACGTTCACGAACGCGACCCAGATCCTCGAGCCCTTCAAGGGCGTCAAAAAGGTCACGATAGAGGAGTACTTCACCTCCGGCCACCGGACCTGCCAGGGCTGCGAGTCGGCCCTGGTCATGAAGCTCATGGTCAAGGCGGCCGGCCCTCGGACCATCGTGCTCGGCTCCACCGGGTGCATGTACGTGGCCAACACGACGTACTACACGACCCCGTGGGTGGTGCCGTGGATGCACACCCAGCTCGGCTCCTCGGGCTCGGCCGCCCTCGGAACCGCGGCGGGGCTGAAGGCGCTCATGAAGAAAGGCAAGATGAAGTCGGAGCCGATCAACGTCATCGCGTTCTGCGGTGACGGGGGCGGCGCCGACATGGGGCTGGGCGCCATCTCGGCGACCCTGACCCACAAGGAGTACAACTCGCTGATCCTGCTCTACGACAACGAGTCGTACGCCAACACCGACATCCAGCTCTCCGGCTCCACGCCCTACGGCGCCAATACCACCTTCAGCCCGCCCGGCGCGGTGAAGCGGATCATCCACACGCGCTGGAAGAAGAACACCGCGGGCATGCTGGCGGCCGGTCACCCGGAGTGCCGTTACGTGGCCACCGTGGATGCCTCCTACGCGGTCGAGATGATGAACAAGGTCCGCAAGGCGCTCACCATCGGCGGCCCGACCTTCATCCACTCCCTCGATCCGTGCCCGAAGGGCTGGGATTACGATCCGATGCTCTCCCACGAGTTGGGCGAGCTGGCAGTCGAGACCGGCGTATTCCCGCTCTACGAGGTGGAGGACGGGGTGGTACGGCACTACGGCAAGACCAAGGCCATCGTCGAAGGCCGGCCGCGCAAGCCGGTGCGCGAGTACCTGCTCAAGCAGGGCCGCTTCGCCCACTTCACCGAGGAAGATCTCGAGTACTTCCAGTCCAAGGTGGACGAGATGTGGGACAAGTGGGAGATCCCCGGCGTGATCCCGTTCTGGAAGGAGCGTCGCGGCAAGTAGGCGGCCGCACCAGTAGCGATCGCAACGCCCCGACCACGAGGAGAGAATATGCTCCGTCAATGGCGACGTCTCGCGACGCTGGCACCGGCCCTCCTGGGCGCAGCACTCCTCTGCTCTCCGGCGCAGGCCGCCTGGGAGCCGAGCAAGCCCATCGAGTTCGTGATCCCAGCGGGTACCGGCGGGGGCGCGGACCAGATGGCGCGTCTCATCGCGGGGATCGTGGAGAAGCACAAGCTGTCCCCGCGGCCGATCATCGTGGTGAACAAGTCGGGCGGCGCGGGCGCGGAGGGCTTCCTCCACGTCAAGGGCAAGAAGGGCGACGCCCACACCATGATCATCACGCTGTCGAACCTCTTCACCACGCCGCTCCATACCGGTGTCCCCTTCAGCTGGAAGGATCTGACCCCGATCGCCCGGATGGCCCTGGACGAGTTCATCCTCTGGGTCAACGCGGAGACGCCGTACAAGACGGCCAAGGAGTACATCGCGGTGGTCAAGGAGCGCTCGGGCGGCGACCGGATGAAGATGGGCGGGACCGGATCCGCCCAGGAAGACCAGATCCTCACCATCCAGCTCGAGCAAGCCACCGGGGTGAAGTTCACCTACGTGCCCTTCAAGGGCGGTGGGGAGGTCTGCGTCAACCTCGTGGGCAAGCACGTGGACTCGACGGTCAACAACCCGATCGAGTGCGTGAGCCACTGGAAGGCGGGGCGGGTGCGACCGCTCGCGGTGTTCGACACCGCGCGCATCCCGGTCCCGGAGTGGAAGGACATTCCGACGGTGAAGGAGGCGGTGGGCGCCGACATCAGCTACCTGATGCTGCGCGGGATCTTCGGAGCGCCCGACATGCCCAAGGACGCGGTGGAGTGGTACCAGACGATGCTCAAGAAGGTCTACGAGACCCCGGAGTTCAAGGACTACCTGAACCAGGGGGCGCTCAAGCCCGCCTGGGAGACCGGCCCCGAATTCGTGAAATGGCTCGGTGAGGCCGAGCAGCAGCACCGGGATCTGATGACCAAAGGCGGTCTCCTCAAGAAGTAAGACCGAGAAGTACTACTACCGGTCCTGGATCTGGAGATGCGCACGGCCGACCTGACGACGGCGCTGATCCTGATCGCGGGGGGCGCCCTGGTCATCTGGGACTCCCTGCGCCTCGGCATCGGGTGGGGCACCGACGGCCCGCAGAGCGGTTTCTTCCCGTTCTGGCTCGCGGTGCTCCTGGTTGTCGCCTGCGCGGTCATCGGGGTGCAGGCGCGCCGGCGGGCGAGAGCCCGACCGTTCGTCACCCGCGAGCAGCTCATGCCCGTGCTCACCACGCTCGTGCCCACGGCGGGCTTCGTGGTGCTCACCCAGTTCCTCGGCCTCTACGTGGCGACCACGCTGTTCATGGCGTTCTACATGCGCTGGATCGGCCGCTACTCGTGGGTCCCGGTCGTGCTCGTCAGCGTGCTGTTCCCGCTGGTGATCTTCGTGACCTTCGAGAAGTGGTTCCTGGTGCCCATGCCCAAGGGGCCGCTCGAGGCCTGGCTCGGCTACTGAGCATGGGCTGGGAGAACCTGCTTCTCGGCTTTCAGGTCGCCGCGCAGCCCTTCAACCTCGGGCTGGCCGTCCTCGGCATCACCCTCGGCACCATCATCGGCGTGCTACCCGGACTGGGCGGAGCCAACGGGGTGGCCATCCTGCTCCCGCTAACCTTCTCGATGAACCCGACCTCGGCGATCATCCTCCTCACGAGCCTCTACTGGGGTGCCCTGTTCGGCGGAGCGATCACCTCGATCCTGTTCAACATCCCGGGCGAGCCGTGGTCGGTGGCCACCACCTTCGACGGCTACCCGATGGCGCGCCACGGGAAGGGGGGCGAGGCGCTGACCGCGGCCTTCACCTCGTCGTTCGTCGGAGCGCTCTTCTCGGTGATCCTCATCACGTTGTTCGCTCCGCTGCTGGCCGAGATCGCGCTGAAGTTCGGGCCGCCCGAGTTCTTCGCGATCCAGCTGTTGACGTTCTCCTCGTTCATCGGGCTCGGTGGCGGCAATCCGATCAAGTCGCTGGTGTCGATCCTGATCGGCTTCATCCTCGCGGCGGCCGGCCTCGACATCGTGACCGGCCAGCTGCGCCTGACCTTCGGGATCACCGAGCTCATGAAGGGCTTCGACTTCATCGTGGCCGTCATCGGACTCTTCGGGATCGGCGAGATCCTGCTCTCGGTGGAGGAGGGACTGTCGTTTCGCGGGGTGAGCCCCCAGATCAACCCGAAGGTGGTGTGGCAGACGTGGAAGACGCTGCCCCGCTACTACCGTACGTTCATCCGGGGGGCGTTCATCGGCTTCTGGATGGGCTTCAAGCCCGGCGGGGCGACCCCGGCCTCGTTCATGAGCTACGCGTTCGCCAAGCGCTTCTCCCGCCACCCGGAGCGCTTCGGCAAGGGTGAGATCGAGGGCGTGATCGCGCCGGAGACGGCGGCGCACGCGGCCGGCGGCGCCTCCCTGCTGCCGATGATCACGCTCGGGATTCCGGGGAGCCCTACCGCCGCGGTCATGCTGGGCGGGCTCATCATCTGGGGCCTGCAGCCGGGGCCGATGCTCTTCCGCGAGAAGCCCGAGTTCGTCTGGGGCCTGATCGCGAGCATGTACACCGGCAACCTCATCGGCGTGGCCATGGTCCTGGCCTTCGTGCCACTCTTCGCCGCGATCCTCCGCATCCCATTCGCAATCCTCACGCCGGTCATCGTGGCGGTCTGCGCGGTGGGATCCTACGCGGTCCACGACAGCATGATCGACATCTGGTATATGCTTTTGTTCGGTGTGATCGGCTACGTGTTCAAGAAGCTGGACTACCCGCTGGCTCCCCTCGTCCTGGCCCTCGTGCTCGGTGATCTGGCCGAGAATGCCCTGCGCCAGAGCCTGATCATGTCCCAGGGGTCGCTGCTGATCCTGTTCGAGCGTCCAATCTCCGGGGTCATCAGCACGATCGCGCTCGTCTTCTTCGCGCTGCCGCTGCTCCAGGGGTATCTCCGTCGTGCGCGGAGGTCGGAGGTCCCGGTCGTCTCCTCTCACGATGGCTGAGCGGCCCGTGCGGGCCCGGGCGCCCCGGTGACCCTCGGCGCGCCAGAGTTCTGGACTCGGCTCGTCGAGATCGGCTTCCTCAACATGCTGCTGTCGGGCGACAACGCGGTGGTGATCGCGCTCGCGGTCCGCGCGCTCCCCGGGCGCCAGCGCCTGCTCGGGCAGCTCGGCGGGACGGTGGGCGCGGTGGTCCTCCGGCTGGCCTTCGTGGGGGTCGTCAGCCTGCTGCTCCGGGTGCCGTACCTGCGGCTCGTCGGCGGCCTTCTCCTGATCTGGATCGCGTTCAAGCTGGTCAGCCCGGTGGACGACACGGCCGGGGGGCCTCGGCACGCCGCGTCGTTCTGGGAGTCGATCTGGATCATCGTGGTGGCCGACATCACCATGAGCCTCGACAACGTGCTCGCGGTCGCGGCGGCGGCCCACGGCGACATGCTCCTGGTCGCGCTCGGCATCGGCATGTCGGTGCCGATCGTGGTGTGGGGCAGCGGCGTCCTCGCCGGCCTGATGAACCGGCACCCGTGGATCATCTGGGCCGGCGGCGGCCTGCTGGGCTACGTGGCGGGCGACATGATCCTGGAGGATCCGGCCGTGATCGGCTGGCTCGGGGCGTTCGCCGCCGGGCTGGAGTATCCTGTTCCCGCGGCGCTCGCGGCCGCCCTGACCGGCATCGGCTGGCGGCTGGCGCGACGAGCGTCGTAGAATCCATTTCTTGGAGACGAGACCTCGGGCATGACATTTCTGACCGATCCGGAGTTCTGGGCACGGCTCGCGAGCATCGTGCTGATCGACCTCTCCCTCGCGGGGGACAACGCGCTGGTCATCGCGCTGGCCGTACGGTCGCTCCCGGCCCGCGAGCAGTGGCTGGGACGGGTCTGGGGCACCGCGGCTGCGGTAGGTCTCCGGCTGGCCTTCATCGCGATCGTGAGCGCGTTGCTCACGATCCCGCTCCTCCGTCTCGCGGGCGGGCTCCTTCTGCTCTGGATCGCGGTGAAGCTGGTGAAGCCGGGTGGCGTCGAGGAGGGCGAGGTCCGCCACGGAGCCTCGCTGCGTCAGGCGGTCTGGATCATCGTGGTCGCGGACGTGACCATGAGCCTCGACAACGTCCTGGCCGTGGCGGCGGCCGCGCACGGCGACCTCCTGCTGGTCGCCTTCGGCATCGCGTTGTCGCTGCCGATCGTGGTGTGGGGTAGCGGCTTCCTGGCCCGCCTCATGACGCACCAGGCCTGGATCATCTGGATCGGCGGCGGGGTGCTCGGCTACGTCGCGGGTGAGATGATCACCGATGATCCGCTCGTCCGGGCGTGGCTCGGAGATCATGCCGACACCATCGACGACCCGCTCTCGCTGCTGCTCGCGATCGGGCTGACCCTCCTGGGCTGGTGGCTGGCCCGCAGTGCCTCGTCCCGTCCGACCGCGCGAGAAGGGGCGTAGGGCCGTGCGCGAGTCCGGCCATCGGGAAACCACTGGCATGCCCGCGCAGGCCAGGATGGATCTGGAGCCGGTCAAGTCCACCCGCATCTACGAGGAGATCGTCCGGCAGGTCAAGCAGCTCATCGGCGAGGGGCGGCTGAAGTCCGGAGACCGACTGCCTCCCGAGCGCGACCTGGCCGAGAAGTTCATGGTCAGCCGGACCTCCGTGCGGGAGGCCCTCCGCGCGCTGCAGAGTCGCGGGCTCATCGAGATCCGGGCGGGGGAAGGCGCCTTCGTCCGCGACGTCTCGGTGGAGACCCTGATCGAGCCGCTCGCCCTCGTGATCCTGCCGCATCGCGAGGCCGTGGGCGAGCTGTTCGAGGCGCGGCGGCTGCTCGAGCCCGCCATCGCGGCCCTGGCGGCCCGGCGGGCCACCCGCGAGGAGATCTCCGAGATGGAGCGAATCCTGGAGGATCAGGCCAAGGAGGTCGCGGCGGGTCGCACCGGCATGCTGCAGGACACGGCCCTGCACGCCGCCATCGCCAACAGTGCCCATAACCGCGCCATTACCCGGATCGTCAACGCGCTGATGGATCTGCTCACCCAGAGCCGCGAGGAGTCGCTGCACACGCCCGGTCGGCCGACGCGCTCCCACGAGGACCACCGCCGCATCCTGGGCGCCGTGCAGCGGCGGGACGAGGTCGCGGCCCATCGGGCGATGCTCGATCACCTCATCGCGGTCGAGACGCTGGTCACAGGCGCCAAGAGCGACGATCAGGACGCGGCTTCGGCCCGAAAGCGCAAGACGCGTCCCTGAGGGACGCAATGTGAAACGGTGTGCGGGGCCACCGTAAGTGCCCGTTCCAGCAAGATTAAATCGTTGACATCCTCGCGGGAGCGCCCTACCATCACCTACTAACGCAGGCCCCGCACGGGCCTGTGTCTTTTTCTCTGCGACCGGCAGTGTCGCCCAGGGGGTCATCGATGGCGCGGACGGTGAGTCGAGAGAGCACGGGCCGCACGTCCCGGCCGATCGATCGCGCGCCCAAGTACGTCTACTCCTTCGCCAACGGCCGCGCCGAGGGATCGAGCGCCCTCCGTGACCTGCTCGGTGGCAAGGGATGCGAGCTGGCCGAGATGACGAAGATGGGCGTGCCGGTGCCCCCCGGCTTCACCATCAGCACCGAGGCGTGGGCGGCGTACGACGCGGCCGGCAAGAAGCATCCCGCCGGTCTCTGGGGGCAGGTGATGGCCCACCTCGCTCGCCTCGAGAGCGCCGCCGACACGCGGCTCGGCGATCCGGCCCGACCGCTGCTGGTGTCGGTCCGGTCGGGGGGGCGCGTCTCGATGCCCGGGATGATGGACACCGTCCTGAACCTCGGCCTCAACGACCAGACCGTGCTCGGGCTCGCCCAGCGAACCCGGAACGAGCGCTTCGCCTGGGACTGCTACCGGCGCTTCCTCACGCTGTTTGGCGACGTGGTCCTGGCCATCGATCGGCGCGCCTTCGACACGCTGCTCGACGCCGCGAAGGAGCGGGCGCGGGCCAAGACCGACGCGGAGCTGCCGGCCGACGCGCTCAAGCGGCTCGTCGCCGACTTCAAGAACGTCGTGCAGCAGAAGACCGGACGCCCGTTTCCGCAGGATCCGTTGGAGCAGCTACGCCTGGCCATCAACGCGGTCTTCGGCTCCTGGTGGGCCAAGAAGGCGGTGGACTACCGGCGCATCCACCGGCTGCCCGACGACTGGGGCACGGCGGTGACCGTGATGGCGATGGTCTTCGGCAACCTCGGGTCGAGCTCGGGCACCGGGGTGTGCTTCTCGCGCGACCCGGCGAGCGGCGAGCGGCGCTTCTTCGGCGAGTTCCTGGTCAACGCGCAGGGCGAGGACGTGGTGGCGGGCATCCGGACCCCCGAGCCCCTCGACGCGCTGAAGACGAAGATGCCCGCGGTCTACCGGAAACTCACCGCGATCAAGGACCGGCTCGAGGCGCACTACCGCGACATGCAGGACATCGAGTTCACGGTGCAGGAGGGAAGGCTCTACATCCTGCAGACGCGCTCGGGCAAGCGGACGGCCGCCGCCGCAGTGCGCATCGCGGTTGAGATGTTCCGGGAGAAGCGCATCGACCGGGACACCGCTCTCCTGCGGGTGGAGCCGGCCTCCCTCCACCAGCTCCTGGTGAAGACCGTCGATCCCCAGGCCAAGTACACCGCGATCGCGCACGGGCTGCCCGCGACGCCCGCCGCCGCGGTGGGCAAGGTCGTGTTCGACCCCGAGAAGGCGGTGGAGATGGCCCTGCGCGAGGAGCCGGTCATCCTGGTGCGGCCGGAGACCTCGCCCGAGGACGTGGCGGGCATGCACGCCGCCCAGGGCGTGCTGACTTCGCGCGGCGGGCTCACCTCGCACGCGGCGGTGGTCGCGCGCGGGTGGGGCAAGTGCTGCGTGGTGGGCGCGGGCGACGTGGTGGTGGAGGAGGAGAACCATCTCTTCCGCGCCGGTCGCGCGGTGGTCCGCGAGGGGCAGGTCATCACGCTGAACGGGGCCACCGGCGAGGTCATCATCGGGGCCCAGCCCCTGGTGGATCCCAAGCTCTCGGACGAGTTCCGGCAGCTCCTCGGCTGGGCCCAGGAGCGCGCGACCACCCGCGTGCGTGCGAATGCCGACACTCCGGCGGACGCGGTCAAGGCGCGCGAGTTCGGCGCGGTGGGGATAGGCCTCGTGCGCACCGAGCACATGTTCTTCGGCGACGAGCGCATCCCGATCGTGCGCGAGATGATCATGGCCGGCGACGTCCAGGCCCGGAAGAAGGCGGTCGATCGGCTCCTGCCCTTCCAGCGCGAGGACTTCATCGGCATCTTCCGGGCCATGGCCCCGCATCCGGTGACGATCCGGCTCCTGGACCCACCGCTCCACGAGTTCCTGCCCAAGTACAAGGAAGTGCTCGAGGAATACACGCGCCTGGACGCGCGCGGCTTCAACCCGGAGCGGCACGCCGAGCTCGGCGCGGTGAAGGTGCGACTCGAGGCGCTGCTCGAGGCGAACCCGATGCTGGGCCACCGCGGATGCCGGCTCGGCATCACGTTCCCCGAGATCTACGACATGCAGGTGCGCGCGATCATGGAGGCGGCCTGCGAGGTGGCGAGCGGGGGGCTGAGCGTGGAGCCCGAGATCATGATCCCGCTCACCGGGACCGTGGCCGAGATGAAGCTGACCCGGGAGATGACGGATCGGGTCGCGCGCCAGGTCATCTCGGAGACCGGGAAGCGCGTGCACTACTCGGTCGGCACCATGATCGAGGTGCCGCGGGCGGCCCTCGTCGCCGACAAGATCGCGGAGCACGCCGAGTTCTTCTCGTTCGGCACCAACGACCTGACCCAGATGACGTTCGGCTACAGCCGCGACGACATCGGCAAGTTCCTGCCGTTCTACCTGGAGAAGAAGCTCCTCCCCAACGATCCGTTCGCGGTGCTGGACCAGGAGGGGGTGGGCGAGATGGTGCGCATCGGCATCGAGCGCGGGCGGAAGACGGTGGCCGGGCTCAAGGTGGGGATCTGCGGGGAGCACGGCGGGGACCCCTCCTCGGTGGAGTTCTGCCACCGGGTCGGCATGACCTACGTCTCGTGCTCGCCGTACATGGTGCCGGTGGCGTGGCTCGCGGCGGCCCAGGCGGAGGTCAAGGGCCCGAGAGAGCTTGGCGAGGTGAAGCCGAAGGCGAGCCGAGCGAATAGCAGAAGGGTAGTCACGGTGGCTACGAGGAAAAGGAGACAGGCGCGGTGAAGCTTTCAGGCGCTCAGATCGTGCTCGAGTGCATCAAGCGGGAAGGCGTGGATCTCATCTTCGGTCTACCGGGCGGCGCGGTCCTGCCGATCTACGACGCCCTGTACGACTTCGAGGGCCTGCGCCACGTCCTGGTACGCCAGGAGGCCGCCGCCGGGCACGCGGCGGAAGGATACGCGCGGACGTCCGGCAAGGTCGGGGTCTGCCTGGTCACCTCGGGGCCGGCCGCGACCAACCTGGTGACCGCGCTCCAGGACGCGCTGATGGACTCGATTCCGATCGTGGCCTTCACCGGTCAGGTGCCGACGCACCTCATCGGTAACGACGCCTTCCAGGAGGCCGACAACGTCGGCATCACTCGCTCGGCCACCAAGCACAACTTCCTGGTGAAGGACGGCAAGGACCTGGCCCCGATCATCAAGGAGGCCTTCTACCTCGCGGCGACCGGGCGCCCGGGGCCGGTCCACGTCGACTTGCCCAAGGACATCCTGGTCAAGGAGTGGACCTTCGACTACCCGGAGCGGGTGCACCTGCGCTCGTACAACCCCACCTACGACGGCCATCCCGGGCAGATCAAGAAGGCAGCCCGCTCGATGGTGCGGGCCAAGCGGCCAGTGCTCTACGTGGGCGGGGGGACCATCTCCTCGGACGCGGCCCCCGAGCTGCGCGAGCTGGCCGCGCTCACCCAGATCCCGGTGACCCAGACCCTGATGGGCCTGGGCTCGTTCCCGATGGCGGATCCGCTCTCGCTGGACATGCTCGGGATGCACGGCACCTACTACGCGAACATGGCGGTGCACCACTCGGACTGCCTGGTCTCGGTGGGCGCGCGCTTCGACGACCGGGTGACCGGCCGGGTGGACGCCTTCTCGCCCAACGCGGAGATCATCCACATCGACATCGACCCGTCGTCGATCTCCAAGAACATCAAGGTGGACATCCCGATCGTGGGCGACTGCAAGCGCGTGCTGCGCCGGCTGATCGAGGCGGTACGCGAGGAGATGAAGGACGGGGTGCCCGC
>Ga0335085_10003682_pt1 | contig 26175 bp, 21 predicted proteins | sample Lox_Sample_45_FD_206712 | JGI IMG/M metagenome (GOLD analysis project Ga0335085, IMG submission 206712) | Soil microbial communities from Loxahatchee National Wildlife Refuge, Florida, United States - Lox_Sample_4.5 | ecosystem: Environmental > Terrestrial > Soil > Wetlands | place: USA...
GTTCGACTTCGGGCAGCGCCACGCGCGCATTCGCGCCGCGGAGCTGTCCGACCGCGCGGCCGACGCCGCGGTCGGCGCCGCCGAGCAGGCGGTGATTGCCCGCGCGGCCACGGGCTATCTCGACGTGCTGACGGCGCGAGGCGTGCTGGAGGCGCAGGACGAGCAGCTGGCGGCGCTGGCGGCCGAGTCCACGCGCACCGCCAGTCTGCTGGCGGAAGGCAAGGCGGCGCGGGTGGACGTGCTTCGGGTGGAGGCGGAGCTGGGGCGCTCGCGCGCCGACCGCATCGCGACGCTGTCGCAGCTCGACGTCGCGGAGCACAACCTCGCGCAGCTGACCGAGCTGCCTTACGACACAGTGCACGCGGCGCGCTTCTCGAACGTCGCGCTCGCCGACACCGCGCTGCCCACCCGCGACGCCCTGATGGACGCGGCCCGCGGCGCGAGCCCCGTCTTGCTCGAGTCGCGACGAAGATCGGAGGCGGCCGCCGCGGCCGCCGGTGTCGCGCGCTCCACGCGCTTCCCGCAGCTCCAGCTGCTCGGCCGCTACGTGGATAACGGGCGCGCCGCCGGCAACTTCGAGGCGGAGTGGCAGGCGGGGGTGGGCGTGTCGTGGCCGCTGTTCACCGGCGGCGCCCGCGCCAGCGAGATCCGCCGCTCGGACGCCGACGCGCGCGCCGCGGCCCTCCAGCTCCAGCTTGCCGACCTCGGCGTCGGCACCGACCTCGACCGCACGCTGGCCCAGCTGCGCGAGGCGCGCGCCCGCATCGTCGCGCTCCAGGACGCAGTCGCGCAGTCGGTCGAGGTCGAGCGCATCGAACGTCTTTCGCTCGACGTCGGCTCGGGCACGCAGACCGATTTCCTGATCGCCGAAGCCAGCCTGCTGAGCGCGCGCGCCAGCCTGGTCGAAGCCCATCACGCGGCCCTCACGGCGCGCATCGAGCTGGCCCGCCTGACCGGCGAACTGTCGCCGGACTGGCTGGCCCACGCCCTCGTGGAGCCCAACCCATGAACCGCCGTCGCATCGTCATTCCCATCGCCGCGGCCGCCGTCCTCGCGCTCGTCCTCTGGCTCACGGTGTTTCGGCATCGCGCCGGCAACGGCATCCTCTCCGGCACCGTCGAAGCCACCGACGCGCAGCTGGGCTTCACGAGCGCCGGCCGGATCGACACGGTGCTGGTGCACGAGGGCGACCAGGTCCGCGCCGGCCAGGAGCTGGCGTGGCTCGACCGCTCCGACCTCCAGGCGCGGCGGATGCAGGCGGCCGCGCAGCTCGACGCGGCGCGCGCCCGGCTCGACGAGCTGCTGAACGGCTCGCGCAGCGAGGACGTGTCGAGCGCGCAGGAGGCGCTGCGCGCCGCCACCGAGCGCTTCCTCGACGCCCAGCGCGACCTCACCCGGACCCGCCGGCTGCTCGACGGGGGCGCGGTGTCACAGGAGCAGCTCGACAAGGCGCAGACCCAGTTCACCGTGGCCCAGTCGCAGCGTGACCAGGCACAGCAGCAGCTCCAGCTGGTGCAGACGGGCCCGCGCCCCGAGGTGATCGCGGCCCAGCGCGCCACGGTGCAGCAGGCCGAGGCGATGGTGCGCCAGATCGATGTGGCCCTGACGAACGCGGTGATCACCGCGCCGTGGGACGGCGTGGTCACGGTGCGCGACCGCGAACCGGGGGAGACGGTGGGCGCCGGCGCTCCGGTCCTGACGGTCATGAACCAGAACGACCGCTGGGTGCGGATCTACATCCCCGAAACGGAAGTGGGCGCGGTGCACCTGGGCCAGAGCGCCACGATCAGCGCCGACACCTACCCGGGCAAGACCTACACCGGCGCGGTGTCGTTCATCGCGAGCGAAGCGGAGTTCACGCCACGCAACGTGCAGACGGCCGACGAGCGCGTGAAGCTGGTGTACGCGGTGAAGGTCCGCATCACCGGCGACCCGGCCTTCGAGCTCAAGCCCGGCATGCCGGCCGACGTGCGGCTCGCCGCCCGGTGACGATCGAGGTCCGGGACCTGACCCGCCGCTTCGGCGACGTGGTCGCCGTCGACGCGCTCAGCTTCGACGCGCTGCCCGGCAAGCTCACCGGCCTGGTGGGGCCCGACGGCGCCGGCAAGACGACGACGCTGCGCATGCTCTCGGGCGTGCTGCGCCCCACGTCGGGCGACGCCACGCTGAACGGCTTCTCGATTGCCCGCGACCCGGAGGCGGTGAAGCACCACATCGCGTACATGAGCCAGCGGTTCGGCCTGTACACCGACCTGACGGTCGAAGAGAACATCCATTTCTACGCCGACCTCTACAGCGTGCCCGCCGACGAGCGGCCGCTGCGGCTGGAGCGGCTGTACCATTTCTCCAGCCTCGGCCCCTTCAAGGACCGGCTCGCGGGCCAGCTCTCCGGCGGCATGAAGCAGAAGCTCTCGCTGTGCTGCGCGCTGATCCACCATCCCGACATCATGCTGCTCGACGAGCCGACGTTCGGCGTGGACCCGATTTCCCGGCGCGAGCTGTGGCAGATCCTGGAGGAAATGCGCGGCGAGGGCATGGCGATCCTCATCGCCACCTCGACGCCGGCCGAAGCCGACCGCTGCGACGACGTCGTGCTCCTCGAGCAGGGGCGCCGCGTGCCCGGCCGCCGGATGGCGGAGCCGCCGCCGCTGGCGCACGAGGAGTCCGGCGCCGCGGGCACGGTCGCGGTGCGCGTGAAGGACCTGACGCGGCGGTTCGGCGACTTCACGGCGGTCGATCACGTCTCCTTCGCGGTCGCCGAGGGCGAGATCTTCGGCTTCCTTGGCCCTAACGGCGCCGGCAAGACCACGACGATCAAGATGTTGACCGGCCTGCTGGCGCCGACCTCGGGCGACGGCACGGTCGCCGGACTGGACGTCCGCACCGACTCCGAGCGGATCAAGCAGCGCATCGGCTACATGTCGCAGGCGTTCTCGCTGTACGCCGACCTCACGGTGGCCGAAAACATCGCGTTCTTCGCGGGGCTGTACGGCGTGAGCGGTGACCGGCTGGCCGCGCGCCGCGCCTGGGTGATGGACATCACCGGCCTCCACGGCGACGACAACCGGATGACCGGCGAGTTGCCGTTAGGCTACAAGCAGCGGCTGGCCCTGGGCTGCGCGGTGCTGCACGAGCCGCCCATCCTGTTCCTCGACGAGCCGACCTCCGGCGTGGATCCGCTGGCGCGGCGGTCGTTCTGGGACCTCATCTACCAGCTCTCGGCCAAGGGGACGACGATCTTCGTCTCGACCCACTTCATGGAGGAGGCCGAGTACTGCCACCGGCTCGCGCTGATGAACCGCGGCAGACTGATCGCGCTGGACCGGCCCGCGCAGCTCAAGCGCGACCTGGGCGTCGCGACGCTGGAGGAGGCCTTCATCACCCTGGTCGAGCGCGCGGGCGGCGCGGTCGCGGGCTGATGGCGGCGGCGCCGGCGTTCAGCCTCGCGCGGCTGCGCGCGATCGCCCGCAAGGAGTGGGTCCAGCTCAAGCGCGACCCGCGCAGCCTGGGCATGGCGTTCGGCGTGCCGGCGGCGCTGCTGATCCTGTTCAGCACGGTCATCAAGTTCGACGTCAACAACATCCCGCTGGCCGTGCTCGACCAGGACGCGACGCAGCAGAGCCGCGACCTGGTCGAGGCGTTCACCGCCTCCGGCTACTTCACGCTCGCGGAGCGGCTGACGCGCCCCTCGCAGGCGTCCGGCGTGCTCGAGCGCGGCGACGCGCGCATGGTCATCATCATCCCGCCCGACTTCGCCAAGGACCTCGCGACCGGGCAACCGGCGCCGGTCCAGGCGCTGGTAGACGGCAGCGACGCCAACACCGCGCAGATCGCGATGAATTACGCGGCCGCCATCGTCAGCGCGCGCTACGCGCCGATAGCGCCGCCCGTCGTGGCGGACGTGCGGGTGTGGTACAACGAGGCGCTGCGCAGCACCGACATGATCGTGCCCGGGCTGGTGGCGGTCATCATGATGGTGATCGCCGCGATGCTCACCGCGCTCACGGTGGCGCGCGAGTGGGAGCGCGGTACCATGGAGCAGCTGGCCGCGACGCCGGTCCATCCCGTCGAGGTGATCCTCGGCAAGCTGGTACCCTACCTCGGCGTGGGCCTGGTCGACATCGTGATGGCGGTCGCGGTCGGCATCACGGTGTTCCACGTGCCGCTGCGCGGCAACCCCCTGTACCTGCTGTCGCAGGCGCTGCTGTTCCTGTGCGGCGCGCTCGGCCTGGGCGTGGCGATCAGCGCGGCGATCAAGAACCAGCTCCTGGCCACCCAGGTCGCCATGCTGGCCACCTACCTGCCCTCGCTGCTGCTGTCCGGCCTGATGTTCGACATCAGCGCGATGCCGCTGCCGCTCCGGGTGATCAGCCTGCTGGTGCCGGCGCGCTACTTCATCACCGTGACGCGCGGCGTGTTCCTCAAGGGCGTCGGCCCCGAGGTGCTGTGGCTGCAGAGCGTCGCGATGATCCTGTTCGCGTGCGGCGGCCTGGGGCTCGCCGTGCGCGCGTTCAGGAAGGAGATCGCCTGATGGCGTTCGGCATCACGTGGGGCCGCCTGCTGCCGCTGGTGCGCAAGGAGTTCCGGCAGAACCTGCGCGACCCGCGCGCCGCGCGGATCATCTTCCTGTCGCCGATCGTGCAGCTGCTGCTGTTCGGGTACGCGGTGAACACCGACGTGCGCAACGCCCGGACCTTCGTCCTCGATCGCGATCACACCGAGGAATCCCGCGAGCTGCTCGCCGCCCTGACGGCCAGCGGCTACTTCACCATCACCGGCTACGGCAGCCGCCCCCAGGACCTGGTCGAGACGATGGACCGCGGCAGCGCGCTCATGGCGGTGGAGATCCCGCGGGGCTTTTCGGCCGACCTCGCGGCCGGCCGCCAGGCCCACGTCCAGGTCCTGTTCGACGGCACGTCGAGCAACACCGCGACCGTTGCGCTAGGCTACGCGACGCAGATCATCCAGCGGTTCGCGTTCGCGCAGGCGCAGGCCCGTCTCGCGGCGGCCGGCGCGGGGGGCGGGGCCGGCCCGCAAGCCGGCGCGGCCGTGGACCTGCGGGCACGCGCGTGGTACAACCCCAATCTCATCAGCCGCGTGTACAACGTGCCCGGCGTGATGGGCACCATCATGATGCTGATGGCGCTGCTCCTGACGTCGCTGGCGGTGGTGCGGGAGCGCGAAATCGGGACGCTCGAGCAGCTGATGGTGAGCCCGCTCTCGCCTGCCGAGCTGATGCTCGGCAAGACCATCCCGGTGGCCGTCATCGCGTTCATTCAACTGACCGTCATCAGCACCATCGCGGTGCTGTGGTTTCACATCCCGATCCGCGGCAGCGTGCCGCTGCTGCTGGTGGGCAGCCTGTTCTACATTCTCTCGGGGCTCGGGATGGGCCTGCTGATCTCGACGGTCGCGGCGACCCAGCAGGAAGCGTTCATGACGATGTTCTTCCTGTTCTTTCCGGCGATCATCCTGTCGGGCTTCATGTACCCGGTGGAGAACATGCCGGTCGCGTTCCAGTACCTCTCGCTGCTGAACCCGATCCGCCACTACCTCGTGATCGTGCGCGGCGTGTTCCTCAAGGCGGCCGGGTGGGGCGTGCTGTGGCCGCAGCTCACGATCCTGTTCGTGATGGGCACGTCGGTCGTGTTCGTCGCGACCAAGCGGTTCCATAAGACGACGGCGTAGCGTACCTAGGGATTTCCCTAACGCAAGCGCCGTGTGACGCCGGTCACGCGCGTTACGCCGCCCGCCGGCCGTCCGTCTCCTCCACGAACCCTGCACCGGAGGATACGATGACGACCACTCGCTCCATGCTGACCCGCACCCTGGTCGCGGCCGCCGCGGCGGCGCTGCTCAGCGCGTGCAAGTCCGACCTCGGCCTCAACGCCTCCACGTCGGGCGAAGCCCAGCTGCTCATGCAGCGCGACACCAGCAGCGCGCCGCTCGGATCGCCGGCCGCCGCCCCGCAGGACAGCGCGGCGGGCAGCCCGCGCGCGGTCGACTGCGACACCGTGGATTACTTCAAGGTGACGGTGACGGGGGTCGACGTGCTCGCGGCCGGCGCCAGCGACACGAGCGCGACCAGCCAGTCGTGGACCAGCATCCAGCTCGGGTCGGCGTTCGACGTGGACCTGAACGCGCTGCCCACCACCGACGCCGCGGCCAAGCTGGTGGCGTCGGGCCACCTGGCCGCCGGCACCTATTCACGGATCCGGCTCCACATCACCAATCCGCGGATCCGCTTCAAGGGTGACGTGAGCTTCGGCGTGGCCGGCATCCTGCACGGCGGGACGGACTACGCGGTCACGCTGGCGCCGAGCCAGACCACGTTGACGGCCGACGTGGCGGTCAGCATGGCGGTCAACGGCAGCGCCGCGATCGGGCTGGTGTTCGACGGCGGCCGGACCCTCGGCGACGTCGCCCTGACCGGCACCGGCCAGGTCCTCATGTCGGCGGTGCTCCGGGCCCGTTAGGCGGCCGGCTGGTACCCGCACAACGGGTCGGAACCGAGCGGGTCACCGGTCATCGCCCAAGCGCGGGCGCGCGAGCCTCCGCACGTCCAGCGGAACTCGCAGCGCCCGCACTTGCCGCGGTAGCCCTCCGCATCGCGCAGGTCGCGCAGCGCCGCGTGGTCGCGGTAGATCTCGGACAGCGGCCGCTCACGCACGTTCCCGAGCTTCGGCTGCGGCAGAAATCCCGCCGGGTACACGTCGCCGGTATGCGACACGAAGATGACTCCGTTGCCGTCGCGGACGCCGAAGCCCATGCTCCGCGCCGCCTGCTCGACCGCCTCCGCCGGCATGCCGTCGCCCATCTTGCGCCGCACCCAGTAGCGCCGGTAATGCGGCGCCTCGACGGTGCTGATGTGGAACGGCGCGTTCGCGCCCGTGTCGTACACCCAGCCGAACAGCCGCTCGACCGCGGCCGCGTCCGGCGCGCGCAGCGCCGCGCCCCGCCCCACGGGCACCAGCAGGAACAGGCTCCACCGGCGGACCGGCGGCGCGAACCGCGTGCGGAGCAGGTCGTACATCGCCTCGAGGTGCGGCAGCGTGTCCAGCGTGACCGTGGTGTTGACCTGGACGGGCATGTGATGCCGCCCCGCCAGCTCGAGCGTGCGCATCGCGTGCTCGAACGTGCCCTCGATGCCGCGGAAGCTGTCGTGGACCTCGGCGGTCGGGCCGTCGAGGCTCACGCCCATCGCCGAGACGCCGAGGTCGCGGAGCCTTGCTACCACGTCGTCGGTGATGGTGGGCGTGGTGCTCGGCGTGATGCTGGTCGGGATGCCCAGCGTCCGCGCCTCGGCGATCAGGTCGAACAGGTCGGGCCGCTTCATCGGGTCGCCGCCGGTGAGGATCAGCATGCTCCCCATGCGCTTAACGTCACGCAGAAACGCCGACGCGTCGGCGCCGACCAGCTCGTCGGGATGCCGCGTGGCGAGCGCCTCGGCTCGGCAGTGCCGGCACGCGAGGTCGCACGCGATGGTCATTTCCCAGTAGACGTTGCGCGGGGCGACGTCGAACACGAAACCCGGATACGGCGCGCGGCGCAGGGTCGCGGCGGCAAATGCGTGCATCATCGCAAAGCACTCCTCAACGCTTCCAGGGTGTGGTCCAGCTCGGCCGGCCCGTGCGCGGCGCTCACGAATGCGGCCTCGAACTGCGAGGGCGGCCAGTAGACGCCGCCGTCGAGCAGGCGGCCGAAGGCGCGCGCAAACGCGGCCGTGTCGGCGCGGGCGGCGGTCGTCCAGTCGACGACGGCGCCGCTGGTGAAGAACGCGGTCAACATGGTGCCGGCCCGCTGCACCACGACGGAGCGGCGGGCCGCGCGCGCGGTGTCCGCGATGCCGTCGGCCAGCTCCGCCGCGGTCGCCTCGATCGCGGCGAAGGCGCCCGGCGCGAGCACCGCGTTCAGCGTCGCGATGCCGGCGGCCATGGCGAGCGGGTTGCCCGCCAGGGTGCCCGCCTGGTAGACGGGGCCCTGCGGCGCGACCATCGCCATCACGTCGCGGCGGCCGCCGTAGGCGCCGACCGGCAGTCCGCCGCCGATGACCTTGCCTAACGTGGTGAGGTCGGGCGTGACGCCGTAGCGCGCCTGCGCGCCGCCCGGGTGCACCCGGAAACCGGTCATCACCTCGTCGAAAATCAGCAGCGCCCCGCGTTCGGTGGCCAGCGCGCGCAGACCCTCGAGGTAGCCCTCGGCCGGCGGCACGACGCCCATGTTGCCGGCCACCGGCTCGACGATGATCGCCGCAACCGTATCGCCCGCGGCGTCGCACGCGGCGCGCATGGCGCCGAGGTCGTTGTACGGCACCACCAGCGTGTCCTGCGCCGCGCCCGCGGTCACGCCCGGGGAATCGGGCAGTCCCAGCGTCGCGACACCCGAGCCCGCCGCCACCAGCAGGTGGTCCGCGTGACCGTGATAGCAGCCGGCGCATTTCACGATCTTCGCCCGGCCGGTGAACGCGCGCGCCAGGCGCAGCGCGCTCATCGTCGCCTCGGTGCCGGAATTCACGAACCGCACCATCTCGAGCGAGGGCATGGCACGGGTGAGGATCCGCGCCAGCTCCACCTCCGCCGCGACCGGGGCGCCGAAGCTGGTGCCGTTCTCGAGCACGTCGTGCAGCACGCGCGTCACGGCGGGCGCCGCATGCCCCAGCACCAGCGGGCCCCACGACAACACGTAGTCGACGTACCGATTGCCGTCCACGTCCTCGATCCACGCCCCCTGCCCACGGCGCATGAATGCCGGCTCGCCGCCCACCGCGCGGAATGCGCGCACCGGTGAGTCCACGCCCCCCGGCAGCAGCGTCTGCGCCTCGGCGAACAGCGTGCGGGACAAGTCGCGGGGCATCATGCGCCGAGTCCGCCGTGCGGCGCGCCGCTCAGCGCCGGCAGGATGTCCCACTGCTCGCCCGGCGAACCCGGCTCGGCGGCGGCCGTGCCGTCACCGTCGGCCTGCAGCGACTCGCATGCGGTTTCCGCGGCCTTCCATCCCGACGCGATGCAGTCGGGCACCCCGACACCGCGATAGCTCGCGCCGGCCACCAGCAACCCGGGGAGCGCGTTCAGCCGGCGCTCGATGCGCGCCACGCGGTCGCCGTGGCCGAGGATGTACTGCGGCATGGCGTTGGGCCAGCGCCGGATGTGCCACACGGACGGCTCGGCGGTGATGCCGAGCATGTCGCGCAACTCGCGGCGCACGGCGTCCTCGAGCACTTCGTCGCCGGCCGTCGCGATGTCGTCGCGGCCCGAGCGGCCCAGGAAGAACCGCAGCAGCAGCGAGCCCTCCGGCGCGCGGCGCGGGAACTTGTTCGATGTCACGGTGCACGCGACCACGTCGCCGCCTTCCGCCCGCGGCCGCACGTAGCCCCAGCCCGGCAGCGGCCGCGACACCGGCGCGCGGTCGAAGCCGACCGAGACGGTCGCGACCGATACGTACGGAATGCCGCACAACTCGCGGCCCAGCTCCGCGTCGAGCGGCTGCACCAGCCGCGAGGCGGCGAACGAAGGGATGGCGAGAATCACGGCGGCCGCCGGCAGGAGCGTGTCGTCGTCGAGCGTGAGGATCCAGCCCGGCGCGCCGGCCCGGCGGTCCACCCGGGTCACGGTCCGGCCCAGCCGCACCGACGCGGCCGGCAGGCGCTCGGCGAGCGCGTTCGACAGCTCGGCCAGCCCGCCGGGCAGCGTGACGAATCCGGTCGGCAGCGCCGACGGCGCGCCGGGGCGGCGCCGCGCCCGCAGCATCGAACGGACGATGCTGCCGTGCTGCGCCTCGAGCGTGGCGAGCTGCGGGAACGTGGCGGCCAGACTCAGCGCCGCGCCGTCGCCGGCGTAGATGCCGGACAGGAGCGGCTCGACCAGCCACGCCCAGGTCTCCGCGCCGAACCGGCGCGCGACGAACGCGGCGAGCGACTCGTCGCCGATGTCCTCGCGCCGCGCCACGAACAGTTCCCACGCGGCGCGCAGGCGGCCGCGCGGCGAAAGGAGCTTCGTGCCGAGCAGCGGCCGGATGCGCGAAGGCACGAGGCCCGTCAGTCCTTCGGGCAGCTCGTGCAACCGCGCATCGCGCACCACGAAGGTGCGGCGCGTCGCCGGGTTCGCCTCGCTCACGCGGTCCTCGATGCCGAGCGCGCGGCACAGTGCCATGCCCGCGGGCTTGGCGGCGAGGAAGCAATCCGGGCCGCCCTCGACCAGGAATCGGCCCGCCCGCTCGGTCGCGATCTTGCCGCCGAGTCGCGGCGCGCGCTCCACCAGGACCACGCGGCGCGGCCCCAGCCGCTCGGCGACCTGTGCCGCCGCGGCGAGGCCGGCGATGCCGCCACCCACGACCACCACGCGGCCCTGGGCGCTCACATCCACCCCGCGGCGCGGGCGCGCTCGCGCACCACGCCCGCCAGTCCGGCGATCATGAGCGGATCGTCGTTGAGCATCCGGGTCCGCTCCAGCCGGATGCCGAGTTCCCGCGCACGCGCCATCAGCTCGATGTCGATGTCGTAGAGGATCTCGACGTGGTCGCTCACGAAGCCGATCGGCGCGATCACCGCGCCGGCCGACCCGCCCGCGGCCAGCTCGGCGACGACGTCGCCGACGTCCGGGCCCAGCCACGGTTCCGGCGACATCCCCGCCGACTGGAACGCGAACCGGTGGGGATGATCGCCGAGCCGCGCGACGACCGCGTCCATCGTGGCGCGCAGCTGTTCGGCGTACGGGTCGCTCCACTGCGCGATGCGCTGCGGCAGGCTGTGCGCGGTGAACACGACCGGGATGCCCGCCCGCTCGGACTCGCGGAACCGCAGCAGCGCGCCCCGCACGTTTGCGGCGAGGGCCTCGACGTAGCCGGGCACCAGGTGCCAGCTGTCGATGCGCGCGACCTCGATCCCGCTGCCTGCCTGCTCGACGGCGTCCCAGTACGCGCCGATGCTGAGCTTCGAGAAATGGGGCGCGAGCACCAGGCCGACGGCCCGCTCGACGCCCTGCTCGCGCAAGCCGGCCAGCGCCTGGGCCACCTTGGGCTGCCAGTGGCGCATGCCGACCGTGACGCGGAACCCGTCACCGTTGCTCGCCAGCACACGGCGCAGCGCGTCCGCCTGCGCGGCCGTGCGCTCGGCGATAGGCGAGCGGCCGCCGATCTTCCGGTAGCGCTCGCGGACTTCTTCCACGAGGTGGGCCGGTGTGGGGCGGCCGCCGCGCACGTCGAGCAGATACGGCTCGACCTCGTCCAGCGTGTTGGGGCCGCCGTACGCCATGACCAGCACGCCGATGGCGCTCACGCGCCCGCCTCGTGCACCAGATCCACGACCGCCTGCACCGCGTCGACGGGCGTGTGAGGCAGGATGCCGTGCCCGACGTTGAAGATGTGGCCCGCGCGGCCGCCGGCGCGGCGCAGCACGTCCCTGACGCGACCGGCCAGTTCGGCGCGCGGCGCGAACAGCGCCGCCGGATCCAGGTTGCCCTGCACCGCGCGCGTCGCGCCGACGCGGCGCCAGCCTTCCTCGAGCGTGATGCGCCAGTCCAGGCCGACCACGTCGCCGCCCGCCTCGGCCATCGCCTCGAGCAGCGTGGCGGTGCCGGTCCCGAAGTGGATGGCCGGCACGCCCGTTTCCGCGACCGCCGCGAAGACCGCGTGCGAGTAGGGGAGCACGAAACGGCGGTAATCGGCCGGGCTCAGGGTGCCGACCCACGAATCGAACAACTGGATGACCTGCGCACCCGCGGCGACCTGCGCGCGCACGAACGCGCCGATCACGTCGGCCAGCGTGTGCATCAGCGCATGCCACACCGCCGGGGCGCCGAGCATCAGCCGCTTGGTCTCGACGAAATTGCGCGACGATCCGCCCTCGATCATGTAGCTCGCCAGCGTGAACGGCGCTCCGGCAAACCCGATGAGCGGCACGGCGCCGTCCAGCTCGCGGCGGACCAGGCGCACCGCCTCGAGCACATGGGACAGTCCCTCCTCGGGCGCGAACGTCCGCAGCGCGGCGACATCGGCGCCGCTCCTGACCGGGCGGTCGATCACCGGGCCCTCGCCGGTGGCGAAGCGCAGGCCGAGCCCCATCGGGACGACCGGCAGCAGGATGTCGGCGAACAGGATCGCCGCGTCCACGCCGAACCGGCGCACCGGCTGGAGCGTGACCTCGGCGGCCAGCTCGGGCTGAGCGCAGATCTCGAGGATGCCGTGCCGCTCGCGGATCTTGCGGTACTCGGCCATGTAGCGGCCGGCCTGTCGCATGAACCACACGGGCGTCCCGCCCGAAGGCTCGCGGCGCGCGGCGCGCAGCAGGTCGGGACCACGCGACACGGCGGCGCTCACAGCCACGTGGCCAACTCCTCGCTGCTCTGCCGAACACCGGCGTGGAGCGGCCAGTCGCGCACGGTGAACGGCCGCGCCTCCGTGCCGCGCAGCTCCTCGACGAGGCCGGAGAACTGCCGCAGGTCGTCCATCTCGTAGACCACGACGAACTCCTGGTCCTGCAGGCCGAAGGAGTAGAGCAGCAGCTGCGTGATCTCCGGGTACTGCTTCCCGACCTTGATGTGCCCGCCCATCATCCGGCCGCGCTCCTCGCGGCTGGAGAGGTACCACTCGGCGCTCTTCACGAACGGGTACACCACGAGGTAGCGCGCCCGGCCGCCGGTAAACGGATCGAGCTCCTGGGTCGAGCGCGTCTTGGTGTACTGCGAGGGCCGCGTGAACCCCCACAGGGGGCTGCCTAACGTGATGTACGGCCGGCTCGGCGCCGCCGCCGCGGCCAGCGCCGCGAAGAATCGGGCCGGCGCCGTGGCGTCCGCGTGGCGCATCGCGGTCCACAGCAGCAGGTCCGCGCCCTGCCCCAGGCCGAACGTCTGATAGAGGTGCAGCGCGTCTACGCCGTGGTTCAGCCGATCGAGCCAGGCACGCCGCACCTCGGCGCGCGCCCCGGGCGCCAGCGCCCAGTACGCCGGCGTGAAGGTCGCCGGCGCGAAGTGGTTGAGGGTGATCGGCGTCTGCTCGGCCATGCTCAGGCGTCCCCGCGCAACCACCGCGCGGCGTCGGCGGCGTGATAGGTGATGATCATGTCCGCGCCGGCGCGCCGGATCGCGGTGAGGATCTCCAGCACGGCGCGCCGCTCGTCGAGCCAGCCCTGCTGCGCCGCCGCCTTCACCATGGCGTACTCGCCGCTCACGTTGTACGCGGCGAGCGGCAGGTCGGGGAACGCGGCGCGGGTGCGCTGGATGACGTCCAGATACGCGAGCGCCGGTTTCACCATCAGGGCGTCGGCCCCCTCGGCCAGGTCGCGCGCGTGCTGGAGCGCGGCTTCGCGTCCGTTGGCCGGATCCATCTGATGGCTCGCGCGGTCGCCGAACGCCGGCGCGCCCTGCGCCGCCTCGCGGAACGGGCCGTAGAAGCCGGACGCGTACTTCGCCGAATACGACAGAATGGGCAGGTGCCCGAAACCGGCGTCGTCGAGGCCGCACCGGATCGCGGCCACCGCGCCGTCGAGCATGCCGGAAGGCGCGACCACGTCGGCCCCCGCTTCGGCGTGCGACACCGCGATCCGCGAGAGGATGGGCAGCGTCGGCTCGTCGAGCACGTAGCCTTCGGGCAGGGACGCCACGTGGTGGCCGGCCGTGCCGTTCACGATGCCGCAGTGGCCGTGCTCGGTGTACTCGCACAGGCACACATCGGTGATGACCGGGAACGCGGGCGCGCGCCGCTTGATCGCGCGGATCGCGCGCTGAACCGCCGCGTCATCCGCCCAGCTCTCGCTGCCGAGCGCGTCCTTCTCCCTGGGGATGCCGAACAGCAGCACCGCGCCCACGCCCAGCTCGCCCAGCGCACCCGCTTCGGCGGCCGCCGCCTCGACCGGCAGGCGCGAGACGCCCGGCATCGAGCTGATCGGCACCGGAGTCGGGTCGTCCGACACGAACAGCGGGGCGATCAGCTGCGAGGGCGCCAGGTGCGTCTCGCGGAACAGCGCGCGGAGCGCCGGCGTGCGGCGCAACCGGCGCAAGCGCGTGGTCATGGCAGACTCCGGGACGAGGTGAACCCTGCGGCCGTGCGCGCGTTCCGCGCCGCGAAGTGCGCGTCCAGCGCCCGGACCAGGTCGTCGGTGGTGTACCGCGCGGGCTCGACCGCGACCACGAGGCCGGCCGCCCGCGCGGCCGCCGCCGTGGTCGGACCGACGCACGCCACGACCGCCGCCTCGACGGTGCGGCGCAGCGGCGGAGCGAGTCGGCCGAGCAGGTGCTCGACGGTCGAGGGCGAGTTGAAGGTGACGGCATCCACGCCGCGCGCCAGTTCGGCCAGCGCGCCCGCGTTGAAATCGGCCGGCACGGTCTCGTACACCACCACGTGCTCGAGCAGCGCGCCCGCCGCCCGCAGCGCCGCCGCGGTTTCTTCACGCGCGATGTCCGCGCACGGCAGCGCGACCCGACGGCCCCGCACGTCGCCCAGCGTTGCCGCGATCGCGGCGCCCGTGTGGATCTCGGGTACGGCGCGCACGGCAAGGCCGCGAGCGGCGGCCGCCCGGGCGGTGGCCGGTCCGACCGCCGCGATCCGCACGCCGGCGGGAAGCGACGCGGCGCGGGCGGATAGGCGGTCCATGACCACAGCCACGGCGTTGGCGCTCGTGAACACGATCCAGTCGCCGCAGCCCAGCCGCGCCAGCGCGGCATCCAGCGGCGCGAGATCGTCCACCGCGCGCACCGCGATCGCCGGCAGCATGACCGGTTCCGCGCCCGCGCGGCGCAGCGCCGTCGCCAGCGCTTCGGCCTGCCCCGCCGGCCGCGTCACCAGCACCCTCCGCCCGGCCAGCCCGCTCATACGAGCAACGCTCCGGCGCCGCGCGCCATGGCGTCGGTCGCGAGCCGCCGGCCCAGCGCCGCCGCTCCTTCGAGCGGCGCCCGTCCGGTGACGCGCACGTGGATCTGGCCGTCGAGCGAGCCGACGAAACCGCGCAGCACCAGGCCTTCGCGCGGCAGCGCGCCCGCGAATGCTCCGACCGGAGCGGCGCATCCGCCGCCCAGCTCGGCCAGGAACGCGCGCTCGGCCGTCGTCGCCGCATGGACGATCGGGTCGTCCAGGGACACCGCCAGCTCGCGGGTCATGTAGTCGTCCGCGCGACACTGCACCGCGAGCGCGGCCTGACCCGGCGCGGGCAGGAACCAGTCGAGGCTCAGATACTCCGTTATCGCGTCCGCGAGACCGAGCCGCCGCAGGCCCGCGGAGGCGAGCACGATGGCGTCGTAGTCGCCGCGCTGCACCTTGCGCACTCGCGTCTCGACGTTGCCGCGCAGCGGCAGAATCGTCACGTCGCGGCGGCGCGCCAGCACCTGCGCGGTGCGCCGCGTGCTGCACGTCCCCACCCGCGCGCCGAGCGGCAGATCCTCGAGCGTCCAATCCTCGCGCGCCACGAGCACGTCGCGCGGATCTTCCCGCGAACCGACCGCGGCGAGCACCAGATCCGCGCTGTCGTCGGCCGGGAGGTCCTTGAGCGAATGGACGGCGAGGTCGATCGTGCCCTCGCGCAGCGCCCGCTCGATCGCGCCGCTGAACACCCCGGCGCCACCGAGCTCCGGCAACGGGGTCGCCCGGTCGGTGTCGCCGTCGGTGGTGATGGTGACGGTCTCGAACGGCGTGCCGGGAAACCGCGCACCGAGCGCGCCGATCACCCAGTCGGCCTGCCAGCGCGCCAGGCGCGAGGCCCGCGTCCCGACCTTGAACACGCGCGGCGCGTTCACGCGGCGCCCGCTTTCGCCGCGCCGAGCCGGTCCACGTCCCGCCGCTCACCCACGGCGTGCACGCAGGCCTCGAGTCCGAACAGTTTGCGGGTCAGCTCGACATAATCCGCGCGGCGGGCCGGATCGGTCTCGGCGCGCAGCCGCTGGGTCGGCTCGTGCAGCAACTTGCTGGTGAGCGACTCGGAGAACCGCGCGACTTCCTCGCGCACCGCGGGGTCGAGGTCGCGGAGGCGGCGGAACAGCCGCTCCAGCTCGCGGCGGCGGATCTCGTCGCCGTGGCTGCGCAGCTCGGAAAACAGCGGCCGCAGAGCGGCGCCGCGGCGCCACTCCTCGAAATGCTCGACTTCCTCTTCGACGATGCGCTGCACCGCCGGCAGCTCGGCGCGGCGCAGGTCCAGGTTGGCGGCAATGCGGCCCTCGAGGTCGTCGAGGTCCACCAGCGTGACGCCCGGGATGTCGCGCACCGCCGGCTCCACGTCACGCGGCATCGCGATGTCGAGGAACAGCATCCGGCGGTTGCCCGGGAAGGCCTTGACCGCCTCGTGCACCAGCTCCGCCGGCACGACCGCGTGCGGCGCGCCCGTCGCGCATACCACGACTTCCGCTTCCGCCAGTGCCGCCGCCAGCTCGTGCCACGCGCGCGGCACCGCGGCAAGACCCGCCGCCGCTTCGCGTGCGTGCTCCAGCGTGCGGCTGACGACCGCGATCCGGGTCGCGCCGGCGGTGGCCAGCGCCTGGACCGCCAGGCGGCCCATCGAGCCGCTGCCCAGCACCAGCGCGCGTGTCCGCGCGATGTCCACCCGCTCGGCGGCCACACGGACCGCCGCCGCGGCGACGTTCAGCGGATTGCGGCCGATGCCCGTTTCCGCGCGGGCGCGCCGGCCAGCGCGGATCGCGGTGCGGAACGCCGACTCGAGAATCGGCCCGACTGCGCCCAGCTCGAGCCCCAGGTCCACCGCGGCCCCAACCTGGCCGAGGATTTCCGCCTCGCCCAGGATCATGGATTCCAGGCCCGCGGCGACCCGGCACAGGTGCCGCAGCGCGTCGGGGCCGGTCAGGGCGTAGGCGTGGTGATCGAGCAGGTCCGCCGGCAAGCCGCCCAGCATCGCGAGCGCCCCGGTCAGCGCCCGCGGCACGCGCGTCAGCGGCTGCTGCGGACTCGCCGAGGCGGCGTACAGCTCGACCCGATTGCAGGTCGCGAGAATGGCGACCTCGCCGAGCCCCGCGCCCTGCAGGCGCGGCAGCACGTCGCCGTAAACGGCGGTGAGGTCGGCGAGGGACGTTGCGAAGGTATCGCGCAACCGTGTTGGAGTGCGCGCATGGCTGATCCCGACACACGCGAGCGGCATGGCTTACCTGCCGAATCCGAGGACGCGAACCGTGACGACCACGGTTCAACGTTCGTGTGTCGCGCCATGTCCCGGCTATCCCGAGTTGTCCCTCAGTAGAAGGCGGGAGCCCAGCGCCGCTTCTAAGGGGAGCGCGGCATTCGGCATTGGGTCACACTGTCATCAGGCTCTCGCCCGGATTGGGACAACGCGCGCCGGCGCGTGGCCATCGGCCTAGACACCGGCGCGCGCCGAGAGGAACAGCGTGCGCGGCTCACCCGGCGAGACGAAGCCGCCGGCCTCGAGCTCGGGGTAGGCGCGGTTCAGAAGGTTGCGCACGCCTGCTTCGAGCGACACGCGGCTGGTGACGGGTACGCCGGCGCTGACGTGAACGAGAGCGTAGGGGTTCAGCTCCACGCCGGGCTCGTCGAACGGCGTGTACGGGCCGACGACGTTGGTGGACAACCGCAGGTGCCACAGCGCGCGCACGGGGCGGAACTCGACCGCGCCGCTGCCGACGTAGCGCGCGGTGTTGAAGACGCGGGTGCCGTTCAGCGTATCGCCGTCCTCGGTGATGGTCTGCAGGTACCGCGCGTCGTTGAAGGTCCAGTCGGCGGTGAACGACAACGGGCCCGCCGGCCGCCACGCGCCCTCGAGCTCCACTCCCTTGCGCCGGCTCGCCCCGCCGCTGGTGGATTCCAGCGTGATAGGGTTGAAGGTCTGTTCGTTGCTCACATCCACTCGAAACAGCGCGGCGCTCGCCGAGAACGTGGGCCGGTCGATCTTGACGCCGGCTTCATACGCCCATTCGGTGATGAACGGCAGCGTGGGGTCGGCGATGACGCCGTCCGTCTGCCGGAACCCCTTGCTCACGTTGCCATAAATGGCGCCGATGTCGGGGATGTGGACGAGGAGCCCGAACTTCGGCGACAACGTGCCGTGCCCGGCGCTGATGGCGGAATCGCTCGGCGGCGTGGACCGCGTCGTCAGCGCGTCGTAGCGCCCGCCGACGGTCGCGCGGACGTGCGGCGTGAGGTCGAGCGACGCCTCGAGAAACATCGCGCCCGAAAGCTGCCGTCCGTGCACGAGCAGGTCGGACGAGTCGCGGACCCGCGCGGTGGTGAACCACCGCTCGTAATGCGAGGCGTCGAGCCGGGCCTCGCCGCCCACGGTGATTTCACCCCGCGGCAGCAGGTAGGTCAGGGCGCTGGTCGCCCCCAGGCCGCCGCGCGTGTCCTCTTCCTCGGTCTGGCTGCCGCTCCCCTCGCCGCTGCCCGGCTCAGGCGGGATGGTCAGGTACAGCTGCCAGCGCCCCTGGGTTGCGTACGCCGTCGACCGCCACAGCACGCCGTTGCCGAGAATGCGGCGCAAGCTGACTCGCTCCTGGGCGCGGCGCTTCATGCCGCCGTCGCTGGGGTTCTCGGCCACGTGATAATCCCGTATCGCGAACATGCTGTCGCTCAGGAAGCCAGGCGAGTCCCAGCCGGCGTCGTACAGCTCGACCCCGGCGTCCACCGTGGTATTCGGCGACAGGTCACGCACCCATCGCCCGTGGACCTGGCCTAACGCGTAGCCGGAGTTGGGGCGCCAGCCGTCCTCGCGGAGTCCGCGCACCGCCAGCACCGCGCCGGTGCCCGGACGGTCCACGCCGGTCAGCAGCGCGCCCTCGAGCCGGCCGTACGAGCCGCCGGTCAGGTCCAGCTGGGTCCCGTTCATCCGGTCCAGCGTCCGCACGTTCACCACGCCCGCCATCGCGAAATTGCCGTACAGGGCGCTGGTCGGGCCCTTGAGTACCTCGATGCTGCTGATCGCCTCCGGCAGCAGGACGCTGAAGTCGTCGTAGCCCTCGGCGTGGCCGTTGACCGGCTCGTTGATCGGGACGCCGTCCACCCACAACGCCAGGTCGGTCGAGTGGTCCGAGCTGAAGCCGCGCAGCGCCGCGTCGGACGCGAAGCCGGGCCCCTGCCCCTGTTCGTGCACCTCGATGCCCGACGTCTGGCGCAGCAGGTCCCAGGCATCGCTGGCCGGCGTCTGCTGGATCACCTGCGGCGAGACGTGCACGGTCGCGGAGGGCTCCATCCGCATCGGCGCGGTCGTCGTGATGGTCACCGCCTGCATCGTGATCGGCCGGCGGGTGAGCGAATCCGCCTGCGCGCCGCCGGTGTCGGCCGGCTGGCGCTGCTGGGCGCGCGCCGCGACGGGCAGCGCCGCGCAGCAGCATACGATCATGAGTCCCGCGCGGCCGATGCCGCGCGGACTCTGGAAGGCCACGTCCATTCGTGTGTTCCTCTCGCCTGGGCCGGCCCCCGGGCCCAAGCACGGGCCGCACGGGATCGGCGGGTCGGATGACGAACTACCGGATACGGATCGTCAGACCGTGGCGGGAGGCGCCGTGGCGAAAGGAAGGCGGTGGGGAATGGAATGCAGCGTGGGGACCGGCGCCGTGAGCGACGCCGGGGCGATCCGCGTCGCCACCGCGGCCGGGATGCACACCGGCGCCGAGCGAAGCGGAACGAACCCCGTGCCCACGCAGCAACTGCACGCGCCCATGCAACACGCGTGGGACATCGGGGCATCGTTGCCGCACGGCCCGAGGACGGCCTGGCCCGCGGGCACCGGCGCCGCAGCCATCGCCGACGCCATCGCGTCGTGATGCATGCACGGCATGAAGCCCGTCGCCGCCTGCCACGTTCCATACAGCAGCAGGACGCCGACGACCAGCGACGACAGCCGTGAAAGGGGACCGCGCCTCACGGGATGAATACTACATCGGCAGTCGGAGAATCGCCTCCGCGCCGCGCCGGTCGGTGCGGCTCGCGAGGCTGATCGACCCGCCGTGCGCTTCGGCGATTTGCCGCGACAGGGCCAGGCCGATGCCAGAGCCGTGGGGCTTGGTCGTGAAGAACGGCACGAACAGGTTCGCGGTCCCGGTGATGCCCGGCCCCTCGTCGAGCACGCGGACCGCGACTTGCCCGTCCGTCAGGCTCCACGTCACCTCGACACCGTCCTCGCGGTGGCCCGACTCGCCGTCGCTCCTCGCCGATTCCGCCACCGCGTCCACCGCGTTGGTCACCAGGTTGATGAGCGCCTGGTCGAGCTGGTCGCCGTCCGCGTCGATGGTGACGGGCGGCCCCGGCGCCACCGCGACTTTCATCCGGGTTTCGAGCGCCGCGACGCGCCGCACCCAGCCGCCGACGTCGAGCGGAGCGCGTTTGGGCTGCGGCAGCCGGGCGAGGCGGGCGTACGAAGCCATGAATCGCGCCAGCGCTTCGGCGCGACCCGCGATCAGGTCGAGGCCTTGCCGAACCTCGGGCGACTCGGCGCCCTGCAGCCGGCCGCGCAGACTCTGCGCCACGCTCTTGATCGGCGCGAGCGAGTTGTTGATCTCGTGGCCCAGGACGCGGATCAGCCGCTGCCACGCCAGCCGCTCTTCGTCGCGCAGCGCGCGCGAGAGATCGGCCAGCACGAGCAGCGTGTGCGGCCGCCCGCCCTGGCGCACCGTGCTGCGGCGGTAGCCGAACCGGCCCTGCCCCGTGCCGAAGGCCAGGTCGCGCACGCCGGCCGCGTCGCCGGTCAGCGCGCCCTGGACGCCCAGCTCCTCCGCGGTGCGGCCCACCAGCCGCTCGACCGGCGCGCCGAGGAGGCGCTCGCCGCCGCGGTTGGCGAGCACCAGCCGCTCGGCCGCGTCGAACGCGAACACCGCGACGTCGATCTCCGCGATGACGCGATAGAGCATCGACGTGGCTTCCATGGCGCCGAGCCGCTGCTGCCGCAGCAACTCGCCCAGCGTGTTCATCTCGAGGAGCGCGAGGCCCAGGTCGTCGTCGGCGCGGGCGCCGCGCGCCCGAATCGAGAAGTCGCCCTCGCGCATGCCCGCGATCATGTTGGCGATGGTCTGGAGCGGGCGAATCACGCGCTCCCGCACGACGAACGGCGTCGCGAGCCACCAGCCGCCGACCAGCCACACCGCCGTCCACCGCACCTTGTCGGAGTAGTCGCCGAAGAACAGGATGAGCAGCAGGATGGCGAGCGCCGGCAGCCCACCGAGCAGGCTGAGCAGCACGATACGGCGGCCGAAGGTCATGCGGAGGGTTCTAGTCTACAACCCGAAATGCTGCAAGCGGCGGTACAACGCGCTGCGGGACAGCCCGAGGGCCACGGCCGCCTGGCTGACGTTCCCCGCGAACCGCTCGAGGGCCTTCTGGACGAGCACGCGCTCCACGTCTTCCAGGGGCATCTCTTCGAGGCGCGGGGCGGCTGCGTCGGTCTGGAGCGCGAGGTCGGCCGCAGTGATGGCCGGCCCGCTCGCGAGCAGCACCGCGCGCTCGATGGCGTGATCGAGCTCGCGCACGTTGCCGGGCCACGGGTGCGCCAGCAACCTGCGCAACGCGTCCGGCTCCAGGCCGGTCGCGTTCTTGCCATAGCGCGCCGCGTGGCGCCGCAGGAAGTGCTGCGCCAGCGGCGCCACGTCCTCGCGCCGCTCGCGCAGCGGCGGCAGCCGGATCTCGATGGTGTTGAGCCGGAACAGCAGGTCCTCGCGGAACCGGCCGGCCGCGACCTCGGCGCGCAGGTCCGTGTTGGTGGCGGCGATCAGCCGCACGTCCACCCGCCGCGACTTCGAGCTGCCCACCCGCTCGACCACGCCGGACTGGAGGACGCGCAGCAGCTTGGCCTGCTGGGCCAGCGGCACGTTGCCGATCTCGTCGAGGAACAGCGTGGCGCCGTCGGCCAGCTCGAAGCGGCCCATCCGGTCGCCCTTGGCGTCGGTGAACGCGCCTTTGACGTGCCCGAACATCTCGCTCTCGAACACACCTTCCGACAGCCCGCCCACGTTGACGGTGACCATCGGCCGGGCGGCGCGCGGCGAGCTGGCGTGCAGCCATTCGGCCACCAGCTCCTTGCCGGTCCCGTGCTCGCCCAGCACCAGCACCGTCGCGTCGGAGGGCCCCACGCGTTCCATGAGCCGCAGCACCGGCTGCATGGCCGGCGACTCGGCGATCATCTCGGGGAACCCCTCGCGCTGGTGGAGGCGGTTCTGCCCCTCGAGCACCTGGCTCTTCTTGAGCGCGCGTCCCAGCTCGACCTGGGTGCGCAGCGTGTTGAGGAGGCGCGCGTTGTCCCACGGCTTCTCGATGTAGTCTCGCGCGCCGCGGCGCATCGCTTCGACGGCGCCCTCGATGCTGCCCCACGCCGTCATCACCACGATGGGCAGCAGGCCGTCCATCGCGCGGAGCCGCGAGATGAGGTCGAGCCCTTCGATGCCGCCGGTGGTGTCGCGGGTGTAGTTCATGTCGATGAGCGCGGCGTCGAAGTCGCGCGCCTCGACCGCGCTCAGGACCTGGCCGGGCGATGCGGCGCTCTCGACGTCGTAGCCTTCACCGGCCAGGAGCAGCCGCAGCGCTTCCAGCACGCCGGGCTGGTCGTCGGCGATGAGGATGCGCACGGAGCCTAGCGCTCTCCCCCGACGATCCACCCGTCCTTGAGATCGACGATCCGGTTGCCGTACTTCGCGTTCTCCTCGGAGTGCGTCACCTGGATGATGGTCACGCCGCCCTTGTTGAGACGGGTGAACAGTTCCATGATCTCGCGGCCCTGCGAGCTGTGCAGGTTGCCGGTGGGCTCGTCGGCGAGGACGAGCCGGGGATTCGCGATGACCGCGCGCGCGACCGCCACCAACTGTTGCTGTCCGCCGCTCAGCTGGCGCGGGTAGAGGTCCTTCTTCGCGACGATGTTGAACCGGTCGAGCGTTTCCGCGACGATGGCGGCGCGCTCCGACTTCTTGACGTCGCGGTAGCTCAGCGGGATGTCGAGGTTCTCGTAGACGGTCAGGTCGTCGAGCAGGTGGTACTGCTGGAACACGAATCCGATGTAGCGCTTGTTCAGCTCGACGCGGTCCTTGGGCTTCAAGCGGTGGACCGCCTCGCCGAGAAAGTCGAATTCCCCGCTCCAGGAATGGTCGAGCATGCCGAGGATGCTGAGCAGCGTGGATTTGCCGGCGCCCGAGGGGCCCATGATCGTGACGAAGTCGCCTTGCGGGATGTCGAGCGTGATCTGGCGCAGGACCCAGGTCTGGGTCGGGCCGGTGGGGTACGACTTCTCGACGTTCCGGAGCTGGATCATGCGTGGCCTCTATAACAAGGAATGTGCCGCCCGCCGGCCGGCGTTCCAACCATAACACCCTCATGCGGTTGCCGGAAACACAACCGGCCGCCAGGGCGGCCGGTTGTTCGAGGGTGGGATGGATCGTCCCGGAAGCGGACACGCTAGATGCGGTAGCTCCGCCGCCCGAGCGCGCGGTCGCGCAGCGCGCGCAGCTCCGGGTCGTCACCGGGGTCCATGGCGCGGAGCGCGGCGACCGCCGCGTCGCTGCGGATGGCGGCGAGCGCGGAGGCGGCGGCGCGCCGCACCGTGATCTCCGGGTCGGCCAGCGCCTGTGAAAGTCCCGGCACCGCCGACGAATCGCGGATGGCGCCCAGCGCCAACGCCGCGGAGCGCCGCACGCGCGACGCGGGATCGCGCAGAACGACGAGCAACGCGCTCACCGCCGTGTCGCCCGATTCCCGCAGCCGGCCCAGGCCGGCCGCGGCGGACGCCCGCACCGCGCTGTTCCGGTCGTGCAACGCGCCCATCAGCGGCGCCGCGGCGCCGTGATCGCGCAGCTGGCCCAGGGCCGTCACCGCCGTGACGCGCACCGCGGCGCTCGAATCCCCGGCGGCCTCGCCTAACGGTTCGAGGGCCGCGGGGTTGCGCAGCCGGCCGATCGCGCGCACCGCGGCCTCGCGCACCTCGACGCTGTCGTCGTGCACCAGACGCGCGAGGGGCAGCAGCGTGCGCTCCTCGCCCGTGCCGGCCAGCGCCTCGACGACGGCGCGCCGCACGCCCGCGTCGTCGTCCCGCAGGGCGGCGATCAGCGGATCGAGCGCGCGCTCGGCGCCGACCCTCCGCAGCGCCTGCGCCGCGGCGATCCGCACCTCGGGCTCCCGGTCGCGCAATGCCCCGACCAGCGCGTCGGTAGCCGTGGAGTCGCCCAGGCGGCCGATGGCCGCCACCGCGGCGCGCCGGACCTCCATCGAATCGTCCCGGATGCGCCGCTCCAGCGGCACCAGCCCGGCGTGGTCGCCCAGGCCTCCGAGCGACGTCACCACCGCCCAGCGCACCAGCCAGGACCGGTCGTCCGCCAGGCCTGCCAGCGCCGGCACCGCGCGCCGGTCGCCGAGCCGGCCCAGGCTCCGGGCCGCCACCGCGCGCACGAGCGGCTCCGGGTCGCGGAGCGCGGCCTCCAGCGCGGTCTGCGCCGAGTCGTCTCCCAGCCTGCCCAGGCTGCGGGCGGCCGCGACGCGCACGTCGGCCACCGGATCGCGCATCACGCCGAGCAGCGCGGCGACAATCCCCGAATCATCGTCCATGCCCTCGCCGCCATCCAGGCCGGCGTACGCCATCTCGTACGAGGCCTCCTCCATGTCGGCCCGCGCGACGTCCATTTGTTCGCGCGCCTCTTCTCGAGCTTCCTGCGCCTCCACCCGAGCCTCCTCGCGGAGTTGCGCCGACTCCTCGCGCGCCTCCAGAGCTTGGGCCCTCGCCATGTCCGCAAGCGCAGCGACCGGCGCGTCTGCCACCGGGGGGGCGGGCGGGGCGGGCGGGGCGGGCGGCGCGGGCGCCACCTCGGGCACGATGGCCGGTGGCGCCACGACCGGTGCCACGTTGACCGACACGCGCGGCGCGACGACGACCGGCGCGAAGTCGAAATTGAAATCGAAGTTGAAATCCGGTCCACGGCGCGAGCCGTAGTCGCCCAGCGCGTCGGCCGCCACCGCGCGCACCGATCCGGCGCCGTCGCCGAGCGCGGCGATCAGGGGCGCGACCGCGCGGCGATTGTGCTGGTCGCCGAGGGCGCCGGCCGCCGCGGCGCGCACCAGGCTGTCGCCGTCCTGGAGCGCGGCCCGCAGCACCACGAACGCGCTGTCCAGCCGGGTGCGCGCGAGCAGCCGGGCGGCAACTTGACGGGTGCACGCGTCGGGCGCCCGCAGTGCGGCCGCCAGCGCCGGGATCGCGTCCGGCGTCCGGTTTTCCCGCAGCGCCCACGCGGCGGCCGGGTCACTCGGCTGATTGTCGCCGCGCAAGGCGTCCAGCGCCGACGAGCCGCCGTAGTAGTTGTTGCGCAGCAGGGTCGTGATGATCTGACACGCCGCGGGCGGAATGCCCCGGACGGACATCAGCACGGCGGCGGCGTTGGCCGCGTCATCGCCCCCGCGCCGGCTCATGCGGCCGGCGGCGAGAGGCACGGTGGCGCCCAGCGCGAGGGCGGCGGCGAACGTCAGACGGTGCGACACGATCATGGTTCCTCCCGGACCCTACTGAGACGGCACGAGCCGCCCGAATGGTTGGACGCCGGGCGTCGGTTGCCGGGGCGCTGGGCGACGGCCAGATTGGCCGCATGAACCGCCGGATCGCCGTCCTGGCGCTCGCCGTGCTGTGGCGCGCGGGGCCCGTCCTGGGCCAGGCGCCCGCGGACTCCTCGGCCTCGTTCCCGTGGCTCGACCTCCACCTGGCGCCCGAGCAGCGCGCCAAACTGCTCATCTCCCGGATGTCGCTCGAGGAGAAAGCGGCGCAGATGACCAACGACGCGCCGGCCATCCCCCGCCTCGGCGTTCCGGCCTACGGCTGGTGGAACGAGGCGCTGCACGGCGTGGCCCGGGCCGGCCTCGCGACGTCGTTTCCGCAGGCGATCGGTCTGGCGGCAACCTGGGATGACAGCCTGATGTTCGAGGTCGCGACCGCCATTTCGACGGAGGCGCGCGCCAAGTACCACGACGCGTTGCGGCGCGACCAGCACGGCACGTATCAGGGCCTGACCTTCTGGTCGCCGAACATCAACCTGTTCCGCGATCCGCGATGGGGACGCGGCCAGGAAACCTACGGCGAGGACCCGTTCCTCACCGGGCGCCTCGCGGTGCAGTTCATCCGCGGCATGCATGGCGACGATCGGCGCTTCCTCAAGACCATCGCTACGGTGAAGCACTTCGCCGTTCATAGCGGGCCGGAACCGAGCCGCCACGAGTTCAACGCCGTGCCCGATCCGCGCGACCTGCACGAGAGTTACCTGCCGCAGTTCGCCGCGGGGATCGTCG
>Ga0335085_10003683_pt1 | contig 26169 bp, 27 predicted proteins | sample Lox_Sample_45_FD_206712 | JGI IMG/M metagenome (GOLD analysis project Ga0335085, IMG submission 206712) | Soil microbial communities from Loxahatchee National Wildlife Refuge, Florida, United States - Lox_Sample_4.5 | ecosystem: Environmental > Terrestrial > Soil > Wetlands | place: USA...
GCCAGCAGTTTCGGCGGCAGGTCGCCCTCTGCCCCCTTCCCTTTCCGGTCGGGCGGCGCGTCCTTCTCCACAAGATAGCGCCAGCCCTGGAAGGCTCGCTTCGGCACCATTTGCACCGGCACCAGTACGGGGTCGTAGCGGACGACGCAAAGCGGCTGCCCCTCCTCGTCCACGGTCGAGGTGAAGCCCTTGAGGAGGTTCCGCCCGCTCACATAACCCTTGATCACCCAGTAGATCGAGCCGCCATCGAGCAGCTCCTCGGCGCGGCGCGGAGTGTTGCGCGTATAGAAGACGGATTTGCCGCGCTCCCGGCGGCGCTGGCGCTGGAGGCGCCGGAGGTGCTCGAAGTCATCGACCCCCACTGCGAGCTTGATCATGTGGAGCGTCACGCCGCCGCCTTCGCCGCAAGCGCGCGCGCAACCTTGGAGGCGGGCTCGCGTCCGAGCTCCGCGAGGATGAACCGCCCAGCCGCCGCGAGCTTCCCGAGATCGACGCCGGTCCGAATGCCGAGCCCGTCGAGGAGGTAGAGCACGTCCTCGCTCGCGACGTTTCCCGAGGCGCCCTTGGCATAGGGACAGCCGCCGAGCCCCGCGACCGAGCTGTCGCAGACCGCGATCCCCGCCTCGAGGGCCGCCATCAGATTGGCGAGCGCCTGTCCGTAGGTGTCATGGAGATGGACGGCGAGCTTCTCCCGCGGCACCGCGGCGCCAACGACTTCCAGCATCCCTGCGACCCGCCCTGGCGTCGCCGTGCCGATGGTCTCGCCGAGCGAGATCTCGTAGCAGCCGAGGTCGAGGAGCCGACGCGCGACCGTCGCCACGGCGGCCGGCACGATCGCACCCTCATAGGGGCAATCGACGACGCAGGAGACGTAGCCGCGCACGGCGATCCCCGTGCGCTTGGCGGCATCCGCTACCGGCGCGAAGCGCTCGAAGCTCTCCTCGATCGAGCAGTTGGTGTTCCGCCGCGAGAAGGTCTCCGAGGCCGCCGCGAAGATCGCGATCGTCTCCGCGCCGGCGGCCTTTGCGGCCTCGAAGCCCTGCATGTTCGGCACGAGCACGGGGTAGCTCACGCCGGGCTTGCGCCTGACACCCGCCAGCACCGCCGCGCTATCCGCCATCTGCGGGACCCATTTCGGGGAGACGAAGGCTCCGGCCTCGACGACCGAGAGCCCTGCATCCGCGAGCTTCTCGATGAGCGCGATCTTGACCGCGGCCGAGACGGATTTGGCCTCGTTCTGGAGCCCGTCACGCGGACCCACCTCGACCATGCGGATCTCAGCGGGAAGACGCATCGCCCGCCTCCGCCCCGTCCGCCGCGAAGTCGATCAAATCCGCGCCCTCCTCCACGAGATCGCCCGCGGCATAGTGGACGGCTTCGACAGTGCCGTCGGCGGGTGCTGCGATCGTGTGCTCCATCTTCATGGCTTCCAGCACCATGAGCGCCTGCCCGCGCTTGACGCACGCGCCCGGCGTCACTTTCACCTCCACGACTTTGCCCGGCATCGGCGCGGTCAGATGTCCGCCGCTCTCGTCGAGCGCCACGCCCGGGATCAGTGGATCGATATAGTGCAGGCGATGCTCGAGCCCGTCGAGCATCACCGTGACATCGTCGCGGACCTGCAGCACCGCCCCCCGAGCGCGGGAGCCATCGAGCGCGAAAGCGAGCGCGCCATCCGCCTCCCACTCTGCCGTCGCCTCCGCGCGGCGGTTCTCGATCTCGAGCACATAGCCCGCGCGGCCGTAATGGACGCGCGCGGCACGCTCGCCCAGCGCGTCGCGCCAGCGCAGGTCCTGATACGTGGCGCCGTTGAGCCGCCAGCCGTCGCGGCGCTGCCAAGGCGACCAGGGATCGGCGAGCGTCTCCGCCGCCGCCCGCGCCGCCGCTGCCTGCTGCAGCACCCGCGCGAGGCTCGCCGCAGCAATCGCGGCATGTGGCGCCGGCACGGGCGCGGGGATGAGCTCCGCGCGATGGCGCGCAATGAAGCCCGTGTCGAGCTCGCCCGCGGCATAGGCGGGATGGGTCGCGATGCGGAACAGGAACTCGCGGTTCGTCGTGACGCCCGCCACGCGATAGTCCGCGAGCGCCGCCGCGAGCCGCCGCACCGCCGCCGCGCGATCCTCGCCGCGGACGATGAGCTTCGCGATCATGGGGTCGTAGTCGATGCCGATCCGATCCCCTCGCCTCACGCCGGTATCGACGCGAATGTCCGGCCCGTCGGCGGGCGGCGCAAGCTCCTCGAGCCACCCTGTCGCCGGCAGGAAGTCGCGCGCGGGATCCTCCGCGTAGAGCCGCGCCTCGATCGCATGGCCGCGCGCGGCGATCTGCGCCTGCGCGAGCGGCAGCGTCTCCCCCGCGGCGACGCGAAGCTGCCACTCCACGAGATCAAGGCCGGTGATCGCCTCGGTCACGGGATGCTCGACCTGGAGCCGCGTGTTCATCTCCATGAAGGCGAAGAACTCGCCGGCGACGATGAACTCGACCGTGCCCGCGCCGACATAGCCGACGGCCCGCACCGCCGCCACTGCGGCGTCGTGCATTCGCCGGCGAAGATCGGGATCGAGGCCCGGGGCCGGCGCCTCCTCGATCACCTTCTGGTAGCGGCGCTGGATCGAGCAGTCGCGCTCGAAGATGTGGAGCGCGTGTCCCTGCTTGTCCGCGAAGACCTGCACCTCGACGTGGCGCGGCCGCTGCAGATATTTCTCGATGAGGACGCGGTCGTCGCCGAAGGCCGCCTTCGCCTCGCGCTTCGCCGAGCTCAGCGCCGCCGCCAGCTCCTCCGCGCGCTCGACGACGCGCATCCCCTTGCCGCCGCCACCCGCTGATGCCTTGATGAGGACGGGATATCCCACGCGCTTGGCCTCTTTCGCGAGCGTTTTCTCGTCTTGCGCCAGCCCGTGATAGCCCGGCACGATCGGCACGCCCGCCTTCTCCATGAGCGACTTGGAGGCGGCCTTGTCGCCCATGGCGCGGATCGCGGCGGGCGGCGGCCCCACGAAGACGAGGCCCGCCCGGGCGCAGGCCTCCGCGAACTCCGCGTTCTCCGAGAGGAAGCCGTAGCCCGGATGCACCGCCTCCGCGCCGCTCTCGCGCGCGGCCGCTACGATCCTGGGGATCGCGAGATAGCTCTCCCGCGCCGCTGCCGCACCGATCCCGAGCGCCTCGTCTGCGGCTGCCGCGTGCATGGCGTCCCTATCGGCCTCGGAGTAAACCGCGACGGTCTTCAGTCCCATACGCCGCGCGGTGCGCGCGATCCGGCAGGCGATCTCTCCGCGATTGGCGATGAGGAGCTTCGAGAACATGCGGCGCGCAGTCTGTCACAGCCCCCGCCGGAGCGAAATCTCCCTTTGCCGCGCCGGCCGGTCGCGACGGGCTATTGCCGGGGCGGCTCTTTCGCGTTAACGCTTCGAAGCCTGCTTCGACCGTGCCGAAGGCCCGTCGCCGATGTGGTCCGAGACGCTCGGCCATTGCGATTATCGCCCACCCTACCTGCCGCAATTCTTCGGCGACGTCGCGCGGGCAATTCCGCTTTCGGGGCACGAGGATCTGCTCGATCTCGGCTGCGGCACCGGCGAGGTGGCGTTCGGATTTGCGCCCTATGTCCGCACGCTCCTCGGCCTCGACGCGGAGCTCCCCATGCTCGAGACCGCGCGCGAGCGGGCGCGGCTCGGGGGCATCGCAATCCGCCTGGTGCACGCGAGGGCCGAGGAAGCGCCGGTGGATCTTGGGCGCTTTCACCTGATCACACTCGGCCAGGCGCATTGGTTCATGCATTCGCCGGCGACGCTAGCGCGCATCGACCGATGGCTGGTGCCGGGAGGGCACGTTCTGATCTGCCGCCCACTCGCGCGCGCCGTCGGCGGCGCCGCATGGCACGACGAGTTTCGCGCGATCCGAAATCGCTGGGCGCGCGGCGACCTTGCGGCGAGGATGCGCATCGGCACGGACGAGTTCTTCGCGGGCACCGAATTCAGGCCGCTGCGCCAGATCGTCGCCACGGCAGAGCGGACCGTCGAGCTCGAGGAGCTGGTGCACCGCGCCCTGGGGACACCGGATACCTCGCGTGCGGCACTCGGCGCGGACGCCGACGCGATGATCGCGGAAATCCGCGGTCGGCTCGGTCCCTATTTCAAGAGCGGCCCACTCGTGGAGCAACTCGGGACGGCGGGGCTGCTCTACCGCCGGCGCGGCGGCGACTAGCCCCGCGCCGCTAATAGCATTGGACGGACGTCTCCACGAGCTGGCACGCCACCGTGCGCCCGCCGGGGAGCTGGAGCTGCACCGGCGGCGGCACGCGCTCGCTGAGACAGAAGCGGTAGGCGGCGTCGCTCTGGCCGGCCGAGGTGCCGACGCCGGTAGGGAACCCGCCCGCCGCCGTCGTGGCCGGCGCCTGCTGCCGGATGGCCTCGCAGCGCACCCGGCTCGTCTCGCCCGCGCGGGCGAGCGGATCGAGCTTCGCCGCGCAGGCATCGAGGCCCGGCGATCCCGCCGCGAAGCCGTAGCTGCTGCAGATCGCGACCGCTTCCGGCGCCGGCGCCTCCGACCGCGCGCCCGTGCAGGCGATGAGCATCGCCGAGATCGCGGTCGAAAGCCCGCGCAGGTGTCGCATGAGCGAATACTACGCCTCCCACCGACGAAGCGGGAGAGGGAGCGGGAAGACCGCGAAATTCCGGCACCGGCGTCTCCGGCTAGCCGATCGTACCGAACGGCTTTAGAATTCCCTCGCTGCATTTCGGATCGGAGGTGGCCGATCATGACCTCGCTCGCCCGCTCGTGCCTGCTTACGGCGCTCGCGTCGATGACTTGGCTTGCGACTCCCGCCAATGCCGACGACATGGTCGCGACCTTCGCGGGGATTGCCTTCGTGGATTCGGCCGTCACCTCGCAGGGATCGCGCGCGCGGCTTCCCGAGGGGGCCAAGATCTATCCGCCGGGCGCACAGATCGCGGGCACGGAAGGCTGTCCCACGACGCGCTACGGAACCGACGGCCTCATCGTTGCCGTCTTCGACTATCAGGGACGGCCGACCGCCGGCAGCCTAACGGTGACGCGCCACCCTGCCGCCGGCGGAACGTTCCAGAACGCACCCTACTATCTCGACATCAATCCCGGCCGGAACCTGCAATTTCTTGGCCCCATAGTCGACAACGGCCGCTACGACATGCGCCTCACCTGGGGTCTGGGCGGCAGGACGAACCCGGAGACCGCGGCCTCATTCACCCTCGCGCGGAATTGTCCGCGGCCGCGCTAACCGCTGTCGCCGATTTCCCGCCCCGTCGCAGAAGGACTCCTGATCGCGCTCAGCGATAGTGAATCGTGATCGCGAGGATCTCGTCGCCGAAGTGGCGGTCGACGAATCCGAGAAAGGCCGAGAGCATCTGCCAATCCTGCCCCTCGGCGAGCCCGTGCACCTCTGCGGTCACGACCTCCGAGAGGCCGCGCTGCAGGTTGACCCAGCCCTTGTGCGCTTTGTGCCGCCACTTCGCGGCGTCGCGGCGCCTGGCGCCCGCGCGGTAAAAGGTGCCGCGCCCGGCGCCCCTGATCGCCGCCTCCTTCCGCACGAGCTCGCCATAGAGACGCACTTCCTCACGCGGCACGATCTGCAGGACTTTCATGACGAACCCCCTGACAGCCGACGCCTCTCACCATACGCCAGATGGGCGCGAAGCGTGAGGGCTGCGTTTGACGTGGATCAACGCGGCCTCCGGCCCTTTCCGCCATGGATTCGGCCATCGGGGGATGTCGGATGGAGGACGGATCGTCATGGCATTTGGCATCCCTTTGGGCCTTCGGCGCCTCGCGGCGCTGGCGATGCTGATCTTGGCTGCGGGCTGCGCCGGCTCGTTTCCGCCGCGCTTCCAGGAGACCGCCGCGCAAGCGGCGCCGGTTCCTGCGGGCAGCGCGCGGATTTTCGTCTACCGCGAATACGAGCCCTATGAAGGCGCGGGGCGGCCCTATGTTTCCCTGAACGGCGAGCGCATCGGCATCGCCGAGCCCGGCGGTGCCATCTATCGTGACGTGGCGCCCGGGACCTATCGCGTCACCGTCGCGAGCTATGCCGTCTGGCCTTTCCCGCCGCCGCCGCTCACGGTGAAAGCTGGCGAGGTCCGCTACATCAAGATCGGATCCCTGCAGACTTGGGCCTCCTGCGGCACCATGTCACGTTTCACCTTCGTGCCGATGCCGGTCGGCGAAGGGCAGGGACAGCGGGAGGTCGCGGGGAGCTGGTTTTACGGCGGGCCGTAAGGCGGGCGCAGCAGGGAGGGCCTCGCCGCGTGGGCTCCTGCGAGCGCATTCCCCGTTGACGGCACAACATATCTGTTGCACCGTTGCGGAATGACCAGCGCTGAGCTCAAGCGCTTCCTGGCCAAGCAAGGTTGCACCTTCGAGCCCGGCAAGGGCGGACATTTGATTGTCAGGCTCGGCTCCAAGCGCTCGGTCCTGCCGATGCACGGCAGCCGAAAGGAGCTGGGAACCGGCCTCGTCAACGCGATCCTGAGGCAGCTCGGGCTCGAGTCATGTCGCAAGCTCGGTCGCGGGGTTTCATCGCCGGCTGCCACCTACGGAGACGCCCATGAACCCCTACCCGCTCCGGCTCACGCGCGACGACAACGGAACCGTCCTGGTGACCTTTCCGGACTTTCCGGAGGCCCAGACTTTCGGCGACGACGAGACCGAAGCGCTGGCGCGCGCCGTCGACGCCCTGGAGAGCGCGATCATCGGCCGCATGAGCGATCGGGAAAGGATTCCCGTGCCCTCGCGCCCGAAGCGCGGTCAACGCGCGGTCGCCCTCCCCGCGCTCGCAGCGGCGAAGGTTGCGCTTTACGAGGCGATGCGCCGCCAACGCATCACCAAGGCCGAGCTCGGTCGCCGGCTGCACTGGCACATGCCGCAAGTGGACCGCCTGCTCGACCTCCGCCACGCCTCCCGGCTGGATCAACTCGAGTTGGCATTGGGGAAGGTTGGAAAGAGGCTCGTGTTGGAGGTGCGAAGGGCGGCGTAGGCGCGGAGTATTGATCGCCCTTCGCTCCTGCGCTAAACCCCGTCCGCGAATAAGCATTTGCATCCATCATTGAAATAGCACTCCGCAACCGCCACCGGGGGTCCCATCTGGGCAGTGAGCGTATATGCTCGCCTATCCCCTCCACCCCGGCTTCCGCTTCTCGAAGAACGCCGCGAGCCCTTCCCTCGCCTCCTCCGACGCCCGCGCCTCCGCGATCGCGTGTACGGTGAGGTCGATTACCGCGGCGCCGATGGGGCGATCCGCGACTTCGGCGATGAGGCGCTTGCTGCGGCTCTGCGCACTGGGGCCGGCTTCCAGAAGCGCGGCGACGACGCGCTCGACCGTTGCGTCGAGGCCCGCGGCGGGGACGGCTTCGTGGACGAGGCCGATGCGAAGGGCCTCGCGGGCGGAGAAGCGCTCGGCGGTCTGGAAATAGCGGCGCGCGTTGCGGGCTCCAATCGCGGCGACGAGATAGGGGCTGATGGTCGCGGGGACGAGACCCAAGCGCGCCTCGGAGACGCAGAAGATCGTGGCATCCTCCGCGACCGCGATGTCCGCGCCCGCGACCAGGCCGAGGCCGCCCGCGAAGACGGAGCCGTGGACGCGCGCGACGGTCGGCTTCGGCAAGCGGCTCCAAGTGCTCATGAGGCGCGCGAGCTCGCGGGCGTCGGCGAGGTTCTCCTCATGGCTGTAACCCGCCATGCGGCGCATCCAGTTGAGGTCGCCGCCGGCGGAGAAGCTCTTGCCTTCGCCGCGGAGGAGGACGACGCGCACCTTCGGGTCCGCGGCGAGCGCCTCGAAGGTCTCAATGAGGCGGCGGATGAGAGCGTCGTCGAAAGCGTTGTGCAGCTCCGGGCGATTGAGCGAGACGGTCGCGACGCCGCGGGGATCGGTGGAGAGGAGGACGGTTGGTGGGGACATGAGAGGCTCGGCTTGGGTTTCTCCCTCTCCCCGCCGGGGAGAGGGTTGGGGTGAGGGGGCGCGCGCCACGCCCTGACGATTTTTCTCCGGCCTGATGGCCGGCGCCCCCTCACCTTACCTCTCCCCGGAGGCGAGAGGGATTCTCGTGCATTACATCCGGAAGACGCCGAAGCCCGTCTTGGGGATGGGGGCGTTGAGGGATGCGGAGATCGAGAGGCCGAGCACGCGGCGCGTCTCGGCGGGGTCGACGATGCCGTCGTCCCAGAGGCGCGCGCTCGCGTAATAGGGATGACCCTGCTCCTCGTATTGGGCGCGGATCGGGGCCTTGAATTTCTCCTCCTCGGCCTCGCTCCACTTCTGGCCGCGCGCCTCGAGATTGTCGCGGCGCACCGTCGCCAGCACGTTCGCGGCCTGCTCGCCGCCCATGACAGAGATCCTCGCGCCCGGCCACATATAGAGGAAGCGCGGCCCATAGGCGCGGCCGCACATGCCATAGTTTCCGGCGCCGAAGCTGCCGCCGACGATCACCGTGAATTTCGGCACGCTCGCGCAGGCGACCGCAGTCACCATCTTGGCCCCGTCCTTGGCAATGCCGCCGGCCTCGTATTTGCGTCCTACCATGAAGCCGCTGATGTTCTGCAGGAAGATCAGCGGCACGCCGCGCTGGCAGCAGAGCTCGATGAAATGCGCGCCCTTGAGCGCGCTCTCGGAGAAGAGGATGCCGTTGTTGGCGACGATCCCCACGGGATAGCCCCAGATGCGCGCGAAGCCCGTCACCAGCGTCTCGCCATAGAGCCGCTTGAACTCCTCGAACTCGCTGCCGTCGACGAGGCGCGCGATCACCTCGCGGACGTCGTAGGGTTTTTTGAGGTCGAGGGGGACGATGCCGTAGATCTCCTGGGGATCGTAGAGCGGCTCCTCCGGCATGGTGACGTCGAGGCCGACGCGCTTCACTCGGTTGAGGTTCCCGACGATCGCGCGCGCAATGCCGAGGGCGTGGGCGTCGTCGAGCGCCATGTGATCGACGACGCCCGAGACGCGCGCGTGGACGTCGGCGCCGCCGAGCTCCTCCGCCGTCACGACCTCGCCGATCGCGGCCTTCACCAGGGGCGGCCCGCCGAGGAAGATCGTGCCCTGTCCCTTGACGATGATGCTCTCGTCGGACATCGCGGGGACGTAGGCGCCGCCCGCGGTGCAGGAGCCCATGACCACTGCGATCTGCGGTATGCCCAGCGCGGACATGGTGGCCTGGTTGTAGAAGATGCGGCCGAAATGCTCGCGGTCCGGAAAGACCTCGTCCTGGTTCGGGAGGTTGGCGCCGCCGGAATCGACGAGGTAGATGCAGGGAAGATTGTTCTCGCGTGCGATCTCCTGCGCGCGCAGGTGCTTCTTCACGGTGACGGGAAAATAGGTCCCGCCCTTCACCGTGGCGTCGTTCGCGATCACCACGCATTCGCGGCCCTCGATCGGGCCGATCCCCGTGACGATACCGCCGGCGGGAACCTCGTCGGGGTACATCCTGTGGCCCGCGAGCTGCGAGAATTCGAGGAAGGGCGCGCCGGGATCGAGGAGCGTGCGCACGCGGTCGCGCGGCAGGAGCTTGCCGCGGGAGAGATGGCGCTTCCGCGCCTCCTCGCCCCCGCCGCTGCGGATCGTCTCGGCAAGGCGCGCGAGATCGTCGACGAGGACGCGCATCGCCGCGGCGTTGGCGCGGAAGGTCTCGGAGCGGGTGTCGACGCTGGATTTGAGGACGGGCATGAGGGCTCGCTTGCGGCGGGCGCCCTCACCCTCCCATCGCTTCGCGATGGGCCCCAACCCTCTCCCGCAAGCGGGAGAGGGGCATGTCGTCCCTTTCCCACGAAGTGGGAGAGGGTTGGGGCCCGCGCGTAGCGCGGGAGGGTGAGGGTCTCCGCCACAGTCTCGCATGCCCGCTTGACCCCGCAAGCGAAAAGCAGGGAAATGCCCGCCATGCTCACCCTCGCCGAGCTCGAAGCCGCCGCCGACCTCGTCCATGCCGCGATGCCGCCCACGCCGGCCTACCGCTGGCCGCTCCTTTGCGACCGCGTGGGAGCCGAGGTCTGGGTCAAGCACGAGAACCACACGCCCCTCGGCGCCTTCAAGATCCGCGGCGGCATCGTCTACATGACGGAGCTGAGGCGCGAGCATCCGCACCTCGCGGGGGTGGTGGCGGCGACGCGCGGGAATCACGGGCAGAGCGTCGCCTTCGCCGCGCGCCGCGTGGGCTTGAGCGCGACCATCGTGGTTCCCCACGGCAATAGCGTCGAGAAGAACGCGGCGATGCGGGCGCTAGGAGCCACCCTCATCGAGCACGGCCACGATTTCCAGGCGGCGCTCGAATATGCCGGCGACTTCGCGCAGGAGCGCGCCCTCCACGCCATGCCTTCCTTCGACAAGCGGCTGGTGCTCGGCGTCGCGAGCTACGGGCTCGAGCTCTTCCGCGCGGTTCCCGATCTCGACACCGTCTACGTCCCCATCGGCCTGGGCTCGGGCATTTGCGGCACCATGGCAGCGCGAGACGCTCTCGGATTGAAGACCAAGATCGTCGGCGTGGTCGCGGAGGGCGCACCCGCTTACGCACTCTCTTTCGCCGCGAAGAAGCCGGTCTCCACCAACTCGGCCGAGACCATGGCCGACGGCGTCGCCTGCCGGGTTCCGAGCGAGGAGGCGCTTGCCCTCATCTTAAAGGGGGTCGAGCGCGTAGTGACCGTGGGCGAGAGCGAGATCAAGAATGCGATGCGCGCGCTGTTTACGGACGCGCACAACCTCGCAGAGGGCGCCGGCGCCGCCGCGCTCGCCGCCCTCCTCAAGGAAAAGGAGGCGATGGCCGAGAAACGCGTCGCCGTCATCCAGACGGGCGGCAACATCGACCGCGATTTGTACCTGCGCGCGCTCGCGTAATTGTGGCCGCTCTACGCTCCGCCAAATCCCGGCGGCCGTCGCGCTGAGCCGGCTTTTTGCACCGAGAGCGCAGCGGCCGCGGAGACTTCGCTACGGCTGCGACGCGGGCCTCTATCGGAGCTCGATCATCGCGCCGAAGGCATGCTCGGCGGCGATATGCAGACGCTCGCCACTCCGCGTAAAAACGACGCCGTTCCGCCTCAGCAGGGCCTCGGCGGCGGCGAGGTCGGCGACCTCGACGGAATAGCCCGCGAAATAAGGCTTGCGCAGGACGTCGCGGAGCCGCACGCCCGGGAAGCGCTGGCCGAGCCGCGTCGCGTCCAGCACCGAAAGCGTGCCGCCCTCGAGCTCGATCCTTAGCGCGCCCTCCCTTTGCGTCACCGCGGCCCTCTCCACGAGCCCGCCGAAGAACTCGGCATAGGCCAGGGGGTCGCTCGCGAGCATCGTCACCTCCACGATCGCCCGAGCGCCGTTGGGGTGGCGCTGGTATTCGGGCTTCCAGAAATGCTGCGGCGCGTGCTGCTGGCAGACGAAGAAGGCGGCGTCCGGCATCCGCGGCTCCGTCACGAACGCGAGCGAGAAGCCCACTGTGACCTCGCTGCCGTCGGGGAGCCTGGCCTTGCGCTCGAAGTCGAAGGGCTCGTAGGTCTGAAGCCCGCGCTCCAGGAACTCGCGCCGGTCGCCGCGCGCGTCCTTGCTCGCGAAGACCAGCATCGACATGCCCTCGCGCTTCGCGAGGAAGGCGCGATTGAACTCGGCGAAGCTGAAATGGCCGGCGGCGGCCGGCCGGATCGCGGCCGGGTCCGCGAGCGCCAGCAGCTCCAGGAAATTCCCCTGGAGCTGAACCAGGCTGTTCGCGGTGCCGAAGGGATGCCGTGCGGGCGGGGTCAGGGTGAAGCCCAGCCGCGCATAGGCCGCGCGCGCGGCGTCGAGGTCGCGGACGTCGAGCACGAGATGATCGATCGCGCGCTTCATTGGCGGGAAATCTCGCGGACGATGAGCAGGCGCTGGACGTCGCTGGTGCCTTCGTAGATCTGCGTCACGCGGACGTCGCGGTAGATCCGCTCGACGGGGAAGTCCTGGAGATAGCCGTAGCCGCCGAAGGTCTGGATCGCCGCGTAGCAGACGCGCTCCGCCATCTCCGAGGCGAAGAGCTTCGCCATCGAGCTCTCCTTGATGCAAGGCTCGCCTCTGTCACGCAGCGTCGCCGCATGCAGCACCATCTGCCGCGCGACCTCGATTTGCGTCGCCATGTCCGCGAGGCGGAAGGCCACGGCCTGGTGGTTGATGATCTCGGTGCCGAAGGCCTTGCGCTCCTTGGCGTAGGCGAGCGCGGCCTCATAGGCCGAGCGCGCCATGCCGATCGACTGCGCGGCGATGCCGATCCGCCCGCCTTCGAGATTCGAGAGCGCGATCCGGTAGCCCTGGCCCTCCTCGCCGAGGAGCAGGTCCGGCGTCAGCTCCAGGTCCTCGAAGACGATCTGCGCGGTCTCGCAGGCGCGCTGTCCCAGCTTCTTCTCGATCTTCGCGACCTTATAGCCGGCGGTATCCGTGGGCACGATGAAGGCGCTGATGCCCCTCTTGCCGGCCTTGGGATCGGTGACCGCGAAGACCAGCGCCAGGTCCGCATGCGCGCCGCAGCTTATGAGCTGCTTCGTGCCGTTGAGGACGTAGCGGTTGCCGCGCTTCTCCGCGCGGGTGCGGATCGCGCCGGCATCCGAGCCCGCCTCGGGCTCGGTGAGGCAGAAGGCCGTCAGCAGATCGCCCCGCGCCATCGGCTTCAGGAAGCGCTCCTTCTGCTCCTCGCTGCCGAAGCGGAGGACCGGCACGCAGCCCGTCGAATTGTGCACGGCCATGATGGTGGAGCAGGAGCCGTCGCCCGCCGCCACCTCCTCCATCGCGAGTGCCAGCGACACCACGTCGGCGCCGACGCCGTCGTAGCGCTGCGGGACGAGCATGCCGAGAAAGCCCAGCCTCGCCATTTCCTCGACCTCGGCCGAAGGAAACGCCGCAGTGCGGTCGCGCTCAGCGGCGCCGGGCCTCAAGCGCTCCTGCGCGAAGCTGCGCGCGGTGTCGCGGATCAAGGTCTGCTCCGGAGTGAGGATCATCGGACCTACCAGGGAACTTCCTCGCCGAGGTGATTGAGAAAGCGGCCGCTGTCCGCCGGAGTGAGCTTTGCGATGACGTTGCGCATCCCCGTGACGCTCGCCTCGGGCGAGACCGGCGCGCCCGCGCCGCCCATCTCGGTCCGCACCCAGCCCGGATGCAGGACCACCGCGATCACGTCGCGATTGCTCGCGGCGAGGCCCTTCCAGGCGGAATTGAGCGCGGCCTTGGAGCTGCGATAGGCGATGGCGCCGCCGGGATTCTCCGCGATCGAGCCCATGCGGCTCGTGATCGCGACGAGGCGCTTCCCCTCGCTCCGCCGCACTTGCTCCAGGAGCGCGCCCGCGAGCGCCACGGGCGCGATGGTGTTGACGCGGAAGCTCTCGAGCCAGGCGGCATCGTCGACGCTCTGCGGCGTCATGGAGCGGGCGAGGTAGACGCCCGCGCTCGCGATCAGCACGTCGATGCTCTCGCGCCCGAGCTCTCGGCCGAGCGCCGCGACACCCTTCAAGTCGGTGACGTCGAGGCGATGCGCCTCGATCTTGCCCGAGAGCCGGCCGAGCTCGCCTGCCTTCGCGGGGTCGCGGATGGTCGCGATGACGCGCCAGCCCTCGGCCGCGTATTGCCGCGCGAATTCGAGGCCGATGCCGCGGCCGGCGCCGGTGACGAGGACGGTCGGCATCTCAGTGCCTCCGCCGCGCGGTAACTTCGATCTCGATCTTCATGCGGGGGTCGACGAGGTCGCAGACGAGCGCGGTCGCCGCGGGCCGCACTTCCCCGAAGGCCTCGCCGAGCACGGGCGTCACCTTGGGCCAATCGGCGGCGTCCGGAAGGTAATAATGGACGCGCACGACGTCCGCGAGCGAGGCGCCGGCTTCCGCGAGCGCCGCCTCGATGTTGGCGAGCGCGCGCCGCGTCTGCGCCACCGCGTCCGCCTCGATGGTCATGGTCTTGTAGTCGAAGCCGGTGGTGCCGGAGACGAAGATCCATCTTCCGTCGACGACCGCGCGGCTGTATCCGACCGCGCGCTCGAAAGTCGATCCCGACGATATGAGCCGCCGCGTCATGTGCCCTCCTTGGGACGCCCAGGCGATACTACGCGGGCGCGGTCGATCTTGTGAAGGCGGCGGCGAGGCGGCATCATCGTGCCTCGACATGAGCGACGAAACCTCCGCCTGGCCCGACCTGCCGCTCGCGAGCTGGAGCGCCACCTGCGAGACGCTCCACCGCTGGACTCAGATCGTTGGCAAGGTCCGGATGGCTTTGACGCCGCTCGTCAATCACTGGTGGAACGTCACGCTCTACGTGACCGCGCGAGGGCTCTCCACCTCGCCCATTCCCTGCGACAGCGGCAGCCGCTGCTTCGAGATCGTCTTCGATTTCCTCGCGCATCGGCTCGTCATCGAGGCAAGCGACGGCCGGACTGAGACCCTCGCCTTGGCGCCGATCTCGGTCAGGGACTTCTACCGTGAGCTCATGGAGCGGTTGCGGCGCCTCGGCATCGTCGCGCACATCTGGACGATGCCCAACGAGATCGAGAATGCGGTGCCCTTCGACCGGGATACCGCTCACGCGCACTACGATCCCGTCTACGCGGAGCGGTTCTTTCGCGCCTTGCTGCAGAGCGACCGCGTCATGAAGGGCTTTCGCGCGCGCTTTCTCGGCAAGGTCAGCCCCGTGCATTTCTTTTGGGGAAGCTTCGACCTCGCGGTGACGCGCTTCTCCGGCCGTCTTGCCCCGCCGCCCAAGGGCAGCACCCCCAACGTCGCAAGCTGGGTCATGGCGGAAGCCTATTCGCACGAGGTCAGCAGCTGCGGCTTCTGGCCCGGAAACGGCGGCTACGGGCGTGCCGCTTACTACGTCTATGCCTATCCCGAGCCGGCGGCTTACGGGAAGACCAAGCTGCGCACGGCCGAGGCCTTCTACGACGAGACGCTCGGCCAATTCATCCTGCCCTATGACGCGGTCCGCCGCGCGAGCGATCCGGACGCGCTGCTGCTGGGATTCCTGCAGGAGACCTACGCGGCAGCAGCCGATCTCGGGCACTGGGACCGCGCAGCGCTGGAGCGGCCGGGCTAAACGCGTTGCTCGAGACGGGGCCGGCTGCGTGCGGTCGTCGCCTATTGCGGCGCGCTTACCGGCGCCTGCTCGAGACTCGACACTTCGTTCGTCAGCGTCGTGCGGCGCATGTCCCGCACTTCCTTATGATCGTAGCGCCTCGCGCGGTGCATGGTGACGCGATTGTCCCACATGACGAGGTCGTGCAGGCGCCAGACATGGGCATAGACGAAGCGGCGCTGCGTCGCGTGCTCCGTGAGGTCGCGCAAGAGCGCACGGGCCTCCGGGACGGGCCAGCCTTCTATTTCCCCTGCGTGGCTCGAGAGATAGAGCGAGAGCCTCCCCGTCGAGGGATGCCGGCGCACCAGCCGCTGCCGAACCGGCGCCCACTTTTCGCGCTCGTCACCGGTGAAATCCGTGAAGCCGAGAATGCCGCGCGAGAAGATCTGGCTGTGGAGGCAGACGAGGTCGTGAATCTCGCGCTTGGTCGCATCGTCGAGCGCGTCGTATGCCGCCCGCATGTCCGCGAACTCCGTATTGCCGCCGGACGGAGGAATGCGGCGCGCCGAGAGAATTGAGTATCTCGCCGGCACCGGCTTGAAGGAGCTGTCGGAATGCCAGAGCTGGTTGCCCAGCCCGAAGAGGCGCCGGCGATCGTCGCGCGCCAGCAGGCGCTCCTCCTTGTCGAGATTGGAGATGTCGTTGACGTCCATGCCGAGCCGCCGCTCCTCGGGCGCGGCGATGTCGCCGGTGGCCTGCTCGAGCGGCCCCAGGCTGCGGCTGAAGGCGACCTGCCGGTCGTCGTCGATCCGCTGTTCCCGGAATACCAGCACGCCGAAGCGATCCATGCCGGCATGGATGGCGGCGATCTCCTCTCGCGCCAACGGCTGCCCGACGTCGCAGCCGGAGACCACTCCCGCGAAGAGGGGCCGGCTGCCGGGGTCGATCGGCTCGATCCTGAGGCTCATGGTGCTCGGAGCTTAGCGTACTGGTTGCTCGTCGGGGAAGGAGGAAGAGCCGGGCCTGCCCTGCCGCCTCCGGCGTCTGGAGGAAGCACTCGCTCGGTCGGTCGTCGTGCTTTCTGGCGTCCAGTGGACAGCTTCGAAGCCGGCTTGTCTTGAAGCGCTATATTTGAGTATATATATCGCCACAGGCCCCATGCACCGTATGCGAAAATCCTGGCTCGTCGCCGCCGCCGTCGCATTCCAGCTCGCTTTGGCGCCGGCTGCCGGCGCCAAGGACGTCCTGGTGTTCGCGGCGGCGAGCCTCAAGAACGCGCTCGACGACGCGATTGCGGCCTACCAGCGGGAAGGCGGCACCAAGGCGGTGGCTTCCTATGCCGCAAGCTCGACGCTCGCGAAGCAGATCGAGAATGGCGCACCGGCCGATCTCTTTATTTCCGCCGACCTCGACTGGATGAGCTACCTGCAGCAGCGCAACCTCATCAAGCCGGAGACCCGGCTCATCCTGGTCGGGAACCGGCTGGTCTTGATCGCGCCCGCCGACAGCACCCTGAAGATCGACATCCGACCGGGCTTCCCGCTCGCGGAGCTGCTCGGCGACGGGCGGCTCGCCATGGCGGACCCGGCCGCCGTTCCCGCCGGAAAATACGGCAAGGCCGCCCTGGAGAAGCTCGGCGTCTGGCAGCAGGTCGCCGCGAAGGTCGCGCCCGCGGAAGACGTGCGTGCGGCACTCTTCCTCGTGTCGCGCCGCGAGGCGCCGCTGGGCATCGTCTACGCGACCGATGCCGCCATCGACAAGGGTGTTCGCATCGTCGCGTCCTTTCCCGAGGACACGCATCCCCCGATCGTCTACCCCGCCGCCGAGATCGCGGGAAGCGACAATCCCGACGCCACCGCCTTTCTCGCCTTCCTGAAGTCCGATCGCGCGCGTCCGTTCTTCGAGCGGCAGGGATTCACCTTCCGGCCCTGAGAGCGCGCGGCTATGTGCCCCGCGGAGCCCGCAGCCGGGCGAGCAGCGCGGACGAGCGCTTGAGGAAGAACCGGTGCGCCTCCTGCTCGATGCGCCGATAGGCGCGGATCACGGAGCGGCCGAGGGGCGTCAGGCTCGCCTTCCCGCCGCCCGCCCCGCCGAGGCGCGTCGTGATCAGCGGCTCCCGAAAGGACGCGTTGAGATCGTCGGCGAGGAGCCAAGCCCTGCGATAGGACATCTTCATGGCGCGGCCGGCGGCGCTGATGGAGCCGCGGGCGGCTATCTCCTCGAGGAGACGTATCTTGCCGGGTCCGAGGCGGACGCCCGCGGGGAGGTCGAGCCGCAGGAAGAGCCTAGCCTGCCGCGGCGACGCCCGCCCCTTCGACTGTCCGCCGGTCCGAGAATGCATCGCCATCGCGCGAGCTTAACGGGGAACGGGCAGGCGAGTCATTTGCGGAGCGCGGAAGACCTCCCTCTAGCCCCAAGTCGTAACAACGCCCTTTCGCCGGGCGAAGACCGTCGTCTGCGGCGGGATCTTGCGTCCGGATCCGCCCGAGGTCGCCGGAGAGGGAGCGGGCCGCCCGAAGAGATAGCCTTGGCCGTAGGCGACACCGAGCCGGGTGAGGCGCTGGACCTGGGCCTCGGTCTCGATCATCTCCGCGATCGTCGAGGTTCCGAGCTCGCCGCATAGCCCCACCATCGCCTTGAGGATCGCGTGATCGCGCATCGTCTCGAGCATCCGGCTCACGTAGGAGCCGTCGATTTTGACGAAATCGATGGTGAGCGCCTGTAGGTAGGGAAAGGAGGCTGCGCCGGCACCGAAATCGTCCAGGCAGACCCTGTGACCCGCGCTTCGAAGCGCCTGGACGATGCGCTCGGCCCGCGGCAGGTCGGCGATCTCCGCGGTCTCCGTGATCTCGAAGAGCAGGCGGCCCCGGTCCGGGCGCGGCTTAAGCACGGTCTCCAGCGCGGCGATGAAGGCATCGCTCGCGAGCGAGCGTCCGGAGACGTTCACGGCGAGCCTCAGCTCCGGCCCCTCGCGCCAGCCGTCCATGAAGGCGAGCGCGCGCTGGCAGACCGTGAGATCCAATTCCTCGATCATGCCGACGCTCTCGGCGAATTGCACGAGCTCGGCGGGCGACCGCTCCTCCTCGAAGCGCGTGAGGACCTCGTAATGATGGAGCTGGCGGTCGGCGAGACCGACCACTGGCTGAAACACGATGCCGAGGCGGTCGCCGTCGATCGAGCGGCGCACCTGCGACATGCGGTCGACCGTCGCGTCGACGAGCCCGCGGAAACCGTCGGCGAGAGAGCGGATCGCCCCTCCGCCGCCGGCCGCGAATTGGCCGAGCGTGTAGGCGAGCGCCTTCTCGGCGTCCGCCGGAGTGAGCCCGGCTGCGGCGAGCGGAAGGGCCTGCTGCTTGACGGAAAGAGGCCGCGCGGCGCCGTCCCGCGCGGGAGAGAGACGCGCGATCCCGCGCCCGAGATCCTCCGGCTCGGCGGCATCCCGGACCAGGGCGAACCGGTCCGGCGCGATTCGTCCGGCGCTCGCGCCGTCGACCGCATGCGCGGCGAGATAATCGCCGATCTCGCCGAGCAGCCTCTGCACCGTACCCTCCCCGGCCTCGCCGCGCAGCTCCTCGATGCCAGCGACGTCGAGGAGAGTGAGCGTGAGATTTCCGTTCGCCTCATCCTTCAGCGCGGCGGCGGCGGCCTTCTGAAACGCGGGTCCCGTGAGCAGGCCCGTTTCCTCGTCGCGCTGGCCGATGTCCTCGGCCGGAATATCCGCCGACCGCGTCGCGGTGAAATAGCAGGTGCTCTGCCGCTCGGGCAGGCAACACCCCTTGAGGACGATGCTCACGGCGCCGCCGGCGCGGTCGAAATCGGCCTTGACGGGCTCCATCCGCCGGTCGCGTCGCACACGCCGCAGCAGCGTCCGAGCGAAGCCGCGATGCTGCTCGACGAACAGCTCGCGAAAGGAGCTGCCGAGGAGTTGGCGCGCTTCGCGCCCGGTCAGAGCTTGCGCCGCACCCGCGACATAAGCGATGCGCTGATCGGCGCCGATCTCGATCAGGAGATCGGCTGCCGACAGCGCGAAAGCGGCAAATCGATCGCGATCGGCGCGAAAATCGCCGCCGGCACCGGACCTTTGCTGCCCCGCCTCGCGCATGGAGCGCGACCGTAGGTGCGAATGATTAGCATCCGATTACCCCATCCTGCGCTCGCTTCCGGCGTCTTGGACCACGGCCGGCGCCGTTCGCGAGTTTTATTAAAATCCTCTGCGATTTTCCGACAATACCCGTCAATTCGCGTTGACGTTAACCCCAATTTAACGGTTCGCTAAGGGACCGCGCGCGCAAGCCGAGCCCGAGGATCCCAGGAAATGGCGGACCGCGCGGAAACTCGACAGTCCGCACCTTCTCGTTCGACTCGTGGGAATTGGCGGGTCCGAAGGATGAGCTGGCTGACGGTTATCGTGATCGCGCTTGCACTCGCCGCTCTCGCGGGCTGGGCGCAATTCCTGTTCGCCGGAGACGGCTTCCGGCGGCTTGCCGCGAAAAACGCGGACCTCGCCGTCGCTCTCCTCGCGCTCGAGCGCGACTGCCTCGTCGAGGATGTAGCAACGAGGGCGCGCAAGAAGGACTTCGTCGGCCCGATCGCGCTGACGGACACGGCGGGACGGGCGCACAGCGTCTATATCCGTCGCGCTCGCTGCAAGGAGGTCCTGGCCCACGTCGCGGAGAAAATCCGGAATACCCGCGGGAACCGCGACCTCGGGCTCTACCGTCCGCCGCAGCGCGCCTGGGATTCCGGCGCCGCAACGCGCAGCCAGCCTCGCAAGCTCGGCATCTAGCGCGCGCCGCCGGACTAGCCCGCCACTGCCCGAACGAAGCGCTCCACCTCGGATTCGTCGTTGTAATAGTGCACGCTCGCGCGCACGAGCGCGTCGAGACCGCGGGCCGGAAGGTCGAGCGCCGGGGCGCGCGGCGAGCGGCTGTCGTGGACGTTGATGCTCATGGCGCGCAGGCGCAGGCGCGTTTTGCCCGGCTCTTCTCCCTCCTTGAGAAAGCTCACGATCCCGCACTTCTCGGCACCGAGATCGTGCACGCTCACGCCGGGAACCCGCGCGAGCTCCCGGCGCAGCAGCGCGGCAAGCGCCTTGACCCGAGCCTCGATCGCCTCGGTCCCGAGCCGCATCGCGTAGCGCGCGGCAACGCCGAGACCGATCTGGCCCGCGACGAAGCGCTCCCAGTTCTCGAAACGGCGCGCATCGCCGCGGAGGACATAGCCTCCCTTCTCGGCCCAGGAGGCGGCCTCGAGATCGACGAACGGCGGCTCGAGCATCGCGACGGTGTCGCGCGCGACGTAAAGAAAGCCGGTGCCGCGCGGTCCGCGCAGATATTTGCGCCCCGTGCTCGAGAGCATGTGGCAGCCGATCCGCCGCACGTCGATCGCGAGCTGGCCGACCGATTGACAGGCATCGAGCAGGTAGAGGATGCCGTGGCGCGCGGCGATGCGGCCGACCTCGGCGGCGGGATTGACGAGCCCCCCTTGCGTGGGCACGTGCGTGATCGCGATGAGCTTCGTGCGGGGTCCGACCGCGCGCTCGAGCGCTCCTATGTCGAGCTGGCCCGAGGCGTCGTTCTCGACGACGTCGATCTCGATCCCTGCCCGCGCCCTCATCTGCAGGAAGGCGAGATAGTTCGAGAGATACTCCGCCCGCGCGGTGACCACGCGGTCGCCTGCCCGGAAGGGGACCGCATAGAAGGCCATGTCCCAGGCGCGCGTCGCGTTCTCGACGAAGGCGATCTCCTCACTCCGCGCGCCGATCAGCGCGGCGACGGCCTCGTAGAAATCCGCCATGCGATCTGCCGCCTCCGCCGCGGCCTCATAGCCGCCGATGGCGGCTTCGCGCTCGAGGTGGCGCATCACCGCGTCGAGGACGGGCCGCGGTGGCAGGGCCGCGCCGGCGTTGTTGAAGTGGAGCACGTTCACTACACCCGGCGTCTCCGCCCTGAGCGAGGGCACGTCGAGCGTCGTCTCTTTGCTGCCGTCGGGTCGGATACTCATGACGACCTCCTCAAGGGCTGATGGCGCGAGATCATGCCACGCATGGGGCAGCGAATGCAGGCACGACTGCGGGGTCCGGGTGTTTGACATCGGGCCCCGGCGGGAGCAGCATTTTTTCTGCTGCGGATCGTCACTCGAGAGTTTCTGCGATGAACTCGATCCGATGGGTCGCCTATCTCATCCTGGCTGGGGCGCTCTTCTCCGCGACGCCCTGCGCGGCCGCCGAGGAACTCTATACCTACGGCGTCCATCATCCCGTATACGGCGAGATCGGAAAGCTCGTTTACGGCATCGAGCGTACCGGCATTACCAAGCGCGTCACGGCTGAGCTTCGCGTGGCCATTTCGGTCCTCGGCGTCGTGGTCTACCGCTACGAGGCGGACAGCGTGGAGGTGTGGCGCGGCGATCGGCTCATCAGCCTGCAGAACAGGATCAACAAGAACGGAAACCGCATCGAAGTGAGCGGCGAGGCGCGGGGCGATCAATTCCTGATCGCCTCGGACGCGGGCGTCGCATCGGCGTCGCCGGACGTGACGCCTCCCGATCCTTGGCAGGTCAAGGGCGTGGGCGCGAGCAACGTGATCTCGACCTCGACCGGGCGGGTCTTTCACGTGCAGATTTCCGGTGGCGAGAGCGTGATGATACCGATCGCGGGCGCTCGCATCCTCGCGCGCCATTTCAGCATCGACGACGACAAGCATCACGAGATCTGGCTCGACGGCCGCGACGTTCCCGTCATGTTTCGCTCGGTGGAGCTCGGCGACGCGGTCGATTTCATCCTGAAGACGCCGTCCGAGCGGCTCGTCCAACCCGCGGTGCCGCAGGCGCAGGCGCCCCTCCCCGACCGTGCGGACCGGTAGCCTCCGAGCGCATTGCGGCAGGCGCGCACCGTAAGAAAACCTTCACATCCTTGCAGTCGCGGAAGTGCAATAAGCGCGGGTTGAGAAGAGCCGCGGCCTCGAACCGCTCGCCATAGGCCTGGAGGAGGAGCATGAGCACGCCGGAAAGCAACGATGCACGCGACTGGCTAGAGGCCGAGCTCGCGGACTCAATCGACGAGGATTTCGAGCTCGAGCTCTCGGAGCCGGCGCTCGCGACCGAGATCCGCAGGATCTACCGCAAGGCGCATCCGGAGACGATCCAGCGCGCCGACTATTTCCGCGCGCTCCTGGGACTCCAGGCCGAGCTCATCAAGCTCCAGGATTGGATTGCCCATCGCAAGGAAAAGCTCATCGTGGTCTTCGAGGGCCGCGACAGCGCCGGCAAGGGCGGCGTGATCAAGCGCATCACCCAGCGGCTGAACCCCCGGGTCTGCCGGGTCGTCGCGCTCCCGGCACCGACGGAGCGCGAGCGGTCGCAGTGGTACTTCCAGCGCTACGTCCCGCACCTGCCGGCGGGCGGCGAGATCGTGCTCTTCGACCGCTCCTGGTACAACCGCTCGGGCGTCGAGCGCGTCATGGGCTTCGCCACCGAGACGCAGGTCGAGGAGTTCTTCCGCGACGTTCCCGAGTTCGAGCGCATGCTCGTCCGCTCGGGCATCCGGCTGATCAAGTACTGGTTCTCGATCACCGACGAGGAGCAGCAGCTGCGCTTCCTCATGCGCATCCACGATCCCCTGAAGCAGTGGAAGCTCTCGCCGATGGACCTGCAATCCCGCATCCGCTGGGAGGCCTATACCAAAGCGAAGGAGGACACTTTCGCACGCACGAACATCCCGGAGGCGCCCTGGTACATCGTCCAGGCCAACGACAAGAAGCGGGCGCGTCTCAATTGCATCGACCACCTGCTCTCGATAGTGCCGTACCAGGAGGTGCCGCACGAGAGCGTCTCTCTCCCGGATCGCGTCTTCGATCCGGAATACGAGCGGGAGGTGCTGCCGTCCGAGCTCTACGTGCCCGCGAAATACTGAGCACGGGCGCGCGCGGAGGCGAGCCGTGCTATGCTCGCCGCGGGAAACGCCGCAGCGAGGCCGACATGGAAGTCAAAGCCGCCGTCTTCCGCAGAGTGCACGAGCCGCTCACCATCGAGACGGTGGAGCTCGACAAGCCGCGCCCGCGCGAGGTCCTCGTGCGCACCGTCGCCACCGGCGTCTGCCACAGCGACCTCCACGTCGTCGACGGGCTCGGCCGCTTTCCGCTCGACCGGCCGATCGTGCTGGGACACGAGGGCGCCGGGATCGTCGAGGCCGTGGGCGCCGAGGTGACCGCGGCGCGCCCCGGCGACCACGTCGTGGCCTGCCTCTCGGGCTTCTGCGGGAACTGCGCCCAGTGCCTTTCCGGCCACCCCAATCTCTGCACCGGTGGCATCGTCACGCGGCCGGATTCGGATAAGCCGCGGCTCGCGCAAGGGCGGGAGCCGTTCCGGCAGTTCCTGGGCGTCTCGAGCTATGCCGAGCGCATGCTGCTGCACGAGAACTCCGTCGTGCGCATCGATCCGGAGCTGCCGCTCGACCGTGCGGCGCTCGTGGGCTGCGGCGTGCTGACGGGGGTGGGCGCGGCGCTCAGGAGCTCGGGGCTCCAGGCGGGACAGAGCGTCGCTGTTTTCGGCTGCGGCGGCGTCGGCTTGTCGATCGTTCAGGGAGCGCGCATCGGCGGCGCACGCCAAATCATCGGCGTCGACGTCTTTCCCGGAAAGCTCGAGATGGCGCGGCGCGTGGGCGCCACGCACGTCGTGAACAGCGCCGAGGACGATCCCGTGAAGCGCATCCGCGCGCTCACCGGCGGCGCCGGCGTCGATCACGCCTTCGAGGCCGTCGGCACCGCTGCGCTGGTGCAGCAGGCGATCGAGAGTCTCGCGATCCGCGGCACCGCCACCATCGTCGGCGTGTTGCCGCCCGATGCGGAGATCTCGTTCCCGTGGATGGCGATCCGCCCGGAATGCCGCATCCAGACCTCGCGGATGGGCTCCAACCGCTTCCGCACGGACATCCCGCTCTACCTCGATTTCTACCGCCAGGGCCGGCTGATGCTCGACGAGATGGTGACGAAGCGCGGCCGCCTCGGCGACATCAACGAGGCCTTCCGAGCGATGAAGGCCGGCGAGGTCGCGCGCACAGTGCTCACCTTCGATTGAGGGGCGGCGCCGAGTGCGCTGCGCCGGCTCGCCGAGACAAATGTTGGCGCGAGTGCCGTCAGGCGAAGAGCTCGATCGCCGCTGCAATTCCCTTGAGGGAATGCCGACCGACCGACTTGATCTCCGGCCGCCCCAAAAGGCTCGCGAAGCGCTCGGACATGAGCAGCGGACGGCCGGTGGCGCCACACGCCGTCTGGATCCGGCTTAATAGATTGACGTCGCGGCCGATCACGGTGAAATCGAGCCGCTGACTGGAACCGATGTTGCCGTAGCTGACGTTGCCGAAGTGGAGCGCGACGCCGGCGGTCAGGGTTGCGTCCGGGACATGCACTGTCGCAAGGCGATCGAGCCCCGTGCAAGCGGCATCGTAAGCGGCGACGCAGCTCTCCCGCCCTCCGCCCTCGCGGCGGAAGAAGGCAAGCACGGCATCGCCCATGAATTTGAGGATCTCTCCGCCGTCCGCGGTGATGGCGGGCACGATTTGATCGAAATACAAATTCAGGAGCTCCAGCACGCGCCGGCTCGGGAGCCGCTCGGATAGTGCCGTGAATCCCCTGAGGTCGCAGAGCAGCAGGGCCGCTTCGAGGCTCTCCGCCTCGCCGCGACGAATCCTTCCCGCGAGGATCCGCCGGCCGGTCGCGACGCCGACGTAGGTATCGAGCAGAGTGGTCTCGACCTCGCGGAGGGTTCGAAGCGCGCAGGCGCCGCGAAGCGGTGGCAGTATACGCTCGATGAGCAGGCGATCCGCGTCGGAGAAGCCATGATTTCGGCAGGTGCCGAACATCACGGCGCTCGCGGGGCCGTCGCCGTCGACGAGCGGCGCGAGAATCGCATGCCTGATGCCACGACCCTGCAGCAGATTGAGACGCGAGCGCGGCTCTTCGTTCGCGGGAGCCAAGCGAAGCTCGGTCCATTCGTGCCCCTCCATCACCTTTTGCAGGGGGCTCCCGACATAGACGGCGGAACGCTGGATTCCGTGCTCGCGGTCGTATACCTCGACGGGCTCATCTGGCGCCCAGGCGAGGGAACGGCCGACGATCTCCGGATGGAGCGTGCGCAAATGCAGCGTCAGACGATCGAGCGGCAAGCCCGCGCCGACGAGGCGACGCGCGAGCGTCGCGATCAGACCGGCATCGTCGAGATCGTGGCATTCATCGCCCCCGAGCCACTCGATGATGCCCAGCGTCGCACCGTCGCCGTGATTTATCACGCGAGACCCCGCCGACCGGCCGCGCTCACGCCGCCTTGGCGGCGCCGGTGGGATGAACGGCGCGGAACCCGATCGCGATCCGGTTCCACCCGTTGATCGCGACCAAGGCAAGCGTGAGCTTTACGATTTCCTCCTCCGAGAATTGTCGGCGTGCGAGATCGTAGACGGTGTCGGGAATGTGCGTCTCCGAGACCAGCGTCACGGCCTCGGTCCATTCCAGCGCCGCCCGCTCGCGCTCGGTATAAAGCGGCGACTCCCGCCAGGCGCTCAGGAGATAGAGCCGCTCCTCGCTCTCGCCACGGGCGCGCGCCTCGCGCGTGTGCATGTGCACGCAGTAGGCGCATCCATTGATTTGCGAGGCCCGCGTCTTCACGAGATCGATGAGCGAGTGCTCGAGGCCGCTCTTCTCGACGAAGTTCTCGAGCGCCATCATTGCCTGTATCGCCTCGGGCACGGCCTTGTAGGGATTGAGTCTGGGTTTCACGATAGCTCTCCTTTGGAGTCCCCAATGGCGGGATTGCTCGCGCCCATCGACCGAGAGACCGAGCGCAAGCTCGCATCCTAGCCTCCGCTCTCGGATTTGAAATCGAAGGTGAGAAGCCGCTCGTACGGATCAGTCGCGGGTTCGAAGATTTCGGAATGGCGAAGCGCGCGCACGGCATCGTAATAGCCCGCCTGCCAGTGCTCCTCCATGGAGCGGCGCGAGAACTCGTAATCCTTGGAATCGCCCTCATAGCCCTTCGGCCGATAGATCAAATGGACGATGTTGGCGGCGTGAGGCTCCACGACCGAGCTCAGGAATTTCACCTCTTCCTTCCGCTTCATCTCGTCTGGCAGTTCTTCGAGGAGTACGGCCAGCACGTTCCGCAGCTTGGTG